>Ga0114939_10002096_pt1 | contig 15175 bp, 11 predicted proteins | sample AshMeaCrysSpring_FD_87196 | JGI IMG/M metagenome (GOLD analysis project Ga0114939, IMG submission 87196) | Groundwater microbial communities from Big Spring, Nevada to study Microbial Dark Matter (Phase II) - Ash Meadows Crystal Spring | ecosystem: Environmental > Aquatic > Deep subsurface >... | reverse complement strand
TTTTTGTGTCACGTGCTGCCAGTTTAAAAAGCTTGTTTAATAAGGGTTTTGAGCTTTATGACTGAACACAACATTCTGATGAGCGATTAATACCTAAATTATAACAAAATCAACACCCTACCCTTAGCCCCCTTCTTAGGCACGAAAAGCGCGAATAAAACCAGGAAAAGTTCTTTCTTCGCGTTCTTCGCGCCTTTGCGGTTCAATACTTTTCATACTTTTCATACTTTAGCCAACGAAAGGTTTTTCCCGGAAATATAATGGCTAAATATTTTACAACTTCCTTCGCTCAAACTTGTCTTTTACTCTAGTTACGTAGATTATATTTGTATGATTTATATTATATAAATCGCTGACTTTTAATACTATTCTTACTTATTTGATAGTTGAAAAATCATAATTTTATGTTATATTTTGACAGGGATAAGTCAATATAAACGACGAGAATTAAAGCAGAATTTGCAACATATTTTGTTGATATCAGCTTAAATTCGGAATGTTGTCTCTAGTCTTGTATAAACTAGAACAAGGAGAAGTATATGGAAAGCAAAGATAATTCACAGGATATAGATGTTCAGCTATATTGGTTGATTTTAAAACGGCGTTGGCAATGGTTGCTAGGCATTCTCCTTGTTTCAATTGGTTTATCTGGCTTTTTTATATTAAAGCAAAAGCCTCAGTATCGGGCTGAGGGCATGTTACTTTTCAAATCAGATAGAATATCGTCTTTAACAAAAGTAGGTGAAAAAATTGGTGACTTGGAGTCCTTGATGCAACAAGGTAATCCTCTAGAAACTGAAGCATTAATTTTAGGTTCTAAACCATTATTGAAAGAGGTTATAAATTCTCTTGGTTTAAAAGACAAAAAGGGTCAACTTCTTGAAGCCGAAGATTTGAAAATCAAAGTTGAACCAATTGTTGGTACAGATGTGTTGAAGGCTTCATACACATCAGAAAATCCAAAAGTTGCAGCATCAGTTGTGAATGAACTGATGAGAGTATTTGTTGAGAGAAATATTCAGTCTAATCGAACTCAAGTTTTTGCTGCAGGAGACTTTTTAAAAAAACAACTACCTGCTTCTCGACAAGAATTAGAGCAATCAGCAGAAGCATTACGTAAGTTTAAAGACCAGTATAAGGTTATTGAGCTACCACAAGAAGCAACTGCTGCTATTAATAATATGGCTCAATTAGATGAACAAATAAATCAGGCTAGTGCTGCATTAGCTGAGGCAACAGCTAAGGGTAATGAGTTAGGTGAAAAATTAAATTTACAAAAAAGCCAAGCTGTAGAAATTACTTCTTTAAGTCAAATTCCTGGTGTTCAAGAGACTTTAGGAGATTTGCAGAAGGTACAGGCAAAATTAGTTACTGAAAAATCACGCTATAGAGATAATCATCCATCAATAGTAAACTTAAAAGAAGAGGAAGCTGGTTTAAATGCTTTATTAAAACAGCGAACACAGCAAGTTTTAGGAAGCCAGCAAATATCTCCAAGAAGCTTACAAATAGGAAAGATAAAAGAAGATTTGGCGAATCAATATATACAAATTAATGCAGAAAGCCTGGGTTTAAAGCAAAAAATACAAACCTTATCATTAATCAGAAGTAATTATCAGAAAGATTTGGCGAGGATGCCAAATTTAGAGAAGAATTTAGGACTTTTAGAAAGAAGGTTAAATGTAGCTCAGGAGAATTATAAAAATCTCGCCACTAGATTACAGGAAATTCAAGTAGCAGAAAAGCAAACTATTGGGAATGCAAGAGTTGTTGAGCCTGCATTGGTTCCGAAAAAAGCTGTTTTATCCAAGATGACTCTTATTTTATTAGGTGGTGGTGTTTTCTCTGGTTTACTTTTGGGCATGGCAGTTGCATTTTTTATAGATTTAATTGATAACTCTTTAAAAACTGTCAAAGAAACCCAGTCATTTTTTGGTTATACAATTCTGGGGTTAATACCTAAATTTGAACCCAGTAATAAATCTGTTGCTGTAAACTTAATGGGAGATGAAGTATCCAATCGGGTAATTATGGCTTCCTCTCCTCAAACGGTAATTCATAAAGCCTACCAAATGCTCCAGGCTAATCTTAAATTTATTAGCCATAGAAAAGTTCAGACGATTGTTGTGACAAGTTCGGTTGCTGATGAAGGAAAATCGGAAGTATATGCGAATTTAGCAGCTGTTATAGCCCAAACAGGACGCCACGTTTTACTGATAGATGCAGATATGCGCCAACCAATGCAGCACCATCTGTGGGGTTTAATTAATTCCGTTGGCTTAAGTAACTTGATTGTTGATCGCGATGAATCTTTAAAAGCTGTACAAACAATTACTAAGAATTTATCTATCCTAACGGCTGGAGTACAGCCTCCCAATCCACTCGCTTTAATTGATTCAGACCGTATGACTTCTTTAATTCATGCTTTTTCGCGGGAGTATGATTATGTAATTTTCGATACACCTCCTTTAGTTGATAACGCAGATGCTGCTGTTTTAGGAAAAATGGTGGATGGGGTTTTGTTAGTCACCAGACCAGGAGTTGTTAATTCACCGGGGGCAACTGCAGCAAAATCCTTATTAGAGCGTTCTGAAGCAAATGTTTTGGGAATGATAGCCAACGCCGTAAATATTAAGCAAGAGCCAGATAGTTACTTTTACTATTCTCAGCGTCGAGAAGGAAAGGTAAGAAAAAATACTAAAGTTGGTACAGAGCAATGGGTTTACAAATAAATTTGATAAACGATGTAGGGCAAGAGAAAGATGATTTTCCTAGTTTTTGGCAACTTTTAAAGGAAGATTGGGTTGCCCACGGGCGAGATTGGACTAAACCTGGATTTCGAGCGATCGCTGTTTATCGGTTCGGAGTTTGGAGGAAAACAATCAAGTCTCAATTTTTACAAATACCTTTTAACATTATCTATGGAATGCTATATCGTAAGGTTCGCAATACTTACGGGATTGAATTACTTTATACAGCAAAATTAGGACGGCGTGTTGTAATTCAGCATCAAGGTGGGATAGTTATTCACGCTCATTGTTCCATTGGTGATGATTGTGTAATTCGCCAAAATGTAACCTTGGGAATGCGTTACTCCGAACGTCCAATGGATGCTCCCAAGTTAGGAAAAAAAGTAGATATTGGGGCTGGGGCTAATATTTTAGGTGACGTGACTATTGGAGATAATGCCAGAATTGGCGCTAATGCAGTTGTTTTACAGGATATTCCCCCAGGGTCAACGGCTGTCGGAATACCAGCTAAAATTCTTCCCAATCTCACATTAAATTCATGATAATAATTTTATGTCTATAGTTCAATTTCTTGGTTTAGTTATTAGTTTCGCTACCAATATAACTCTGTTAATTAGTGCTATTGTCGTATTTATTATTTGTCTAATTTTCTTTCTGGAATGTATTGCCGCTTTATTACCAGATAAAGATATTGCTTACAAAGGAAATTGGCAGAATACAAAGGTAACTGTGTTAATTCCAGCCCATAATGAGGAAATAGTAATTGCTTCTACCCTTGAAAAAATAATTCCCGCACTTAAAAAAGAGGACTCGGTAGTTGTTGTTGCTGATAATTGTACTGATGCGACAGCAAATATAGCTCGTGAAAAAGGCGCTAGAGTTATCGAGCGTTATGATGCTGTTAATAGAGGCAAAGGCTATGCTTTAGATTATGGGTTATGTTTTCTCGATTCAAAGCCTCCTGATGTAGTTATATTTGTGGATGCTGATTGTGTTGTAGAGAACAATGCTATTGAACTTCTTACTGAATGGGCGATCGCTACACAACAACCAGTTCAAGCAAGCTATTTAATGAAAAAAGCTCAAAATTCTCATTCATCAAAGGACTATATTTCCCAATTTTCTATCATTATTAGGAATTTTGTCCGCTTGCGAGGAGGAGCATTTTTTGGTTTTCCTAGTATGTTAAATGGCACGGGAATGGCTTTTCCTTGGTCTGTAATTCGCCGCGTGAATGTAGCCAATGCCCATCTCCTAGAAGATTTAAAATTGGGTATGGACTTAACCATCGCTGGACATAAACCTATATTTTGTCCAGAAGCTAAGGTAATGGGATATTTACCATCTTCTTTACAAGCATCTAAAAATCAGAAAACTCGCTGGGAACACGGTCATCTTCAATTAATGCAAACCTATATTCCTAAATTACTAAAAGAAGCAGTTTCCCAAAAAAGGTTTGGTCTATTACTAAGTATTCCAGATTTATTTGTTCCACCCTTATCTCTCCTCGTAATTACTTGGCTGGGAACAATGGTCATTTCATTATTTTTTGGAGTCCTAGGAGTTTCATGGTTGGCAACTTTAATAGTTAGTCTAGGTGGATTATTTTTCTTTACAGCAATTCTCACAGCTTGGTATACCTTCGCTAGGAAAGAATTTCCCCTGGGAGAACTTTTAGCAATTCCTTTATATGTCCTCTGGAAGATACCCGTATATATAAAATTTATAATTAAACCTGAAAAAAAATGGATTCGTACAGAGAGAGAAAATACACCTTAACTTTCTTGGATGTTTGCCTCTTAATAACTCTAAAACCACTTTTCTTATCGAAATTAAACAATGCATGAAAAAGTAATTAATATTATTGTAAGATTAGGTGAAAAAGGGTTTGTTATTTTTTCTTTAAGTCTTTTTTCAGGGATTTTTGGTTGGGATTCTCTAGGCGATTTAATGCCAAGATTTATTGTCGGCTTAATGAGATATTTTCTCTGGGGAGCCTCAATGTTTCTTGTTTGTTTTTTCTGGAGAAGTACAATTATTATAGTCAAACAAAATATTCCACTTATAGCCTTAAGCCTGTTAGCTTTTTTTTCATTTATCTGGTCAGATGTTCCCAACTTTACATTATTCAACGCCAGAGACATCATTATGATGACTTGCTTTGGCTTATATTTTTCTACAAGATTTAGTTTAAAAGAACAAGTAAAATTAATTGCATTTACTTTATTTCTCGGAATTTGTCTTAGTATTATTGCTGTAATCCTTATCCCATCAGTTGGTTTACATGGATTTACCGCTGCTGATGTACAAATAGAAAATCATAGTGGTTCATGGAGAGGTGTATACGGGCATAAAAATATTATGGGCAGTACAATGCTTCTCTGCTCTTTAATATTTTTTACTCTCCCAAAAGATTGTTCTCGTCTATATAGATTGAGTGGCTTTATATTATCTCTAATATTAATGCTACTTTCAAAATCAAGAACTGCATTTATTCTTTCTTTTATTATTATCGGATTAGTTTTATTTTGCAAAAATTTTAGATGGAGGGGCAAAATTAGTGTAATATTTGCTGATATTGGTATTTTCTTTATAGGCTCTACAAGTTTAGTGCTTTTTACTTACTGGGTAGAACTATTAAGTGGTCTAGGAAGAGACCCAACATTGACAGGGCGAACGCCTATTTGGGAATCCATGATAGCCAGATTAATGGAAAGACCATTATTAGGTTTTGGAAGAGGTGCATTTTGGGCACCGAAAAGTAAATATGCCGTACAAGCAGGACAAGCCATAGGGTCTGGTTGGGTTCCTCCTCACGGTCATAATGGCTTACTGGATTTAGCTATTGATATTGGTCTAATTGGTTTAGTGTTATTTTTAATTACTTATTTTACAACCGTTATTAAATCATTAAAAATAGCTTATGCCACCAAAAATAATGAAGAACTTTTTCCTATCGGTTATCTAATTTTTCTGACCATTAATAATGTTACCGAAAGTTACTTGTTACGTTTTGCTAACTTATTTTGGGTTATTTTTATAACTATTGCTTTTAATCTCAATAAAGAAGTAAAATTGATTCATTAGATGAATTCTATCCCCTCGCAATTATGAATAATCAACCATTGGTCAGTATTTTAATTAATAACTATAACTACGCGCACTTTTTACCTGATTCAATAAACAGTGCTTTAAACCAAACATATTCAAATACAGAAATTGTTGTTGTAGATGACGGCTCTATAGATAACTCCAAACAAGTAATTGAAAGCTATGGTAATCAAATAACTTATATATTTAAAAAAAATGGAGGACAAGCTTCTGCATTTAATGCTGGCTTTCAAGCTAGTAAGGGCGAAATAATTTGTTTTCTTGATGCTGATGACACTTATACACCAGATAAAATTATCAAAATAGTTGAATTTTTTAGACAATACCCCAATGCTGATTGGCTTTTTCATCAACTTGATGATGTTGATGTCACTGGGAAATCTTTAGAATTAAAGAGAGATGTGGGTGTTTCTGAACTGATATTTATTGATTTACGCGAACAAATCCTTAAAGGGGGAAATCTTCCTAAGTTTCAAGCTACTAGCGCTTTATGTTTTAAGCGCAAACTAATTGCTAAATTTTTACCAATGCCAGAACAATTAAGAATTTCAGCAGACCATTTCCTCAGACTTGCATCAATTTATATGTCACCGGGTATATTATCTCCTGATAAATTGGCAACCCATCGGATTCATGGTGCTAATTTATTTGAATTTAATTCAGATATTGAATTTGTCTATGCTGAGACTAATATCAAGACTTGTTACTATTTAAGGCAGCTTTTCCCCGAAACTAAGTCTTATACAGATATTATTTACGCTCATTCAGTAGGGAGGTTAGCTGGAAAAAGTAACTTTTTAAAGGTTTTACGTATTCCAGAAACTAAAGAATATATCAAACAATATTTTTCTTTTCAGTTTGGAATAAAAGCTGTACCTCGTATTTTTTATAACTATTTTAAAGCTGCTTTATCTAGCTTAAAACCAGCTATTAAAGTTAATTAACTAAACTGATAGTTCATCAGATAACTGATCAGATTGTGTTAGGTAGATTTTTTAGATGTATATTACCGATTATCATGATCACTCTAGACAAAAAACCAGGAATCAATACAGAAGAAACTCCAGCTTTCCCAAATAAAATTATAAAATCCGCAGTCATTGGTGCTGGGGCGATATCTAAAGAACATCTAAGTTTCCTTTCTAAATCAGAAAATGTAGATTTAGTCGGAGTATGCGACCTGTCAAGAATTGCTGCAAAGTACGCGCAAGAAAGATTTGGTGCAAAGGGATATTTTACAGATTATCAAAAGATGTTAGAGGTGGCAAAGCCTGATATAGTTCATATTTTGACTCCAGCAAATACCCATAAAAAAATAGCCTCTGATTGTTTAAAAGCAGGCATACATGTATTTTGTGAAAAACCCATTGCACCAACCTATGATGAATTTCACGAACTTTATAATTTGGCACAATCTTATCAACGCCATTTGATAGAAAACCAAAATTACTGCTTTAATAAGGAAATATTAGCAATTAAAAAATTAGTCGCTGATGGAATTATAGGAGAAGTGCAAGAAGTTGAGGTTAGACTAGTTGCCCCAATTCGCAATGGTGGAGCATTTGCTGATGAGAATTTACCCAATCCCATTCATCAAATGCCTGCTGGAGTTATCCATGACTTTATAACACATCTATGCTCTTTAATAGTACGCTTTATACCTGATTTTCAAACATGTAATGCCCTATGGAGTAATCATGGTGGTGGAGATTTATTTAAATATGATGACCTGGATGCTGTAGTTATCGGCGGGTCATCCCATGCTCGAATTAGATTTAGTTGTCACACATCACCAAAGTGTTTTAGTGTCATTGTTAGAGGTTCCAAAGGTTATGTAGAAACAGATTTATTTCAACCTTATTTACGTTGTGTTATACCTCGTGGAGGGGAGTTACTATCTCCAATGATTAATCACTTTATTAATGGATGTAATTTTATTGGAGCTACATTTAGTAATTTTAGGAATAAGATAATGCAACAAACAGCTTATGAGGGTATATATACTCTTTTAGATGAAACCTATGAAGCTCTTATTCACGAACAAGACTTACCAATTAGTTTTGAGGATATGGAGCGCACAAATAAATTAATTAACTTGTTATTATTAGAGGCAAAGAAAGTATGAAAATATTAATCACAGGAGCATCCGGTTTTTTAGGAAAGCATGTTGTTGCAGAAGCTATACGCAAAGGTCATCAAGTCCGTGCTGTAATACGTCCATCAACTGATGAAAAATCTATAATTTGGCATAATCATCCATCGGTAGAATTAAGTCGTATTGACCTACGAAGAAAGAGTGGTATAACTGATGCTCTCAAGGATATAGATGGAGTTATTCATTTAGCAGCAGCAAAAGAAGGAGACTTTTACACAAGATTTGCAGGTACAGTTATTGGTACCGAAAACTTACTTGATGCAATGGTGAAAGTTGGTGTATTACGACTTGTTTGTATTAGTTCCTTTGCTGTTTTTGATTACAATAATATTCCTAAAGGAAGCACTATACATGAAGATTCACCACAAGAAACTAATCCTTTACTTAGGGAAGAATACGCTCAAACTAAATTAATACAAGAAAAACTCGTTTATGAATTTGAAGAAACCCATAAAGCACAGGTAACAATTATTCGTCCAGCATTAATATATGGAAGAAATAATCTTTGGAGTACTCTTTTAGGAGGAAGATTAACTGATAATCTTTGGTTGCGTATTGGTGCCCATGCGACTATGCCATTAACCTATGTAGAAAATTGTGCGGAAGCAATTATTCTAGCTGTAGAATCTAAAGAAGCCATTGGACAAACAATAAATGTAATTGATGATAACCTACCAACTCAGAGAACTTATGTTAAAAAATTAAAAAAACGCACTAACGCCCTACCTAAAATGATTCCTGTTAATTGGACATTAATGCGCTCTATTGCTGTATTGATGTGGGCATATAATCAAAAATTCCTCAAAGGACAAGCTAAGTTTCCAGGTATATTTTATCCAGGAACCCTAGATACTCGCTTTAAACATTTCCGTTTTAGTAATGCCCGTGCAAAAAATATCTTAAATTGGACTCCTAAATATTCTTTAGATACTGCCTTAGATATTAGTTGTCGTGAAGTAGAATTTATAGATATACCCAATTCGACTTTACCGTTATATCCATCTCCATCTCAACAATTAGACATCTCTAATCAAGAGGTAAAAAGTAACATTCCTTCCCTAATAAATTCTCCAATACCTTCTCCAATACCACAGGTTTCAACAAATTCAAATTCATGATTAATGAAATAATTAAATTAATGAATAATTAATTACTTATTTATTTACTTACTTACTTAATTATTTCATTACTTCATTACTTCATTAATTTTTGCAATCTCTATGTCTATTGTATTTATCACCAGAAGAAAAGATTTCCTATGCGGATTGCTTACCTAAATAGCCAATATCCTAGAGCGACAGATACTTTTATTCAAAGAGAAGTGACAACTTTACGCTCAATGGGTGTAGATGTACATACATTTTCTGTTCGTCGAACAGGGGATGAACATATGGTAGGGATAGAACAACAACAAGAGCGCGATCGCACCTTTTATTTCCTACCTTTAAATCCGATTAATTTACTACTATCCCATGCCAAGCAACTACTGGCTTCCCCTCAAAGATATCTACAAACAATAAAGTTAGCATTCTCTACAAGCCAACCGGGATTGCGAGGTGCTATTTATCAATTATTTTATTTTTTAGAAGCTGGTATTTTAGCCCAGCAACTAAAAATTAGGCAAATTAAACATCTTCATAATCATATAGTCGAAGCCAGTGGCACTGTTGCCATGCTGGCGGCCCAAATGGGAGGTTTTACTTTTAGTTTTACCTTACATGGTCCCTATATTTTCTTTAAACCTTACCAATGGCGACTAGACGAAAAAATCAAACGAGCCTTATTTGTTAGTTGTATAAGTAATTATGCCCGCAGTCAGGGAATGATATTTGCTCCAATGGAAAAATGGAAGCAAATGCATATTATTCACTGTGGTATTGACCCCACTTTATTTAATCAAGTTTCCCATCATGGATTAGGTCGAAAATTACTTTTTGTCGGACGTTTAGAGGTTGTGAAAGGTTTACCAATATTATTAGAAAGTTTATCTATATTAAAACAATCACACCCGAATATTTTATTAACAGTTATTGGTGATGGACCAGACCGCAAAATATTGGAAGAAATGACCAAACAAATGGAATTGACTAACAATGTAAAATACGTTGGCTATCAATCCCAAACAGATGTCCGTAAATATATTCAGCAAAGTGATATTTTTGTCATGTCTAGTTTTGCTGAAGGAATACCTGTAGTATTAATGGAAGCAATGGCAGCAGGGCTTCCAGTTGTTGCTACCCAAATAGCTGGTATTAGCGAGTTAGTTGAAAATGGTGTTAATGGGTATCTAATTCCACCGGGAAACTCTAGCGTATTATTAGAACCTATGGAAAAATTACTCATTGATGATAAGCTGAGAGAAAAATTAGGTGCTGCTGGTAGAGAAAAAGTAGAAAAAGATTTTAATCTTCAAAATGAAGTGGGAAAATTACATCAGTTGATGCTTGGTGCATTAGCAGGGAAAGTTGAACCATCTGTAACACAAATTATAACAAAACAGGTTTCGTCTGTTGCTAATGGCTAATGGCTAATTGTGAATGGAAACTTTAGACAATTTATAAACAATTTTTAGATATGACTTGTCTGCTTTTCTCTACTCAAAAGGCAAATAAAAGATACGGACTATTTTATTTAACCGTTTAGGACTTATAAATTAGGGTTGAAAATGATTATGCTTCAGATAAAAACGATTTACAATTAAGTCACATCCAATAAGCCTGTCTTCAAGAGCGCAATTAGCAATTAGCCATTAGCAATTAGCAATTAGCCATTAGCAATTAGCCATTAGCAATTAGCCATTAGCAATTAGCAATTAGCTATGAAATCCCCATATTTTTCTACACTCTATGACATCCTTAAAAAAACAAGCCATACGTGGCGCGATTTGGACGATTATTGGTTTTGGAGGAATTCAAGTCCTACGATTTGTAAATAATTTAGTCCTAACTCGTTTACTTGCACCAGAATATTTTGGCTTAATGGCTTTGGTGACAACCCTAAGGCTAGGTCTAGAGTTATTCTCTGATATTGGAATTATCCAAAATATAGTTAATAGCAAGCGAGGTGATGAGGAGGATTTTTTAAATACCGCTTGGACTCTACAAATAATTCGCGGTTTTGTGATCTGGATTATTTGCCTAGCAATTACTTACCCTATGGCAAATTTCTATCACGACCAACGCCTATTGTTACTAATACCTATTGTTGTATTTTATTCAGTTATAGAAGGTTTTAGTTCAACTAGTCTTAACAGTCTTCACCGTAGATTAGAATTACGTAGACTTTCTGTATATGAGTTTTTATTACAAGCTTGTTATTTTTCTACTTTAATTCTCTTAGTTTATTTTTATCCTAATATTTGGACTTTAGCTTTTGGAACTTTAATTTTAGGCGTCTATAAATTAGTCAGTAGTTATTGGTTGATACCAAATTATTCTAATCGCTTAGCATGGGATAAGGAGGCTGTTCAGGAAATTCTATCTTTTGGGAAATGGATGTTTATTGCATCCGGTTTAATGTTTGCGGCAGAGCAAGCTGACCGTCTTGTTTTGGGTAAAATTTTATCATTTGAAATGCTTGGTATTTATGCCGTAGCTTACAGCTTAGCTACTATACCTAAAGAAGTTATCAGACAACTTAGTCTTAGGGTTATTTTCCCAGCAATTTCTCAACAGTCTGATTTACCAAGGTCTACTTTAAGGAAAAAAATAGTTCGTCAAAGACAATTTATACTAATAGCATGTGCTGTTGTATTAGCAGCTTTAGTAACTGTTGGTGATTTAGTTATTGCAACTCTTTATGACCAAAGATATCAAGAAGCTACTTGGATGATGCCCATTTTATGTACTGGCATCTGGTTTTCCGTCCTTTTTTATACTACTAGTCCGGCTCTATTAGCTATTAGCAAACCACTATACTCTGCTCAGAGTAATTTCGCTCGTTTCGTTGTTATTATTTTAGGTGTACCTTTTGCACACTTTTATTTTGGTACTATTGGAGCGATTATTGCAATCTCCCTTAGCGATTTTCCTTTATATGTAGTAAATCTTTATGGATTGTGGCAGGAAAAGCTTTATTGTTTTCTCCAGGATATTCAAACTACAATGTTTTTTGTAGGGCTGTTATCTTTATTTATATTGATTCGCCATAGTTTAGGTTTTGGATTACCAATTCAACAATTATTTTATTAATCTCTAGAAATCATAATACTTACACAACTGAAACATTTTTCTCATAGGGTGTCGTAATCCAAGGATAAATTTGAATGTAGCAATAAGGTTTGTAGCCAAATTAGCAGAGCTAGACGCATAAAGGCGTGACGTACCAGATTGGATATGTGACAATAACCTAAGTTCTGAATCTCTATTAAATAATCATTCAATAATCATCAAATAATCACTCAATAATCATTCAATAATCACCTAATAATCATAATAATTAAGTATGAAATATAAAATCGGTGGAACTCTCACCGGTGATTCAGCTTGCTATATTAACCGACAAGCTGACACTGAATTATATAATGCACTTAAACAGGGTGAGTATTGCTATATATTTAATTCTCGTCAAATGGGTAAATCTTCTCTTTTGGCGAGGACAAAGCTTTGTTTAGAAAAAGAAGGCTTTAAATGTGCCACTATTAATATGAGTAATATTGGGATTGAAAATATTAGCCAGTTACAGTGGTATAAGGGAGTTGTTACAGATTTATGGCATAGTTTTAAGCTGCGAGACAAAATAAATTTAAAACTTTGGTGGCAAGGTCAGGAAGATATTTCTTTAATTCAAAAGCTTAGTCAATTTCTGTTTGATGTTTTATTGATATATCTTAATGAAGAAAAATTAATTATTTTTATTGATGAAATTGATAGCGTTTTAAATCTTGATTTTGCAGTTCATGATTTTTTTGAGTTGATTCGCTATTTTTATAACCAAAGAGCTATTAATCCTATTTTTCATAGAATTAGCTTTGTTTTTTTTGGAGTTGCTATTCCTGATGATTTAATTGGAGATAAAAATCTTTCTCCTTTTTGTATCGCTAAATCTATTAATATTGATGGATTTCAGCTAAGTAATACAATGGTTTTGCTAAAGGGTATAGATGTCAAGTTTAAAAATAGAAAAGAAATTTTACAAGAAATTTTATACTGGACTGGAGGGCAACCTTTTCTCACCCAAAAACTTTGTTCTTTAATTGTTTCTTCTAAGGATTTTTGTGTTAATGATGTATTAAATATTCCCTGTGGTGATGAAAGATTTATGGTCGAAAAAATTGTCAAAGAACATATAATCCATAACTGGGAATATCAAGATGAGCCACAGCACTTTAAGACTATTGCATCCCGGACTTTTTATAATAGTCATGTCAGAGGGCGATCGCTCCAAATTTACAAACAAATTTTAATGGGTAAAGAGGTGATGTTAGATGACAGCCGGGAAAAAATAGAATTGCTGTTATCTGGTCTAGTAATCCAAGAAAAAGGAAGACTTTATATTAAAAATCCGATTTACAAAAATATTTTTAATCTGCGATGGGTTGAAAAACAATTTATGAATCTTTCTTCTTATTCACAAAACTATAAGTCTCGGATTATTTCTACACAACAAGACAGTCGGGGGGGTAAGGATAATATCAGCCATCGATTTCTTAATTAATTTTCTTTGCCAAATTAGTGGCAAAGCTTCCTTATTATCGTTACATTGGATAAAATGGCGGTATTAGGAAAGATGTTCGATGTTAGAAGTTGAACAAATATTACATGAGCGTTACCAACTCCACAGGCAATTGGGAGATAATGGAATCCGTCAGACTTGGCTGGCAAAGGACTTGCAAGCCAATGATAACGATAGTTCCTTTGTCGTAGTTAAGTTGCTGGCTTTTGGTGGTAAGGTTCAATGGGAAGACTTAAAGTTATTTGAAAGAGAAGCACAAATCCTACAACAACTTAATCACCCTCGCATACCCAAATGCTTAGATTATTTCTCTATTGATGACAGTAGCCTTTGGTTTGCCTTGGTGCAAAGGTATATCCCTGGGGAATCTCTAAAAGAAAAATTAATTAAATCCCATAGATTTACAGAGAAACAAGTTCGCAAGATAGCTGAAGACGTATTATCTATTCTTTTACACTTGCATAAACTAAATCCTCCTATATTACATCGGGATATCAAGCCAAGTAATTTAATCTGGGGAGAAGATGACGAAGTTTACTTAATTGACTTTGGTGCAGTCCAAGATAAAGCCTCAAAAGAAGGTGCTACTTTTACTGTGGTGGGAACCTACGGCTATGCACCAATGGAACAATTTGGCGGCCGCGCTGTCCCCGCATCTGATTTTTATGCACTGGGTACTACTCTAATCCATTTATTAACTGGTATTGCCCCTGCTGATTTGCCACAAAAAGAATTACGAATTCAATTTGCGGATAAAGTTAATGTCAATTCTAGCTTCATCTATTGGCTAGAAAAAATGACAGAACCCTCTCCAGAAAAAAGATTTACGACTGCAGAGGATGCTTTTACAGGACTGAAAGAAAATCGTGTTGGTATTAGGGCGATTATTCAGGGCGTTCGCCAGCCAATAAATAGTAGAGTTGTAGTTAGTAAGTCCCATCGGAATTTAAAAATTAAACTTCCTCCAAAAACTAAATCTTCTGGAGATGTTTTGTTATACACCGGAGGTTTTATGTTTACCTTGGTTAGCGGCTTAATAATAATGATGCTAACACTATTATTTGGTATTGGTATGGGCAATCCTGTCCTAGTATTATTTATGTCACCTCTGATTTTAGCTTGGATAGCCTTCGTTGACCAACTTCTAGGAAATGTTTTAGCCCGTCAGATTATTAATATCACTCCAGATTTTTTTGAGATAGAGGTTTTGATATTTAACTTTCGCCGCCACCGAAAATATGGTAGAACCGCAGATATTCAAGATGTATTCCAAAGTGTAATACATACCGGAAAAACTAGTTTTATACCTAGTGAAAATCAGTCTGAACAAGAAATGGTAACTATTCAGACTGATGATAGGCGCTATTCCTTTGGCTTGGGATTAAGCGCCATTGAGTGTGTATGGTTAGCTCAAGAAATTAAAGATTGGTTAAAGGCTAATGGTTAATAGCTAATTGCCATTAGCTATTACCCAATTAATTACATC
>Ga0114939_10002095_pt1 | contig 15189 bp, 6 predicted proteins | sample AshMeaCrysSpring_FD_87196 | JGI IMG/M metagenome (GOLD analysis project Ga0114939, IMG submission 87196) | Groundwater microbial communities from Big Spring, Nevada to study Microbial Dark Matter (Phase II) - Ash Meadows Crystal Spring | ecosystem: Environmental > Aquatic > Deep subsurface >... | reverse complement strand
GCCTCCGGCCTGCTCCAGACCCTTCTGGACGACGGGGTGCGGTACGCCTTCATCTGCAATTCGGACAACCTGGGGGCCGGAATCGACGCGGCCCTGCTCGGCTCTTTCGCCGCAATGGGTTATCCGTTCATGATGGAGGTCGCCGAGAAGACCCCCTCCGACGTCAAGGGCGGACACCTCGCCCGCCACCGCAACGGCCGGCTGCTGCTGCGCGAAGCGGCCCAGTGCCCCAAGGATGAAATCGAAGCCTTCCAGGACATCCGGCGCTACCGCTTCTTCAACACGAACAACATATGGGTCGACTTGAAGGCGCTGAACGAGCTGATCGGCCGGGAGCGCATCGTCGATCTGCCGATGATCGTCAACCCGAAGACCCTGGACCCGCGCGACGAAAAAAGCCCGCCCGTTTATCAAATCGAGACGGCCATGGGCGCGGCCATCTCGCTCTTCGACGGCGCCGCGGCGGTGAACGTTCCCCGATCGCGCTTCCTGCCGGTCAAAACCTGCAACGACCTGCTGGCCGTGCGCTCGGACATCTTCGTCTACTCCGACCGTGAGGGCTTGCGTCTAAACCCCGCCCGCGAGGCGGCCGGCAGAAACGAAGCCGTCAAGATCAAGCTCGATTCGAAGTATTACGGGAAATTCGACCTGCTGGATGAGCGCTTCAAAGCGGGCGCGCCCTCGCTCAAAGACTGCGACGGGCTCACCATCACGGGCGACGTCCGTTTCGAGCGCGGCGTGGTGATCCGCGGCACGGTCGCCATCACCAACAACAGCGGCCCGCCGGCCGTCGTCAAGGCCGGGACGGTGATCGACAGGGACATGGTCCTTTAGCCGCCGGAACCAGCACTGGACGCCCCATATCCGCACCGACTTCCTCTGCAGTCCCCTCGCTTTGAAACTGACCATGAGGCATCCACACCGTTTCAAGAAGCCTCGCCTGGCTGGGGCCGCGTCTCGGGTCGTAATCCTGATCAGGCCGCTCTAGTCCCGCTTGCGGGTGAGATATTTGACGGCGACCTTCTCGTTCGAGCCGGAGGCGACCTTTAGGGATGCCGGCTGGATGGCGAGGGGGACTTCCAGCAGCCCCGCGCCATCCCGGAGCCGGTCCAGGAGGACTTTTTCGGTGTAGATGGTCTGCAGATTTTCGAGGATGCGCTTGACGCCGGTGATCTCCACCCGCGACGGGTCCACGGTGGCTTCGGCCAGAATCAGGTTCTCCGGCAGCCTCCCCGACCAATCCACCTGCACCGGCAGTTCCTTCCTCACGGTGACGTCCAGGTCCACCACGATGGTCTGAGGGGTGACGTTCTTGAGCACCAACCCGGGTGGGAGGCTGATGTTGGCGGAGGTGATCGCAAATTCGTTCTGGCCGGCGGAGGCCGTGCTCAGGTCGAGCTTCACCCGCACCTGGTCCGCCCGCGTGGACTTGACCAGGGTTCCCGAGCCGCTCAGGTTCACCCGCACGGCGTTCACCGAGGCATGCACGATCTCCATGTTGGAATTCCGGTTCTGATACTCGATCGGGACGTCGAACGTGACCAGGGTCTCCAGGCCGCGGGAGATGCTGAACCAGAACCCGGTGATGAACAGCAGGGACACCAGGGCCGCGGTGGTGACCTCCACGCGTTCTTTTTTCGCCGGCAGGCGCTGTTCGTCGGCAACCCCGAAGTGCTCTTCGAGGCTCTCGGCCAGCTCGCGCTGGCTGCCGATTTCCTGCAGCCGCAGCCCTTTGGCCACGCTCACCTTCCCCCTTTGCTCGGAGACGACGATCACCAGGGCATCGGTGGCTTCCGTGAGGCCGAGCGCCGCCCGATGCCGGGTGCCGAGGTAGGAAGGCAGATCCTCGCGCCGCGATAAGGGCAGGATCACCCCCACCCGGTCGACGCGGTCGCCCTCGATGAGGGCCGCCCCGTCATGGACCGGGTTGTCGGGATAGAAGACGCTCAGGATCATCTCCCGGGAGATATCCCCGTTCCAGGCGACTCCGCTTTGGATCATCTCCTGAACGTCCTCATCGCCGGGGATGACGATCAGCGCACCGTGCCGGCGGCGGGCCAGCTCGAAAGCGCTTTCGGAGATGATGTCGATGGGGGCGATCCGGGTCTTGGCGGTGAACCCCCAGAGAATGGTCCTGAAGTTGCGCGCCTGCAGCACGCTGCGGATTTCATTGCGGAAGACCACGACGATGATCAGGGCCGCCACGGCCACAATGCCCTGCACCACCCAGCTGGTGACGATCAGGCCCATGTAGGAGGCCATCTGCTGGAAGAACCAGAGCATGGTGAGGCCGATCAGGACCCGAAACACATAGGTGCCGCGGAAGAGCACGTAAAAACGGAACAGGATGTAGCTGTTCAAGCCGATATCGACCACATCCTGCCAGCGGAATCCCGATAAGAATTGCAGCACCTTCTCCATCAAAGGCTAATCCGTAACGCTGAAGCGCAGATGTTTTAAGGGCCTTCCCCCGGCATCGGTGATTTCCACCCGCCAGGGGCCCTTGTCGGCCTCCCGCAGCTGAATGCTGCTGAACGTGCTCCAGCGCGGATGCTTGACAGCCAGGCGGATTCTGGCGCTGGGCTTGTCCCGAAAGAACCAGTGATGATAGACGACGGTGTCCTCTGCGACCTGATCGAAGAGGGTATAGCAATAGATTTTGCCGGTGGATATGGAAAAGGCGATGGCCGGGTTCAAAGGGATCCCGTCCTTCACGTCCTCGCAGACCAGCGCCTGAACCAGCGTGAGCTTTGCCGCGCCGGTATTTGCCGCGTTCCGGGCGGGTGCCTGCGCCCGGGCCGTCCCCAATGCATTTATCGACAGCAACCACAGCACCGCTAATGCCAGACCGCATTTTTGGATCAACTCATTCCTCCCGCCGCTCCTGCGCGCAGAGCGGCCCTCGGCGGCTATCGGGTGAGCGGAGCAAAAGGGCTTCCGCATTTTTCAGCTTAGCGTCCTTTTTTGATTTTGCAAGAGAAAATACTCCCATTAGCGCTTTTTTATATTAGAATTTTAAGCTATTCTAACCGGGGCTCAACCATCTTCCGTTTTATGGGTCCATCCGATGCCGTCCGATCGGAGAACGACCCGTTCGAAAAGAGCGCAGGGAGAACCTGATGCAGCATTCCGAGGCACTCATCCAGGAGCCGGCGCCCGGCAGCAGGGGAATTTACTTCTGCGGGGACAGCGTCCGGTTCACGTTGACCGTTCCGGACGGACTGACGGGTTCGGCATGGATCCGCACCAACATCGGCCATGCGGACACCCTTCGCACGGAGATCATCCGCAGCGTACACTTGTTTGAAACCCCTCTTGGCCGCGACTGGTTCGACACCCCCCTGCGCCGGGTGGCGAAGGATCGCTTCGAAGCCCGGCTGGCGCTGTGCGAAGTAGGGCACTTCGAAGCCAAGTGTTTCTTCCTGAAACAGGGCGAGTCCTCGCCCCTCTGGCCTCCCGGAGCGAACACGGCGCTGAACGTGGAGCCGGCGGAATCCTGCTGCGCCAACATCGTTTACAACGCCTTCGTGCGCCAGTTCGGTCCGAACAAGACCGGTGCCGTGCCCCTGCCGCCGCCCGGCGAGGAGTGCCTGCAGGTGCTCGACAGCGCCCGTTACACCGTGATTCCGCCGTCCGGCACCTTCCGCGACCTCATCGGGGATCTCGACTTCATCGTGGGCGATCTCGGCTGCCGCATCCTCATGCTGCTGCCGATCCACCCCACGCCCACGACATACGGACGGATGGGGCGCTTCGGAAGCCCTTACGCGGCGCTGAGCTTCAGGGGCGTCGACCCGGCGCTCGCCGTCTTCGACCCCAAGGCGACCCCGATGGAGCAGTTCATCGAACTCGTCGATGCCGTTCACAAGCGCAACGCCCGGATCTTCCTGGACATCGCCATCAACCACACCGGCTGGGCCGCCAATCTGCACGTCAACCACCCCGAATGGCTCAGCCGCACGCCCGAAGGCCGCATCGAGGTGCCGGGCGCATGGGGCGTGCAATGGGAGGACCTCACCAAGCTCGACTACCGCCACGAGGGGCTCTGGCAGTTCATGGCGGAGGTCTTCCTCACCTGGTGCCGGCGCGGCGTGGACGGTTTCCGCTGCGACGCCGGATACATGGTGCCGCATGCGGCCTGGCGATACATCGTCGCCCGCGTGCGCGAGCAGTTTCCGGACACGACCTTTCTGCTGGAAGGCCTGGGCGGGAAAATCGCGGTCACCCGCCAGCTCCTCAACACCGCCAATTTGAACTGGGCCTATTCGGAGCTCTTCCAAAACTACGACCGCGGCCAAATCGAGCACTACCTGCCGGAGGCGATCGACATCGCCGGCACCGACGGTCTCCCGGTGCATTTCGCCGAGACTCATGACAACCTCCGGCTGGCCGCGAAATCCCCGGCCTATGCCCGCATGCGCACGGCCCTGTGCGCGCTCGCCTCGCATTCAGGGGCTTTCGGGTTCGCCAATGGCGTCGAGTGGCTGGCCGCCGAGAAGATCAACGTGCACGAGGCGCAGCCGCTGAACTGGGGAGCGCCGGTCAACCAGGTGGCCGAGATCCGGCGCCTGGCGCAGCTGCTCAAATACCACCCGGCCTTCCACGACCGCACCGAAGTGAAGCTCATCGAGCAGGGCGCCGGCAACCTGATCGTGATCCTGCGGCATCACCGGCCTTCGGGAAAACGCCTGGTCATCCCCGTCAACCTCGACCATGAGCGGCCGACGACGGCCGCCTGGAGCCCGGGGGCGGCCGGACTGAGGCCCGGAAGCTTCATCGACCTGCTCACCGGCAAATCGTTCGAACTGATCGAACACGCCGGTCTCTGCAGTTGTTCCCTGGAACCCGGCCAGGTGCTGTGCCTGAGCTCGGATCCGCAGGATCTCGACCTCGTGGGCTCCCCGCCCTCCGATCGCTTTGCCGTCCCGCCGCGGATTCAACACCAGCGGCTGCAGGCGAAAGCGCTGCAGCTCATCACCTTCTACCAAGGCTCCCAGGATCTCGCGCAGGCCGACCTTCCGGCTGCCGTGGAGCGGCTGAGGGAGAACCCCGTTGCGTTCTGCGCCGCGCTCAACCCGTTCAGCGCGGAAAGCCGGGTGGTCACCTGGCACTGGCCGCGGGATTTGCGGCGCGAGGTCATGATTCCTCCCGGCCATTTCCTGATGGTCACGGCCGAGAACGGCTTCCGCGCACGGCTCGTGGAGAAGGACCGCACCCTGGGGGTCGAAAACAGTCTGTCCGCCGGCGACGGCTCCCGGTTCTGCCTGTTTCTGCCGCGGCCGGCGCCCAAAAGCCTGCGCCCGCTCTCGCTGCAGCTGGCCGTCCACTCCGCAGACGGCACCCGGCACGCAGAGGCCGTCCTGCTCCAGCTGCCCGCGCCCGAGGATGCCCGCGTGCGCCGCGTGTTCGGCCGCTCCGAATTCCTGAAGGAGCCGATGCGCTTTCTATCCACGAACGGCCGCGGCGCCATGCTGCGCGCCCCCGTGGCCTGGGGTGCGCTCACCAGCCGCTACGACGCCCTGCTGTCGGCCAACTTCAACCCGGAGGTTCCCGAAGACCGCTGGGTCCTGTTCACGCGCTGCCGGGCCTGGCTGGTCTACCAGGGCTTTTCCCAGGACATCAACCTCGACTGCCTGCAGGCCTTTTCCCTGCGGGAGAGCGGGGCTGGCGTCTGGCGCTACAAGATCCCGAGCGGTCAGGGACAGCATGTCCCGCTGACGGTGGAGATGCAGATGGTCTCCGGCCGGAACGCGATGCGGATGATCTTCACCCGCCACCCTTCCGGCGAAGATCCCGCCCGCCTGGCGGATGCCACTCCGGTGCGCCTGATCCTGCGCCCCGACCTCGAAAACCGCAACTTCCATGACACCACCAAGGCCTTCGCCGGACCCGAGCATCAGTTCCGCGCAGCCGTGCGGGCGGCCCCCGCCGGATTCGTGTTCGCCCCGGATGCGCAGCACGCGCTCAGTGTGGCGGCAACCGCCGGCCGTTTCGTTCCCGAGGCGGAATGGTGCTACATGGTCCATCGCGTCCAGGACGCGGAGCGCGGCCAAGACCCGCAGGGCGACCTTTTCAGCCCGGGGTATTTTGAAATCAACCTGTGCGGCGCCGAAACCGCGGCATTGATCGCGCAGGCGGCGCCGGCGCCGACCTTCCCGCCGGAGGCGGAAAGCTCATCCGGGGGAGCGGTTGCGGAGGGCCCCGCGCCGCCGGTCGGCAAACCGATCGACCTGCTGCGGGCCGCTCTCGAAGACTACGTGGTCGCCCGCGGCGGCCTGAGGACGGTCATCGCCGGCTACCCCTGGTTCCTCGACTGGGGTCGGGATTCCCTGATCTTCGTTCGCGGCCTGATCGCCGCCGGGCGGTTCGCCGAGGCCCGGGCGGTCCTGAAACTCTTCGGACAGTACGAAAGCCACGGGACCCTGCCCAACATGATCCGCGGCAGCGATGCCGGCAACCGCGACACGTCGGATGCGCCCCTGTGGTTCGCTGTGGCCTGCGCCGAACTCACCGCCGCCGAGGGCAGCGGCCGTTTTCTGCGAAGCGACTGCGGCGGGCGCAGGCTCCGGCAGGTGCTCGGCTCGATCGTCCGCGCCTATATGGCCGGAACGGCGAATGGCGTGCGCATGGATCCCGAGTCGGGGCTGATCTTCAGCCCGGCGCACTTCACCTGGATGGATACCAACTTCCCGGCCGGAAGCCCTCGGCAGGGCTATCCCGTCGAGATTCAGGTGTTCTGGCACGCCGCCCTGATGTTCCTGGCCCGGATCGAAAAGAAGGAGGCGCGCAGATGGTCAGCGTTGGCCGATCAGGTGCGCGCGTCGCTCCTGCGGTTTTTCTGGCGGCCGGAGCTGGGATGCCTCTCGGACTGCCTGCACGCCGGCTTCGGGCAGCCGGCGCATTCGGCCCGGCCGGACGATGCCGTGCGCCCCAATCAGCTGCTGGCGATCACCCTCGGCGCGGTCGATTCCGAGGATCACATGCGTCGCATCCTGGCGGCCTGCGAAGAGCTGCTGGTGCCGGGGGCCATCCGCAGCCTGGCCGACCGCCCCGTCGCCTATCCGATCGCCATCCACCACAACGGCCAGGCGCTGAACGACCCCTACCGGCCCTACTGGGGCACCTACAGCGGCGACGAGGACACCCGCCGCAAACCGGCATATCACAACGGCACCGCCTGGACCTGGCTGTTTCCGACCTACTGCGAGGCGTGGGCGCAGGCCTATGGCGTGGCCGGACGTCAGACCGCCCTGTCCTGGCTTGCCAGCAGCATCGGTTTGATCGAGTGCGGCTGTCTGGGCCATCTCCCGGAAATCGTCGACGGCGATGCCCCCCACACCTCCCGCGGCTGCGATGCCCAAGCCTGGGGGGCCAGCGAGTGGGTGCGGGTGTGGCTGAAACTGTCGGGATCGTGTCCGCCCTGAACGGGTTGATTTTTTTAGATTGGGCTTATATCCTGGTCTCACCCCTGCCGATGGACGCTGGAGACTCGCTGCTGGATGCTCGATAATAAACCACAACAGGGAACCGGACTCTGACGTATGCGAAGCTTCAAATCTTATCAGGTACAACCGAACATTCCTCGAAACTTGACATTCCTCGAAACCTTGTCACGCAATATGTGGTGGTGCTGGACCCGGGATGCCGTTGAACTCTTCCGGCGCATCGACCCGCGCCTTTGGGCGGAGTGCGGCCGCAACCCGATCCCGTTTCTAGCCCGGGTGCCGCAGGCCCGTCTGGAGAAACTCTCCAGGGACAGCAGCTATGTCGGCCACATCGATCGCGTCAAGGGCCTGTTTGAAGCGAGGGTGGGCAAACCGGAAATCAGCCTCGACACGCCGTTTGCGCCCGGCGAGCAAATCGCCTACTTTTCCATGGAGTTCGGCCTGCACGAGAGCCTGCCGCTGTTCGCCGGTGGCCTCGGGATCCTCGCCGGCGATCACCTAAAAGCCTCCTCGAACATGGGCCTGCCGCTGGTGGGGATCGGGCTCATGTACCGGCAGGGCTATTTCCGTCAATTTCTCAACCATGAGGGCCTGCAGCAGGAAACCTATCCGGAAACCGATTTTTTTAGCCTGCCGATCCAGCGCATGCGCGACGATGCCGGGCACGAGTTCCGCGTGACCATTCGCGGCGCGGACGGGCCCATCCATGCCATCGTCTGGCGAATTCTGATCGGACGCGTGCCGCTGTTTTTGCTGGACACCAACATACTGGAAAATCCTCCGGAGCACCGCGAAATCACGGCGCGGCTCTACGCCGCCGAATCCAAGATCCGCCTGGCCCAGGAGATCCTGCTCGGGATCGGCGGCATGCGCGCCCTGCAGGCAATGCGAATAAGGCCCAAGGTCGTGCACATGAACGAAGGCCATTGCGCCTTTGCGGGCTTGGAGCGATTGGCCCAGCTTGTCGAAGAGAAAAATCTCGACGTGAACATCGCCCTGCAGATCATCCCGCGCACCACCGTCTTCACGACGCATACTCCGGTTGCCGCCGGCCATGACGAATTCCCCGCGGAAATGGTCAAACCCTACCTCAAACCCCTGGCGGACCGGATCGGCACCACCGATCAGGAGCTGCTGTCCTGGGGGCAGGCGCAGGGGACGCCTGACAACGGCCCGCTGTCGATGTTCATTCTGGGAGTGAAGCTTGCCGCCATCTGCAACGGCGTCAGCGCGCTTCACGGCAGCGTCGCCCGGCGCATGTGGGCGCATCTCTGGCCGGGGCGGCCGGTGGAGGAAATACCGATTGCGCATGTCACCAACGGCGTCCACATCGCGACGTTCGTTTCCCACGAATTCGGCAGCCTCTTCGACCGCTATCTCGGATCCGATTGGTATCTGGGGTCGCAGCGCCCGGACAATATCAAACGCATCGACGAAATTTACAACGAAGAGTTGTGGCGCGCTCACGAACTCAACCGGTCTCGGCTGGTGCGCACCTGCCGGGAGCAGCTGGTCAAACAGTATCAGCGCCGCAACGCACCCCGCAAATTGCTCGAAGCCGTTGAAAAAGCCCTCGATCCGAACGTCCTGACCATTTCTTTCGCCCGGCGCTTCGCAACCTACAAGCGGGCGTTTCTGCTTATCCAGGACCCGCAGCGGCTGGAGGCCATCATCAACAATGCCAGCTGCCCGGTCCAGTTCGTCTTTGCCGGCAAAGCCCACCCGCGGGACAACGAAGGCAAGGATCTGATCAAACAGCTGTTCCAGTTCGCCAACCGCCCCGCCGTGCGCGAGCGCTTCGTGTTTCTGGAGGATTACGACATGCATCTGGCCCGTCATCTGCTGCAGGGGTCGGACATCTGGCTGAACACCCCCCGCCGGCCTTTCGAGGCCTGCGGCACCTCCGGAATGAAAGCGGCCATCAACGGGGCCCTCAACTTCAGCATCCTGGACGGCTGGTGGTGCGAAGGTTACCGCGAAACCACCGGATGGAGCATCGGGAACGGCGAGGAGTACGAGGACCATGCCTACCAGGACGCCGTGGAGAGCCAGGCGCTCTACAACATTCTCGAAAACGAGATCGTGCCCTGCTTCTACGACCGCAAAAACGGCGACGTTCCCAAGCACTGGGTCGGGAAAATGAAGGCGTCGATGAAGATGGCCATGGAAGGATTCTGCAGCCTGCGGATGGTCAGGGATTATGCCGAAGGCATCTACACGCCCGCCGCGCGCTGGTATGACCAGCTCACGGCGAACGGCGCCGAGGCAGCCCATCGTCTTGCCGATCAGGCAGCGCGCGTGCGCAGCCTGTGGAAAGGCGTCCACGTCGGCGCTCCGCAGCGCGACAGCCGCGGCGCGCAGCGGGTGGGCGACAGCTTCCAGGTGACGACGGAGGTCACCTTGGGCGAGCTGCGGCCCGAGGAGGTCGATGTCGAGCTGTACTTCGGCCTCTACAAAAGCTTCTCGGAGCTTTCGGAGAGCCAGGTGGTTCCAATGGAGGTGGTGAGCGATCTCGGCCAGGGCCGTTATCGTTTCGCCTGCACCCTGACCTGCGAGGCGGCCGGCCGTTTCGGCTTTTCCGTCCGAGCGACGCCGAAAGGCGATGCCTGGCTGAAATTCACGCCCGGGCTGCTCACCTGGGCTTCGGATTAGGCCGGTAATTGGAAGGGAACCCGATTATGGAAAGTTCGCGCCGCAACCCGAGGGTATTGGTGGTGACCCCCGAAGTGACATACCTGCCGGACCGCATGGGCAGCCTTGCGTCGTTCTTCACCGCCAAGGCGGGAGGGCTGGCGGACGTTTCCGCCGCCCTCGTGAGCGCGCTTCTGGAGCAGGGCGCGGACGTGCACGTGGCACTTCCGGATTACCGTTCGATCTTCAGCGACCGCCTGGTGCCGTTTCTTAAGGAGGAGATCAACAGCATTCAGCGCAAAATGCCCGACGACCGGGTTCATCTTGCGGAGGATCGCGCCTTTTTTTACATCAACCGGGTTTATTCCAAATACGGCGACGAGAACATCAAGCTCGCGCTGGCCTTCCAGCGCGAGGTCATCAACAACATCCTTCCGCGCGTGCACCCCGACCTGATCCACTGCAACGACTGGATGACCGGGCTCATCCCGCCCGTCGCGCGGCGCCTGCGGATCCCGTGCCTCTTCACCATTCACAATATCCATACGGTGAAATCCACGATGGCCTTCATCGAGGACCGCGGCATCGACGCCGCCAGCTTCTGGCAGCATCTTTACTACATCAACTACGCCAGCGCCTACGAGACCGCCCGCGATTCCAATCCGGTGGACTTCCTGACGAGCGGGATCTTCGCCGCGCATTTCGTGAACACGGTCAGCCCGACCTTCCTGCTGGAGATCGTGGACGGCCAGCACCCCTTCGTCGAGCCGCCCATCCGCCGCGAGCTGGCCAACAAGTATTACGCCGACTGTGCGTTCGGAATTCTGAACGCACCCGACCCCGCCTTCAACCCATTGACCGATACGGACCTCAAGCAGAACTACGGCCCCAAGAACCACGCCAAGGCCAAACGCGAAAACAAGCGCTTCCTGCAGCGCAACATGGGATTGATCGAGGACGTCCAAGCGCCGCTGTTTTTCTGGCCTTCGCGCCTGGATCCCGTCCAAAAGGGGTGTCAGCTGCTGGCGAACATTTTTTACCGGGTCATCTCCACCTGGTGGAATCAGAATCTGCAGGTGGTCTTCGTGGCCAACGGGGACTACCAGAGCGTTTTCCAGGACATCGTCAACCATCACGGCTTCCACAAGCGCGTCGCCATCTGCGAGTTCAGCGAGCAGATGGAACACCTGGCCTACGCCGCTTCGGATTTCATCCTGATGCCGTCGCGCTTCGAACCCTGCGGGCTGCCCCAGATGATCGCCCCCATTTACGGCTCGCTGCCGGTGGCCCATGACACGGGCGGGATCCACGACACCATCCGGCACCTGGACGTATCCGCCAACAGCGGCAACGGATTCCTTTTCAAGATCTTCGACAGCAACGGCCTGTTCTGGGCCATCGAAGAGGCCATGAAATTCTATATGCGGCCGGCCCCGGTCAAGGCCCGGCAGATCAAACGGATCATGACCGAAAGCGCGCAAACCTTCACCCACGAGCAAACCGCGCGGCAGTACATCGACCTGTATTAAAAAATGCTGCAGCGCCCGCTGGTCTTCGAATAGATTCTACCCGCAGCCGGCTGCGGGTAGAATCTATCCTGGAAGCATTTAAAACCACGCAACCTGAAACCCATTCAGATATCCGCATTCCCGAAACGGCCAAGGCAGTCATGATGAGATCCAACCGCCCAGCGGCGCGCCCGCCGCGCGACATCGACCGGCTGATCCAGCGCATGCTGCGTCGCGATCCCGGCTTGGCGCCGCATGCCGAGGTCATCCGAAGACGCCTCGCGCTGGTCGATGCGACCGAAACCCGCTTGACGCGCGGCCGCATGTCGATCGACGACTTCGCCTCCGGACACGAATACTTCGGCTTGCATCTCAGGGGGCGCCAGTGGGTGCTGCGGGAATGGGCGCCGAACGCCACCCGCATCTTTCTGATAGGGGATCCGACGGGCTGGAAGGAACAAAAGGCCTTTGCGTTCACGCGCAAAAACCCGGAAGGGGTATGGGAGCTGCGGCTTCCGAAAACCGCGTTGACGCACGGAGACCTCTACCGCCTGAAAATCCATTGGCGGGGGGGCCGGGGCGACCGGATCCCGGCCTGGACCCGGCGCGTGGTACAGGACCCGGCGACCTTGATTTTCAACGCCCAGGTATGGCATCCGCAAACGCCACACACCTGGCGGCACGCAAAGCGGCGGCGGCGGAAAGAGGCCCCTCTCATTTACGAAGTCCATCCCGGCATGGCCCAGTCCGAGGAAAAGATCGGAAGCTGGCGGGAGTTCACCGTGAACATCCTGCCGCGCATAGTGGCCGCCGGCTACAACACCCTGCAATTGATGGCGGTGCAGGAGCATCCCTTCTACGGTTCATTCGGCTACCAGGTGTCCAGCTTTTTTGCCGCCAGCTCGCGCTTCGGAACCCCGGAAGACCTGAAAGCCCTGGTGGATGCGGCCCACGGCGCCGGGATCGCGGTGATCATGGATCTCGTGCACTCGCACGCCGTTTCCAACGAAGTCGAGGGGCTCAGCCGCTACGACGGCACGCTGTTCCAGTTCTTTCACGATCTCCCGCGCGGGCGCCATGCCGCATGGGACACGCGCTGCTTCGACTACGGCAAGATCGAGGTCCTGCATTTCCTGCTGTCCAACTGCCGTTTCTGGCTGGACGAATACCGGGTGGACGGCTTTCGTTTCGACGGTGTGACCAGCATGCTCTACCTCGACCACGGTCTCGAAAAGAGCTTCCTCTCCTACGAGGACTACTTCACCCCCAACGTCGACGAAGCGGCGCTGGCCTATTTGGCGCTCGCCAACCGCCTGATTCATTCGCTGCGGCCGGATGCCGTCACCGTGGCCGAAGACGTGAGCGGCATGCCGGGTCTGGCCATGCCCGAGAAGGACGGCGGTTTTGGGTTCGATTACCGTTTCGCCATGGGGGTTCCGGACTACTGGATCAAATTGATCAAGGAAGTCGCAGACGAGCACTGGCCCATGGGCCACCTGTGGCACGAACTGACCAACCGCCGCCATGATGAAAAGACCATCAGCTACGCCGAGTCCCATGACCAGGCCCTTGTCGGCGATCAATCGATCATCTTCCGTCTGATCGGCGAGGATATGTACTGGCACATGCAGGCGGAGGACGAGCACCTGAAAGTCGACCGCGGCATGGCCCTGCACAAGATGATCCGACTGATCACGCTCGCCAGCGCCGGCAGCGGTTATCTTAATTTCATAGGCAACGAATTCGGCCATCCGGAGTGGATCGACTTTCCGCGCGAAGGAAACAACTGGTCCTTCGCATACGCGCGGCGGCAGTGGAATCTGGTGGACGACCCCAACCTGAAATACCGATTTCTGGCATGCTTCGACCGCGACATGATTCAGCTGGCAAAGGCCTACCGGATTTTCAACGACGGCGCGCCGCGCCTGCTTCACGAACACGGGTGGGACCAGGTCATCGCCTTCGCCCGGGCGGGGCTGATCTTCGTCTTCAATTTCCACCCGACGGTGTCCCACTTCGACTACCGGATCGATGCGCCACCCGGAAAATACCGCCTGATACTGGACAGCGATTCGTCGGGCTACGGCGGCCACGGACGGCTGGACCCCGATCAGGAGCACTTCACGCGGCCCGAAGCGGACGCGCACGGCCGCCACCCCCGGCTCAGCCTCTACCTGCCCACACGCACGGCCCTGGTCCTTCGAAACGGCGGAGCCGCCGAATGGATTTAGCCGCAGCGTACTTTCGCATCATCGCAGGCTTCAGCGACGCCGTGCTGGTCATGCAGGACGACCGATTCACGTTCGCCAACCCGAAGGCGGAGGAGTTGCTGGGGTGTTCCCGGGCGGAGCTGGCCTCCCGCTGCCTGCAGCGGATCGTTCACCCGCAGGATTTGGATCTGGTGTTGAAGCGCTCGGCGGCGTGCCTGGATGCGGAAACCCCGCAGAGCGACTGTACCATTCGAATCGTTACGGCAACCGGTGCCGCCCGATGGGTGGAAATGACTTCCCGTGCTTTCGACTGGCAGGATCGTCCGGCCACACTCTGCATCCTGAGAGACATCACCGATCACCGCCGCATCGAAGAAAAATTTAAGCGCGTCGTCAACTCGACCTCCGAGGGTTTCGTCCTGCTGGACCGCGACCTGTGCATCCGGGAGGTGAACCCGGCCCTGCTCCAGATGACGGGATACGGCCCGCAGGATCTGTATGGAAGGCGCATCGACGGGATCTACGCGCATGGCCAGGTGGAAGTCTATTCCGCCAGCCGCGATCACATGAGCTTCGAAGCCCACGTGATCACCCGAAACGGGGATAGCCTGCCGACCCTTTTTAGCCGCAGCGCCCTGCGGAACGAATCCGGTGACGTGGAGGGCTACATGCTTTTCCTCACGGATCTGACCGAGCTCAAAGCCGTTCAGGAGGAACTGCGCCGGGCCGAGCAGCGCTATCACAACATGTATCGCAATGCGGTTCAGGGCATGTTTCAGAGCCGCCTGTCCGGGGAGTTGATCCGCGTCAACCCGGCCTATGCCCGCTTCCTGGGTTACGCCTCCACCGAGGAGATGCTCAGGCTCAGATCGGGGGCATCCGAGCTGTATTACGATCCCAGCGAACGCCGCCAGATGATCAAGGCCATCAAACGCAGGGGATTTCTGGCCAATTACGAAGTGAAGCTGAGACGCAAGGACGGCAGTCCTGTCTGGGGCCTCGCCAATTATGGTCTGAATCAGGATGAGGGCGGCGAGCCGATCATCGAAGGCATCATGGTGGACAACACCCGGCAAAAGCGCCTGCAGGAAGCGCTTCGGCGCGAACACCGCAAGATGCAGAAGCTGTCGCTGCTCGACAACCTGACGGGGCTCTATAATACCCGTCACCTCTACCAAGCCCTGAACAAAATCCTGGCCGAAAGCCGGGATTCCCAAACCGGGTTCTCCCTGATCTTCATGGACATGGACAACTTCAAGCACGTGGTCGACACCCACGGTCACCTGAACGGGAGCCAGGCCCTGCGCGAGGTTGCCCAGACGATCCGCTCGCTCGTCAAAAAGCCCGGCTTCGCCGTCGCCTATGGCGGCGACGAGTTCGTGGTGGTGCTGCCGG
>Ga0114939_10002094_pt1 | contig 15189 bp, 13 predicted proteins | sample AshMeaCrysSpring_FD_87196 | JGI IMG/M metagenome (GOLD analysis project Ga0114939, IMG submission 87196) | Groundwater microbial communities from Big Spring, Nevada to study Microbial Dark Matter (Phase II) - Ash Meadows Crystal Spring | ecosystem: Environmental > Aquatic > Deep subsurface >... | reverse complement strand
TTGAGCTTGCGGGCTTCCCGCAGCGCTGGCTCCACGTCGGCCGGCCGCTCGATCAGCAGGCCGACGTGGCCGTAGGCCTCGGCCAGCTTGACGAAGTTGGGCAGCGCGTCCATGTAGCTGTGCGAGTAGCGGCCGCCGTAGTCCAGCTGCTGCCACTGCCGCACCATGCCCAGGTAGCGGTTGTTCAGAGAAACGATCTTCACCGGCGTGTCGTACTGCTTGCAGGTGGAGAGCTCCTGCAGGCACATCTGGATCGAGCCCTCGCCGGTGATGCAGAACACGTCGGACTCTGGCTTGGCCAGCTTGATGCCCATCGCGTAGGGCAGGCCCACGCCCATGGTGCCCAGGCCGCCGGAGTTGATCCAGCGGCGCGGCTCCTCAAAGCCGTAGTACTGAGCCGCCCACATCTGGTGCTGGCCGACATCCGACGTGATGTAGGTGTCGCGGCCCTTTGTCAGCTCGCACAGCGTCTTCACCACGAACTGCGGCTTGATGACCTCGTGGCTGGGCTTGAAGGCCAGGCAGTCGCGCTTGCGCCAGTCGCCGATCTGGTTCCACCAGGCCGACAGCGCCGCGGCGTCGGGCCTGGACTGGGCATCGCGGACCTGCGTGATCAGCTCCTGCAGCACGTCCTTCACGTCGCCGACGATCGGGATGTCGACGCGCACCCGCTTGGAGATGGACGACGGGTCGATGTCCACGTGAATGATCTTGCGCTCCACCGACGCGAAGTGCTTCGGATTGCCGATGACGCGGTCGTCGAAGCGCGCACCCACGGCGAGCAGCACGTCGCAGTGCTGCATCGTCATGTTGGCCTCGTAGGTGCCGTGCATGCCCAGCATGCCCAGGAAGCGCGGGTCGCTGGCCGGCACCGCGCCCAGGCCCATCAGCGTGTTGGTGCAGGGATAGCCCAGCAGGTCGATCAGCTGGCGCAACTCATTCGAGGCATTGCCCAGGACCACGCCGCCGCCGGTATAGATGTACGGCCGCTTGGCACCCAGCAGCAGCTGCACGGCCTTGCGGATCTGCCCGCCGTGGCCCTTGCGCACCGGGTTGTAGGAGCGCATCTCCACCTTCTCGGGGTAGTGGAAGGCGGTGGTCTTCAGCGACACATCCTTCGGGATGTCCACCACCACCGGCCCGGGGCGACCGGTGCGCGCCAGGTGGAAGGCCTTCTTCATCGTGGTAGCCAGGTCGCGCACGTCCTTGACCAGGAAGTTGTGTTTGACGATCGGCCGGGTGATGCCGACGGTGTCGCATTCCTGGAAGGCGTCCAGGCCGATGGCCGGCGTCGGCACCTGGCCGGTGACGATGACCATCGGGATCGAATCCATGTACGCGGTGGCGATGCCGGTGACGGCGTTGGTCACGCCCGGGCCGGAGGTGACCAGCGCCACGCCGACCTCGCCCGTGGCACGGGCGTAGCCGTCAGCGGCATGCACGGCAGCCTGCTCGTGGCGCACCAGGATGTGCTGGATCGATTCCTGCTTGTACAGCGCGTCGTAGATGTACAGCACCGCGCCGCCGGGATAGCCCCACAGGTACTTGACCTGCTCGGCTTGCAGGCAGCGGACCAGGATGTCCGAGCCGTTCAGCTCTTCGGGGGTGCTGGAGGAAGCTTGCGCCGAGGCGGCGCGCTTGAGTTCCGCGGGGGAAATATCCATTGTCTGACCCTTTGCGATTTTCGAAGACGAAAAACCGTTGGTGTCCCTCTTCGCGCCCTCGTGAGGCGGAATCGGACAGCTTCGTGGCCGGATCTCCGATGCCCTGGTGGGCCACCGGGCTCCCGGCCGGGGAGCTTGTCGTGCGAACTGCGCATTATGCCATCGCATCGAATCGGCTCCGCGCGCGGGCGGCCGCCGATGGGCACGATGTGATAATCGCCGAGGTCCGCATCGGGGCGACGCCGCACCCGCAAGCCCTTGGCCAACGACAAAGAACTGTCCGATTTCCTCAAGAGCGCCGAGAGGCGGGCCTTCAAGCGCACGGCATTTGCCGTGCGCGACGACGATGCCGCGCTCGACATCGTGCAGGAAGCGATGATCCGGCTGGCCGAGAAGTACGCCGATCGCCCGCTGGCAGAGCTCCCGCTGATTTTCGCGCGCATCCTGTCCAACGCCACCATGGACTGGTTCCGGCGCCAGAAGGTGCGTCAGGCCACGATGCAGAATTTCTCGGAACTCGAGTCCGGCAGCGACGACGCGGACTTCGACCTTCTCGAGGCACTGGAAACGGCCGATGGGGGAAACTGGGATCAACAAGGCCCGGCAGAGCGGCTGTCGCGCGAGCAGACCCTGGCCTTGATCGAGCAGGAAGTCTCGGCGCTGCCGGCGCGTCAACGCGAAGCCTTCCTGCTGCGTTACTGGGAAGAACTGGATACCGCGGAAACCGCAGTGGTCATGGGCTGCTCTGAAGGCAGTGTGAAAACACATTGCTCCAGGGCAGTGCACGCATTGGCAAAGGCGCTTTCCGCCAAGGGGCTGAAGCCATGATCGGAACGTCTGGAAAGCGCCGTGTCGACCTGGATGCCCTTCAGGCGCGCTTCTCCCTGCGCGTCGCCTCCCGGCTCACCGAGCAGGCGGGCAGCCTGCCGCACGACCTCGGCGAGCGCCTGCGCGTGGCCCGGGAGCAGGCCGTCCACCGCGCCCGGGAGCTTCGCCGCGCCGAAGCGTCGTCCACCGTTTCGGTCCTGGGGTCGCCCGGGGGCGTCGCCACGCTTGGAAGTTCGCCTTCCGCCTGGGTACGGCTGGCCTCGCTGATGCCGTTGATGGTGCTGGTGCTGGGTCTGGTGCTCATTCAGCACCTGCACGACCGGGCCGAGATTCACGCTGCCGCCGACGTCGACGCTGCGCTGCTGGCCGACGACCTGCCCCCTGAGGCCTACGGCGACCCGGGATTCGTCGAATTCCTCCGCCAGCCCGAACAGTGAGCGATTGCGCCTGCAGCGTCGTTGAAAGCTTGCCGGGTATCGCGGCCGCGGCGCTGCTGGTGCTGGGCCTGGGCGCAGCCGACCTTGTTCTGGCTCAGTCGGGTACCGTCGGCCCTGCGCCGGGCCTTTCCTCGGGCGTCGCCGGCGGGCCGAACTGGTCGTCGCTGACTCCGGCGCAACAATCCGCCCTCGAACCCCTGAAGCGCGATTGGCCCGGCATCGATGCATCGCGCAAGCAGAAGTGGCTGGAGATCGCGGCGCGCATGCCGTCGATGTCCGCCGACGAGCGCCAGCGCATCCAGCAGCGCATGGCGGAATGGGCCCGCCTGACGCCGGAGGAACGCGGCCGCACCCGCCTGCAGTTCCAGGAGGCCCGCCAGATCAGCCCGCAGGAGCGCCAGGCGCGCTGGGACGCCTACCTGGCGCTGCCCGCAGACGAGCGGCGCGCCCTGGCCAGCAGCGCCAAGACGGTGCCGCAGGCGCCCAAGACGCCCGGCCGCGATGCCCAGTCTTCCCCGCCCGCGGCGACAGCCAGGACCGGCAAGGCCACCGCGCCGAAGCCCGTGGCCCCGACGCTGGTGCAAGCCAAGCCCGGCGCCAGCACGACCCTCATCTCCAAGCCCGCCGAACCGCCCGCCCATGCACAGGCCGGGCAGCCGAAGATCGCGGCGAGCCAGGACGTGGTGAACCGGCGCACGCTGCTGCCGCAAGCGGGGCCGCAGGTCGCCGCGCCTTCGCCCAAGGCTTCGGCCGGACGATGACTTCCGGGGCGCAGGCTTCGGCGTTGCCGGCGCCCAGCCTGAGACGGCGACTTGCCGCCTTCGTCTACGAGGGCGTGCTGCTCTTCGGTGTGCTGATGATCGCCGGCCTCGCCTACGGCCTTGCCACCCAGCAGCGACATGCGCTGGTCGGCCAGCACGGCCTGCAGGCCTTCCTGTTCGTGGTGCTCGGCATGTACTTCACCTGGTTCTGGACCCACGGAGGCCAGACGGTGGCCATGAAGACCTGGCATGTCCGCCTGCTGACCCAAGCCGGCGGGCCCGTCGGCACCGGCCGTGCATGGCTGCGCTACCTGCTGTGCTGGCTGTGGTTCATGCCGGCCCTGCTTTTCGCCGCCCTGGCAGGTCTGCACAGCGGGGCGCAAATCGGCGCGGCACTGGTCGTGGGCGTGCTCGTCTACGCCTTGCTGGCCCGGCTGCATCCGCAGCGCCAGTTCCTGCACGACCTGATCAGCCGCACCAGGCTGGTCTATTCGCCGGCGCCGAAGCGCAAACCGAAGTGAGCGGCGCCGGCGCGGTGCGCAGCGTAGAGCTCGCTCCGATACCGGTCCGTAGGGCGTTGCACAATGGCGCCAGGATGAGTTCTGCGCCTCTGCCTGCCTTGCGTTCCGCGGCCACCGATGCCGACGGCGCGCTCGCCGGCGAGCCGCCGGCGAGCCTCTCGGTCTGCGTGTACTGCGGCTCGCGCACCGGGCTGTCGGCATTGCACGAGGCTGCGGCACGCGACACGGGCACGCTGATCGGCCGCATGGGTTGGCGACTGGTCTACGGCGGCGGGCGTGCCGGGCTGATGGGCGCGGTGGCCGACGCGGCGCTGGCCGCCGGGGCCCAGGTGGTCGGCGTCATTCCGCAGTCGCTGATGCAGCGCGAGCTCGGGCACACCGGCCTCACGGAACTGCAGGTGGTGCAGACGATGCACGAGCGCAAACGCCTGATGGCCGAGCGCAGCGATGCCTTCCTCGCGCTGCCGGGCGGCATAGGCACGCTGGAGGAACTGTTCGAGGTCTGGACCTGGCGCCAGCTCGGCTACCACGACAAGCCGGTCGGCCTGCTCAACACCGCAGGCTACTACGACAAGCTGCTCGCCTTCGTCGCCGACATGGCCGAAGCCGGCTTCGTCATGCCGGCGCAGCGATCGCTGCTGCAGGTGGACCCATCACCCCGGGCCCTGCTGCATCGCCTGGGCGAACTGGCCGCAGCCGCGACGGCGCCGGACGACTACTCCCGCACCTGAAGGAGCGGCCCGGTCTGCGCAAGCGGATCCGGCCTTGTCGCGCGACTCGGATGCCCGCGAAAGACAGCCCTCTCGGCCGGCCTTGGGGCGACTTCGAGCAAGTTGGCGTTGCCGCTTTGCCTGCCCTCCGCAGAGCGGGGGCCGAGCCAGGCCCGGCCCCATTGGCGCTCAGACCGCGGCCTCGTCCGTTTCGCCGGTGCGGATGCGCACCACCTGCTCCACCGGCGTGACGAAGATCTTGCCGTCACCGATCTTTCCGGTCTTGGCGGCGCGCACGATGGCCTCGATGCAGCGGTCGACATCGGCGTCCTTGACCACGACTTCGACCTTCATCTTCGGCAGGAAGTCCACCACGTACTCGGCGCCGCGGTACAACTCCGTATGACCCTTCTGCCGGCCGAAACCCTTGACTTCGGTGACCGTGAGCCCGGACACGCCGACATCGGCCAGCGCCTCACGCACTTCCTCCAGCTTGAACGGCTTGATGATGGCGGTGATCTGCTTCATGCTCGGACCTCGCGAAGTTCATTGCACCGACGCGATTTAATCATGGAACACCGCAGCGCAGGCGTGCCGCCGGACTGCCGCGCGCGCCCGCAGAGCCGGGTCGCGCATACCGGTGCACCGGCCGGCCGGCAGGGCACCAAGATCGTGCCCTGCGCGCACTTCGGACGTGCAACCCCGGCGCCGTCGCGAACCTTGCTTGCACCTAAGATCCGCTGCATGTGCAGCCGTCCGCGCCATCGATGACCGAAGCCCGGAGCGACGCGCCGCTGGAATTCCGCGTCCACGAAGACCCGGCAACGGTCGACGCCACGGCATGGAACGGCATGCTCGAATCGCAAGCGGCGCCGACGCCGTTCATGCGGCACGAGTATCTGCTGGCCCTGCACGCGTCCGGCAGTGCGGTGGCCCGGTCGGGCTGGATGAACCAGCTGCTTTGCGCCTACCGCGGCAGCGACCTCGCAGGCGCGTGCCCGCTCTACCTGAAGAGCCACTCCTACGGCGAGTACGTCTTCGACTGGGCCTGGGCCGACGCCTACCAGCGCCACGGCCTGCACTACTACCCCAAGCTGCTCGCCGCGGTGCCCTTCACCCCGGTGCCGGGAAGCCGCCTGATGGCGCGCGATGGCGCGACGAGACGTGCGCTGCTGCGTGCCGTGCGGCGCATCTGCCTGCGCGCGGATCTGTCGTCGGCCCACCTGCTGTTCATGGACGATGCGGACCGCGGCGCGGCCGTGGACGAAGGCTGGATGCTGCGGCAGACGGTGCAGTTCCACTGGCTCAATCGCCAGCCCGGACCGTACGCGGATTTCGCCGAGTTCCTGTCCGGCCTGCAGCGCGAGAAGCGCAAGAAGATCGCGCAGGAACGTCGCCGCGTGGCCGAGGCCGGCATCGCCTTCAGCGTCCACGCCGACGCGCAGATCGACACCGCGCTGTGGGACTTCTTTCACCGTTGTTACACGCTGACCTATGCCGCCCACCATTCCACGCCCTACCTGACGCGCGACTTCTTCGCACGCATGCAGCGCACCATGGCGCGGCACTGGGTGATGTTCGTCGCGCACCGCGACGGCCGGCGCATCGGCTGCTCGCTGCTGGCCATCGACCCGGAACGCGGCCATGCCTTCGGCCGCTACTGGGGCTGTACCGAGTACGTGCCCTGCCTGCACTTCGAGGCCTGCTACTACCAGCCGCTGCAGTGGTGCATCGAGCAGGGCTACCGGCGCTTCGAAGGCGGCGCCCAGGGCGAGCACAAGATGGCGCGCGGGCTGCTGCCGGTGCTGACCCATTCGGCGCACTGGCTCAGCCACCCCGACTTCGCCGACGCGGTGGCACGCCACCTGGAACGCGAGGGCGCCGGCATCGACGCCTACGTGGACGAGCTGCGCGAACGCAACCCGTTCAAGCAGGACGGCCCCGCCTGAAGCGCCGCGCCGGCCCGGCTACCTGCCGTGGCTCTTCGCCCAGTTGGCCATGCCGGCGCTGACTTCGGCACGGGCGCTGTCCGGGCCTTCCCAGCCCAGCACCTTGACCCACTTGCCCGGCTCCAGGTCCTTGTAGTGCTCGAAGAAGTGCTGGATGGTCTTCAGGCGCAGCGGGTTCAGGTCCTCGGGCTTCTTCCACTGCGAATAGATCGACAGGATGCGGTCGATGGGCACCGCCAGCAGCTTGTTGTCGCCGCCGGCCTCGTCGTCCATCTTCAGCATGCCCAGCGGCCGGCAGGTGACGACCACGCCCGGGATCAGCGGCACCGGCGTCACCACCAGCACGTCCACCGGGTCGCCGTCGTCGGCCAGCGTGTTCGGGATGTAGCCGTAGTTGCACGGGTAGTGCATCGAGGTGCTCATGAAGCGGTCGACGAACAGCGCACCGGTGTCGTGGTCCACCTCGTACTTGATCGGATCGGCGCTCATCGGGATCTCGATGATCACGTTGAACTCGTCCGGCGCCTTCGCGCCCGGGGTGACGTTGTGCAGGCTCATCGTGGGATTCCTCGGCTTTGGTAGGGGATTCTAAGGACGGCCCTTGCCCCGGCCTGACGCGCCGGACCACCGCAGGAAAACACTCAGCCGGGCGCTCCGCGTTTTCCCGTACCATCCGCGCCGCGATTCGCCCCCCGCCCCGGGCCCAGCCGCCCGGCTGCGCGGGAGAGACACAACGGACGCATCAATCACGACGAACGCCTGACCGAGGAAGGAACCATCTTGATATCGACATCCATGGCGCTGAACATCGCGCTGGTGTGCGGCCTGGCGGCCGTGCTCTACGGCTTCATCCAGCGCAGCTGGATCCTGAAGCAGGACGCCGGCAATGCCCGCATGCAGGAGATCGCGGGGGCGATCCAGCAGGGTGCGGCGGCCTACCTGGCCCGGCAGTACAAGACCATCGCGATGGTCGGCGTGGTGCTGGCAATCCTGATCGCCGTCTTCCTCGACGTCACCAGCGCCATCGGTTTCGTGCTCGGCGCGGTGCTGTCCGGCGCCTGCGGCTTCATCGGCATGAACGTCTCGGTGCGCGCCAACGTGCGCACCGCGCAGGCTGCCACGCGCGGCATCGGCCCGGCGCTGGACGTGGCCTTCAAGGGCGGCGCCATCACCGGCATGCTTGTGGTGGGCCTGGGCCTGCTGGGCGTGGGCATCTTCTTCTGGTACCTGCTCGGCACCGGCGCCGCCGATGCGTCGCTGTCCAGCGTGCTGAAGCCGCTGCTGGGCCTGGCCTTCGGCTCCAGCCTGATCTCGATCTTCGCGCGGCTGGGCGGCGGCATCTTCACCAAGGGCGCCGACGTCGGCGCCGACCTGGTGGGCAAGGTCGAGGCCGGCATCCCCGAGGACGACCCGCGCAACCCGGCGGTGATCGCCGACAACGTGGGCGACAACGTCGGCGACTGCGCCGGCATGGCGGCCGACCTGTTCGAGACCTACGCGGTGACGATCATCGCCACGATGTCGCTGGGCGCGCTGGTGGTCAAGGGCGCCGGCATGCAGGCGGCGGTGTACCCTCTGCTGCTGGGCGGCGTGTCGATCATCGCCTCGATCATCGGCTGCTACTTCGTCAAGGCCAGCCCCGGCATGAAGAACGTGATGCCGGCGCTGTACAAGGGGCTGGCGGTGGCCGGCGTGCTGTCGCTGATCGCCTTTTACTTCGTCACCGCCGCGGTGATGCCGGCCGACGCGCTGGGCGCGGGCACGCACATGCGCCTGTTCGGCGCCTGCGCCGTGGGCCTGGTGCTGACCGCCGCGCTGGTGTGGATCACCGAGTACTACACCGGCACGCAGTACAAGCCGGTGCAGCACATCGCACAGGCCTCGACTACCGGCCACGGCACCAACATCATCGCCGGCCTGGGCGTGTCCATGCGCTCCACCGCCTGGCCGGTGATCTTCGTCTGCATCGCGATCATGGTGTCCTACGGCCTGGCCGGCCTGTACGGCATCGCCATCGCCGCCACCTCGATGCTGAGCATGGCCGGCATCGTGGTCGCGCTCGACGCCTATGGCCCGATCACCGACAACGCCGGCGGCATCGCCGAGATGGCCGAGCTGCCGAAGAGCGTGCGTGACATCACCGACCCGCTGGACGCGGTGGGCAACACCACCAAGGCGGTGACCAAGGGCTACGCCATCGGCTCGGCCGGCCTGGCGGCGCTGGTGCTGTTCGCCGACTACACGCACTCGCTCGAAGGTCGCGGCATGAACCTCGCCTTCGACCTGAGCGACCCGAAGGTCATCGTCGGCCTGTTCATCGGCGGCCTGATCCCCTACCTGTTCGGCGCCATGGCGATGGAGGCCGTGGGCCGCGCCGCCGGCTCGGTGGTGGTCGAGGTGCGGCGCCAGTTCCGCGAGATCAAGGGCATCATGGAAGGCACCGGCAAGCCCGAATACGGCACCGCCGTCGACATGCTGACCAAGGCGGCGATCAAGGAAATGATGATCCCGTCGCTGCTGCCGGTGGTGGTGCCGATCCTGGTCGGCCTGCTGCTCGGCCCGGCCGCACTCGGCGGCCTGCTGATGGGCACCATCGTCACCGGCCTGTTCGTCGCCATCAGCATGTGCACCGGCGGCGGCGCGTGGGACAACGCCAAGAAGTACATCGAGGACGGCCACCACGGCGGCAAGGGCAGCGAGACCCACAAGGCCGCCGTCACCGGCGACACCGTGGGCGACCCCTACAAGGACACCGCCGGCCCGGCCGTCAACCCGCTGATCAAGATCATCAACATCGTGGCGCTGCTGATCGTGCCGCTGCTGCCGGTGGTGAACAACGCGCCGGCCGCCGCGCACGGCGCGGCCGCCCCGGCGGTGGCCGTGGTGGCGGTGCCGGTGGTGGTGGAAGTGGCGCGCATCCAGGTGGTCGAGCCCGGCTTGGTGAAGTTCTACTTCGAGACCGGCAAGGCCGACCTGGCCGGCGGCGCCGCCGACGCGCTGGTCAGCGTGGTCAAGGGCGTAGCCGAGGGCAAGAAGGCGGTCATCAGCGGCTACCACGACGCCACCGGCGACCCGGCGATCAATGCCGAGCTGGCCAAGCAGCGCGCCTTCAAGGTGCGCGACACGCTGAAGGAGCTGGGCGTGCCGGAAGACAAGGTCGAGCTGAAGAAGCCCGAGCAACTGACCGGTACCGGCCCCAACGCCGAGGCGCGCCGCGTCGAGGTCAAGCTCGAATAGGCGCCGTTTTTCGTTGCCGAAGGGCCCGTTCCGCGAGGACCGGGCCCTTTGTCATTTCAGTCACTTCAGGACGGCGCCTTCGCGCCCCACAGCTGCTTCAGCCGCGCGTCGCGTCCGCAGGACGTGCGGTAGTACTGATAACGCACCGGGTTCTTCTTGTAGTAGTCCTGGTGGTAGTCCTCGGCCGCGTAGAAGGGGCCGGCCAGCGCGATCTGCGTGACGATGGGTTCCGGGAAGGGCTTGCTCTTCTCCAGCGCGGACAGCGAGGCCTGCGCCGCCTTCAGCTGCGCCGCGTCGAGCGCGAAGATCGCCGTGCGGTAGGGCGTGCCGCTGTCGCAGAACTGGCGGTCCTGGGTGGTCGGGTCGATGGTGCGCCAGAAGTGCTCCAGCAGCTGCGCATAGCTGACCTTGGCAGGGTCGAAGACGATCTCCACCGCCTCGGCATGGCCGGTACCCTTGTTCGACACCTGCTGGTAGGTCGGGTTCGGCACCTTGCCGCCGATGTAGCCGGACGTGGTGGACAAGACGCCCGGCACCTTGTCGAAGTCGGCCTCCACGCACCAGAAGCAGCCGCCCGCGAAGATCGCCTTCTCGGTCTTCGGGGCCTGGGCCAGCGCACCGCCGGCCGCGCCCAGCAGGCCAATGAGCAGCACGGCGCGGCGGGCGCATCGGATGGCGCTGCTCATGCCGCCTCCGGCACGAAGCTCAGCGCCACGCCGTTGTTGCAGTAGCGCTTGCCGGTGGGCGCCGGGCCGTCGTTGAACACATGGCCGTGATGCCCGCCGCAGCGCGCGCAGTGGTATTCGGTACGCGGCACGAACAGCTTGTAGTCGGTGCTCTCGCCGAACACGCCGGGCAGAGTGGTGAAGAAACTGGGCCAGCCGGTGCCGCTGTCGAACTTCATGTCCGAGGTGAACAGCGCCAGGTTGCAGCCGGCGCAGTGGTAGGTGCCCTTGCGCTTTTCCTTGTTCAGCGGGCTGGTGAACGCCCGCTCGGTGCCCTCGCGGCGCAGCACGTCGTAGGCCGCCGGGCTGAGGCGCTGCTTCCATTCGGCATCGCTCAGCTTCAGCGGGGTGATGGCGGGCGTGGTGGCCGGGGCGGCGGGCCGCGTCTGCGCCACCGCGCTCACGGCCGCGGGCGCCAGGCCCAGGCCGGACAGCCAGGACAACAGGTTTCGACGGGTCATTTCAGGCCTCCTTGAAGAACGAGTATGCGCCTGGGTCGGCATGCGGCGGGCCGGCCCTTCATGCCGCCACCAGCCGCAGGTGGGTGATCTCCGAAGGCGCGCCCAGGCGCTTCGGCGGGCCCCAGTAGCCGGTGCCGCGACTGGTGTAGACCCAAAGATCCTGCCAGCGGTTCAATCCGGCGGTGAAGGGCTGCTGCAGCCGCACGAACCAGTTCCACGGCAGGAACTGCCCGCCGTGGGTATGGCCGGACAACTGCAGGTGGAAGCCGGCCTGCGCTGCGACGGCGGCGCTGCGCGGTTGGTGGGCCAGCAATATGCGCACCCCGGCATCATCCGGCACGCCGGCAATGGCTGCATGCGGGTCGCTGCGGTGCGACTTGTCGAAATGGTGGGCGCTGAAATCGGCCACGCCGGCCAGCGCCAGCGCCGCATCGCCGTGCTGCAGCAGCACATGTTCGTTCATCAGCACGCGCAGGCCCAGGCGGCGCAGTTCCTGCACCCAGGCGTGGGCGCCGCTGTAGTACTCGTGGTTGCCGGTGACGAAGAAGGTGCCGTGGCGCGAATTCAACTGCGCCAGCGGCGCCACGTGATGGGCCAGCTCCTGCACCGTGCCGTCGACCAGGTCGCCGGTGACGGCCACCATGTCGGCACCCAGCGCATTGATGCGCTCGACGATGGCCTGAAGATAGCCGCGCTTGATGGTCGGGCCGACGTGCACGTCGCTGATCTGCGCGATCGAGAAGCCGTGCAGCGCCGGCGGCAGCTGCACGATCGGCACGTCCACCCGCACCACCTGCGCCGTGCGGCGGGCGTTCCACAGGCCCCACAGCGTGAAGAGCACGGCCAATGTCGGCACTGCCGCCGCCGAGGCCGGGGCCAGCCAGACGGGCAGCGGCCACCAGAAGGACGCCGCCCACAGCGGCACCGCCAGCCCATCGCGCAGCAGCGTCAGCACGAACAGCGACGAGAACAGCCCCATCAGCACGAGGCCGGTCCAGGCCAGCCGGTCGGACAGCGGCTGGCGGCGGATGCGCCGCGCCAGCAGCGCCATCGGCATCAGCAGCCACGAGGCCAGCAGCACGGCGCCGAGCAACCACTGCAGCGGCGGCGCGAAAGCCAGCGCGGGGATCAGCCGCCAGCCCACGTAGGCATGCAGCAGCATCAGGATGAACATCAGACCCATGCCAGCCCTTCTTGGTCGCCGATCTTCTGCGACCCTGTCAGATGGGTGCAGCGCGCCGTGCTTCAAGCCACACGGCGCACGGGTTTCTGTATGTCCATCCAGTAGACTCGGTGCGATGCAGGTCCTGCAGCCGGTGCGCGCCGACCCCTTCGCCAGCCTGAACGACGAGCAGCGCCAGGCGGTGTTCCACGGCCGTGGCTCGGCGGTCGGCGGCCCGCCGCCGCTGCTGATCATTGCCGGCGCCGGCTCGGGCAAGACGCTGACGCTGGCCGCCCGCGTGGCCCGGCTGGTGCTCGACGGCGCCGATCCGCAGGGCGTCCTGCTGCTGAGCTTCTCGCGCCGCGCGGCGCAGTCGCTGCAGCGCCGCGTCGGCCGCCTGCTGCACCAGGCGCTGGGCTTCGGCGCGACGCAGCCGCCGCCCGCCCTGCCCTGGTCCGGCACCTTCCACGGCGTGGGCGCGCGGCTGCTGCGCGACTACGCGCCGCGCATCGGCCTGGACCCGGCCTTCACCATCGCCGACCGCGGCGACAGCGAAGACCTGCTCGGGCTGCTGCGCCACGAACAGGGCCTGTCCAAGACCCATGCGCGCTTCCCGCTCAAGGGCACCTGCCTGGCCATCTACTCGCGCGTGGTCAACAGCCAGCAGCCGCTGGAGCAGGTGCTGCAACAGCACTTTCCGTGGTGCGCCGCCTGGCCGGCCGAGCTGAAGGCGCTGTTCCGCGCCTACGTGGAGGCCAAGCAGGCGCAGTGCGTGCTCGACTACGACGACCTGCTGCTGTACTGGAGCCACCTTCTGGACGATGCGGCGCTGGCGCGCGAGCTGGGCGCGCGCTTCGCGCATGTGCTGGTCGACGAGTACCAGGACACCAACCGGCTGCAGGCCCGCGTGCTGCGCGCACTCAAGCCCGATGGCCGCGGCCTGGCGGTGGTGGGCGACGACGCGCAGGCCATCTACGCCTTCCGCGCGGCCGAGGTGCGCAACATCCTCGACTTCCAGTCGCAGTTCGATCCCCCGGCCACCGTGCTGACACTGCAGCGCAACTACCGCTCCAGCCAGCCCATCCTGCAGGCCTGCAATGCCGTCATCGCGCAATCCCGCGAGCGCTTTGCCAAGACGCTGTGGAGCGACCGGCTGGACGGCAGCGCGCCGCAGCTGGTCAGCGTGGCCGACGAGGCCGAGCAGGCCACCTGGGTGGCCGACCAGGTGCTGCTGCAACGCGAAGGCGGCCTGGCATTGAAGCGGCAGGCGGTGCTGTTCCGCAGCTCGCACCACAGCGCCGCGCTCGAGCTGGAGCTGGTGCGGCGCAACATCCCCTACCTGAAGTTCGGCGGCCTGAAGTTCCTGGAAGCCGCGCACGTGAAGGACCTGCTGTCGCTGCTGCGCTGGTCGCAGAACCCGCGCGGCCAGATGGCGGGCTTCCGCGTCGCGCAGCTGGTGCAGGGCCTGGGGCCGGCCAGCGCACGCCGGCTGGTGGCGGCGCTGGCACGGGCCGACGATCCGGCCACGGCACTGCAGGGCTTCAAGCCGCCACCGGGTGCCGCCGCGCCCTGGCAGGGCCTGCGCGACTGCCTGCAGGCGATGCAGCACGCGCCCTGGCCAGCCGCGCTGGAGCGGGCGCTGCACTGGTACCTGCCGCAGCTGCAGCGGCTGCACGAGGACGCCGCAGTGCGCAGGGCCGATCTGGAACAGCTGACGCGGCTGGCGCAGGGCTACGGCTCGCGCGAGGCCTTCCTGGCCGAGCTGACGCTGGACCCGCCCGAGGCCACCAGCGACGAGGCCGGGCCGCCGCATCTGGACGAGGACACCCTGATCCTGTCCACCATCCACTCGGCCAAGGGCCAGGAATGGGCGGCCGTGTACGTGCTCAACGTCGTCGACGGCTGCATGCCCGCCGACATGGCCGCCGGCAGCGCCGAAGAGCTGGAAGAAGAGCGACGCCTGCTCTACGTGGCCATGACGCGCGCGCAGCATCACCTGCAGCTGCTGGTGCCGCAGCGCTTCTACGTGACGCAGCAGGCCGCGCGCGGTGACCGGCATCTGTGGGGCGGGCTCAGCCGCTTCATCCCGCCGCCGGTGGCGGAATGCTTCGAGCGGGTAAGTGCGTCGCGACCCGAGCCTGTCGCGTCGGGGCCAGGTCCGGGAAGGATCGAGACGGCCTTCGACCTGGCGGCGCGGGTGCGTTCGGCCTGGGATTGACGCTCGGCACTGCTTCGTCGGAAATCAAGGGGCTTCGGCCCGCTTCAAGCGCGTGTTGGAACTTTGGAGCGTGCGGTCCGACTCGCAGCCCAGGCCATCTGATGCCAATTGCGGTGGCAGGGTCTAGGACAGCACCAGAATGGCAGGAGTCATATGACCATTCGATCTGCCTGCTCCTTAGCAGTCGCTGAAGCTGCAGGCCGGCAGTCGCCAATGTGGCGATGAACTCGACGGGCGGGGCACGCAGAGCCGGCCAAACGCATGCGCGGTCACCGGTTGGAGGACAGCACCGGACCGCCTGCGGTAGTTCGACTTAGGCTTGCCGAATGACGCTGACTGCAAACTGCTGGCGTGGACCAAGCGGGCCTGGCCGCCACAAGCTGGCGCCAAGAGGGTCAGCCGCAGGATCTCCAGCGGCGACATCGCCAAGTTCGCACTGCCGACGCGCCAGGGGCATCATCGGCTTCAGCGGGCGCGTTTGCGTCCGGGTTCCAAAAGGACAAACGCACCCCGTTG
>Ga0114939_10002093_pt1 | contig 15195 bp, 14 predicted proteins | sample AshMeaCrysSpring_FD_87196 | JGI IMG/M metagenome (GOLD analysis project Ga0114939, IMG submission 87196) | Groundwater microbial communities from Big Spring, Nevada to study Microbial Dark Matter (Phase II) - Ash Meadows Crystal Spring | ecosystem: Environmental > Aquatic > Deep subsurface >... | reverse complement strand
CAGATTGTCTTCTTTGCCGATTGTAGAAGGCCTCAATGTATTCGAAGATCGAGTGCAGTGTATCGTGATGGCCCTCGCACTTTTCATGATAGACCAACTCCGTTTTCATGATGCCGAAAAACGACTCAGCCACGGCATTATCCCAACAGTCCCCCTTGCAGCCAACCCATTGATCATACAGCCTTGGCCTTCTTACAAGAAAGCATCAGTGACCGATATGGTGTTACAGATTCGCGAAAAAGCATCCGCTATGGCCGCTCGCAAGTGGTGATGCTTGAAAAAGCCGATTCTGAAATACTCGGCTATGCGGAATTGCGCAACTTCAGCGCCAGCGGAATGATGTTGAGTTCGAATTTTTCTATCCGCCAAGGGGAATTGATAAGAATCCGGCTTGACCGGCCACTGTATCATTCGGCTTCAACGGTGCTGACCAGCAAAGTGGTCTGGTGCCATGACCTTAAAGACTGGAGCGAAACGATTTCCCGATTCGCTATCGGAGTAAACTTTTAAGCCTTCCGGGCGATCAATCGTTCTGATCAGCTTGGTGCGAGTGTTCTCTTCCTTCTTTTTGCCGGATGGCCCTTGGGCCTGGCCTTCTTCTTCGGTATTGAGCGGTCCAAAATAAACCACGTCTTGGCCTGGTGACCGACAAAACGGGTGAGAATATAGTTCGCACTGCTGCCGATCGCCACACCCACACCAAAGGGAAGCGCTTTGGCCATGGACCTTCTCGTAAGAGATATGCCTGCCTCTTCGAATAGTTGCCTTGTCGCCACCAACGTGGCTCCTTGCAAATAGTTCCTGAGCATGTGTACGCCAGCCTGAGATGCTATTTTGACACCCGTCGATGCGTCAAACTTTTCAAGCGTACCTCCTCCGGCAAGCAAAAATGAAAGGTAACGGGCGTCTTCTGTTTCGAGATCGTAATTAAAGGCCTCGGCGAGGCACATGCACATGTCTACCTGCAGCTTCATGCAGAAGGTCACGTCGGTGGCAGCACCGGCGGAAGCAGCAATGGCAGTTCCAATTCCGGGAATTATTCCCGTCAAGGCTGATGTGCCGCCAACCATCGCAGCGTATTTAGCGTAGCGTTCCACAATTTTATCGGCTATCCTATCTTGGTGCTGGGATTCCGAATCTGCCGGGTATTTCTTTTGACTCTGCCTGAGGTACGATTGGACAGTGTTCTTGGCTTCAGCCGGCGAAATTGCGAGCGCCTCAACTGCTTTAAGGAATCGAGATCCACTGACCTTTTTTTCAGATGGCATGCAAGCGGCCTCCATTCTGCTAACTGGGCCTTCATCCAGTACACCCCAGCGCCCTTGGTACCCTTCCGAGGCATCCCGATCGGCAGGAAGCCCAAGCTGCCTGCGGCTCAATATTTACTAACAGTATTTTAACTATGACCTAACTTTTCAATGGCTATATTAGAGCGTTTTTACGTCCATCATACAATGTATCCATCGTTGCACCTATTAGCGCAGTCAACTTTTAACAGTCTGCCGGGAGGATGAAAGATGCTTTTTTTAATCAACAGTCGGATGCGGCCGGGTGTAACACGGGATCAGCTTGTCGCGCACTTCAAAATGGACATTGAGCAAAAAACATGGGAACTCATCCGGAAAGGTGTTGTCGTACAGAAGTATTTTAAAGTAGGCACTCAGCCTGGCTTTATTGCCTTGTTGAATTGCGACAGCCTGGAGGAGGCTCAGGTATTGGTAAACGATTTAAGGCCAGTAAGAAATGGGCTTCTGGACTATGATATCGACCCTGTCGACTATTTTCCCAAATTCGAGTGAGATAACCGCATTCGTCTCCTCATTTTTTCAATTCGATCGTTCCAACTTGCATGCGCGCCTTTGAGACCAGCGGTTCGGGCAATGGAAGGTACCCTAATTTATGGTTGATTTTCGGGCCTTCGGTAAGGCAATAGTTGAGCACGTCTTTGAGCGTCTGAACCTTTGATGGATCGTCGTAGGTCCGATTGGATATCAACCACGTCAACGAAAGGATCGGATACGAACCTTCGCCGGAAGGATCGGGCGGCAGATGTGGAACCGGCGCTTCCAGGAGGGAAGGCAGAGCCGAATCAAGAGCCTCTGCAAACGAATGCGTTGTAGGGGCAACAAAACGGCCGGCTTTGTTTTGCAGCTTGACCATCTTGATATTGGAGAAATAAGCATAGCTGAACTCGACATACCCGATTGAGCCCGGAAGCACCTTGACCATTTGGGCGACGCCTCCGTTAGCAAGCGCCCTTACAAGCCTTCCTTCTTTGGCAATTGTGCTAGGCCAAACCGGTTCCTTGGACGCACCGACCGTTTTAGCGAATGTCTCACTGACGGCACTTAAGTGCTGGCTCATTATCTGGCTTGTCCCACTGCTGTCCGCTCGAGTCACAAGAAAGATTTCCTTGTCCGGCAATTCAACGCCTTTGTTTTCCTTTGCAATCAGCGGATCCTGCCAATTTTTAACGGTACCGAGAAATATGCCCGTATAGGCTTGGCGCGACAGGCGCAGATTATCGACCCCTTCAAGGTTGTAAATAAGAACAAGCGCTCCTGCGGCCAAAGGCACTTGAACAACGCCGTCTGCCACCTTGGCCGCTTCTTCAGTCGTCATGGGCACATCGGAACCGGCGAAATCGAAGCGTTTGTTGATGAAACTATAAATGCCGGCCCCGCTGCCGATGCCATTGTAAGTGACGATCACATGCGGGGTCGCGCGGTTGTAGTCCCTAAACCACTTCAAATAAAGAGGCAGCGGAAAACTGGCACCGCCTCCGTTCAAGGTGACCGTTTCGGCAGAAAGCGCCGAGTCCGCGAGCCCCATCCAAAGGATGCCCAGCAACATGGCATATCCCATGACCAAAAGTGACACGGACTTTTTCATTCTTTCCTCTCAGTGGGTGGCTGCGGATCGCAGTCCACGTCTTCGGTTGATTAAGGCACACTGCAATGGTTTGATTTCAGTTAATGGTGGCCAGTGCGCTTAAAGCAGCGGCAACAACCGGCGGAGGGAGGGGGGCATAGCCGTATTCGGCGGCATATGTCTGTCCTTGGGTCAAACCCCAGTTTACAAATTGTTTGACCTTTTCGGCTTTGGCTTTATCGGCATAGGATTTGTAGAGCAGAAGCCACGTATAGGTCACGATTGGATATGAGTCTTTTCCGTCCGGATCAGGTATGAACAACCGCAGATTCTGGGGCATCTGAGTAGAGGTGTTGGCCAGGGTGGAAGTCCCGCTCGCATCGGTCGGCTCAACATACTGCCCCAGCTTGTTCTCTATAACGGCCATGGATAGGCCGGCCCGTTTGGCGATGCCGTATTCGACGTAGCCGATGCCCCCCCAAGAGTGTTTGATCTTGGCCGCCACCCCCTCGTTATACCGGCTCGCCATGGAATTGCCCGGCCAGTCCACTTTCGTGCCCACGCCGGGCCCCTTGTCCCTCCACGTGGAACTGATGGCGCTCAGGTGATTCGTGAAGGCCCACGTCGTTCCGGAGGAATCACTGCGAGTGATGGTGACGATGTTGAGCTGGGGCAGGTTGAGCTGGGGGTTGAGCTGCTTGATCCGTTCATCATTCCAATATCGGATTTTCCCCAGGAATATATCAACATAGACCTGGCGGCTCAAACGCAATTCGCCTTTCAAATCAGGTATGTTGTAGGCAAGCACGATGATCCCGGCCGTTGCGGGGATGAGCTGAACGCCGCGCGCTACCTGAGCGATTTGGTCATCGCTCAGGGCGGCGTCGCTGGCGCCGAAATCCACTTTTTCGGCTAAAAACCTTTTGGTGCCGTCGCCGCTGCCCACCACATCGTAAAAAAGGGAAAACTCCGAATGCGATTTTCCGAATTCTTTGATCCAGCGTTGATAGAGGGGTGCGGGAAAAGTCGCGCCGGCACCGATGATATCGGCATTTTTGAGAGTGATTTTCTCTTTAGCCGCCAATTCGGTGGAAACGGCGCATGCCATCGCCAATGCCAAAATCGAAACAACAAAGACGGTTTTCACATTTTTCATGATGCCGGCCTCCGCATCAGGAGAAGTCGCCGCGCAGATAATCCTTGGTCAACTTTTCCTTCGGGTTTTCAAAGAGCTGACTGGTGGAGCCCATTTCAACCAGGTACCCGGTTCTGCCACCCTTGGAAACGTCCACGGCAAAGAAAACAGTCTGATCGGCAACCCGCATGGCCTGCTGCATGTTATGGGTGACGATGGCCACCGTAAAGCGCTTCTTTAGCTCCACCATCAGTTCCTCGATCTGGCGCGTTGCGATCGGATCGAGGGCTGAACAGGGTTCATCCATGAGCAGAACCTGGGGTTCGGTGGCAATGGCGCGGGCAATGCACAGGCGCTGCTGCTGGCCACCGGAGAGAGAAAGGCCGTTGTTTTTCAACTTGTTTTTGACTTCATCCCACAAGGCAGCGCCTCTTAAGGCGTTTTCAACTTTTTCGTCCATATTGCCGCTGAAACGGTTGAGCCGCAGTCCGAAAGCCACATTTTCATATATGGACATGGAAAAGGGATTGGGCTGTTGGAAAACCATGCCGATATTTCGGCGCACCGCCACCGCATCGACCTCTTTCCTGTAGATATCCGTTCCATGGAAGTGCACCTTGCCTTCGAAACGAAAACCGCGGATGAGGTCGTTCATGCGATTGATGCTTTTCAGCACCGTGCTTTTCCCGCATCCGGAGGGCCCGATGAAGCCGGTGATCTGGTTCTTGTGGATGGGGACATGGCTGTCGCGCACGGCCAGGAAATCGCCGTAATAGATCTTTTCCGCCTGGCAGTCGAGAATCACGTCCTTCGGCAAGGCAGCTTCGGTTCTTACCGTATCCGAACGATTCTGGGGATATTCCATAAGCATCATTGCACACTCCGTTGTTGACTCGTTAGATCTTCTTGCGCCGTCCGATGGTCCTGCTGACAATGTTTAGAATGAAAACCATCAGGACGAGGACGAGAGAGGCCGTCCACGCCAGTTCGATTTGGTTCTCAAAAGGCATTCCGGAATAATTGTAGATCAGCACGGCCAGCGATGCGGTGGGCTCATTGGCCTGCAGCCAGTAGTCGCTGAACAAGGCGGTGAACAACAGCGGCGCGGTTTCACCAGCGGCACGGGCGACGGCCAGGACGACCCCGGTCATAATGCCGGGCATGGCCACCGGCAAGACCACCTTCAGCATGCTCTGCAACGGCGTGCAGCCCATCCCGAATGCGGCATCCTTCATCGGTTGCGGCACCATCTTGATGGCCTCCTCGGCCGTCAGCATGACGATGGGGACCATGAGGAGCGACAAGGCGATCCCGCCGGCCCATGCCGAGTAGGACCCCATGATCAAAACGACGGCGGCATAGGCAAAAACGCCGGCCAGGATGGAGGGCAGTCCGGTCATCGTTTTGGCGCAGAAACGCGCGATCTGTGCCACCCGGCTGTGGGGACCGAGTTCGGCGAGATAGATGGCGGCCAGCACGCCGAACGGCACGCTGATCAGCGCAGCGATGCCGACCATGAACAGAGTGCCGACAATGGCATTTCCGAAACCACCTCCCGCTTCAAAGGCCGTGGGAGGCAGCGTGTGAAACACCTCAAGGCTGAGCCGCTGGGCGCCCCGGTAAAGCAGCAGGATGAGCACCGAAAAAAGGGGAATACAGGCGATGACAGCGGCTGCTATGGTAATGGCGCTCAGAACAATCGACTTGAGCGCCCGCGGTTCCATCGCCCGCCGTTCAAGGTTCGGCAGATGAAATTCGGCGGGCAGAGAGTGGTCTTGATTCATTTCTTGCCTCCGGACCCCGTTTTCGCAATGATGGCAGCCCCGGCGATGTTGACCAGCAGGGTGATGAGAAGCAGGACGCAGGCGGCGTACATGAGGACGGAGGCCTCGAATTCGCCCGCTTCCGGAAAATTAAGCGCCAGCAAAGCCGCCAGCGTATTCGCCGGGGCAAACAGCGAGAGGCTGATGTGGTTGGCGTTCCCGACCAGCATGGCAAGGGCCATGGTCTCGCCCAGGGCACGGCCGAAGCCTAAAACCAGCGCACCGAAAATGCCTCCGGAAGCAGTGGGCACAATGACCCGAAGAATGGCCTCCCAGCGGGTCGTTCCCATGCCGAAGGCCGCTTCCTTCGTCTTGTGGGGAACGGAGCGCAGGGCGTCTTGGGAAATCGCGGCGACGGTGGGCAGAATCATGATGGAGAGCACCAGGGCCGCCGGAAACATTCCCGGGCCGCTCAGGCTGGTGGAAAAAAACGGCAACCAGGCGAAATGGTTGTGAAGCCAATCCGCGAGCGGCCTGATCAGGGGAATCAGCACATAGATGCCCCAGAGGCCATAGACCACGCTGGGTATGGCTGCCAGGAGTTCGATGATGTTCTTCAGGACAAGTTCAACCTTGTAAGGCAGAAAGTCCTGGGTCAGAAAAATGGCTATGGTGATGCCGAAAAATCCTCCGATGCACAGCGCCAGGATGGAGCTGTACAGAGTGCCCCAAATTTCCGGCAGGATGCCGAATTGACTCGCATTGACATCCCAGGTGGTCGAAACGATAAAACCCAAGCCGTATTTGGACAGGGCCGGCAACGCCTGCCCGCCGATCCTCAGGACGATATAAGCCAAAAGAAGAATCGTCGCCCAGGTGAAGGCGTAGGTCAATCCTCTGAAGGATTTATTGAGGAAAAGATCAAGCGACGAAGGCGGCTTCGAAAGCGATTCCAATTCCTTGGGCCGGGATACGGCGGGAAGGTCCATAACGGTAACCCCTTGAAAAATATAATCTTTTACGACCGACGCAGTTCCGCCTTATCCGCGGTTGGCGCCCATCATTTACTGGATATTGGCCGAGGCTTTGCGCACAAGCTCGACCACATTCGACGGCAGGGGGATATAACCGGCCTTGTCGGCCAGCTTCTGCCCCTCATCCAAGGAATAAACCACCATTTTCCGCAAGGCTTCCGCCTTTTTGGGGTCATCATACTTCTTGTAGAACATCATCCAGGTAAACGTGACGATAGGATAGGATTTCTCGCCGGCAGGATCCGGCAGCCAGGCGATCATGTTTTCAGGAATGGTGGCGTTCGCCAAGGCAGCCTGACCGCTTTCCAGTGAGGGAGCGATAAACTTGCCGGCTTTGTTTTCAAGCTTTGCAGTGGCAAGATTCGCCATCCGCGCAAAGCCGTATTCAATATAGCCGATGGCGCCGGGCGTCTGTTTGATGTTGGCGGTTACACCGTCGTTTTTCGGTGCTTTGATCAGCTTGACTCCCTCCGGCCAGTTTACTGACGTGCCGACACCCGGGCCATTCTTGAAATCTTCGGAAATGGCACTCAGGTGTTTGGTGAACACAAACGTCGTCCCCGAGCTATCGGCACGGGTGACAACGGTTATTTCCTGGTCAGGCAGCTTGACGCCGGGATTGGCCGCAGCGATCACAGGGTCGTTCCATTTTTTTATCTTGCCGAGGAAGATGGCGGGATAGGCCGCTCGCGACAATTTCAAATCCTTGACGCCGCTGAGGTTGTAGCCGAGCACGATCTTCCCGGCTGTCATGGGAAGCAGCTGCACGCCCTGTTTCACAGAGGCCATTTCCTCGTCCGTCATCGCTGCATCGCTGGCAGCGAAATCCACCGTTTGATTCTGAAAGTCGCGGATGCCGGCCCCGGAACCCTTGGACTGATAGTTTACCTGAATATCCTTGTTGGCGCGGCTGAACTCTTTGAACCAGGTTGTGTAGATCGGGGCCGGGAAGCTGGCTCCGGATCCGGCGACCCGAATGCTGGCAGCCGAAAGTGGAGTCGTCGACAACGCTAAGGCCATGCAAGCAAGCATCAACTGGAAAAAAGATTTGTTTTTCATCGCGGTCTCCTTTTTGATCTCTTGGATGAGTAACTTACACGCCCGGCAAACAGTTATATGGGCAAGGAAGGGCTGAGAAGATGAAACAGCTGGCTATACGCGCCGCTTCTGTTCTATCGAATGCACTTAAATGAGCGGTTCTCATTAAGGAACGATTAAATTTACGTTAGTTCTTGATTTGGCCACAAAGAAGGACATTCCCTAAACCCTCTCCACGATCATCGCCATGCCCATACCGCCGCCGATACACATGCTGATCAATCCGGTTGCCAGGCCATTGCGTTTCATAAGGTTCATCCCGGTTACCATTTGGCGGGCTCCCGTGCATCCGATGGGATGGCCGAGGGAGATGCCGCTGCCGAGCGGGTTGGGCTTGTCAACGGGGATGGCGAGCTCGCGCATGCAGCCGATGGCTTGGGCGGCAAAGGCTTCGTTCAGCTCGATCAAATCGATGTCGCGGATGCTCATGCCGCTTGCGTGCAAAACGTTGCGCACCGCCGGCACGGGTCCCAGTCCCATGAAGGCCGGATCCAGCCCTCCGGAAGAAAAGGCCCTAATCGCAACCAGCGGCTTCAGCCCGAGATCCTTGGCCTTGTCGGTACTCATCAGCAAAACCGCGGCGGCGGCATCGTTGATACCCGACGCATTCCCCGCCGTGACCGTCCCGTCTTTTTTGAAAACCGGGCGCAATTTGGCCATCTTCTCCAGGTTGGTCTCCATGGGCCGCTCGTCCGTGTTAAAAAGGGATGTTTCTTTGCCCGTTTTGAGTTCCACGGGAACGATCTCTGCAGCAAAAATACCCTCCCGGATGGCCTTCAGCGCCCGTTGATGACTCAGAACCCCCAATTCGTCCTGCTCCTGCCGGCTGATACCGTACGTCTCGGCGATGTTCTCCGCCGTGACGCCCATTTGGTAGCCGTAGAAGATTTCGTAAAGGCCGTCGAAGACCATCAGATCCTGGATCTTTCCGATACCACTGACTTCCATCCGGTAACCCCAGCGGGCATTGGGAAGGGCCATGGGGACCTGGCTCATGTTTTCCTGCCCCCCCGCCAGGACCACTTCTGCCTGTCCGCACATGATGGCGGAAGCACCAAGAGCAATAGCTTTGAGCCCCGAACCGCAAACTTTGTTGATGCTCATGGCCGGCGTCTCTTTGCGCAAACCGGCCTTTATCATCGCTTGTCGGGCCGGATTTTGACCCTGGCCCGCCTGCAGCACGTTGCCCATGATCACTTCGTCGATCGCCACCGGAGTGGCGTACTCGTCCCAATCGGCGCCTTTTTCTTCAAGGGGGGGGGTGATAACCGCTTCCTTCATTGCCGACTCCATTTTTGGGCGGGATTGAGGTGGCAGAAAATCATTTCTTCGACCGGCCCCTGACTGGATAGGGAGGACCGTTATTCTCGGAAGGCGCTAGGTTTTTATCAAGTGCAAACAGCTTCGCGATCTCAGCCAAACGCCGCTCGGCCTCCTCGCCCAGCGGATCGCCGGCGGTCGCGACCTTGCGGATCATTTCGAAGAGCTCCGGCCCCTGGTCCTGATGGCCTTCGAGCAGGACGGGGATCGCATCGACCGCCCGGCGCTCGTCCAGCAAGAGCATGAAGAACTGCTCGCGGAAGGCCTGCTTGAAATCGGACAGGGAGAGTTTTTCGCGGTGTTCGGCGCGGAGGCGGCGGATCATTTCGAATCCGCGTTCGTCTGCCTTTGCCTCCGGCAACCGGACATAGATCAGTCCGCGCAGCAAGGCTTCGCGAGGCCCGCCTTTGTCCATCCTCGCCAGCAGCTCCTGCTTTTGGCGTTCGATCAGAGCGAGGTGATCGGGATCCTGGCCGGGATTCCGGCGCGGCGGATCGTCAGACGCCCTCAGGCCCAACAGGGCCTGCAGCCAGGGCTGGTCATAGAGGCCAAAGAACGTCTGCTCCGTCATCTGGTCCCGCCAGGCGCGAAAAACGTCCAGGCTCTTGGCAACCCAGTCGGAATAGATCGTCTGCCACTGAAAAAAGATGTTGTCCGCTTTGACCGTTTCCCGATGGTCTTTTACCCATTGAGCGGCTGACGGCAACGGCTTCATGATCGGATTGCGGTCGGAAAAAATCTCGTATCCGACCCGCAGCGGATGCAGGCGGCGCATCCATTCGGCCGCCGGCTCATTGGCCATGGCGCGCACGAGCGGCTGGCCCGCCGTGCGGTAAATGCCATGGGTGACCTCCGAGAGCCTTGCCACGGCGGCAAAACAGCGCTCGTCCCGGGGGCTGTTGCCGCCCAACGCGCGAATGTCATCCAGGGTGCGCCGCTCGAAGCGCGAGACGTAGTGCCCGGACACCAGCTCCGAATGCGCGGTGTCGTCCGATTTCTTTTCGATGACCGCCTCGTAGAGTCCGGGCGGCATGCAGTCGATTAAATCGATGTTGCTGGCAAACTCGCTGTGCTCTTTCTTGGCAACGCCGCCCGAAACAAAAATGCCCAGATGGCCGACGTGCTCGTGCACGGCGTAAATGATCGTCTGGCCGGACGCGCGAATGTCGTCCACGCTGTGGTAAAGGTCGAGGATCCAGCCCAACGCCTGCTGGGGGGGCGTTATGTTGTCGCCTTTGGAGCAGAAGCAGACGATGGGCGAGCGGATATTCCTCAGATCAATGCGCATTTCATCGGAGGTGATCAGCTCGGCGCTGCTGAGCTTGTTGCCGATAAAAAGGTTGTCGACGATGTACTGGATTTCCTCGCCGCCCAGAAGAACATGTCCTCCCCACCAGCGTTCGAACCCCAGATAACGCGATGCCTCGCTGTCGATATTGGCGAAGAGATTGTACTGCTTCGACCACAGCGTGTTGGCCGGATTGAGGCCTTCGAAATTCTGCACCAGCCAGGCGCCGTCGAAGATACCCTTGCCTGAATCGCTGATCAGGGCGGTCAGCCAGCTGCCCCCCAGCATGCCGCCGGTGTAGCGCATGGGGTTCTGGCCGCGAACGCCGGCCCAATAGGACAGCGGCGCCCCCGCCACGATGATCGGGCCGCACAGATCCGGAGAGGTCGCTGCCAGCATCATCACGGCCCATCCCGCCTGGCAGTTGCCGATGACGACGGGTTTTCCCTCCGCCTCGGGATGCAGTTCGTTGACGCGCTTTAAAAACGCGCGCTCCGCACGCATGACCGCCTCGATGGTCTGGCCCGGTTGGGGCTTCGCCGAGAAGCCGATGAAATAGCAGGGGTGACCCGCGGACATGGCCACGCCGATCTCGCTGTCCGCCTTGAAGCCGCCGATGCCGGGGCCGTGGCCCGCGCGAGGATCGATGATCACAAACGGACGGCTGCGGTCGTTGATGGCGACGTCCTTGGGGGGGCGCATCTTGACGAGGCCGTAGTTGACGGGTTCCGGCAGCGTTCGTCCGTCGAGAATGAGATCGTATTCGAAGCGCAGCACGTGCGGGGTCTCGCGTGCCATGTGCTCCAGGTATTGGTTGCCGCGCTGGCGGATCGTGTCCCAGAAAAGAATCGTGCGCTGACCGGCGTCAACCAAATATTCGGTCAGCTGATTGCGGCCTAAAAACTGATGGTTGGCTTGGGCGTTGGGCATTTTCACCACCTCATGCGTTGTGGTTTGTGAGAGGTCGGCTGTTTCTTGAGTTCCCCGTATAAAAAACCAACGGATGTTAAAGGGAGATTAGCAATTCAATATTTTCTAATGAGCTGTCCCTGCCGCGGGGATGTTGACCCGGCAGCTTCACCGGGGTTGACCGAAACCGTCAGGATGGTTGCCGCCCATGTGTCAATAGGGGGCCTCGAGGGATTTGGAGAGAATGGACGCCAGAAACCCAAGTAAGGTGGCAAAGCCGATAATCGAACCTCCCTTGAAATAAGCTTCGGGCAACATGGTTTGAGCGATCATGGTCAACATGGCGCCGGCCGCAATTCCTTCCGTCAGCGCGAATACAGATGGCGGAACTTCGACAAAAAAGATATTGCCGACGGCCGCGCCGACGCCCGTGATGACCATCAGCGAAGACCACATGAGAAGAATCCTCGCTGTGGACAGCCCCTGCTGCCGCATACCGATGGAGCTCGACAAGGCTTCAGGGTAGTTGGACAAAAACAGGCCCATGATCAAGGAGAGGCTGATTTGGGAATGAAGCATACTGGATCCGATGACCAGGGACTCCGGGATGCCATCCAGCAGGATCCCCAACCAGATCGCCATCGCGGCCCCGCCGTGCGCGCGAACGGTTTGCGATACGTCTTGTGCGGCTGGAAGGGGTTTGCCGTGATCGAGCGTGTTCAGCGCGCTGGTGATCCAGCGGGAGGCTTTGTCCGGGTCATAATGGAGCCTTGCTTCCAGATATTCGGACACCTCGGTTTGTTTGAGGAAATCCTTGAGACGGTCTCGGAAGGAGGGGGCCTTCTGCAGGAGCTCCTCCAGGTCTTTCTGGCGCAGCACCCAAAGAGCCGTGTCCTCCGTGGTGATCGCGGAAACGGTATGGCGGGCTCCGGTCAGAAAGGCCAGCCCTCCGAACACGTCGTTTTCCCGAAGAGCGGAGGGCGCGTGATGCTTGTCGCCGGGATTGATCAGCGCTACGCGGCCCTGCTTGATGATGTACATCCGGTCGGCGATGTCACCTTTGAAAAAGAGTGTTTCCCTCCTGGGGTGCCGTCTGTAAATGAGCCGTGAAGCGATCGTTTCCAATTCTTCCCGGAGAAGATCCTGAAAGACAGGCAGCCGGTGGGTTTGTTGCGCTACCTCGATGAAGTCCCGCGCGTTGTTGTCAGGTACGAACGCAGCGGGAATAATGCCGCGCTTCGCCAGGCTCTGCACCGCGCGGTCGCCCCATCTATGGATATCGGTTTCGCTCATGCCGTGCGCATCTCTCAAGTAATCTGTCAGCTCCGTGCTTCTAAGCCAGAGATGCACGACCTGGCGCAGGGTCGGCGAATTCGGCAGAAGCGAGGCGAATGCCGTCCGGGGTACGATTAAGATCGTCGCGTCGGCAGTGGCGACGGCGGTGGATGCGTGCGGGGTTCCGGCGATGAAAGCCGACCGGCCGAAGGCATCGTTGCGCGAAAGTTTCTGGACCGATCTCACCTCGCCGTTGCTGGAGCGGAAAAGCTCTATCTTGCCCTCTAGGATAATGTAAAGCGCTTCCGATGGATCTCCGGCATGGTAGAGGAACGCACCTTTCTTGAATTCACGACTGGTGATGGAATGGGACAAGGCCTTGAAGTCGGACGTGGACAGGTGCTGGAAAATGTCGGTGCGGCTGATCTCCGAAAGGATCTTCTTGTACCTTTGGTGCTCCTGCCTGCGGATATGATAGATGGTGATGGATGCTTTGCGCAGAAAACCGCCGAAATTGTTGATGAGGTAGTCGAGGGTGATGAACAGCAATCCGCCGGCCAGGCAGCCGCAGAAGAGGGCCGCGACGTGACCTCTTTCCAGGGCTTCACCCACCAGATCGATGGTCAAAGCGGCCAGCAGTGCGCCGCCGCCGCCGGCCATCAGGAACGCCACCGTCCGGTCCCCAGGTTTCCAGAAAAAGGAGGTCGCCGCGCCCATCGGAAGCGAGCAGGCGCTGATGACCCCCACGATCAGGGCCTTGAAAACTAAAGGTTCAGTCATTCAGGAATGTCCACCGGTTTAATTCCGCCGGGTGCATCGCCTGGCTCGGGGGCTAAACCGTAAACTCCCCTCTCTGGTGCAGTTCCGCTTCCATCATTTCAAGCTCACGGGCACCTGAAATCACAATTTTCGGGTCCGGCACATAGTCGAGACCGGCATTCAGCTTCCGGTAGGGGACCGAATTGAGGATGACCTTCATGGCGTTGAGGCGCGCCTTGTGCTTGGAATGGGATCGAATGACGGTCCAGGGACAGTCTACGGTGTTCGTCCGCTTGAGCATTTCATATTTGACCTGCGTGAACTCGTTCCAGCGTTCCTGGGCTTGTACGTCGATCTCGCTCAGTTTCCATTGTCGCAGAGGGTCGTTGCGCCGGCGCTCGAATCGCTTCGCCTGCTCCTCCTTGTCCACGCTGAAATAAAGCTTGATCAGAACGGTGCCTTGCATGACGAGATCTTTCTCAAGCCAGATGACGCCGGTCATGAAATCCTCGTATTCCTTTTCGCTGCAGAAACCGAACACGCGTTCGACCATGGCGCGGTTATACCAGCTGCGGTCAAACAGCACGACTTCCCCCCCGCGCGGGAAATGCATGATATAGCGTTGGTAATACCACTGCGTCCGTTCCTCGGATGTCGGCTTTGGCAGCGCAACCACCCGGTAGTGCTTTTCGTTCATGTAGCGGGTCACCCGACGGATCGTGCCTCCCTTGCCGGCGGCGTCCCGCCCCTCAAACAGAATGATCACTCGTTTTTGGTTTTCTTCGAGATACTTCTGCATTTGAATCAGCTCGGCCTGATACGGCATGAGTTCATGCTCGCGTCTGGCCATCTTGACCGCATCGGCTACAAATTCATCCGAAAAGCAGGTGGCTTCATGCCGGCGCAGCTGATGGTAGTCGGATAAAAGCTGGTCCAATGGCACCTGCTGGCCCTCATAAACCGCATAGACTGACCCGTCGTTCATAATGGCTCCCATGGCTGTGGAATCAGGTAAGATGTGCTCGAACACCTTGACCCTTCAAATGGTTCAGGCAATATCACTTCGTTGCGGCCGACCTTTGCTTATCGAGGGCGGTCAGAAATTCGACGTATCCCATGACCTTCATGGTCGGTGGCAATTCAAGATGGTCTCTTGCACCTCGAAAAGCAGACAGACTCGCCTCTGTCGGTTGCATGGAAACGTCGGGGCTTTCGATACATATCGACCACCGCTCAACAGGCGCTGATAAGTGCGCGATCTCCAGATGAAATGGAATATCCTGGTGCGTAAAGGCATAGAGAAAGCGATGTTTGTGGATGGCGACGATTCTCAAAGGCGGCATAAATAGGGGCAATGCGGCCTTAAACCCCTCGATGCTCGCACGCATGAATTGAATCGCGTTGGGAGCGGTTACACCCATTTCCTTCTCTATGCGCTCGATGGCCGCCCGCTTCAATGGAAAGGTGAATTTACTTGTCTTGTCCTCCCGCCACAATTGACATTCATCTTCGGTCGATTGGGTCAAGTATTTGATTTTCAGTTTATTCTTTCGAATTTTGACATTCGCCCGGCACTCGTCATGCCAGAGATACTCATCGACCAGTATTTTTTCGCGCACATCTTCTGAACACTGCTTTTCGACTCGTTTCCGTTCGCTGTCTGAAAGGGTTCCGAATACGCGCCATTCCCAGTGGGTTCCCTTGCTCATGTTCGCACTCCAGCGGCACGTTCCAGATAGCGCT
>Ga0114939_10002092_pt1 | contig 15201 bp, 8 predicted proteins | sample AshMeaCrysSpring_FD_87196 | JGI IMG/M metagenome (GOLD analysis project Ga0114939, IMG submission 87196) | Groundwater microbial communities from Big Spring, Nevada to study Microbial Dark Matter (Phase II) - Ash Meadows Crystal Spring | ecosystem: Environmental > Aquatic > Deep subsurface >... | reverse complement strand
GACAATTAGCCATTAGCCATCAGCCATTAGCCATCAGCAATTAGCAATTAGGAATTACCCATTAGCCCTATTAAATCTTAATCTATCGCCCATAATACGATTTAATATTCTTTCAGCATCATTACGAACTCGATAATTATGGCAAAACATAAGTTCATAAATCATCCATATTGACATATTAGGATTACGAATCGCTTTTTCACTAACTTGTCCTCCTTTTAAAGCCAATTCTTTTAAAAGATATTTAGGAGTATTCAAATTTTCTGCAACACCACAAATAACCGTATCATCTTCAGTTTTAAAAAAATATTCTAAAAGCTGAATTGGTATGACTGGATTTTTTGCTACAGCTTTCTTAACTAACTTATGATTATCTAAAGCTAATTTCTCTAATATATAAATAGATGTATTTGGATTTTCTGCAACTGCAATACGAATATAATAATCTTCATTTTCAGCAAGCTTGCTTAATATATTCTCTGGTGTATTAATATTTTTACTCAGATGGAGAAGGATTGAATTATCATCAATCTTTGCTAAATCCTCCAAAACTTCTGGTGGAGTGTTTGGATTTTTAGCTACCAACCAATTTATTTGATTATCCTTTGCTAACTCTACTAAAACTACTGGGGGTGTATTTGAGTGAATCGCAACATAAGAGCGAATGCCTTTGTCTTCTATTCCGCTAAGATACGTCAGAAGAGTATGTGGGGCATTCGGATTTTCTGCTACCGCTATAGATAAACTCTTATCCTTAGCTAACTCTAAAAGAAAGCTGCTAAGTGTATTCGGATGTTTTGCGACCATTTCCAAGACTTGTGGATTTTGATTTTTAGCTAATTCAGTAAGCTGATTTGCTGAAACAGACAAATTCTCTACTAAATAATGACAAGCTTCTCTCTTTGTCGCTAATTCTTGTAAAATCTCCATCGAAATATGAGGACGTTTTGCTAATGCTTGCCAAACTCTTTTATCTGTATGGGTAACTAATTTAGATAACAAATGTGGAGAAGTGTTAGAATTGAGGGCAACAGCAGCTGGAATATATAAACTAGTATTTGCAGAATTATCTTCAACTAAATTTTCTAAAATATTTCCTGGTGTATTTGGATGTAAAGCTACAGCAAAACGAGTCTTGATATCCTTTGATTGTGAGAGAAAATTTAAAGCAATTTCAGATGCATGGGGATTTTTGGCGACAAAATAACTGACCACTCGCGCTTTATCTGTTGCTAATCTTTCTAATACCCAATGAGGAGTATTTGGATGAGTCGCAATATACACCCGAAGTTCAACTTCACTGCTTTCTACATACTTTTCTAGTATTTTTGCTGAAGCTTGAGGATGCATGACTATATATTTAATTTCCCTTGAAAACCAGGTAATTGGATATATTTTTTGAGCTAATTTTTCGATAATATGACTTGGAGTTTCTGGATTAATTAAAAAAGCGTCATCTAATGTTGGCAGTTGCATTGCAGCCGCCTTTTCTAATAAATATATTGGAGCATTCTCTAACATTAAAATAGAATACAAAGTTTTGACTGGTATCTCTTTTACGAAGTTTGCATTTTCTAAATATAGTAAGGAAAGAATCGGATTATTTAATAATTCTTCGGGAAAATCTCTCCCTAGTTTCCATAACACATCTGTTGGTGTATTTGGATTTTGTACTAAAGCTTGCCGTGTTAAATAATCTTTATTGGATGCTAAATTTTTTAATAACTCTGGCGGGCTATTGAGATTACTCGCCACTAACTGCGCTAGTTTAAGACTACGCAGTGACAATTCTTCTAGCCTGTATGGCGGAGTGCGATCGCTTATTGCCTCTTCCTCTAAAGAAATATAATCAATTTTCATATTAAAATCAAAAAAGTAAATTCAAAAGCAATTTATATATATCTGGCTTTAGTTTTATATTTCCCTTATATCTATGAAAATCATCATTTAACTGCTATGAGCAGAGGATTTTACGCAAAATTACCCAGTCGAAGCTGCAACATTTATAGACTAGTTCTTGGTATACTGCAGGGGGTTAGCTATTAGCTATTAGCCGTACATAGCAACTAAAAAGAATTTTGGCAATTTTAAAAGTCTAATTTCTAACCGTTTTTAGTATAAAACCAAAATATTTAAGTCCACTTTAAAACCAGAAGCTTGGTGGTTCGCGTACGCAAACCACCAAGCTTGTTGTGGGCACTCACCTAAATTTTCGCTTACCAGATATCTACAATTTAATAACCTATGACTTGGGTTCGTAAAAGCCTAAGTATCTTGCCCAAGCATTGAGTGTAGACATATACTAAAAAACAAGGCTAAATATTATTCTCTCGTGGTATCTCATATCTTGCACCTTTATGCAAAAAGACTTGGAAGAATAGAAATACGTAACAAATATTACACTAAACCCATGATTTATTAGTCCTCTTGAGCGAGGACTTTTAGCTATTAGACAGGGACTTCCAGTCTAAGAGCAGGTCAAAACTCAGTCGCTAAATCTGTCGATACTTAGTTTCTTTGATTTTGAGTTTATAACAGGTGCAAGATGTGAGCTATGAAACCACCCTGCCTTTTTAAAGCAGGTTGGGGGAATCGAAAACAATTTCAGGCTATACACTATACAGAGCAAACATCCTCTTAGAAGACCAGAAGCAAGAACAGACCTCAAGGAAATTTGGAAATATATAGGGCTTGCTGTAAAAGTATTTTTTGCAAAAACTCGTCTTAGAAGTCGAGTTTTTAGCAAGATTATTTTGTGTCATCAACGCTTATCTAAAAAACCCGACTTCTCACCAATTGATTTGAATGCAAAACATAAAGTCTTCTAACCCTAATATGTTTGCACTTTTTTCTGGAAATAATTCCTCAAAGCATTAATATATAAACAATTGACGATAATTCAGCAAGCCCTATATAGTCCTCTTTAGAGAACTTTAGCTGTTAGACAACGGTTTATAACCTTTGGCGGGGTTTATGTGTAATATCAAATCCGGGTAATTGCCCACACTTAAGACTAGGCTATCAAAAGATTTTGGACTTACTTTTACGCTCGGTTGTTTAACTGGATTTGATATAAACCATAGAGTCTAAAGACGCGGGTATTCTAGGTTTTCTCTTGCTATTGCTTGATAGACAAAACTTGTTGTAATTGTTGAGTTGTTTTTTCAATAGAGTCTATACTTCCTGCATTCACTAGTCCATAATAGTCAAAGATATAAACTCGATTATTTTTAACTGCTTGTAATTTACTCCAAAAAGGTTCTTTTTGAAATTCATTTAAGACATCTTTCTCTGAGCCAGATTGGGGAGTGAGAACAATTATCAAGACTTCTGGATTTGCTTCTACAATTTTTTCGCCAGAAAGAGGAATATACCCACGAAGAGGGCTTTTTCCTTGTAAATCAGCAGCAATGTTTTTGACTGCAAATTTACTCAATAAATCACCAGACCAGCTAAATTTATTAGGTGATAAAATCGGTTGACGGCTAACTATCACTAGGGTCGATACTTTGCATTTATCATCTTGACAATTTGAATCTGTTTTCAGAAAATTTTGATAGCGATTTAACAATGTTTGAGGGTCAGCACCAGTTAATTCAGCGAGATTTTTGGTTAAGGTTTCTAAGGACTCCCAACTGTCTACTTTAGTTAATAATGTATTAATTCCCAGTTGTTTAAGTTTATCTGTTGTTTGATTAGAAAAACCTTCTGCACCAATAACTAAATCAGGTTTCAGTGCCAAAATTTTTTCTAAATTGGGTGGTGTTTTTTCTTCACTGACACGAGAAATATCCTTAAATTCCTGATTTTTATTGAGTAATCTGCTACCTGTAATTCCTACCAGTTTTGATTTATCTAGTTGATAGATAATATCGGCAGAAAGGGAGGTGAGAGCGACGATTCTCTGGGCTGATTTCTGGGGTTGTAGAGATACAGGGGTGGCTGTAGAAGATGGAGTTATCGTTGCTTGAGATAGGGGAGTATTTGTAGTACTTGTACAAGACAATAAAGCTAAGCTTAGTATCATTCCAATACCCGATAATAGCCAATAATTGTGCCGCATAATTTGATACCTATTATTGAAAATATTTTAGAGGAGAATGGCGTATTTAGATTTTAATACACCATTAGACATCTCCTGAAATGAAACATTGACCCTGACTAAAAAAGGCTTCAACTTTCTCAGGACTTACGCAACTGGCACATTTATATAAAACTGTCACATTAAATTTATTTGGCTCTAACGTTAATAAATCAATACTTACAAACATTAGCTTCAAATTAAAAATACCGATGTTCAATGTGGTACTAGGATTAAAGTTGTAATATCCTAACAAGTCTACATTAGTATAGCCAGATGGCTTAAATTGGGTTGCACTTGAAGCTTTATCTTTTGCTGAGACTAAAGTTGTAAACAATTGTGTCCCCCAACGGTTTTCAGGTGCGCGATAGCCTATACCAATAATTGCTTTGAGAGGTTCAACAGAATCCAAAGGTTGATTGGTTTCTAGATTATTTCCTTGTGCATAAGCAAGACTTGCAAATAGGTTCAATCCTTGTGGTTTACCACTCAAACGGTATTCTGCTTTGGCTTCCAAACCATAAATATCTGCACCCTTGATATTTTGTGATTGAAACTGACTAAATGTTCTACCACTGATGAAGGTGGAACCAATATTTACGGTATCAATAAAATTGTTGTAATGGTTGTAGAATCCTGTTAACCCCGCATTCACGTAGGACGAATTATAGCGTAATCCCAATTCATAGCTATCACTCGTCTCTGGTTTGAGGTTGGCGTTGGGTAATACCGTGTAACCAAAAGCGAAATTTGTAAAAGCTATTGCCGCATCATCGTAGGGAGGACTGCGGAAACCACGGGCGTATTGTCCATATAATGATACTTCCGGAGTCAGCTTGGCAATTATACCAATTCCAAAAATATTTGCGATAGATAACCCTGCCTGTGGTGTCGCGCACCTTTCTCTCAACCGGAAAAATCCCAGTATTACCATGTACTTAACAAGGTGAGGGGTTTTATAAATGTATCGCACTGTTTTTCAAATTGGTCATAGCTAATTGTTCATTTAAAAATCTTGACGAGTTAGAAGAAGTGCTATTTGGGCGCTGCCAAGTTCTTCTAAAACAATTATCTATAATTAAAGCGATTGCTCTGGTTGGAGCGCGGATTATCGCCTTTTTTCACTGGTGGCCGAAAACAAAAGCTTTATAATTCCAGCGCAGCCGGAATCAATATCACTACAAGCTTTTTCAGAGAAGCTGTGACAGATTACTAGTTTTAATTTACCTTGGGGATAGGTAATTTTTAGCAGTGGCACGCACTACACGATTTGCATCCTGAGTCAATCTCTCGCGGGTATAGTTAGGAGTATTAGGATTTTTGGCAATGGCATAACGCTCTAACCAATAGGGAGAGCGATCGCTCTTATCTAATAATTCACTGGGTGCAAAAGATGTAAGGAAAAAAAGAAAGCGACTATAGGAGTCACTCTCAAAGTTAAAAATATCCTTTAAATACTCCGCCGCTTTATCTGGATTCCTATAGATTAAATTTTTGAGAGATGCTATTTTGACTGGAAGAATTATCTTTTCTTGATTTACAAACCTTTTTAATAAAGAAGTTGAAGCTTTCGGATTGTTTATCACAGAAATTCTGACATCTTCATTTTTATCCTTGACTAATGGAGGTAATTTTTGCACTTGTATTTGAGCATAATTTGCTGCCACTTCCCGAACTTTTCTATTGTCCCTTTGTAATAATTTTTCAATAGTTACTTGCTTTGGTTCAGATTTTTTTGCTGTTGGAACAGATGAAGAGTGCTGATTATAGCGACGGTCAATAGACTGTCTCATTGGAAGAGAATTACGATTAATTAATTCTATCCTATGCATTTGTATATTTTGATTTCTGGTGATTTTAAACTGAGTATATTCATCAAGAAAAGGGATTAATGTTTCGGGAATCAAACCCATTTCCCATAAAAGATATACAGATTTATCAAATCTACGAGTAGTTGTTTTCATGGCAGCTAAAGCCATCTCATTCCAACCTTCACTTATTTCACCTGCAAGATTAACATGTAAAGCTGCAGCTTCAGCAATTTCCACATCCCAACAATTAAGAAGTTTTTTTAAAACATGTGATGGTGTATTAACATTCATCACCACAGCCATTGCCAAAAACTGGTTGTATTTAAAAAATTCACAAGATTGATATTGCTCAGCAGCCCACTCTAAAAATGATGTAGGAACTTCCTCTACTTCTAATAAACTAACCAGAGTATTTATTGGTAATATTTGTACTAAATTAGGATATTCCAATAATAGTAAAGGTAAAATAGGGTTATTAAGAAATTCTTTTGGAAAATCTACAGCTAATTTAAATAGTGTATCTGTAGGTGTATTAGGATTCTCTGCTACATATTTACGAATTTCTGGATTAGAACATTCTCCTAATTTCTCTAATAATTCTGGTGCTGTTTGGAAATCTTTTGCAATTAAACATGCTGATTTTAGATTATTCATCCTACACCTCAATATCCACACCTTACTAAAGCCGAAATGACAAAGGAAACAAATGACTTATATACCTAATTATAAAGAATAAAAAAATCATGAATAGAAAATAAAAATAAAACCTAAAACTAGCATTAAACTTAAATCTAAATAAATAACTAAAATAAATCATCAAAATATAAATAAATTCAATAAATAAATTAAAATAAATAAACCAAAATAAACAAACTATTACCTAGAGAATCTTACTATTATTTATCATATACTCTTAATTTACATTAAGTTCATAATACCTACTTAATATTTATATGAAACATTTTCGATAATAACTGTATCAATAATTACAAGAAAGTATGTACTATTAGTTGACTTTTTCTTTTATGCTTCTAGGCTAAGCTGCGGCTAGTATTAGTCTCGATGATTAAATAAATAAGTGCTAATATTTATGTTTTTGATTTTAAAATACTCAAAACAAGGTATAAATAATACAGATAAATAATTGTGATTGCTCATGAAATACTTGAAATATTATTTCATTGCACTACTTACGCTATCTTTAATGATTCGTTTATCTCCTGGTGTAATTGATACAGCCCAAGCATTAGCACCAGTAAATATGACTCAAGAAAGTCAAAAAAATGATAAACTTGGGAAAGTAACTGATGCAATAAATATTTTAACGAATTCAGTAAATACTTTTGAAAAAGCCGGAGATAATTTAAATCAAGGGATAGCTTTAACAAATCTATCTTTAGCTTACCAACAGCTTGGAATATGGGAAAAAGCAGAAGAGTCTATTAATGAAGGAGTTAAGTTATTAGAAAAATTTAAGAATTCCTCATCTAATTCTACAGCTTATGCTCAAGCTTTAGATGTGTTAGGGGGAGTACAATTAATTAAAGGAAAAGCAGAAGAAGCACTTTACAATTGGCAAGAGGCTGCTAAGATTTATGAAAATATTGGTGATAATAAAAGATTAATTCGTAATCAAATTAATTCTGCTCAAGCGATGCAATCTTTAGGATTTTATGGTCAAGCGAAGAAAACTTTAATTAGAATTAAAAAAAATCTTGATGGACAAAAATCACCTTCCGAGCTTAAAGCTAAAGGATTACGTAGTTTAGGCGATGTTTTACGGGTAATTGGTGATATAAATGATGAGTCTGAACCGCAGAAAAAGAAGGAAAATCTAAAAGGAGAAGAAGTATTAAAGGAAAGTAGAGAAGTCGCAAAAGAACTTAATAATCGTATTTTAATTGCTGAGAGTGAGTTGAGCATAGGTAATACATTATTTGCGAAACGAAGGAATTTATTAAGTTTGGGATCTGAAGGAGAAAAAGAAGCTAAAAATATAGTAGAGCCGATTTTAGAATCTTATAGAAAGGCTGTAGATAATGGTTCCGAAGTTATACAGATTAAAGCTTTATTAGGTCAACTTAATTTATTTATTGATATTAATCAAGATAGTGAAGCTCAAGCATTATTTCCAGAAATTTTATCAAAAATCATAAATTTAAAACCTAGCCGTATATCTGTATATCTACAGGTCAAATTAGCGAAAAATTTTATTCAATTAAAATTCAACAAAAAAGAAACACAAAAAGACAAATCAGTAAGTAAAGATACTATAAATAATCCTTCAATTTTAGAAATAGCTAAACTACTATCTAATGCCATACAACAGGCTGAAAATATAGAAGATAAACGTGCTGAATCCCATGCTATAGGTACTCTAGCTCATTTATACGAACAGATAGGACAATACACTGAAGCTGAAAAATTAACGAATAAAGCTTTATGGGCTGGAATACAATTTGAAGACATAGCCTATCAATGGGAATGGCAACTGGGGCGTTTACAAAAAAAACAGGGAAAATTGGAAGATGCAAAAAAGAATTATGAAGTGGCTTATAAAACTCTTGAAAGGGTGCGTAAAAGCTTAGTTAGCATCAGTACAGACCTTCAATTTTCTTTTAGAGAAGATGTGGAACCTGTATATAGAGAATATGTTGACTTATTACTTCAAAATAACGCAGAATCTAATCGTAATAATAGTAAATATAATGCCAAAAAATTAGAAGGAATTGATTTAAAAAAGTCTCGTGAAGTTATGGAGTCATTACAAATAGCAGAGCTAAATAATTTCTTTCGTACAGCTTGTATAAAACCCATTGTAAAAATAGATGAAGTTGTTAACCAACTTCAGGTGTCTGATAAAACTGCGGTCATTTATCCGATAATTTTAGAGGATAGAGTGGAAATAATTTTATCTCTGCCAAATAAAGAATTACGTCAACGGACTAAAAAAATAGAGAAAGAATATGTAGAAGCCCAAGTAACGATGCTTAGAAATTTATTACTTCACCCTAAAAATTTTCAAAAACGACAAGAATTTTCTGAACAAATATATGATTGGTTAATTAGCCCTGTGGAAGAGGACTTACAAAATGAAAATAAAGTAGAAACTTTAGTTTTTATTTTAGACGGTACCTTGCAAAATATTCCTATGGGTGTCCTCTATGATAAACACAAACAAAAGTATTTAATGGAAGAATATGCTATCGCTTTAAATCCTGGCTTGCAACTTTTTAAACCTAAGCCTCTACGGGAAGTAAAATTAAATATCTTAGCTGCTGGAGTCAGTGAAGGGCAAATGATTGAAACAAAAACTATACAACCACTTCCAAAAGTCAAAGAGGAATTGGAGAAAATACCAATAGGCAAAAAGCTTTTAAATAAAGAATTTACGAAAGAAAACTTGAAAAAACAGCTAGAGTCTACTTCTTTTTCTGTAATTCACTTGGCTACTCATGGACAATTTAGTTCTAATGTTGAAAATACTTATATAGTCGCTTGGCGTAAATACTTAAAAGCTAAGGAATTTGATAATTTACTTAGAGCTAATACTTTCCGTAATAAACAAGATATTGAATTACTTGTTTTAAGTGCCTGTAAAACAGCTGAGGGAGATAAACGCGCTGCTTTAGGTTTAGCTGGTATCGCAGTACAGGCTGGTATTCGCAGTACTATTGCAACTTTATGGTCTGTAGAGGATGAGATATCATCTGATTTTATGAGGCATCTTTATGAAAAATTAAAAGATAGAAAAATTACTAAAGCTAAAGCATTACAGCAAGCCCAATTAGCTATTTTTAAAAAAGAACAAAATCCTTATTATTGGGCACCTTATGTATTATTGGGTAATTGGTTATAATTAGAAATAAAAAAGGCATAAGTTCCTTGATTTCAGAGGTTATAAGATAAAAAATTTGGATGACCCAAAAACGCTAAAATTCTATCAAAGGCAACAGCTTAGATAAAACCTCTCTCTAAAAAGGAGAGAGGTTTTAAAATCCTTATTTTCCTATATTTAAGCTAATATCCGTTAGATATTTGTATGTGCAAAAATCCTGAATAACTTTTTATTATAGTTACTTATAAATCATTACAATTGGTGCGGAAGCCAGTTCCCCTAAACCAATAGACTTTAATAAATGTATCCAAGCATTTATCCCTTGATGTGAATTAGAATTCGTGAGATTTTTTTCGGCAAAAATAGTCAACCTATCATACCAAATTTGATTACTTTCATTAATAGGGTAATCTTCTTTTTGTAAAACTTTTAACTGATTTTCTAAGCTAGAAGTTAAAGGAATTCGCTTTATCCATGCATGAACATATATATATTCAGATGAATTTTCTTGCTCATTACAAAATAATGTAAAATACCACTGATATTCATTATTTTCCTGCAAAGCATATTTTGATTCCTTGGGCAAATCAATGCCAATAATACCTGATTCCTTTGGCAAGGTTAATTTTCTTTCATAAATCGTCTTATTTTCTTTATCTTGCAAAACAAACTCCCCATATTTCACACTTTCTGGTCGCTGGGGCATGTATACCCAGAAAGTTGGATAATCTGAAACTGTATTTGCCAAGTCTGGTATTGATTTCTTAGTTTTCTCTTCTTCTGGTACTAAAGCTGTCAATGGTCGAGGTTGACTTAAATCCGGGCATCCATCACGTCTTGCTCCTGCTTGACGCTTTTGTGGTCTACCATTCGGTACTGTTTTTGAATCTGGCAAAGGTTTTGTTTTTTTGACGACGGATTTATTTTGTTCTGTTGCGACTTGGCTTTGTACTTGAAGAGGGTAATTTACCAAACCAAAAAGTAAGGCGAAAATAATGCCAGCTAGTTTAACATTGGCGAATTTTATGTTGCGATTGGGTAGATGATTGTTGGTCATATTTTTCTCTATAGTATTATTGGAACAAAATAGTAAACATGCACCACTTCGTCTCTACAAAAGAATTTTAGATGAAGGTCGAAAAACCGAATGGTAGTTTCTACCCCCATTTATAGAGAGGTGTTTAAATATCTACAACAGCAAAATATATAAATCCATACGCAAACTAATTTAATTTATTGACTAATTTATTCGCAGCCTTAATGTAGCTAGTGTAGATGCAAGTATAAATGCCAATGCTGATGGTATAAGAGGTATCCATCCTGATTGCATAAATATTATACAACAGCTTTGAAATATAACGATTAGTCCTATTAATACTGAGAAACCAAGATACAGTGGTTTGCGGATAAATAGAGCTATAGCCATGCCCACCAATGACCATCCCAAAACCCAAATTGTTTCTAACCAAAGGGGCCACCACCAAAACAATGGTCTATTATCTTCTACCGCGCTTATAATCTGGCTAACCATATGCGCTTGTATATATACTCCCTGTATTTTTTCATTCCCAGGTACGTTATGTTCATCTAAATTATCAGAACTAGGTGCCACAACACCTACAAGAATAATACGGTTATCTATATCTTCAGAATTAATTTTGTTATTTAAAATATCTGTCAGAGATACTGTTTTTGCTATCTCTTTAAAGGATTTTTGGTCGCGGTAGTTTAATAGTATTTGATATCCTGATGTATCTTCTTTTTGGTACCCACTTGTATGTTGTTTTAGGGTTTGAAATACTTTATTACCTATCTGTAAGTATTCTTTATGAGTATAATCATATTGATTAATACCTTTGCTATGTAAATAATGTCGTGCTAATTGAAGATTAAGGGATTTTTCTGCTTTACATGGAGATTTAAGAGGAGGTTCAAAGCTTAGAAATTGACGACGAAGAATGTTGTCATTGTCTTTTTTCACATCACTAAAAGTATGGCGATCGCTCTTAACTTCCTTGGGAGGAGCAATTCCATCCCTTTTCTTTTCTGAATTTTCAGCAACTTTACAAACTGCGAAAATACGGTTATCTTCTGCCAATCTCTCTTTTAATTCAGGATATTGAGAATCTACAGGAAAATCATGGTATATATCAAGTCCAATTGTACTAGGTTGATATTTATCTAGTTGTTGCAAAAGTCTTAGCAATGCTTCATCTGATAATGAATTTTCATGTTCCCTCTTCATCCCTTTTTCACTTTGGTCTTTTTTATCCTCTTCATCTATGGCTACTATTAATATACGGGGGTCAGGGCTTTCATTTTGTGGACGCAACGCCATAAAATGGTCATAGGCTTTTAACTCCATTGGCTGTAGCAGCCCAAAATATCGAACACCCATAATACCTACAGTAACCAATACAGTCACTAGCAAAGCATATTGGTAATTAAATCTAGAATTTTGCTTGCGAGTAGATAAATTATCCCAACTTAAAGGCACAACTCTAGGATTTTGAAAAATAACAGGCAGCCATGTCGCATTAGGAAATCTATCTTCCATACCCTGCAACTTTTCCCTAGCTTCCCGCGATGCCAGATAAAAAGATTTCCCAGAAGCAAAAGCTGTAATAAAATGTTTTAAAAATTCCTGGGCGACTTCATCTGGAACTGGTTCCCGCATTACAATCATTTGCGGTATATGTAGAGAATTTAGCTGCCTTGCTAAACCTAAACCATCACAGGAGTTAAAGATAGCAATTTGTAAACCTTGGAAAATTGCTTTTTTTAACCCATACTTTAACTCATCAATTGTTAAACTATCTCTTTGATTTATATAGATACGAGCAGTATCATCATCGCTTTCACTATGCCCTGCAAAAAAAAGAATATCCCATTGCTGCCATAGATAATCATTTAATTTTTGGCGTGAAGGCTCTACTAAAAAAACACTATCTACATTGGGTAAACTTTCTAATAAATCCCTATCCGCCTGGATATTAATATTAACGCTATTACCTAATATTGCTAAAATTCTTACTTTTGCTTTCCCTTGCGGTTTTGGCGGGGTTTCAGATATTATTGATGCAACGGCAAATTCTGCCTGGGAATATCTATTAAAAAAATCCCATAAATGCCAGGGCAGTCTTTGTATCTCTGGATTTTCACTCCTAATTAGTACTCGTATTATTTCATCTCTTTTTAACTCTTCACGTAGTGTATTATTAATTCCACGAAAGCCTTCTGAATTCAGCCATATACTTAGACATTCGCTTAATTGATTGGCGAATTCACGACACTGGGAAAAATTATTTTGAATTAAACCATCATAAATTATCTCTTGGGGTTTAATTCGATTAGATATGCCTAAATTTCGATAATTTAAACGCCATTGATGCAAAGTTAGGACTAAATCAGGATATGGAGGTAAAATTCCAGATATTTCAATATCTGGACGAGCATTTTCTAAACCAATCTCTAGCGTCACCCTAAAACCCTGGTTTTCTAAATCACCATCAAATTTAAGAATAACTAATTTCATATACTCATTTTATTGTCACGATTAGTTTATTAAATATTATCAACTTAATTATGAACCTGTAGAAACCAGAGTTCTTAAGAGGATGTTTGAAAAGTTTTAGAAGGTATAAAATGTCATTAGTCGCGCAATGAAATGGAGCGTTTGCGGAGCATATGCCCGGAGGGCTATAGAATCTAGGTTTTGAGTGCATACCGAGATGTTTCATTCCGCTACGCTACATTCAACATGACAAAGAAACAGGCTTTTTAAACAACCTCTAAAGAAAACTGGTTTCCAGATATTTATAGATATAGCTAATATAGAAAAGTCTTAAAAATAATATTCGGAATATTCCTAATCTTCCTAATATTCATAGGAATCGTAATATTAGTTAACAAAACGTATTTTAAACAATAAAAGACTCTGTAAAAGAAACCTGCCCTAAGGAAACTTGAATACTAAAAAGTTCTCCAAATTCACTACTGAAGTTCAACTGGATACTTTTGGTACTTCTAGCGGTGGCTTGCATTACTGATATTCCCTTATCATCTAAAATTAGTAATTCTAGTTTCTCTGGTAAATAACGCTCTCCATTGCTAGGATACACTTTGACATAGATGTTCATTTCTTCGGAAGAAACGGGCGTAATTCCCACAATTAAGGCAACTTTTCCTAATTTTTCTCCTAGATTTAATAACTTACCCTGTTGAATTGTAAGAGATGAGTTTGGAGATGTATTTTGGAGTGTATTTTGGAGTGTATTTTTTGGGGCGATCGCTCCGATGTTGTCAATACTCCTAAAATTCAAAGCTGGCTGAGTTCCCTGAGGATTCAAAAGAGAATCAACAGTTTGCCAACCGACATCAATAATATTATCCAGCCATCCCCTTAAAGAAATGATTTGTCCGGAATCTTCTATTTTTCCTATTTCTCCTGGTCTCTCAGTCTCGGCTATCGCTTTCATCTCTCGAAGTTGCTGTAAATAGATTAAAAAGTCTTCTAAAGATTGCAACTGGCTCAGAAATAACTGACCGTTTTCAGGAATGGTCTTGACAAACCCTAATATTGTTGCTTCCAGAAGCGATTCATCAAGCTTGACAACTACATAACCAATTCTCTCTAAATGAACTTCTTCTGATACATAAATTATGTCACCCTCGGATAATACCGGAAGGCACTCTAGTTTACCCAAATCAATAATATCTAAATCGGCAATATCTATCAGATATTGCATTACGGGATTTAAAGTAGAACACTTATCATAGGAAGTCTCAATCCCCATACAACGAAGGTAAAAATTAACAGTAAGCACAGCCAACGTGTTTAAATAAACTTGCTTTGCCTTCTTTAAATTCTTCTGGTATCGAGAAAGTTGCTGAGCCTGATAATGAAAATCACGGACTATCGGCACAGTAAAAGTCAAAGTTTTCGACAATTCCAACATAATTAATCTACCTTTTATTTAGGTTACACACTTAAAAACTAATAAAAACTAATCTATTTCCTTATCGTAAAATTCTTTAAATTTATCAGAGAATCGATTAATACATCTATAATAAAAGCTACTAATTGTAGGAACTTTAATATGAAATTCAGTGGAAATATCTTTCCATGATTGACGCATTATTCGTCGTTTGAGAAGAACTTGAAAATTAGCTTTAGGATATTTTTCTATATACTGATTTTTAAAAAGATTGTCTGGATCTAAATCAATATATTCGCTCAAAACTTCGATGACATTTGGCGTATTCACAGGAGCGCTTAAAAAGTCATCTAATTCTGTTAAGCTGACTGTCGCTAGACGATTATGGAGGTGCATCTTAGAAATCGCATCTCTAAAAAATCTTTTTTCAAATAGATAATTTACCCATCCTATAACTGTAGCGCGCTCTGAATTATACTTCTCTATATTTTTACAGATATATAGAAATAATTCTTGGCGAGCTTCGTTATATAT
>Ga0114939_10002091_pt1 | contig 15203 bp, 14 predicted proteins | sample AshMeaCrysSpring_FD_87196 | JGI IMG/M metagenome (GOLD analysis project Ga0114939, IMG submission 87196) | Groundwater microbial communities from Big Spring, Nevada to study Microbial Dark Matter (Phase II) - Ash Meadows Crystal Spring | ecosystem: Environmental > Aquatic > Deep subsurface >... | reverse complement strand
TTTTCCGCCCTTGTTGCCGGGAAGCGCCTGGCCAGGGTTTGTCAGCAACGCCTATAGCAACGCGTTGAAGATTCTGATTGGCCTGCTGGGTTAAACGTTCCTAATCAAAGTAGGGGCATACCTTGCCTAGTGGACTTTTTTTTCACATTATTATGTTTAATTCTGGCCCCGGCATCCCACCGGGGCTCGTTATTGGAGGTAGCATTCGATGGGGAAACAACGCAATCGCAAGAAAAGCAGCAGTATAAAAACGACGCAAACATCCGGCAATCAAGCCCGTACCGCGATCATCATCGCCGCAATTGTTGTTGGAGTGGCCGCGCTAGGTTATCTATTATTTCTATCTTTGCGCCCGGAACCGGGCATCGCCGGGATTATCCAATATCCGCGACCGGCCCGCGGCCACGAGACGAACCTGGAGATCCCGTATGGCGAGTTACCACCCGCAGGTGGAAATCACGATCCGGTTTGGCAGAATTGTGGGATCTATACGGAACCACTCAACACCGCGAATGTCATCCATTCGTTGGAGCATGGCGCAGCCTGGATCACCTATCAACCCGATTTAGCGGCTGACCAGATCGCCGCGATCGAAGACAGATTTCGCGGCCAGACCTACATCATCGTTAGCCCTTATCCGGAGCAAAGTAGCCCCATTGTCTTGACCGCTTGGGGAGTTCAGCTAGAAGTCGACGAATTGGACGACCAGCGCGTTGGCGAATTTATAGAGCGCTATCGCTTGGGTCCGACGACGCCGGAACGCGGCGCAGCCTGCACAAACGGCATCGGAGAGCCGGCGGGTTAATCCAGGTAAGCAGCCATCGTCCTTCTGATCCCTTGTACACGATCAAGTGGCCCGTTCCGGGCCATTTTCGTATTAGCTCCACGTATGCCGGAGAAGGTCTGGCGTTGTTAGCCCTTGTCACCCGGCCGACAATGTCCTGCAGGTGCTGAGAAGTCGTAAGTGCAAAGATTTTTATGTCTGGTAAAATCTTTAAAAGGCATTCGCCTTTGCCTGACTGTTCGTTTGGTCGGGCCTGTACTCTGTATTCGTGTCGCTTAAGACAACATAAAGCATTCCGGCGGAGGCGCACAGGTGGGCAAAAAGAAAACGATTGGCAAGGGGGAGAAAGGCACTGGTGAAAGCTCCACTTCGATTCGAGAGTTATTACGTTTTGACTCGCACATGAGGCTGTCGGCTATCGATCCGCGACGCATCGTCGCCGGGCCGGCGGACAAACTCAAGGCGCGGGCCGAGTCTCTGGCCCTCGAAGCTGAGGTAACTGAATTGCAGGAACGGCTTTTCGCTGAGTCTAAAGGAGGCGGCAGCCGGCGACTGCTCATCGTATTACAAGGGATGGACACTTCCGGCAAAGGTGGCGCGCTGAAGGCCATTGACCGGATCACCGAGCCACTGGGTACGCGCCTTACCCAGTTTGGTGCCCCAACCAAAGAAGAACTCAAGCGCCATTATCTGTGGCGGATCGAAAAGGCGTTGCCGGCACCGGGGATGATCGGCATATTTGATCGTTCCCATTACGAAGATGTTCTCATTGTGCGCGTTCGCAACCTGGTCCCCCAGGAAGTTTGGGAGACTCGCTACGACGAGATCAATGCCTGGGAGCGAAAATGGAGCGAAGCCGGGGTCGTTTTCCTGAAATGTCTTCTGCATATTTCCAATGAAGAACAGAAGCAGCGCTTGCTGGATCGTTTGGCCGACCCGACCAAGCATTGGAAATATAACCCCGGGGATGTCGATGAGCGGAATCTCTGGCCTGAATACCAGGAAGCATACCAGGTTGCTCTCTCGCGCTGCTCCACGGACTACGCCCCGTGGTATGTGATCCCGGCCGATCGCAAGTGGCACCGCGATTGGTTGCTCTCCAGCCTGGTCGCAGAGACGCTCAAAGAGATGGACCCCCATTATCCGGAGACGAAATTTGATGTTGAGACCGAGCTATCGAGGGTAAAAAGCAGTTGACGGCGTTGCCACCCTCCGACTTTACGACGCCGGATCGAGGTCGATCCGGCTTTTCATTTTGATTGGGGAAGAATTCTGATGGAGGGAAATACGATCTTGACGCAACGATGGCGATTATCATTACCGCGTGTCTTATTGCATATAGAGGGAGCAGTTCTCTTGATTCTGGCCGCCGTGGTCTATTTCAACCTGGGTTATGCCTGGTGGCTTTACCTCTTACTGCTATTATTCCCGGATTTAAGCATGATAGGTTATCTGGCCGGACCCAGCGCCGGTAGTCTGATCTACGACCTCGTCCACACCACAACCATCCCCCTGATTCTGGGAGCAGTCGCTTGGTGGCTGGCCTGGCCGGTCGTGTTGCCGGTCTCTTTGATCTGGCTTTCCCACATTGGCATGGATCGGATTGTTGGCTATGGGCTGAAATATCCCGAAGGATTTAAAAGTACCCACTTTGAAAGAGTATAACCACGGTTGATCCTCGAATCGCCGGTTGCTATCACTGAAACTGGCGGAAATGATCGCTACCAAATCCGCCAAATCATCGGATAATACCCTTCATGCATATCCTGGTAACGAATGATGACGGTGTTTATGCGCCGGGGCTGATCGCCCTGGCCAAAGCGATGGAACCCCTGGGCAAGGTGAGCATTCTCGCCCCGGACAAGAATTGGTCGGGCGCGGGTCACGTCAAGACCCTCCACCGGCCGTTGCGCGTCAGGGAAATAACTTTGCCCGACGGCACGCAGGCGTTGGCGAGCGATGGTGCGCCTTCGGATTGTGTCGCTTTGGCGCTTCTGGGTCGCGTCGCCGAAAAGATCGATCTGGTTGTTTCTGGCATCAACCCTTACGGCAATCTGGGTCACGATGTGACCTACTCCGGCACGGTGACAGCGGCGATGGAGGCAGTGATCGCCGGTGTGCCGGGGTTTGCTTTTTCACTGGCTGCCGACGACACAACGACCGAATGGGACTATGGCCCGGCGGCCGCCTTTGCCCACGAGATTGTCCAGGCAGCGATTACCAATGGCTTGACAGACGATTTATTGCTGAGCGTGAATGTCCCCTGCATCCCGCGCAGTCAGATTAAAGGCGTCCGCATTACCCGGCTGGGGCTGAGGGTCTACCGGGATCGTCTCGACGAGCGTCTTGATCCCCGTGGCCGCCCTTATTACTGGATTGGCGGCGATTATCCGACCGGCGTGCCCGACGAAGGGACGGACTTTGGCGCGCTGGCAGAGAATTACGTATCAATCACCCCGTTGCAACTGGATTTAACCAGCTACCGGACCGCGCAGCGTTTGAGCGCCTGGGAGTGGTGATCGAAACGCTTAATGTTGCAAGGCTTCGCGTTTGATGGCTTGCAGGGCTTCAGCCTCGGCCCGGACTTTGGCGGCGCGAGCGCCATGCAAGGTATAGCCGCCCAGCAAAAGAAAAGCCAGCACCAGGGCGATAGCCGGGAAACCGCCGGTTAGGAGCCGGAACCCGAAGAGCGCGGAGTCCGGCTGGGGTGGATAGAGAATACCTTCGCTGGGGGCCACATAGCGGGTGGCGGTCAAAACAATGGCTGTCAGCGCGCCTTGGATCACAAAGGCCAGGCGGATGATGAGGCCATTCATGCCAAAGAACATGCCTTCGCGCCGCGCGCCGTTCTGGACCTCATCTTCATCGGTGATGTCGGCGATGAGCGGATTGGTCAGCATTAACAATCCGGCCAGGCTAAGCCCAAAAAGGGTCGTGCCTAGTAGCCCGCCGACAAAGGTAGTTGGGAAGAAAAAGTAGATGGCTGTCGCCGCCGCCAGCATGCAAGCCCCACGCAAGGCGCGCCAGGCGCTATAACGTCGGGCCAGCCAAAGCCACACTGCCATCGCCGGCAGCGCGGCCAGGAAGGCAGCCGCCAGCAATATCGAGTTTTGCAACTCGGCCTCGAGCGAAACACCCAGGATCGTGGTTGGACCCTGAATCTGCAGGACATACTTGGCATAGAATGGGATGGAGGATGACATCGCTAAAAAGACATACTGCACCATCAAATTCGCGCCGAGAAAGAAAAGAAAATCGCGGTTGCGCATGGTCAAGCGAACGGACTCCCGGAAAGGCGGTGACGGCTCGGCCGCAAATTCCGGCCGCTCCTTACTGCCAAACAAGGATAACCCGATGGAGACGGCGGTGATCACCGCCAGAAGCAAGGCCATCGATCCGCGATTACTCCAGTCCGCGCCGGCAAGGATGGGCGGCAGCGCGACGCCGATCAAAAGACCAACAATGGAAAATACTTCGCGTAGCGCTGAAACTCCGGCTCGTTCTGTTTCACCCGTGGCTATCTCCGGGAAAAGGGCGGTCCAGTTCATGACGACGATCGTCCAACACAGATCAAACGTGAGGACGACGATCAGGAAATAAAACAGGAGCCGGTATTCAGAAAGCGAGGTATTGCTCCCAAACGGGAACCAAAGCAAGAAAAATGTGATCGCCAGGGGAATAAAAAAGGTCGCCACCCAGGGCACGCGACGGCCCCACCGTGTTCGCGTCCGATCCGACCAATAGCCTGTGAGTGGGTCGTTGACGGCATTCCAGACACCATAAATCGCCCAGGTGATGCCGATCAAGGCGGCGCGGACACCCAAAATGTCGATATAGAGGAACTGGATATAAGCCGAAAAAGCCTGGTAGGACAGGGCAACGCCCAGGGACCCGGAGGCATAGAGTAAGCGGTGGCGGCCGGTGATGGCTGGTTGCATGAATGGTTTTTCTTTAATGGTTAGGGCGGAATCCAGGCGAAGAATTCCAGCATTCGGTATATTTACCTGAGATCACCGGCAAAATCGACGGCCGTCAAACAGGCATTTCTACCGGCTAGCCGAAGTATAAGCCCTGACCCGATGGAGGGCAACCGAAAACAGAGGTTCCAACCGGTGCTCCGCAACGCTTGATCCTACCCATCCATACGAGCGGAGCGATCTGTCAGCCTAACAGGTCCTGGTCGATGCTTTCGCCATCTATAAATCCGTTTTGCTCGTAGGCGGGGTAGGGGTAATGATAGAAGCCCGCCCCGCTTTTGACGCCCAACCGGCCGGCATCTATATATCGCTTAAGCAAAGCGGCATTTGTTAATAACTTCGGATCGGATAGCATATTCGCCCAAAAATCGGTGATCCGCCAGACTGTGTCCAGCCCGATCTGATCGAGCCAGCCGCCCGGCCCCAACGGCATTTTCATGATGCCCATCCAGGCCCGGTCGACGTCTTCAATTGTCGCAACACCGGTGGCAACCAAATGGATCGCTGACGTGTTGAGCGCATTGAACATGTCGTTGAATACGTAACCGGAATTCTCGCGCTTCAGCACGATTGGAATCTGACCGATTCGCCGGGCAAAATCGGTGACTGAGGCGATGGTTTCCGGCGAAGTGCCGGGGTGACCCATCACATCAACGATATTGGCTGACCAAACCGGCAGGTGAAAGTGTAACGCGGCGAAACGATCCGGCCGGCCGCTCGCGCTCGCCATCATGGATGGCAGCAAAGTTGAGGAATTGGTCGTAAAAATCGTGTGAGCGGGGCATGACGCATTCAACTCGGCAAATATCCGGATTTTGAGTGCCGGATCTTCGTACACGGATTCACTAACCAAGTCGATAGCAGTGGTATCAGGCCGGTTGGTGAGCGTAATCCGCTGCAGAGCCGCTTGCGTTTCTATGTCCGTGAAGCGGCCGGTTCGTACCGCATCAGCCGCGAAACCCGCCAGGAGTTGCTTAGCCCCTTGTAGGGCAGTTTCGCTGTCATCAGCCAGCGCGACCTGAAACCCGTGCGTTGCGCATTGCCAGGCAATCTGCCGGCCCATCGTCCCGGCACCAATAACCAGTATGTTTTCGATACGCTCTATCGGCATAAGTAATCCCCTAATCTTCCATGTTGAGTCATGCGATTGTTGACGCTCAGCGTTAACACTTGATCGCCGGATTACCAGTAAGGCTATCGCATTAGCGCCTATCGCGCACCCCGATTTCAACGGGTTGGGCTTATCAGGCGATGGATTTTACTCTGGAGAAAGGTGTGATGCGTGAGGCCACGATTACCAGAAGGGTTCCATCAGGAGGGGTAATGAAATATCGGATAGAATACGTGTGTAATCGATCATGAATTGATGTCAATCATGCCCCTTAGAAGAAGGCGATTGAAATCGCTACTACGAACATGATTTCTTTTGGTTACGGTGTATTGAGGTGAACTGGTGAATCACTCGGAAGTATTAGCCCTTTTCGACAAGGAACAACGGCGGGAGATTGAAATCCCCGGGATGCGCAAGGATGAATTCCCTCGCCTGGTCCGGTTTGTCCGCCCCTCACCCGGTATGAGCTTTGTCCTCTATAGCGACCTGGACGAGGCAACGGTCGATGATGCCATCGAGTCCCAGATCGCCTATTTTTCCGAGGAGGGATTAACCTTCGAGTGGAAAGCCTTCGCTCATGATCGCCCGGCTGATTTGGTTGAGAGGTTGGTAGCCAGAGGATTCGAGGCCGAGGAGCAAGACGCGATTATGGTTCTGGATGTTCATAATGCCAGGATAGCGGAAGCGTTCTGCGTGGACATTAAGGTTAGAAGGCTATCGAACCCTTCTGAACTGGAGGAGGTCATCCGCATTTTGGAGCCGGTGTGGGGCGAGGATTTTAGTTGGGTGAATGACCGATTGGGAGGTCACATGGCGCTACCAGGTTACGTGAGTGTTTATGTCGCTTACTTTGGTGAAGTCGCCGCCGCCACGGGGTGGACTTACTTTGGACCGGGTCAATTTGCGAGCATGTGGGGAGGATCGACCCTTGAGGCGTACCGCGGACGCGGATTGTATACTGCTTTGTTGGCGGCGCGAGTAGCGGAAGCCAAAGAGCGGGGACTCCGTTATTTGACGATTGACGCGGGACCGATGAGTCGCCCGATCGTGGCCCGGCACGGGTTCGAGGTGATCACTTATGCCACAGCCTGTGAATGGAACAAAGGTGGGAGTGAAAAGGCTTAAACGGTGTTGTTCAGATCACCAGGGCTGAATCCTCGGGCATGGATGAAGAAACGAGATCGAAAAAATGATCCCAATCCACCTCCGTTGGTTGGTCGACCGCCTCCTCTTCCGCGATGAGTGATTCGATATCGTAGAGCATGCCTTCAGAGATGTCGGCCTTGATCAGCCAATCTCGGTCGATCGCTTCGTTGCGTAATAGGGTGAGTATGCGCCGTGAATCCGCGTAGAGCCTAAAAGTCATCTCGAACTCTCCAGTTCCAAATCCGGCGTTCCGCATTGTTCCAATGGCCGGAGATGGATGGGTGTGGTCGAATTTCAGTTGCCAGATGCTCGTAAATAACCGAACAACTCGTACTATTTAGTATAACAGCATCAACTAAAATTGTAACCGGCCAACAAGCACAATTAACCATGCACTCAGTTGGATGAGTTGTCGAGCGGTCGTGGCTAGTGCCGCTTCCGGCTTCTACTCAGGTTGGGGGAATATGTGGAAGGATTCGGGATAGACCCGGCGAGCGGCATGAGCGAGGACAGCGTTCATCACTTCGATAGCCATCCGGGACTCAAGGGTGACACCGGCGCGAACGCCGACACAGGGATCGTGACGCCCGCGTTGAAGTTCAAAATCGATTTCTTCCAAATTTTTCCGGACCGAAAGTTGTGGTTGGGGAATCGAACTGGTTGGCTTGAAATAGACACGGGCGACCAGTGGGTTGCCTGTGGTGATCCCGCCCATCAGCCCGCCGTGAGAATTGGCGGCGTAGCCGTTAGCCCGAATCGGGTCATTGTTTTCGCTGCCGCGCCGTCCGGCCACGTCCGCGCCGTCGCCGATCTCACAAGCCTGAACGGCATGCAAACCGCCCAGGCTTCCCATGAGGCGTAGTTTCAGGCTCTGATATAGAGGATCCCCAATCAGAGCGGGGACCTTAAGCGCCACGACTTCAACCACCGCGCCGAGCGAGTCGCCGGCTACGCGCGTCGCTTTGATCAGATCCGCGGCTTGCGCGGCGAAGCGCTCATCGATGGCCGGGATCCCAACGCCGGTCCAGGTGTCGACCAGGGTCGACGCCATCGCGGCGATGACTTCCGGCGCGGCAGCCGGTCCGCTTGTCTTTACCAACTCGCTTAAGGTCTTTTCCGATCTGAGCGGGCCAACCTGGGTGACGGACGAAAGAAATACCGTGCCGAAGGTGCTCTGGAGGAAAAGGCGGGCCACGGAGCCACCAACTACATCCGATATGGTCGAGCGGTAGCTGGAACGACCGCCGCCGCGGATGTCAACAAAGCCGCCTGATTGGTAATGCTTGACCAGGTCGGTATGGCCGGGCCTTACTTCGCCGGCCGGGCCGCGGAATTGATCGTAATGGCCGGATTTTCCACTGGAAGAGAGGACGATTGCGGCGATTGGTTCGCCGGTTGTGAAGCCGGCTTCGTATGAATTTGTTGTATCGGCCGTCTCACCGGAGGAGACAACCACAAATGGTCCCGCCGTCAATTGTTCGTGGTCCTCCTGATAAAGCCCGGACAGGATCGCGACCCGGTCGTTTTCGCGGCGCGGTGTGCCATGTTTGGTGCTACCGGGCCGGCGGCGATCCAGTTGCTCCTGAATGGCGGCGCGATGGACCCAGAGGCCTGGCGGGCAACCGAAAACGATGGTGACGATACCGGGTCCATGCGACTCCCCGGCCCCGGCTACAGCGAAGTGTGGACCACCAAGAATTTCCATGTCAAAGGATCGCTTCGGCAAAAGCGCGAATCGCGGCCAGGTGGTCGTCCGGCGACTTGAATCCCGCGCCCATTGTATTCAAACTGATGTGGGTCGCCCCGGCAAGCCGCCAGCCTTCCAGAATCCGGCCAAGCGCGTCTAGATCGCCGTCATGCCAATGGAGGCGCGGTTCAAGGCCTATCTTTTCTCGCGAGCGCCCATATTCAGTCAGATACCTGTCGAGAGCGTCCAGATGGCTTTGGGCTGCATCGGCTGTGCGAAAACCGGGCATCCAGCCGTCGCCGGCGCGAGCCAGCCGCCGTAGAACGATATCGGCATGGCCGCCAAACCAGAGGGGGATCGGCTGCTGAATGGGCAGGGGGTTAAGACCCGCGTCGGGGATGTCGTGCCAATGTCCTTGATAAGTGACCAACTCCTGCGTCCAGAGCAATCGCAGAACTTCAATTTGCTCTTCCTGCCGCTTGCCGCGGGTGTGGAAGTCCTGGGTTAAGGCGACGTATTCGATCTCATTCCAGCCGGTGCCGATCCCCAACCGGAACCGGCCGCCACACAACATATCGAGAGTCGCCGCCTGTTTGGCCACCAGCGCCGTCTCCCGCTGCGGCAGGATCAGAATTCCGGTGGCAAATCCCAACCGGGAGGTGACGGCGGCCATATACGTAAAGAGTAGAAATGGTTCGATGAACGAGTCGCGATAGGTGTAAGGACCGCTCCAGCCGCCGGACCGGTTGGGATTCGCGCCCAGGACGTGGTCATAGGCCAGAATGTGGCTATAGCCGAGGGCTTCTGCCGTCTGGGCGTAGTCGCGGACGGCCGCCGGGTCGGCGGGGTATTCCGTTTGGGGATAGACGAGTCCGATGTGCATAGGGCAATGATAGCAGATTTGGCCAGCGGGTGGCAGGTAGTAATCCGAAGCGGATTTATCATTTCGAGCCGTCCGCGGTGAGAAATCCAACGGGCAGATGCTTCGGCGCAGCGCCTCAGCATGACAAGAGAATCTGGACTAAAACCTGCGATTGCTATTCAGCGCCAGTGGTCCTATAATTTATTTTCGGGTCATTGCGTGACGCCGCTTTATGGCGCATGGATACAGTTTATTTTCCTCTCACCTTTGCACCCTTCGTTTAATAATTTCGTAATAACAAAAAGAAACCAGAGCGATGCGGCGCGTTGCTGCCCGTTTCGCACAGAATCTTAGCAGGAGAACACAATGGCCAAGAATAAAAAGAAAGTGCGGGTTGCCATCATCGGCGTCGGCAACTGCGCCAACGCGCTCGTCCAGGGCGTGCACTACTATCAAAACGCCGCCGACGATGAGGAAATTCCCGGGCTCATGCACGCAACGGTTGGGGGTTACCACGTGCGCGATATCGAGTTTTCGGCCGCCTTTGACGTGGTCACAACCAAGGTTGGTAAAGACCTGAGCGAGGCGATGTGGGCTTTTCCGAATGACACCATCAAATTCGCCGATGTGCCTTTTCTGAACGTGCCTGTCCATCGTGGTATGACCCACGACGGAATTGGCAAATATCTCAGCCAGAAGGTGCAAAAAGCTGAAGGCCCAACCGACGACATCATCAAAATATTGAAGGATACCGGCACTGATGTGGTAGTCAACTTCATGCCCGTCGGGTCAGAGATGGCCACCAAGTGGTACGTCGAGCAAGTGATCGAGGCCGGTTGTGCTTTCGTGAACGGCATCCCCGTCTTTATCGCCAGTTCACCCTATTGGAGCAAGCGCTTTGAAGCCGCCAAGCTGCCGATCATCGGCGACGATGTCAAGAGCCAGGTCGGCGCGACGATCACCCACCGCGTCCTCACCAACCTGTTCAAGGATCGCGGCATCCACCTGGATCGTACCTACCAGCTCAATTTCGGCGGGAACATGGACTTCTACAACATGCTCGAACGCGACCGCCTCGAATCCAAGAAAATTTCCAAGACGAACGCCGTCATAAGCCAACTACCCTACGATTTGGGCGCGGAGAATGTTCACGTCGGCCCAAGCGATTACGTACCGTGGTTGACCGATCGCAAATGGTGCCACATCCGCATGGAAGGCCGGGCTTTCGGTAATGTCCCGTTGCAACTGGAGTTGAAACTCGAAGTATGGGATTCGCCCAACTCGGCCGGTGTCATCATCGACGCGGTCCGGTGTGCCAAGCTGGCTCTCGACAGAGGCATCGGCGGGCCTTTGATCGCGCCGTCATCCTACTTTATGAAATCGCCGCCGGTGCAATTCACTGATGATATTGCCAAACGGAACATGGAGGAGTTTATTGCCGGTGATTCTATCCCGGCCGGCAATGGCCATGTCGAGACCGAGGTTGTTGCCGCTGACTAAAATGCCTAGTGCCACCCATCATCCCGTGGTTTTGATGGAATTATGAAGCAGGAGACCTGGTTTGAAATCAAACCGGGTCTTTTTCATTCGCGCAACAGCCAACTTTTCGACGGATGGCGCGTATAGCGTATTGGCAGAACAATGCATCAGCTTGCGCGTGGACGATTCAGAGGAGAGTCTACATGACGGCCGTTATCCGGAACTTTGACGAGAAAGGACGCGACTTAGGGGAATTGTGGCGCCGGTGGGTTGCAGCCAACGCGTTGAGTGAAGCAACCGGCTTAAGTCTAACTCTTGGTCTAACCGGCCTGATCATCAGTCGCCTTGAGAGTATAAACGGGGTGAGTGGAATTCTGCTGGCCTTTGGGGTGGCGGTGGTCGCCGGAGTCATCGAGGCGACGCTGGTCGGCTTTGCCCAATGGTGGGCGATGCACCCCTGGTTACCGTCCATCCGGCGAAACCAGTGGTGGCTGGGTACGTTGGGCGGGGCGCTTCTGGCTTATATCCTTGGGTATCTACCACCAACGATCATCGATTTGGGCGCTCAGGTCACGGGCGAAGCGCCGATCGCTGAACCGCCCCAGATCATCGTATTACTCTTGGCGGCGGGGTTGGGTTTCGTGGCGGGAGCTGTTCTTTCCTGGGCGCAATGGCTGGTTTTACGCCATCACGTTGAGCGTGCCGGTTGGTGGGTCCCAGCCAACATGCTGGCCTGGATGATCGCCATGCCGATCATATTCTGGGCGGTCGACCTGGCTTACAAGATGCAGACGGGTTGGGTCATTATTCTTTTTGCCCTGGCAATCCTCTTGGCGGTTGGCGCTCTTGTTGGCGCTATCCATGGTGCGGTCCTGGTGTGGCTGGTTGGAAAGCAATCGAAAGCTAATAGTTGATCGAATCGCCAATGGATTATTCTATTCGACCAATGTTGTTCGCCGATTATGAGGCGGTGCTGGCATTAATCACCGGGGTTCCGGGCGTGACCGTGCGGGCGGCCGATTTACCGCCGGCGATCGCGCGCTACCTGGCGAGAAATCCCGGCCTAAGTTTCGTGGCCGTATCCGGCCCGCGAATCATAGGTTGCTTATTCTGCGGCCATGACGGCCGGCGCGGCTATCTAAATCATGTCGTCGTCGCCGAGGAATTCAGGCGCTTAGGTGTTGGGCAAGCCCTGGTGACAGCCGCGCTCGACGCACTCGAAGCTGACGGCATCGAAAAAACGCACCTAGATGTCTTCGCCGACAATGAACAGGCCATCGCCTTCTGGAAATCGCTTGGCTGGCAGCAGCGAGAGGATATCGTTCGTTTTTCGTTTATCCGATCGGCCGACCCGAACGCCTGATGTCTGATGATATATGAGCATCTGCTCATTTATCCTTCGATCTGTGGCACTGGCAGCTTTTGCGTGTAGTATTGAGTAGCTATTGTATCTATGTCTGTGCCAGCCCAACCAGCAGTTGAAGTTAGGTCCGGACCAAGTTTTTGGAGAATCAAGTTGTCTAAGAAAGTTTACATTGGGAATTTGTCGTTTGACGCCACCGAGCAGCAGGTCCGCGATCTGTTTAATGAGTTTGGCGCGATTGAGTCCATCGCCATGATCAACGATCGTGACACGGGTCGCTTCCGCGGCTTCGCTTTCGTCGAGATGGAACCATCCGCAGCCGACGCGGCCATCAAGGGTCTCAACGGCAAGGAACTGGACGGGCGGGAGCTGACTGTCAATGAAGCGCGTCCGCGTGAAGAGCGCCCCCGAAGTGGGGGGAATAGCTATGGCGGCAATCGCCGGAATGACTATTCCTCGAATCGTCGTAGCGGCAGCAACCGCAGCTGGTAAGTAATTCCTTCAAGGACCGGGTAATCTGTCCTTGATTGATCATCGTAAAAACGGCCGGTTTGTCATCTTGGCAAACCGGCCGTTTCTATTATTTAAAGTTGTGAATTGTTGGGCCTGAATTAAACCGCCTCAAATTCGCCGGTTTCAACCACCCGGAAATCCAATTCGCCCTCCTCAACTTCAATAACGATATGATCGCCTTCGCGAACGTCGCCCTGAATGACCCGGATCGCCAGCGGGTCGATGATGCGGCGCTGGAGAACACGTTTCAATGGCCGCGCACCATAAACCGGATCGTAGCCTTCCTCGATCAACAAGTCAGTCGCTGCTTCGGTTAAGGACAAGGTGATATTGCGCTTGGCCAGCAGCCCGCGCACAATGTTCAGCTGAATCTCGGCGATCTCCCGCAATTGCGCGCGATCCAGCCGATGGAAGATAACAACCTCATCCACCCGGTTGAGAAACTCCGGCCGGAAGTGTTGCCGCATCGCCTCCTGAACCCGACCGCGCATCGTCGCATCATCGATTTCGTCCATGATGTACTGGCTGCCGATGTTGCTGGTCATGATGATAACCGTGTTGCGGAAGTCAACCGTGCGCCCCTGTCCGTCCGTCAACCGGCCGTCATCCAGCACCTGCAGAAAGACATTGAAGACCTCCGGGTGGGCCTTTTCGATCTCATCGAAGAGGACGACACTGTACGGGCGGCGGCGAACCGCTTCGGTTAATTGCCCGCCTTCCTCATAGCCAACATAGCCGGGTGGCGCGCCGATGAGTCGGGCGACGGTGTGTCGTTCCTGATACTCGCTCATGTCGATGCGGACGATATTGCGCTCGTCATCAAACAAGAACTCAGCGAGCGCTCGTGCCAGTTCCGTCTTGCCGACGCCGGTCGGGCCGAGGAAGATAAAAGAGCCGATCGGCCGGTTCGGGTCCTGGAGGCCGGAGCGACTGCGGCGAACAGCCGCGGCCACCGCGCTGACGGCTTCCTCCTGGCCGACGACGCGCTGGTGCAGCCGGTCCTCCATATAGACCAGCTTTTCGACTTCACCCTCCATCAACTTGTTGGCCGGGATGCCGGTCCACTTGCTGACAATGAGGGCGATGTCTTCGGCATCAACTTCTTCCTTGAGCATGGCGCCTTCGGTTTGCATCGCGTAGAGACGTTTTTCAGCGGCCAGCAGGTCTTGTTCCAACTTGCGCATCCGGCCAAACTGCAGTTCCGATGCTCGCTGGTAATCGTAATCCCGTTGGGCTTGCTCAATCTGGACTCGGATCTGGTCCATCTCTTCCTTGATGGATTGGACCTGCTGGATGGCGTCCTTTTCGCTTTGCCAGCGGCCGGCCAGTTGGGTGCTTTGTTCCTTGGCGTTGGCCAATTCTTCTTCCAGTTTGGCTAAACGTTCCTGACTGGCTTTGTCCTTTTCTTTTTTTAGAGCCTCGCGCTCGATCTCCAACTGCATGATCACGCGGTCGACCTCGTCCAATTCGGCCGGCTTACTGTCGATCTGCATCCTCAGGCGACTGGCGGCCTCATCGATCAGATCAATTGCCTTGTCCGGCAGGAAGCGATCGCTGATATAGCGATGACTGAGCGTGGCCGCGGCGATGACGGCCGCGTCCGTGATCCGGACGCCGTGATGCACCTCATAGCGCTCCTTCAGACCGCGCAAGATCGAGATCGTATCTTCCACCGATGGCTCGTCGATGAAAACGGGTTGGAAACGGCGTTCGAGTGCCGCATCCTTTTCGATATGCTTGCGATACTCATCGAGCGTCGTGGCCCCAATCGCGTGCAGTTCCCCGCGAGCCAGGAGGGGCTTGAGCATGTTGCTGGCGTCCATCGCCCCTTCGGCCGCCCCCGCGCCCACCAGCGTGTGCATTTCATCGATAAACAGGATGATCTCGCCCTCGGCATCCTGGACTTCTTTCAATACGGCTTTGAGTCTTTCTTCGAATTCGCCGCGATACTTGGCCCCGGCCACCAGCGCGCCGAGGTCCAGGGAGACCAGTCTCTTGTCCTTCAGGCCCAGCGGCACATCGCCATTGACGATACGCTGGGCTAAACCTTCGACAATGGCCGTCTTCCCGACGCCCGGCTCGCCGATGAGGACAGGGTTGTTCTTGGTGCGGCGGCTCAGGATTTGAATAACACGGCGGATCTCCTCGTCGCGGCCGATGACCGGATCGAGCTTGCCCCGCCGAGCTTCATGCGTTAAATCCCGGCCATACTTTGCCAGCGCTTCATATTGCGCTTCCGGGTTCGTGCTGGTCACTCGCTGCGATCCGCGAACACCGGCAA
>Ga0114939_10002089_pt1 | contig 15208 bp, 12 predicted proteins | sample AshMeaCrysSpring_FD_87196 | JGI IMG/M metagenome (GOLD analysis project Ga0114939, IMG submission 87196) | Groundwater microbial communities from Big Spring, Nevada to study Microbial Dark Matter (Phase II) - Ash Meadows Crystal Spring | ecosystem: Environmental > Aquatic > Deep subsurface >... | reverse complement strand
CAAACAATTTTGGATTTTAGATTTTGGATTTTAGATTTGCGCTTTTATTTCGATTCAGAGCTTCTCAAACATTAGCTCTGCAACCTTAATTTCAAATCTCAAATTCTTTCGGTCATCTGATTAAACGGCAGTCATATGAGTAGCAGAATCCACAATAATTCTCCGGATTTGCGCGGAAGTTAAATTGGAATTAGCGCTGAGCATTAGCGCTACTACACCTGCTACATAGTTAGTTGCCATAGATGTGCCGCTGTAGTATCCATATCTGTTATTGAGAAGGGTAGAGAAAATATTGACTCCTGGTGCCATGACATGATGCATTCGGCTGTCACTACCAGCCAGATTGGAGAACCAAGCAATTACTTGATTCCTATCGACAGCACCAACGGAGATACCGTACTGGGTTGCATAATTAGCGGGATATTTTGGTGCTGCTCTTGATGTACTATCGGCAGAGTTTCCCGCAGCGCTAACGGTGATTACATTATGTCGAGCTGCATAGCTAAGAGCTTTTCGTAACTGGGGAGATTGATTCCACGACAAACTGAGATTGATCACACGAGCGCCATTGTTGACAGCATAGCGAATCGCACGGGATAGGTTGCCTGTATCTCGCCAATAAATAGAGCCATCATTTCCTTGCGCGGTGTTGGCGACTTTCAGTGCCATAATATTTGCATTGTAGGCAACACCAGTGACGCCGATACCATTGTTTTGAGCAGCAATAGTTCCCGCTACATGGGTACCGTGGGTACTAAAACTGCTATCCGGTCTAACATTACCGTTATTACCACCTACACCAGTGGTAAAGTTCCAGCCGTTGATGTCATCGATGTAACCATTGCTATCATCATCAATACCGTTGTCGGGAATTTCTCTGGTATTAACCCAAATATTGCCTCTCAGGTCTTCGTGATTGATATCAACTCCATCATCAATCACCGCTACAGTGATTCCTTGCCCAGTGTATCCTCTTGCCCAAGCTTCTGGAGCATTTATCATATCATTACCCCAGTTATTACCGCCAGAATTAGGCAGATTGGTAAATCCAGATTGTCCGATGGCTGTAGCCACAGCAGTCGCAGCATTGACCATACCATAGCCATAGGAAGAGTTAAAGCCAGTTAGTCCAGAAGCAGGAGCAATGGGAGCGAAAATTTCACTCCCAGTGATTTCCCAGAAGCTGTCAGACATCTGTGGTAAAAAAGCAGTGGAACTGATGTTAGTCCCATTCATCAACCAAATAGCATTCTCACCTGTTTGATAGTTCCGCCAGACAATATCTGCTTTACCGTCACCGTTAAAGTCATCTACAGATGCGATCGCCCAATTAGTGTCGGTAACCTGCAATACAAAAGCGCTGGAGGTGATATTACTACCATTCATCAACCAGATGGCATTCTCACCTGTTTGATAGTTCCGCCAGACAATATCTGCTTTACTATCACCATTGCAGTCAGCCGCTGCTACCATTTCCCAGTTGTTATCAGCCACTGACTGCAAATTAGCTTCAGCCAAGCGCGTACTACCATCCATCAACCAGAGACGATTCTCACCTGTTTGATAATTCCGCCAGACAATATCAGCTTTGCGATCGCCATTAAAGTCAGCCGCTGCTGCTATTTCCCAGTTCGTGTCAGAATAGCACTGCAAAAAAGCATAAGATGATATTGTCGTCCCATTGAGTAACCAGATAGCGTTATCACCAGTTACATAGTCTCGCCAAAACACATCTTTTTGACCATCTCCATTAAAATCACCCACCGCTACCATTTCCCAGTTAGTATTTGGTATTCGCGGCAGTGTAGCACTAAAACTCACACTAGTACCATTGACTAACCACAGGGCATTTTCACCTGTTTTATAGTTCCGCCATACTAAGCTGTTAGAGACTCTTATCGATTCTGAGCTAGAAATGTTGTTAGTGTTGGAACTAGATATTTTTAACAGATCATTCTCATTCAAGCTGCTACTACCAATCAAAGATAATATCGGATTTTTATTAAAATTATCTAAGCTATTTGAACCAAGTGCAGATAGTATATTTAGATTACTATTATTCTGCAATATATTTCCTAGAGAAGCTAATTGCATAGAAATTATTCCTAAAATAAATTGATGGAATTTTATTCATAAACAGCAGTTATTTCAGATATTAAAATATCAGTAAATAAAAATATTTGATAAATAGATGTTATATTTTTTTATGTAAAAAATCAATCAACTTAATATAGTTTTTCTGTAAATTATTTTTTTACAGTTTATGTAAAATTACAGATAAAAATCAAATAATGCTTGTAACCAGCTATATATTACGCTCTGTTGAAAAATCAGTAACATTAAGGAGTTCCATGTCTTGCTATCAAAAGAAGGGTGAGCAATCGCTGGTAATATACACATCCTTATAACAGCAAAAAGGCTATAAAAAAATATAGAGACGTTTGCGAAAACGTCTCTACAAACAGGATATGAGGACTTTACTTACTAATCAAACACGCTAGCAAAGAAATCTATAGTCTCCTTCAAAGCCTTGATAAACACCTCAATTTCTGCACGGGTATTATAGAATGATAAACTTGCCCTTGCGGTTGCGGGAATGTTTAAGTACCTGTGTAATGGTTGGGTACAATGGTGTCCGGAACGAATCGCCACCCCTTCTTGGTCTAATAATGTAGATAAGTCGTTAGCGTGGATATCGTCAACGGTAAACGCTGCTAATGCAGCTCTATTCTTTCCACCTACCACAGGTTGAGGACCATAGGTACGAACTTGAGGAATTGTCGCTAACTGCTCGAACAGGTAAGCTGTTAACTCTGATTCATAAGCATAGATTTTATCCATACCAATATTACTCAGATAGTCCACCGCTGCACCCAGTGCGATCGCTTCTCCAATAGCAGGAGTACCCGCTTCAAATTTATGCGGTAAATCTGCGTAGGTCGAATGGTCTAAAAACACCTCCGCAATCATCTCTCCACCACCGAGGAAGGGAGGCATTTCCCGCAGCAATTCCAACTTGCCGTACAAGAAGCCAATCCCAGTTGGAGCGCACATTTTATGTCCTGACGCCACCAACCAATCACAGTCCATCGCCTGGACATCAATCGGCATGTGCGGCACGCTTTGACAGGCATCAATTAATACCTTTGCCCCATATTCATGGGCAATAGTAATCATCTCTTCGACAGGGTTAATACAACCCAAGGTGTTGGAAACATGAACCACAGCTACCAGCTTGGTTTTATCAGAAATCAGCGACTTGAAGTCCTCCAAGTCCAACTCTTGAGTTTCCGTCAGCTTGACATGCTTCAACAGGGCTCCTGTCTTTTGCGCCACAAACTGCCAGGGTACAATATTGCTGTGGTGTTCCATCACCGAGATAATAATCTCATCACCGGGCTGTAAATTACTCATCCCCCAGCTATAAGCAACAAGATTAATTGCTTCACTAGCGTTGCGGGTGTAGACAATTTCATCCCGTGAAGCCGCATTTACAAACACTGCTACCTTATCCCGCGCTCCTTCATAAGCCTCAGTAGCTAAAGCACTCAAATAGTGGACACCACGATGCACATTAGCATTGTACCGCTCGTAGTAGTCCCGTAGAGTATTTAGCACCTGAATAGGCTTCTGGGACGTAGCAGCATTGTCCAGATAAACCAAAGGCTTACCGTGGACACAAGAGTGCAGAATCGGAAAATCTGCACGGACTGTATCAGCGAGAATTTTTTCTTGAATAAAAGTCATGATGTGTAAGGGCTTGTTGATGCGATTTTAAATTAAGAATTTGTTTAAAGAAACTGCTGAATTTTGAGCAAACTTGTTTTTTGTACCTTTGTACCTTTGCGTATGCAGCGCCTTTGCGTGAGATTTTTATAGTAGAGACGCGATATTTCGCGTCTTTAGATACTACACACTATGCGCTGACACGTACTGAGACAGAGTTTCCCGTAGAGAAAGAATCGGAATGCGGTAGAGAATATCCATCGCAAAAGCATAAACCAGCAACTTCCGAGCAGCATCTTGGTCGATACCGCGACTTTGCAGGTAAAATACCTCATCTTCCTCCAACTGACTCACCGTCGCACCATGAGAACATTTAACATTATCAGCGGTGATTTCCAGTTGCGGTTTAGTATCCACTCGCGCCTTGTTAGACAGCAGTAAGTTACGATTTAATTGTCCTGCATCGGTAAGTTGTGCGGGTTTAGGAACACAAATCTTGCCGTTAAACACAGCGTGCGCTTTATCGCCGATAATATTCTTCTGCAACTGCTCGCTCTTGCCATAGGGATGATTGAGCATGATAGCACTGTGGGTATCCGCCAGTTGGGTTCCAGAAATCATCGTTAACCCATTCAGGGTAGTTTCTGTTTGCACCCCAGTTTGAACAACTTCTAAATTGTGACGAGATATCTTAGCACCCAGAGAAACCGCAGTACAAGTATAGCGACTATCCCGCGCTTGTGCGATCGCACTCTTGCCAATGTGAACAGCCACCTGTGTTTCCCTTTGCAAGCGAATATGATTCACCGCTGCATTTTCACCCACTACCACCTGTGTTAAGGCGTTGGTGAATCCAGGGCTATTACCCATAGTAGTGTAATCCTCCACCAAGGTTACACTACTTCCTGGCTCAGCGATGACCAAACAGTGAGGTTGAGACAGGATAGGAGTTTCCCCACCCATTGTGATGTACAGGATATGAATTGGCGTTTCAATCTCCTGGTTTTTCGGGATATATATCACCGCAGCATCTACGATTCCCGTCAAATTTAGAGCCGAGAATACATCGCTATATTCTTGATTCTTCCCTAAATATTCCCGAATGTGGACATTAATCGGCGCCGGTGCTTGGGATAAATTCCCGACAAACACCCCTAACCCTAGCGCTGGAACTAACGACGCATCAACGGAGGACAAATGGGGTGCATAATAACCGTTAACAAACACCAAGCGCAACGGTAAAGCTTGCTTATCACTAACCGGCAATGTTAGTTGTGATAAAGATAAACCAGGCTCGTGATTCACATCACTGACTTGGAAAGGAGTTTCTAGTATTGGGGATATATCTGTAAATCGCCATTCCTCATCCTTAGTTGTTGGGAACCGAGACGACAACACATATTCTGCTGCCATGTCCCGGACTTCCTTCAAGCCGTGGGAACAGCTTTCACGCTTGGCTTTCCCCAACTGGCGACATTGAGACAACAAATCAGCTAAATAAGCTTCGCGAGCAGCTATTTGTGTCATCACACAGTCACCTCAGATGCATATTCTTCCAACACCCAGTCGTAACCACGGGATTCTAACTCTAGCGCTAGGTCTTTACCACCGGAAGTCAGAATCTTTCCTTTTGCCATCACATGAACAAAATCCGGGACAATATAATTTAACAGCCGCTGATAGTGAGTAATCATTAACGTCGCATTTTCTGGATTAGTTAACTGATTTACCCCATTCGCTACAATCTTCAGAGCGTCAATATCCAACCCCGAATCAGTTTCATCCAGAATAGCCAGCTTTGGTTCCAGCAAAGCCATTTGGAGAATCTCGTTCCGCTTTTTCTCACCACCAGAGAAACCCTCATTCACACCCCGGTTGAGAAAATCGGCGTTCATCTTGACTACATCCAGTTTTTCCTGAATTAAATCGTCAAAATCAAAAGCATCCAATTCTTCCAAACCCTGAGCCTTGCGCTTCGAGTTGTAAGCAACCCGGAGAAAATCTAAATTAGTCACACCCGGAATTTCCAAAGGATACTGGAATGCCAAAAATACTCCACTTCTGGCTCTATCCTCCGGTTCCATCTCTAGGAGATTTTCCCCCCGGAAAATTACTTCACCACCAGTCACCTCATAAGCTGGGTGTCCAGCCAAAACCTTTGAGAAAGTACTCTTCCCAGAACCATTCGGTCCCATAATCGCATGAACTTCCCCCGCCTTCAATTCCAGGTTCACACCCTTCAAAATCGGCGTTCCCTCCACATTTGCCGTCAACTCCTTGACAGACAGCACAACTTCTGCATTCTCTACAATCATGTTCTCTCTCTTTAATTCTCTGTGCCCTCTTTGCTTCTGTAGTTGAAATAATTAACCACAGATGAACACAGATAAACACAGATATATCGGCGTTCATCTGCGTTTATCGGCGGTTCTATTTATCCCACAGAACCTTCCAGCTTCAAACTCAATAACTTATCAGCTTCTACCGCAAATTCCATCGGTAGCTGGTTAAACACGTCCTTACAGAAGCCGCTAATCATCATCGAAATAGCATCTTCTGCTGAGATACCCCGTTGTGAGAAATAGAATAACTGGTCTTCCCCAATCTTGGAAGTAGAAGCCTCATGCTCCACCTTACCAGTGTTGTTTTGTACTTGGATATAAGGGAAAGTATTGGCGTGAGCATTATCTCCAATTAGCATGGAGTCGCACTGGGAGTAGTTCCTAGCTCCTTTAGCCTTCGGACCGAATTTCACCAAACCCCGGTAGCTGTTACTAGATAACCCGGCAGAAATACCCTTGGAAATAATCGTGCTGCGGGTATTCTTGCCGATGTGAATCATTTTAGTTCCCGTATCCGCTTGCTGCATATTATTAGTCAGTGCCACGGAATAAAACTCACCCACGGAGTTATCACCCACCAACACGCAGCTAGGATACTTCCAGGTGATAGCGGAACCCGTTTCTACCTGAGTCCAGGAAATCTTGGAATTCACACCTTGACACAAACCACGCTTGGTAACAAAGTTGTAAATCCCGCCTTTACCGTTAGTGTCGCCAGCGTACCAGTTTTGCACGGTGGAGTATTTAATCTCGGCATTATCTAGCGCTACTAATTCTACTACCGCCGCGTGTAACTGATTGCTGTCGTACATCGGTGCAGTGCAGCCTTCCAAGTAGGAAACATAGCTGTCTTCTTCCGCAACAATTAAGGTACGCTCAAACTGTCCCGTGTCACCGTTGTTGATCCGGAAGTAAGTGGATAGTTCCATTGGGCACTTTACACCTTTCGGAATATACACAAATGAGCCGTCGCTGAATACGGCGGAATTCAAAGCCGCAAAATAGTTGTCAGCAATGGGAACAACGCTACCTAAATACTTCTTCACCAGTTCCGGGTGTTCTTGCAAGGCTTCGGAAATGGAGCAGAAGATCACGCCTTCCTTCGCTAGTTTTTCTTTGAAGGTGGTAGCAACGGAGACGCTATCAAAAATCGCATCGACAGCGACGTTCGCTAGACGCTTTTGTTCGGAGAGGGGAATCCCTAATTTTTCAAAGGTTTCCAGCAGAGTTGGATCTACTTCATCTAAGCTTTCCAACTTTTTCTTCGCTTGCTTAGGAGCGGAATAGTAGATGATATCCTGGTAATTAATCGGCGGATACTGGACACTAGGCCATGTAGGCTCTGTCATTTTCAGCCACTGACGGTATGCTCGTAGCCGAAACTCCAACATGAACTCTGGTTCGTTCTTTTTGGCGGAGATTAGGCGGATGATATCTTCGTTCAGTCCACGGGGAATGGTGTCTGACTCGATATCAGTGATGAAGCCGTACTTGTAGGGCTGATTGACTAAGGTCTTGACAGTGGCGCTCATCGGTAGTGTTCTCTCGTGTTCTGGAGTGGATTCTCTCTGTTAGGATGGCAGACGGGATGGGACAAGTAGATAGCTGTCTAGATGGTTGCCAATTGTTAAATCTGGGTTACAATAGCCGCAACTAAAACAACAGGCATGTTGTTTAATGTATCTCCATTTTACGCTACATTAACAACAGGTATGTTGTCAAAGTAAATTTTCATCTGAAAATTTTTAGGATTAAAGATGGCGACCACGCACCAGCCTTCGACTAAACAGGATATCCTAGAATATCTGCTGAAGCATGGACAATCTACGACGTTGGAGTTAGCTGAGGCTTTGGATATTACTCCCCAAGCCATTCGTCGTCATCTCAAGGATTTGGAGACGGAAGAGCTAATTTCCTTTTCGTCAGTACAGATGGGTATGGGACGTCCGCAGCACCTCTATCAACTTAATCATCGGGGACGCGATCGCATCCGCCGTAACGTTAGCGATAATTTAGGTGATAGTCACGGTCAGTTTGCTGTAGATTTGCTGGATACTTTGGCAGAAACGGTTGGTCGCGACAAAGTAAGTACTATTTTACGGAAACAGTGGGAGCGCAAAGCTCAAGAATATCGCGAACATTTGGGGACTGGTACTCTCAAGCAACGGGTGGCTGGGTTGGTGGAACTGAGAAAAGGGGAAGGCTTTATGGCGGAATGGTATGCTGTCGAGCCTTTCGATGATTCTCGGTTTATTATGACTGAACATAACTGTGCGATTTCTAATGTGGCGGAGTCTTTCCCTACTGTATGCACTCATGAGTTAGATATGTTTGCAGCGGTGCTACCTGATTGTAGTGTGGAGCGGACGCACTGGATTATTAATGGTGAACATCGTTGTGGATATTTGGTGCAGGTGCGTCAGAAAGCAATTAATGAACCGCCAAGGCGCCAAGAGAGAAAATAGAGAAGAAAAATTAATTTTAGATAATTTTTATGAATTTACCCCAGCAGCCATCGACACAGTTCTTAAGTTTGGAGGAGTCAGCGAAGGTGGATGCGGCTTTGTTGTCTTCACCGGAGAAGTTTTTGACTCGTTTGACTATTTCGTCCCATAAGCTATTGAAACATATCGCTGAGGATTATGGTGTGGCGATTGAGCAGTTGACTACTGGGCAGATTATCGCCTGGTTTGAGAAGGATGGTAAGCTTCGTCGGGAGCAGGGTGTGGAGGCGTCTTTTTTGAAGTGGTAATGGGTATGGGGAAATAACTTAAAACTCATTACTGCTGGACTCAGGACGCAAGTAAAAAGCGCTAGGAAGCTGACCTTGTTTCGCTTCCCAGCGTTTTTTCGTTTTAGCTCACTCCTTGCACTTACTAACAATATCTCTTGTTGTGCCAATGGCAACGTTAGTTAAGTGACAGTTTGCTAAGTGACACTTATTATCACCTCCTTTGCCCAACAATATGAGTAATAAAAAAGCCCTTTTAAGATGGAAATAACACTCTTGATTGGGTAAACATACTGAATGGGTAAGGGGTAATAGGTAATGGATAATGGGTGATGGGTAATGGGTAATGGGTAATGGGTAATGGGTATTTAATTTGCTGCTTGACTCCCTTCTTTAGTCCCCAGTTCCTAATCCTTTAATGCAAGAAATGACGGATACCTGTAAATGCCATTACTAATCCCAATTCGTTAGCAGCTGTGATGGAATCTTGGTCGCGCATACTACCACCTGGTTGGACAATGGCAGTAATTCCCGCAGCAGCCGCGTTGCGAACAGAATCATCGAAGGGGAAGAAACCGTCACTGGCAAGAAAGGCACCAATAGCTTTTTCTGCTGCTTGTTCTAGGGCGATTTTCGCAGAACCGACGCGATTCATTTGTCCGGCACCTACACCGATGGTCGTGCGATCGCGTGTCACGACGATGGCATTAGATTTTACATGTTTGCATACCTTCCAGGCAAATAATAACTCTGCTAACTCATCGGGTGTCGGTTGTCTTTCTGTGACAATTTGCCATTGACTGGTATTGGCAATAATATCATCAGCGGCTTGCATCAAGAACCCACCAGCAATAGGTTTAACCATCTCTTTGGGTCCGCTGCTTAAATCTGGCGAAATTAATACCCGTACTTTAGATTTGGCGGCGAGAATTTCCTGGGCTTCTGGTTCACAACCCGGTGCAACTACGCATTCCAGAAATGTCTTAGTTAACTCAGTGGCCGTGGCAGCATCAAGGGGACGGTTGAGAGCAACTATACCACCAAAGGCAGACACTGAGTCAGCATTGAATGCTTTTTGATAAGCTTCTACTAAGGTATCACCCAAGGCGGTACCACAGGGGTTGTTATGTTTGATAATCGTTGCTGCCGGTGTATCCGTAAATTCCGCAATAATTTGTCTGGCGGCTTCTAGGTCGACTAAGTTGTTGTAGCTGAGTTCTTTCCCTTGAATCTTGGTAGCAGCAGCCCAACCAGAGGGAGTGTGTCCCGTTTGATACCAAGCTGCGGCTTGGTGGGGATTTTCGCCGTAACGCAGAGATTGCAATTGTTGTCCGGAAAGGGTGAAGGTCTCAGCGGTCTGCGTTGACCCAGAGGGGGTGAGGTTACTCAAATAAGCGGCTATGGCTTGGTCGTAGTTGGCGGTATGGGAAAATGCCTTTAAGGCGCAAGCGGAGCGAAATTCTAGGGACACCTCGCCTTGATTTTGGCGTAATTCCTCTAAATAGCTACCGTAGCTTGTGGGGTCGCACAGGACTGTTAAATGGGCAAAGTTTTTCGCGGATGCTCTGAGCATAGCGGGTCCACCAATATCAATTTGTTCAATGGCTTCCGCTAAGGTGACACCTGGTTTGGCGATGGTTTCTTGGAAAGGATAGAGGTTGACGACAACTAAGTCAATGGGACGAATGTTGTTGTCTTCTAGGTCGGTTACGTCTTGGGGGACATCCCGACGAGCGAGAATACCGCCATGAATGCGGGGATGGAGGGTTTTGACTCGACCACCCAATATTTCGTGTGAACCTGTGTAATCGGAAACTTTGGTAACGGGTAATCCGGCATCTTTCAAAGCTTTGGCAGTGCCTCCACTGCTGATTAAATCAAAGCCAAATTCTTCTACAAGGTTACGGGCAAAGTCAATTAACCCTGTTTTATTAGATACGCTTAGCAGTGCAAGAGGTGCCATAATTCCCAAGTTTCCTGTGGTGATTTAGGTGAACTACCCAACACCGACCCTACCGGGTACGGTGTAGGCTTCCCAATTCATTGGGGATTGCCTCTGCCGCCATAGATTTTTTACGTCCTGATGACTTTGGTCTTACATCCCCTCGGTGGGCAGAAGCGCTAGTTCCTAACGCCCTTACGGGTTCGCCAGTTGCTCCATTTGGGGAGACCCCAAGACCGGACTGGCTCACCAAAATTCGCAAACCTTCATTTCTAATATTGATTGCAGCATTGATGTCTCTGTCATGGGTACTCAGGCAGTGTGGACAATCTACAAACCTTACAGCCAACGAATCATATCCTTTTTGTAGCATTGGAATCGGTAGTAGTGTCTCGCTACAAAGCTGGGATGATGGGAAAAATCTATCTATTTCAAGATATGTGTGTCCAAATCTTTCAGCCTTGTACTTGAGCATGGTTAAAAACATTCCCCACCCCTGGTCTGATATCGCCTTAGCCAAGTTGGGATTTTTCACCATGTTCTTAACTGCCAAATCTTCTACACAAATCACTTGGTTTTCGTATGCTATTTTGCGAGATAGCTTGTGTAGGAAATCTTCTCTTACTCTAGCTATTTTGCTAGATACTTTCGCAACCAAACGTTTAGCTTTGCGACGCTTATTTGAGGTTTTGTCTGTCTTCTTAGCTAACTTACGTTGCTTGCGTTTTCTATTCTTTTCCAATTTTGCTAATCGCTTCTTAGGTAGGTCATATTTTGAACCTTCCGACGTGATAGCAAAGTTTTTTAATCCTAAATCAACTCCTATAGCTTCTCTAATCGCAACTACTGGATTATCATTTTGGTTGAAAAGAATAGAGGCATAATACCTACCGTCTGCATTTCTCGATATTGTTACAGTAGTGAATTTGCCGGACGGTAGTTCTTGATGAAACACAGTTTTCATTAACCCCAAACTACCGGGAAACTTAATCACAGAATCCTGTGGCATTAACTTCACATTTTGGGGATATTGAATCGATTGTTTACCATGCTTAGATTTAAAGTTAGGAAATTTAGCACGCCCCTCAAAGAAGTTGACAAACGTGCTAGAAAGATTGAATGTGACTCGTTGCAATACTTGACTGTACGCAAGTCCTAACCATTCATATTCTTTTTTTAATCCAGGAAGCAATTTATCCATTGCTGCCTTAGAAAGACCTTTCCCAGTTTCTTTATACGCAGTGGTAGTAGCATTGAGCATATAATTCCACAACCACCGAGTATTCCCAAAACATTGAGCTAAATAGGATTCTTGCTCATCAGTGGGGTAGATTCTAACTTTAACTGCTCTATACATGGTATCGACCTTTTACCGTGTTCATATATTCATGGTAACATAAATATTTATGATTCTGTTAACTCAAAGCAAATATTTTTTTTGTTCGTTTCCGACCTGTCCTCTTCCCTCGCCTCCGGCATTGGTCAGAGGACTGTCGTCAACTCACTCGCAATTCATCTCAACACTGACCTTTGGTACAGTGTGAGATGAATTGCTGAAACAGGTAAGGACAAAGATTTATTTTATAAACCGCCAAGACGCCAAGAACACCAAGAGACATCTAAAAGTGGAAGTTTTTATTAGAATCGTGGGAAAGAGTTCGATGGTGGGGAAAGGCTTTGTCTTTAGAGGTGATTCAAGTGTCCCCGACGACGGGGGAAGCAGCAAAGGGTTTGGTTGTGGCTTTGCACGGTTGGGGTGCAAATGCGGAGGATTTGGCGGGGTTGGTACCGTTTGTGAATATGCCGGATTATCAGTTTATGTTTCCCAATGCCCCCTATCCCTACCCCTATTCTCCTACGGGTAGGGCGTGGTATGAACTGAGAAGTGAAAATGCTTATCAGGGGTTGGTGGAAAGTCGGCAATTGTTGCATAAATGGTTGTCTTCCCTAGAAGGTAGTACGGGTATACCTTTATCGCGCACGGTGTTGCTGGGATTTTCCCAAGGTGCGGCTATGACTATGGATGTGGGGTTACATTTACCACTAGCAGGTTTAGTTGCTCTGTCTGGCTATTTGCACCCCATCGCGGATATGGGACAACGCGATTTCACTACTTGTCCGCCGATTTTACTGGTTCATGGCCGGCAAGATGCAGTAGTGCCGATAGAAGCAGGGGAAAATGCTAAAACTACCTTAGAAACTCTGGGGGTAAGGGTAAATTACCATGAGTTTGACATGGGTCATGAGATTCGTCCCCAGGTATTACCACTGATTCGTAATTTTGTTCTTGGGGTAACACCGTCTTCAGGATTATGAAATATTTGCAACTAAATGTGATTTTTCTGAAAAATTACGGAAATCAGCCCTCTTCAAATGAGTAAAATATATGGGGTGGCTGCAATAATCGCAACTACACCGCTGCTGGATGCAAGTGCTGCTCAAGGGAGGCGCTAAGACTATGAAAACTTTGAGCATTTCTCAAACAGAGATTGCTGCCATGAGTGCAACAGATGTGGAAAGATTGGCTACACGTCTAGAGCAAGATAATTACAGTAATGCCTTTGAAGGCTTGGATGACTGGCATTTGCTACGTGCGATCGCTTTTCAGCGTCCAGAATTAGTAGAACCCTATATCCACCTGCTAGACTTGGAACCATACGATGAAGCATAGTAATTTTGGGCATTGGGCATTGGGCATTGGGCATTGGGCATTGGGCATTGGGCATTGGGCATGGTAACTAATGACTAATGACTAATGAATAATGAATAATGACTAAACACGTTCTCATTGGTGTGGGTGGTGGTATTGCTGCTTATAAGGTTTGTGAGGTAGTATCCAGCCTGTTTAAATCAGGGGTGGAAGTCAGGGTGCTTCTTACCCAACCAGCCCAAGAATTTATCACACCGTTGAGTCTTTCTACCCTATCCCGTCATCGCGCTTACACCGATGCTGATTTCTGGCAACCCATCCACGGGCGTCCTTTGCATATAGAATTGGGAGAATGGGCGGATTTGTTTGTCATTGCTCCCTTGACCGCTAATACCCTAGCAAAGTTAGCCTATGGGATGGCGGATAATTTGCTGACAAATACGGTGTTGGCTTCCACTTGTCCCGTATTATTAGCACCCGCTATGAATACCGATATGTGGGAACAGCAGACAGTACAGCGCAATTGGCGCTCCTTACTCACAGATGATAGATTTTATGGCATGGGGACGGCTGAAGGGTTATTGGCGTGCGATCGCGTCGGTGCTGGTAGGATGGCGGAACCTTCAGAAATCTTAACCTACATAGAATCTTTGTTACATACCAGTGGCAAGCGAGATTTATCCGGTAAGCGAGTGTTAATTAGTGCTGGGGGAACGCGGGAGTTTCTCGATCCAGTGCGGTTTATTGGCAATCCCTCTACGGGGAAAATGGGGTTAGCTTTGGCACAGGCGGCATTACATCGCGGTGCAACAGTGACTTTAGTACATGCCCCTGCTAGTTGGAATGTACCCTTGGGAGTGCAGGCTGTACCTGTAGTAAATGCGGAAGAAATGCACTCTGCTATGTTGCAATATTTACTCAATGCTGATGTAATTGTCATGTCAGCAGCGGTAGCGGATGTCAAACCAGCGGAGTATAGTACCCAGAAGTTACCCAAAAAGGCATTACCCAGCAGTCTTCCCCTAGCACCTGTTCCTGATATTGTGGCGGAGTTGGGAAGGTTAAAGCAACCCCATCAGCGGTTAATTGGTTTTGCTGCTCAGACGGGGGATATTGTCACCCCAGCCTTGGAGAAGCTAGAACGGAAGAAATTAGATGCGATTGTTGCTAATCCGATTGACAAGCCGGATAGTGGTTTTGGGAGCGATAATAATCAAGCTATTTTGTTAGATAAAACGGGAAAGCGGGTGGATATTCCGTCTTGTTCTAAGTTGCAGATGGCGCATTATTTATTTGATTTTGTGGTTGAATATAACCACAGATAAACCATCTGTGTAAATCTCGTGTTCATCTGTGGTTAATTATCCTAAATTCGTATTTTGAACCAATTAATGCTCTTGAAGATAATCTCTAATCATTTGTTCCATTTGTAATTCCATCGCGTCCATATCACCGTCAGCATCCCCATACCATCCATGTTGATGGAGAACTTTGATAGCAGCGGTGACAGCAGCTTTAGCAACTTGATTGTGCTTTTTGTGTGCAGCATCTGACTCTGTGTCAGATTCTTTCTGTGCAGAGGATGCATCATCTCTGTTTTCCATGATGGCTTGCGCTTTTTCTAAAGTGCAGAGATGGGTAGCTTCACCCAAAGCACCTACTTCCTTACCGTAGCGATTGTAGCGTGTACCATTTTTCAGCGTCACCACACCTTGGGGAGAAATATCACCAATTTCTTCAATGATGACTTTGCAACCACGCCAGTCATTGTAGAAAAATACTCCGATTTTGTCTCCTGGTTTGAGTTTGAGGGTATT
>Ga0114939_10002087_pt1 | contig 15217 bp, 11 predicted proteins | sample AshMeaCrysSpring_FD_87196 | JGI IMG/M metagenome (GOLD analysis project Ga0114939, IMG submission 87196) | Groundwater microbial communities from Big Spring, Nevada to study Microbial Dark Matter (Phase II) - Ash Meadows Crystal Spring | ecosystem: Environmental > Aquatic > Deep subsurface >... | reverse complement strand
CCTTGGCTGCTGGATGAGACATTGATATTAAAACAGCCACTTCTACTGGCATATGTATTTTACCGTGTTTGACGAGAGGATAAGTCTTCCCAATGGATTTTATCCTCGACTATCACGGAAGTTTATCTCTGAAAACTTTTCCATTTTCAGAGATTCACTTTGGAGCTTGCAGCCTATTTTCCTATAAAAATTTACTTCTCCTATTCTTCGTCGTCGTCTTCCGGATCGGGGTCTGGGAGGTCTCCTTTTCCAGTGTCCAGTTGAATCAAGTGAATGTGCTTATAGCCCAGTTTAATTTCAAATTCATCACCCGGTTTTAAGCCCATTGCTTTGGTGTAAGTTGCACCAATTACAATTTGTCCGTTTTGATGAACACTAACACGATATGTCGGTTCGCGACCCCGTCCATCTTTTGGAGCTTCTGGAGACAGAGGAATTCCCCGTGCAGATAATAAGGCATCATAAAAATCCGTGAGATTGACGCGGACTTGATTATTCTTAGTAACAGTGTAATACCCACACTGTCTTGCTCTTTCTCGGCGAGGTAAACTGGAGAGTTCTTTTACCTTAGCCAATAGTGCTTTTCCGGTTAGCGCAGTTGCAGTTTCAGTCATTACCCTCAAAATATCCTTACGTTCTCTACAATTGTTACCCAAAGTTGTCTGCTGCTAGTATTTACCTTTTGACATCTTTGGTAAATCCTGGAATATCAGGGATGCAGTTATTTTCCTATTGAGATACCCTCCAAGGAACTGTTACAGTTGTCTACAAACGATGACCAGGAATAGTCTCACAGGTTTAATTGCCGTGAATTCGCAGCCATTTTAGCCATTATTTGCCAGAGAACGGCAAATAATTTTCCTGTTTGCTCTTGGAGTCTGGGTGTAAGTTTAAGCTATCTTTACAATTTGGGTGAGTTCTACTACGAAAACCCCTTAGTAGAACCAACTAATTGCTGAATTTTTATCCTCCGCAATTAATGAATGACCCTCTTGAGTGAGGGGTTTTACCCACTTGTCATCGATAGCTTATGACAGCCCACCATTTAAATAAGATGGCGCTGGCATACACCGTTCATCTGCTTGTAGCTCCACGAAGATCGCGTTCTACATTAAGCAAAAACAAAGGACTTAATTACAGGGCTTGGATAGCCAGTAATACAGGTCTTTGTTATGCCCCAATTTAGTCTTAAATACTAGCATGGAATAATAATAGCAAAATTGTTGATTAATTTTGAGTTTAACTTCTAGGAAAATTTTATCTAAATCACCCCCAAGGGGACGAGGATTGTCTAAGGCTTTTATAAAAATTCATTTTATTTAGACAAAAGTTTTCGACCGGGAGTTACATATAAATGTAATCTGATTTAGAGGAGAGGATGTTGTCCGTCACTTTTAACACTTCCTATATAAGCAAAAAAATGTCTAACCTTCAAGATTATGTAATATTTCCTCAATCCTCTGCATGAGAACTCCTGACATCAGCCTACAAAGAGATATCCTTTTTTACTCCTGTCTGTAGAGGTTGACAAAGTTCTCACTCAACCCTTCCGAGATTGTATAGCAAATATTTAGAACCGCAGCCCTCAACTGTAAGCGCCCTAAACTAGATGCAGTAGCTGTTTAATCATCAGGCAAATATAAAGATGACCTCTTCATCAAGGGTCATCAAGAAAATCCTTGGATGATCAGCATAGCGGCTAAAGCAATCATTCTGTTGCAAGTGTCGCAGTTTCAAGACTCTAGTTGGTGGCCATGCAAGTTAATTTTAAGATTGTTCGGCAGACGCAAAATTCTGCACCAGTTGTGCAAACCTATAGCTTAGAGGCTGAACCGGGGACTACCATCCTCGATTGTCTGAATCGGATTAAATGGGAACAAGATGGCACTTTGGCATTTCGCAAAAATTGCCGCAATACCATTTGTGGTAGCTGTGCTATCCGAATCAATGGACGCTCAGCTTTGGCTTGCAAAGAAAATATTGGTAGTGAAATAGCCCGATTTTCAAATCAAACCAATGGTAATGCTATTCCAGAAATAACCATAACACCCTTGGGGAATATGCCCGTAATTAAGGATTTGGTGGTCGATATGAGTACTTTCTGGAACCATCTAGAAGATGTTTCTCCCTATGTGAGTACAGCAGCACGACAAGTTCCAGAACGGGAATTTCTCCAAACACCCTCCCAAAGAGCCAAACTGGATCAAACAGGTAACTGTATTATGTGTGGAGCTTGCTACTCAGAATGCAATGCTCGTGAAGTTAATCCAGATTTTGTCGGTCCCCATGCTCTTGCTAAAGCTTACCGGATGGTGGCAGACTCCCGTGATAGCGACACAGAAAACCGCTTAGAAACATACAACGATGCTACAAAAGGTGTTTGGGGTTGTACCCGTTGTTTTTATTGCAATGCCGTTTGTCCAATGGAAGTCGCTCCCTTGGATCAAATCAGCAAAATAAAACACGAAATTTTGGAACGCAAAACTAAAGACTTCTCTCGCCCAATTCGCCATCGTAAGGTATTAATCGAGTTAGTTCAACAAGCAGGTTGGATTGATGAACGTCAGTTTGGCTTCCAAGTGGTGGGTAACTACCTCAAAGACATTAAAGGTATCCTGAGTATTGCTCCCTTGGGCTTACGGATGATTGCACGCGGTAAAATGCCATTGTTCTTTGAATACTCCAATGGCGTCCTAGAAGTGCGATCGCTGATTGAAGATGTATTACAAGAAGCTGATAGAAAGTAGAGACCGGATTCACCGCGTCTGTCAAAATGTACGGTGGGCAATGCCCACCAAGTAAAATCAACATTGCATTGGCGCTTACGGCACACTTAACGGTGTCCCAAAACGGTCATAGACCAAAATATCCCATTGCCCATTTGTACTGGCTTCAAAGGCAATTCTAGAGCCATCTGCGCTGATGCTGGGGTTGCGGACTTCCGCTTGCAGGTTAGCGGTTAAACTGCGAGATTGACGTGTTTCCCGGTCGTAGAGAAAGATAGCCGAGCGTCCTTGACGGCTAGCAGCAAACACGACATAACGACTATCTTGGGAAACACTAGGATGAGAGGCGATAGTATCAAAGGAATTCAACCCCGGTAAATCAACCAAACTGCGCGTTACCGTATCAAATATATACACATCTTGAGTACCCCGTCGGTCGGAAGTAAATACAATATATCTACCCGCAATTTGCGGATTTAACTCCGAAGACGGACTATTAAGGCTCCTCCCTCCCGGATCGAAAGTAAAACCTAACAGCCGAGGATAGCCACTACAGCCATTCACTAAGCTCAAGCTACTAGCAACCATAATCATAAAAATAGAGCGCTTTATAGTCATTAGTCATTAGTCATTAGTTTTTCTCATCCCTATTCCAAGCGTCGAGCGTGTCCCATTCCCGATTACCGTATAGGTGGTGCGGTCACAGGGGCACCTTGAGGAATATCTAACTCAATATTTGGTCCCCTGTCTAAAACTTCTATATCCCATTGACCCCGGCTAGCGCTTTCAAAGACAATATAACGACCATCAGGGCTAATGCTGGGATTTCTCACCCAACCTAAATATCCTTGGGTGACATATTGGGACTGTTGCGTCGCACGGTCGTACAAACCAACTACAGGTCTACCTTGGTCACTCGTCAAGTAAACAATATAGCGTGCGGTATAACTGACACTGGGACTTTCGGCAATGCTTTGGTTGCGGTTCAACCGGGGTAATGGTATAAATTGTCGATTGGCTAAGTCGTACAGTAGCAATTGCTGCATACCGTTGCGATGAGAAACTAGTGCTAAGTAGCGTCCATTTCCACTTAAAGCTGGTTGCTCTTCTGTGAAGCGACTGTTGAGAGTACTAGAACCAATCGGAATATCACCAGGACTACAAGCGGTAACTAAACTTGCCAACCCAAATCCTAGACCCCAATGAATTAATCGCTGGAGCCGAAATATAGGCGTAAATTTTTTCACATCAATCGTTTTCCATCGCCTCCGTGGGTAGCAACAATGCTGAGTTAAAAATTAACTCAGCACTCTGAACTGTTGCACTACTTAAATATCGTCGTCAAAATTGGTGGAATTATCTGACTCGACGTCCCTTGACTTGTTAATTGGTTTGTACTCTACGTAGTCCGTAGAGATTACATCGTCATCATCTTGAGGTTGGGGTCGGGGAGTTGATTCTGTCGATGGACGACGTCTTTTTTTTCTGGGGGGAGGAGTTACATCCTCGTCATTAATTTCGGGACGGGAGGAGCCATTACTGCTGGGACGTCGTGGTCTTCTGTCTTCCCGATTTGAATTATCCCAATCATCAACTTGCTTGGGAGAAGAACCCCATTCATCATCATTCGTCCTCTCAGCGCTGCGGCTTGTTGGACGAGAAGAACTACGACGTTTTGGTTTTTCCCCGGTCGAATACCTATCGCTAGAAGACCTGTCCCTGTCTCTAGTGGTGCGGCGATCGCTGCTTTGGGGTGGTTCATCCTCGTAGTAATCATCACGAGAAGACCGAGTATCTGTGCTACCGCGAATTCGGCGACGGGGTGCTGGTTCTTCGTAAGGTTCTAGTTCTTCTAACTCAGCCTGCACATCGTATTCATACCTATCTTCATACTTATAGCGATCGCTGACTGGACGTTCGTCATCGACAATTTTGGTATTGCGCTTGGCTTGCTCGGTGGCTATTCCCCGCAAGCGAATACTTTCAACCGCAAAAAATACCGTGGAACCTACTAGCAACAACTGACCAAATTGCAGAATCGGGTCGAGTCGCCACCCTTGGAAAATAAGAATGAAGCCACAAAGTAAACCAACAGCAGCAAAAAATATATCTTGATCTCGTGATAGCTCTGGACGCACAGAGCGCAAGAAATACAGCGCTGCCCCAGCCACAGCCAGGAAAATTCCCAGAATACTGGCTGAGTTTGTCCCAAAATTTACCTGAGCCAGAATACTGGCTGAGTTCAGCCCAAAATGTACCATTGCTGTTTTCCCAATATCAAATCTATGTTAGCTACTCAGAATAAAAATCTCTACTGAAGCTGGACATATACTAGTGAAGTACCCCAACTAAGCTTCGCTATAGTAGTTGTTCTCCAACTCATAGAAAGACTTAGGACGGTCTTATTCGTCATGCGGAGTTTCCCGCTTCACAGGGTGATGCTTTGTTGGGTATACCACAAGGGTATTCGGGACTAAACCCGATTTAAGTCTTACTCTCCCTCCACAGGCAGAACCTCACCTCCCGCAAGGTTATAACTTTTTGGTCTTACTCGCCTTAGATTTACAGCAATGGCTAAGCAGCTAAGCTTTCAGATTCCCCGCTTTATGACGAGTACATACTTTATACCCAAAGGGTGGCCTCTTAGTCAGTCGGGTGGGTCAACGACCATTTATCTAATCTCATGTATCTAGATATTGTGTAGATGACCATGACAGAGAAACAATTGAAAATACGGCTATCTGAACGCCGCTTGAATAAGCTTAGGTTATATGCTGCTAGCAAAGAAAAGACGATGACTCAACTGATAGAAGATGGGATTGATAGGTTGCCAACTCCAGATGTTGAAGATTCCTCGACCACCCCACGCCAAAATCAACTGTTAAGTTGATTTTGGTCGGAGGTGTTTTCGTCATCTTCCGGCTTATATCCCCAACAAACATTCATATAGTTGGGGAATAGCCGCCGATCTTGTTAAAGCTTCAAAGCAATACTTTAGCTTTGAAGCTGTAAATTCACATCTCAAACAGCGCTATAAATTTTGTCAGCCCAGTACATTCTTTCAATTGCCAAAGAACATTACTTAGCTTGGCGGTGCTGTGGTTTTAACTGCCAAACCAGGAGTTTGCTACTTCTCCCAACTACTACCAGCTTATTGACGCTGAATTTTATCAGATTGGCTGATAAAAATCAGAAAAGCTGTGGCAGGTATAACGACAATCACAGTACCCCACAGTAGACTCCAAAGAAAATTTGCTAAAGAAGGTGTCATAGTTTTCAACCTTTGTTTACAAGCGTCATCATAATTCTAATGGTCTAGCTGACCCTTGAGAAGGGATTCGGGAAGGGGAGAACGGAGAATAGGGTATGGGTTGTGTCTTTGTATCCCCACGTTGCCTGATAATTCCCAATCCCCAGTGCCAGCAATTCGTTAAAATTATCAACAGAATTATTAACAAAGCTTAAGAATTTGCGGCTCTCGCCTGAGTTTTTGTTTCTTCACACTTGTTTCAACTACTGAGTTACAACCCATGACTGGTGTTACCATTGCTAGCTGGACTCTCGGTCTCACTTTGGGACTGATGATATTTTTGTTTATCTTCCGGATTATCTTGACTTGGTATCCCCAAGTCGATCTCAATCGCTTTCCGTTAATTTTAGTGGCGGCACCTACAGAGCCATTTTTAGCGCCATCGCGCAAGCTGATACCACCCCTGGGTGGTGTGGACATTACTCCCGTGATTTGGGTTGGTATCTTTAGCCTGATGCGAGAAATTCTCCTCGGTCAGCAAGGACTGTTGACCATGCTGACTCGCGTCCAGTAGGGAATGGGGATTAGGGATTAGGGATTAGGAAAATACCCATGCCCCATGCTAGGTGCCCCATGTTAGGTGCCCTTAAAGCTGTCCCTTCATCTCCTGCACGAAATTGGTATAGACATTACCCTGCAAAAACTGTGGGTGTTCCATGATTTTCTGATGAAATCCAATCGTGGTGGGTAGTCCGGTAATAGCGCATTCTCGTAACGCTCGTCGCATTCGCTTAATGGCTGTAGTGCGGTCGGGTCCCCAAACAATTAACTTACCAATGAGAGAATCGTAGTAGGGAGGGATTTGGTAATCAGTGTAAACGTGGGAGTCCATGCGAACACCAGGACCACCTGGGGGAAGGTAGCCACTAATGCGTCCGGCTGACGGACGAAAGTTATAATCCGGGTCTTCGGCGTTGATCCGACATTCAATTGCATGACCACGGAGCGTTACTTGGTCTTGGGTAAGCTTCAGTTTTTCCCCTTGGGCTATGCGAATTTGTTCTGCTACCAAGTCTATCCCAGTAATCATTTCTGTGACTGGATGCTCAACTTGAATTCGGGTGTTCATTTCCATGAAGTAGAATTGACCGGATTGATCCAACAGAAACTCAATCGTCCCGGCACCACTATACCTGATAAATTGGGCGGCTCTGACTGCTGCGTCACCCATTCTTAAGCGTAACTCAGCACTAAGGGCTGGGCTAGGGGCTTCTTCTAGTAATTTTTGGTTGCGGCGTTGAATAGAACAATCCCGTTCCCCTAGGTGAATGACATTACCGTGGTTATCCGCCAAAATTTGAAATTCAATATGGCGGGGTCGTTCGATAAATTTTTCCAGATAAACACCAGAATTGCCAAAGGCTGCACCCGCTTCCCCTTGAGCAGCTTGGAAGGATTTGATAAATTCGCTTTCTTCCCTGACCAGACGCATACCTCTGCCACCACCACCAGCGGTGGCTTTAATCATCAGTGGGAACCCAATCTGTTTTGCGATCGCTAGTCCTTCTTTTTCTGACTCTACCAATCCATCGCTTCCGGGTACTGTCGGTACCCCAGCTTTTTGCATGGTTTCTTTGGCAGTTGATTTATCGCCCATCAGCCGAATAGCTTCCGGAGAAGGACCAATAAAAGCAATCTGGTGGTCGGCACAAATTTCCGCAAACCGAGCGTTTTCTGCCAAAAAGCCATAGCCGGGATGTATAGCGCTAGCATTGCGGGTCAAGGCTGCGGCGATAATATTGGGAATATTCAAGTAACTCTTGCTGCTTTGTGGTTCCCCAATACAAACAGCTTCGTCCGCTAGTTGGACGTGCAGCGCATTGCGGTCAACCGTCGAATGAACTGCTACTGTGGTAATTCCCATTTCTTCACAGGCTCGGAGAATGCGTAGAGCTATTTCCCCGCGATTAGCAATTAATATTTTTTCAAATTTCATCTTCTCAGCTTCTAGTTCCGTAATCAGTAGAATAGAAGCTTTCGAGAATCCGTTCTACTAAACCTGTTTAAATCTATTCCTAGACTTAAGACTTTAGCTTCGCTTCCTGCTTTTATCTGGCTCTGTCGGCACAGAGCAGAGAAAAATTTTCGATTACTACCCAATCTAAAATCTAAAATCCACAATTCCCCAAAAAAACTGTTTTCTGGGTAGCACAAGCTTGTTAGTTATGTTATAGTTCAATAATGCAATAAATATGCGGATGTGGCGGAATTGGTATACGCGCACGTTTGAGGGGCGTGTGGCTTTGCCTTGCGAGTTCGAGTCTCGCCATCCGCATTTTTTAGTACCCAGTTAAAAGAACAACAGTCCTGAGTTAGGCTTTAGGAGTTTTGAATCAAAATTTCTTAATCTACTCCTGAGCTTTAACTCACCAGTAATAAATTGACACAGGACTAGGCAATCTGAACTTCCTTGAGGCGTTTGCTAGGCTTGGTAATTTATGCTTTCCTAGAAATAGGTGAAGTTTTGTAAATAACCTTGACTACATCATTTAAACCCGCAGATAGCTTGACACTGCCAACCGCTTGGCATCGCCTGACACCTATTTGGCAAGGGGGGGAGGAAATTATTCAACAAGGCTTACCTCATAGGTTGCTGGCTCCTGCTTGGCAGTTGCTACTTTTGGGCGATGGTTCTCCCACGCGCCACCTGCAATTGCTAACCAGTGAACCTACGGAAGTCGATGTAATTGATATGTCTTTAGTAGGCATGGACTTTGATGGTGCCCCCGAACTCATCGAAAAAGTTCCAGGTCCGAGATTGAGGCGACAGGTGTGGCTGCGTACTGCTTCCGGTCAACGCTTGGGTTATGCTACTTCTTGGTGGGAAGCTAGCCATGTAGATGAATTTTTACAGAATCGCTCTTTACCAATTTGGGCAAGTTTAGCCCGGATACGTACCGAATTATATCGGGATGTACAAGGCATTTATTACGGTCATTCTGAGGCTTTAGAAGCAGGTTTTGGACAGTCAGGACCTTTTTGGGGACGCCATTACCTGTTTTGGCATCATGGACAGCCTCTGACGCTAATTTACGAGGTTTTCTCGCCTTACTTAACCAAGTTCTTGGGTACTATGAGCGAAGGTGAGTAATAAGTAGTAGGGTGGGCAAAATTTTGCCCACCCTACAGGAAATGGCTGAAGGATTGTTCGCGATTGTAGAGACGTTTCTTAAAATATCTCTACAATTCAAAATCCAAAATCCAAAATCTAAAATCGCTACACCGTCGCTGTTTCCAGCATTAACTTAGAACGCTTCAGCAGTTCGGGTACAGGGATGGGATAATCTCCCGTGAAGCAAGCGGAACAGAAGCTGTTGGTGTCTTCTTTGGTTGTTTCCAACATCCCTTCCCACGAGAGATAGACTAGGCTATCTACCCCTATTTGCTCGGCTATTTCTTCTACCGACTTAGTAGCAGCAATTAGATGATCTTGGCTGTCAGTGTCGATACCGTAGAAGCAAGGGTGAGTCACAGGAGGAGAGGAAATCCGCATATGGACTTCCAATGCACCCGCATCCCGCAGTGCTTTTACCAGTTTGCGGCTAGTAGTTCCCCGGACAATGGAGTCATCAACAATTACCACCCGTTTACCAGCCAGCACATCCTTGAGGGGATTGAGTTTCATGCGGATACCTGACTCCCGCATGGTTTGGGTGGGTTGGATAAAAGTCCGTCCAACGTAGCGATTTTTAATTAAACCTTCGGCGAAGGTGATACCGGAAACTTGCGAGAAGCCAATAGCTGCTGGTATTCCGGAGTCGGGAACACCAATGACTATATCTCCTTCGGTAGGACATTCTTGTGCCAGTCGTCTCCCCAAGCGCATTCTATAGCTATAGAGACTTTCGTTGTGCATGATGCTGTCCGGACGAGCAAAGTAAATCATCTCAAAGATACACAGCTTGCGTTGGGGTTGTGGTGCCCAGTGGAAAGAAGCCAAACCCTGCTCCGTGATCCACACTAACTCACCCGGTTGCACATCGCGGAGGTATTGGGCGCCAATAATATCTAGTCCGCAGGTTTCAGAAGCAAGAACGTAACGCACGGGATTAGTATCAACAGTACCAATCACTAGGGGACGAATACCGTTAGGGTCGCGCACACCCATCAACCCTACAGGAGTCCCAACTACTAAACTAAAGGCTCCAGAACAACGATTAAACGCACGGACTGAGCCTTCTAACCAATCATGACCCGCATTAACTTCCTGGGCGATCGCAAAGGCAATCATTTCCGAATCAGTCGTGGTGACTAGATTGCAGTTATTATTCAGCAATTCTTCCCGCAACTGTCCTGTATTGACTAAATTGCCATTATGTGCTAATGCTAATGTTCCCAAACGAGTTTCCACAACTGCTGGTTGGGCGTTGACTCGGCGGCTGGAACCTGTGGTGGAATAACGAGTATGACCGACGGCGATGTCACCAATCAAGTCTTTGAGAACTGATTCGCTAAAGACTTGGGAAACCAGCCCCATGTCTTTGTGAACGTGAACTGTTTCACCTTCAAATGTGGCAATCCCAGCTGATTCCTGACCCCGATGTTGGAGAGCGTATAATCCAAAATAGGTCAGTTTGGCAACGTCTTCCCCTGGGGCGTAAACGCCGAAAACACCACAAGCTTCCTCTGGCTTGTCAGGTGCAGTGTCAGCAATATCGCTAGATGTGTTACCGAGTTTCACCTGGTCATCCGAGGTATGAGGATCTTGAGGAATCATGCTACAGTCTTGCTCCTGATGCGGATTGTGAGTCAGTTGGCTCAATACATAAGCAGTGGTTTGAGAAATATTAACTAAATTTAATATTTCTTTAACCAATCCACTTACAACAGTACAGTAATCATGCTCACAGACGCTACTACTAATAAATCAAAACAGACGCGATCGCTCGCGTCCTGTGAAGATTAACTAGCTGTAGTAGTGGGATGAATAGCGAGACGGCGTTCAATGGCATTGTAGTAGCACTGAGTAATATCTCCCAGGTTGGTAGTAATTAAATGTTCGTTACCAGCACTAACAACCCGCAAACCCACCTCTGAATCTGCTACATTGCCAAGCACTTGCCAATTACTTCCTAGGGTATCCTGTAAGTAAGATTCCCAGGTTTGTTGGTATTCGGGACTAACAGAAACCACAATTCTCGAACCACCTTCGCCAAACAGAACTTCATCCCAGCGATGGGAATGGTTTGATGGCAATTCTAAATTGATTTGGGCACCTAGTTTGCCAGAAATGCAACATTCTGCAATAGCCACAGCCAAACCACCTTCCGCGCAATCGTGAGCCGATCGCACCCAACCTTGACTAATACCTTGACGACAAGCTTTTTGTACCTGACGTTCTAGGTCAAAATCAACTCTGGGAGGTTTACCAGCCACAGTGTTGTGGATGGTAGCTAAATACTCTGAACCACCTAATTCAATTTTAGATGTTGGATTTGGGATTTTGGATTCTAGGGATAAACCCAAAAGATAGATAATATCCCCTTGAGCTTGCCAACCATGACCACAGATGTGGTTAATATCCGGAATTAACCCCACCATACCCACAACTGGAGTAGGATAGATAGGCTGGGGATTGCCTTGGGAGTCGAGAGTTTCGTTGTAGAGGGAGACATTCCCACCAGTGACTGGGGTTGATAATTCCCGACAAGCTTCTGCTAAACCACGACAAGCTTCTGCTAATTGCCAGTAACCAATAGGTTTTTCGGGACTGCCAAAATTTAGGTTATCCGTCACCGCTAAAGGTTCAGCACCCACACAAGATAAATTACGTGCAGCTTCAGCCACCACAGCCTTGGCACCCTCGTAAGGGTCAAGATAGACGTAGCGAGGATTGCAATCTACTGTAGCTGCAACGCCGGATATTAGATTTGGGATTGGAGATTTTAGATTGGGGATGTCTTCTAAAGGACGTAAACGCACAATAGCAGCATCAGCACCACCGGGAAGCATAACTGTATTATTCTGCACCTGATGGTCGTATTGCCGATACACCCAGCGTTTAGAAGCAATGGTGGGTGTATCCAGTAAAGTCAGGAGGATGTCATTCCAAGTTTTTGGTTGTCCGTTAATTTCAATACCTGCAGCCGTGCAAGCAGGGAGACTATTCACCGTCCATTCCCAAGCTTTGCGGGCATATTCTGGAGGTTCTTTAAGTAATTCCCGATGATATAAAGGTGTATTTTCTGCCAACGCATTGGCAGGAATTTCGGCTGCTACTTCACCTTGGAAGAGAATTCTCACGATGGGTTCGGCAATTACTTCCCCAGCGACAACAGCTTGCAGTCCCCAACGGTGGAAAATATCAATTAATTCTTCCTCCCGTCCCTTGTGGGCGACAAATAGCATCCGTTCTTGGGATTCGGAAAGCAGGTATTCATAGGGCACCATTCCGGTTTCCCGCACGGGGATTTTATCTAAGTCTAATTCAATACCAACCCCCCCTTTGGCTGCCATTTCCGATGTGGAACAAGTGATACCTGCAGCCCCCATATCCTGGGCAGCAACAACCGCACCAGTTTTAAAGGCTTCCAGACAGGCTTCAATTAAGGACTTTTCTAGGAAAGGGTCGCCAACTTGCACCGCTGGACGGTCATCCATTGACTCATCGCTGAGTTCCGCACTAGCAAAACTAGCCCCTCCCATGCCATCGCGTCCGGTGGTGGAACCGACGTAAAGCACAGGGTTGCCTAAACCAGAAGCACCAGATTTGACGATTTCCGGGGTTTCCATCAATCCCAATGCCATGACATTTACTAAGGGATTTCCAGAGTATGCTGGGTCGAAGTATACTTCACCGCCGACAGTGGGAACACCCACACAATTGTGAGTTACAATTCCTGAAGTCGTGACGAACAGGTGAGTATTGTCTACCTCGACATCATAAACATCGCATTCTTCAACGATGTTGGTTTCTATGCTTTTAATTTTGACAACTGCTACCTCATCTGAGGACTGATGAAAACGGGGGGCAGAATATTGTGTGCCGTTATAACGTCCTAAAGCGGTTGCTAACTCAGTGTTACGTTCTTTGCTAAAGACAGTTGCTAAGGCTGTCAGTCCAGCGAAATTATAAACTTCTAACTGCCATAGTGGTTGACTTATATGCTTGCGACCTTGAATTTGTCCTTCAGATGCTGGACGCTGATAGATATAGGGCATTACCCCTTGATTTTGCATCATTACCACAGCTTGCTCAAAAAGCTTGCGACTGGTAGTAGCAAAGGTGATTTTGGCATGACTACCATTAGTTTTGGTGGTCAGGGAACCATCACCACGTAACAATCCTTTAAGTGCTTCCTGTTGTAAACTAGGGGACCATTGGAGGACAAAGGACGGAAACGCTTTATTGCTAGCCTGAGTACCGCACTGCCAAACATCTTTCAAGATGTACCCAAACAACCAGGAAGTGGCATAAACGGCAATACTAGAAGCTCGTTTTTCCACACAAGGACGCAGACCCAGCCGTTTTAGTCCATCTACAACGTCATTGACGTACTCGCTTTCATGATGGGCAAAGGTGAAGATAATTTTATATGTGTTGCCGTTTTGGGAAACACAGCCCTCTGACAGATAGTAGCCAAGTAAACGTGCGAATGACTCGTCTGGTTGGATAACAGCCCTCATGTAGTTAGCTTTGCCACGTCGGAATAGGCTAACCTCGCTACGGGGTACGTTAAGTAAAGTTTCTAATTTCAGAAAATGGGACAGTGGAAATCTGCCTGTTGATAGATATTGGTGACGCTTGCTAGCAATAGGTTCAATTAAGCGTAGGGCTGTACGGATAACATCTGTTACTTGCCAAGTTACCGGCAACTGCACGTAAACGTCTGAATGTTGCTGTGGATCTAAAGCACCGAGTAAATCCAGGGCGGAAACGCTACATTTTGTTGCTGGTAAGCAAATAAGGATTGGCAGTTCTTGACCAATTTGTAAAGATTGGGCAGGATAGATATCCCAAGCTCCTTTTGTACGTACCAGCATCGGATGGTCAGGTGTAACATTCAAGGTACGACCGAGGGAAGTACGGATGGTTATCAGAGTTTTTGTACGTCGCTTAAACACCCGTCGCACCCTCTGCCAACAACTTTGGTGGGTATCGGGATCTACAGACAGAGTTTCAATGTTGGTGGTATCATTTAATTCTAAGGTTGTAGAACCAGAGTGCAGGTGCGATTCTACAAAATTGCCAATGGTGTCAAAGTGTACGCCATTGCGCTCGCGCCAAATAAATGTTTCACTGCCAATTAAACAATTACCATAATGACTTATACCAGATACTACACCGTTAAATAACCTCTGGGTTCTAGCATCTTCCAAGGAACCAAATCGCAGGGAGTTTAACAAAGCAATGGGACGCGCACCCATTGTAAATATATCTCTGAGGATACCTCCTACTCCTGTGGCGGCACCTTGGAAGGGTTCGACTGCAGAGGGGTGGTTGTGGGATTCTATTTTAAACGCTAATTGCAGTCCGTCGCCTAAATCAACTACACCAGCATTTTCACCCGGACCGACGAGGATGCGTTCGCCTGTGGTGGGAAACTGTTTTAGTAGGGGTCGTGAATTTTTGTAACAACAGTGTTCTGACCACATTACCCCAAACATTCCCAGTTCGGCTTTATTGGGATGACGTCCTAAGCGGCGGACAATTTCTGTATATTCTTCTGGTTTAATACCTTCAGAGGCTATTTCTGCAGCGGAAAACGGAGATTGGTTGCTGGTGGTCATGAAAGTAGGCACCAAGGGGACAGAGGATTATTTTAGCGACTTCTGACCCATTCACGTAATAACCGTAGCGCAGTTGTTAACCCTAAATTTTGACATTGCTCTAAAAATTCCACAACTTTGGCTGCAGTCAGAAAGGGAAAGGTGGGACTGTGCGGTAATTCCAGATATTTTCTCTCCTGTAGTTGATAAAAACGTATTGTCCTACCGTCGTATCGCCAAACTTCCGGTACGCCTAAATCAGCATATATATCTAATGGGTTTAAAGAACTGCTGGTAATATCAATTTCGAGTGCTAAATCTGGGGGTGGATCTTGAGTCAAATCTAGTTGAATTTTGCCTCTAACTCTCGCTTCATTCTGGATGTAATAGCATGAATCAGGCTCTTTACCTGCAGCCATATCTGGTCTTTTCATAGTCATCGAACCAAAAGGATTGTACTCTAGGTTTAATT
>Ga0114939_10002086_pt1 | contig 15219 bp, 14 predicted proteins | sample AshMeaCrysSpring_FD_87196 | JGI IMG/M metagenome (GOLD analysis project Ga0114939, IMG submission 87196) | Groundwater microbial communities from Big Spring, Nevada to study Microbial Dark Matter (Phase II) - Ash Meadows Crystal Spring | ecosystem: Environmental > Aquatic > Deep subsurface >... | reverse complement strand
TTGCCTCGCCCGAGTACCTTATCGACATCAACGGCATTCCCGGGCTATCCGACATTAAAGAAGAGAATGGCGTGGTGCGCATTGGCGGGCTTTGTCGCGAAGCGCAATTGGAGCATTCTGATTTGTTGGCAAAGCATTTCCCCATTTTTGCCGATGTAACCAAGCTGATTGCCGACCCGCAGGTGCGCAACATGGGTACCCTTGGTGGCAACCTTGCACACGGCGATGCTGCCAACGACCACCCGGCAGTAATGCTTGCCTTGCGTGCTACGGTAGTGGCTACCGGCGCCGATGGCGCAAGGGAAATTCCGATTGATGAATTCTTTTATGGCTTCTACATGACTGCCCTGCAGCATGGCGAAATCCTCACCGAAATACGCCTTCCTGTACCGCTCGCCGGCACCGGCAGCGCTTATCACAAGCTCGAGCGCAAGGTGGGCGACTACGCCACATCGGGTGTGGCAGTACAGATAACGATAGGCGATGGCGGCGTGGTAACGGCTGCTGGTATTGGCCTTACCAACGTAAACCCAGTGCCTATGCGTGCCGTGCGCAGCGAAGAGGCCTTGCTGGGTAAGCCGCTTAGCGAAGAAACCATCAAACTGGCCGCACAGTACGCCAGCGAAGACTGCAGCCCCAGCAGCGACCTGCGTGGCAGTGAAGAGTACAAACGCCATGTAACTGGTGTGCTGGTAAAACGCATGATTCAAAAAGCTGCTGAGAGGGCCATGGGCGCCTGAGCCACTCAATTTCAATAACGAAATAAAACCACTGTATATATGTTAAAACAAATCACAGTAACGGTAAACGGAACCCAGCACACCGCTGAGGTAGAGCCCAGGCTGCTATTGGTGCATTTCATTCGCGAAGTGCTCAGCATTACGGGAACCCACATAGGCTGCGACACCAGCAGCTGCGGCGCCTGCACCATTTTGCTCGATGGCAAGTCTATTAAATCATGCACGGTGCTGGCGGTGCAGGCCAATGGCAAAAGCATTACAACGGTAGAAGGCATGGCGCCCGAGGGTGGTCCGCTCGATCCCATTCAGGAAGGCTTCCACCTCAACCACGGCCTGCACTGCGGCTTTTGCACGCCAGGCATGATGATGCGTGCAAAAGAACTGCTTGCTGACAATCCTAACCCCACCGAAGACGAAATACGTTGGGGAATTGCGGGCAACCTGTGCCGCTGTACCGGCTACAACAATATTGTAAAAGCCATTCAGTGGGCCGGCGCTAAGATGCGCGGCGAAGAAACTCCCTCCACGGAGCCCGAGTTTGTATAAGCAATAGTTGGCTGCTGGTCAACTATGAACGAACCTGCTAATCAGCTATGCACTGATCAACTACTCAACTATTTTCTTTTCAACTAATCAACTTGTCATTATGATAACTTGTAAAACCTCGGCAGCCATAGGCGGCATGGGCCACTCCAAAAAACGTAAGGAAGATGCCCGATTTATACAAGGCAAGGGTCACTATGTAGACGATGTGAAACTGCCTGGCATGCTGTACATGGATATTGTACGTAGCCCCTATGCTTATGCCAAAATAAAAAGCATTAATATTGACGATGCCATGAGGGTGCCTGGCGTAGTAGCCGTGGTAACCGGTAAAGATCTGGAGAAGTACAACCTGCACTGGATGCCTACCCTGATGAGCGACACCCAAATGGTGCTGCCAACCGATACGGTTATGTACCAGGCCCAGGAAGTAGCCGCTGTAATAGCCACCAGCAAGTATGCCGCCCGCGATGGCCGCGAAGCCGTACGAGTAGAGTACGAGTCCATGAAGCCGATAATTGATCCGTTCAAATCGCTCGATCCCGCAGCCCCTGTATTGCGTACCGATAAGCCTGGTAAAGCAGATAATCACATCTGGCATTGGGAGGCAGGCGACAAGCAAAAAACAGAAGATGTATTTGCCAATGCCGAAGTGGTGGTAAAGGAGCAAATGCATATTCCACGCATACACGTGGCTTCTATTGAAACCTGCGGTTGCGTGGCCGACTACGATAAGGTGACTAACCACCTCACCATGTACATGACCACACAGGCGCCCCACGCCATCCGCACGGTAATTGCCCTGGTGGCCGGCCACGTGGGTCTTACCGAGGAAAAAGTACGTGTAATAAGCCCCGACATTGGTGGTGGCTTTGGTGGTAAAGTGCCCGTGTACCCCGGTTATGTAATTGCCATTGCAGTTTCATTCCTGGTGGGTAAGCCGGTAAAATGGATTGAAGACCGCAGCGAAAACCTGCAGGCCGACAGCTTTGCCCGCGACTACCATATCACCGCCGAAATGGCTGGTACCAAAGAAGGTAAAATACTGGCTACCCGCTTCAAAATACTGGCCGACCATGGCTACACCGATGCCAGCGCTAACCCCAGCAAGTTCCCCACCGGCATGTTTAGCGTAGCCACGGGCAGCTACGACTATGATACCAGCTACATGGAGTGCGATGCCGTGTACACCAACAAGCCCCCAGGAGGCGTTGCCTATCGTTGCTCGTTCCGCGTTACAGAAGCCGTGCATGCCATTGAGCGCATTACCGACCGCTACGCCCTGGAAATAGGCAAAGATCCTGCCGATGTGCGCATGCAAAACTTTATTAAGAAGGATCAGTTTCCGTGGAAGAGCCCCACAGGCTGGATTTACGATAGCGGCGATTACGAAGCCGGACTGGTAAAGGCCATGGATGCGGTAGACTACTGGGGACTGCGAAAAGAGCAGGCCGAAAAACGCCAGCGTGGCGAACTCATGGGTATCGGTCTTTCCACCTTTACCGAAATTGTAGGTGCAGGCCCTTCTAAAGACTTCGACATCCTGGGTATCAAAATGTTCGACAGTGCCGAAATACGGGTGCACCCCACCGGAAAAGCCATAGCCCGTTTTGGCACCAAAAGCCAGGGTCAGGGTCACGAAACTACCTATGCGCAAATTGTGGCAGAAGAGCTGGGTATACCCATGGAAAACATTCAGATTGAAGAAGGTGATACCGATACTGCGCCATATGGACTGGGTACCTACGCAAGCCGCAGTACGCCAACCGCGGGTGCTGCCGCTGCCATTGCCGCTCGCAAATTGCGCGACAAGGCCCGAAAAATAGCTGCTTACCTGTTGGAAGTGAGCGAAGACGACCTGGAATGGGAGCCTGGCAAGTTCTTTGTTAAAGGCGCTCCCGAAAAGGCAAAAACCATCCAGGAAATCGTCTTTGCTGCCTACACTAACCATCCGCAGGGTATGGAAGCAGGCTTTGAAGCTACGCACTACTACGATCCGCCAAACCTTACCTTCCCCTCGGGTGCCTATATATGTGTTGTGGATATTGACAAAGAAACCGGTGGCATCAACGTACGTCGTTTTGTAGCCATCGATGACTGTGGCAACATCATTAACCCCATGATTGTGCAGGGGCAGGTGCATGGTGGACTTACCCAGGGCATAGCCCCGGCTATGTACGAAGAACTCATTTACGACGAGCAGGGCAACATCCTCAATGGTACATTAATGGACTACCTGGTACCCACTGCTGTGGAATCGCCCAAGTGGGAAACAGGCCATACCATCACGCCTTCGCCCCACCATCCTATTGGTGCCAAAGGGGTAGGTGAGTCGCCAACTGTAGGCGCTCCCCCTGCAATTGCCAATGCCATTGTAGATGCCTTGTCGCCCTATGGCATAACGCACCTCGATATTCCGATAACGCCCTTCAAAGTGTGGAAGGCCCTGAAGGAAAAGGGTGCATTTGACGAGTAATATTTGTTTTCGAAACGTGAAAGGAGTGAGTAGGATTGGTGTAGGTAGGCAACCTTTCACGTTTCTTTTTTGTTCAATAATGTTTGCACTTAGAGCAGGTAATTCTTAATCAAATAATGTTAGAACTAGCAGTATGAACGTAGCAATTACAAAAACATTTGAGGTAGCCCATCCGGTAAATACGGTGTGGGAAAACATTACCAATCCTGAGAAAATTGTGCCTTGTGTACCAGGTGCCTCGCTTGGCGAAATGGTGGACGAAAACAGCTTTAAAGGAGATGTAGAATTGAAGTTTGGCCCGGTGAAAAGCAGGTTTGGCGGCGATATTACTTTCCTTGAGCGCAATGCCGACACCAAAACCATGAAAATGAAAGGTGTGGGTACTGATGTGAAGGGTAAGGGCGGCGCTGAAATGATATTGGACGGCGAATTGCTGGAAAAGGACGGCGGTACCGAAGTGAAAGTAACCATGGATGTAACGGTTCAGGGAATTTTGGCGCAGTTTGGCAGCCGCCTTGCCAGCGACGCTACTAGCCACATTTTCGACCAGTTTATCAAAAACTTCAAAGACCAGCTCGACGGCAAGGAAGTAAACAATACCCTGAGCGCAGGTTCTATGGTGGGCAGTATGGTAAAGGGCTTGTTTGGGGCAAAATAATACAGGCACATGCTGGCAATCAATCAACCATCGGATCTTATTTCATACCTGAGCGACCACCGCTATGTGGCAGATGAAGAGTTGGTAACTTCGCTCTTCCTGCTACTCAAACTGCACAAGCCGCTGTTGCTGGAAGGTCCGCCAGGCGTTGGAAAAACGGAAATAGCGCTGGTGCTTTCGCAATTGCTGGGCACACGCCTCATCCGCCTGCAGTGTTACGAGGGCCTGGATGTAAATGCCGCCGTGTACGAATGGAACTATCAGAAGCAACTGTTGGGTATTAAACTGCAGGAGGGTAGTGGGCTAAGTATTGAAGAAAAGGAACACCATATTTTCAGCCACGATTATCTGCTGCAGCGTCCATTGCTGCAATCTATCATGGAAGCTGAAAAGGCCCCGGTGCTTTTGATAGACGAACTCGACAGAAGCGATGAAGAGTTTGAAGCCTTTCTACTCGAACTTCTTTCTTCTTTTCAAATAACCATTCCCGAATTGGGCACTATCCAGGCAAAGCATAAGCCCTATGTACTGCTTACCAGCAACCGCACCCGCGAGTTGAGCGATGCCCTTAAGCGTCGTTGCCTGTACCACTGGATCGACTATCCCAGTTTGGAAAAAGAGATGAGCATTGTGGGCAAACGGCTGCCGGGTATGGAAGAAAGCCTGCTGCACCAGGTGGTAAATCATGTGCAGCAGTTCAGGCAGCGCAAGTTGGTAAAAACACCGGGCGTAAGCGAAACCATAGATTGGGCGGAAAGCCTTATGGCCCTTGGATACCGTGAAGTAAATGCCCGTGCGTTTGAACAAACACTGGGCTCCATTCTAAAAACGGTAGAAGACATTGATATGATAAAAGTTGAAGGAGCCGAGGCATTTGCATAAATTATGAAGAAGCAGGCATTTGCTACCAGTAGCATCACAGAAAGCATAGTGGCCTTTGCACAGTTTGCACGCAGCCACGAGCTAAACGTGGGCATACAGGAAACGCAAGATGCCCTGCAGGCAGCAAAAGAAGGGCTACTAACCAACCAAAACCAACTGCGTTTAGCACTAAAAACCCTCTTTTGCCATTCGCCCGAAGAAAGGCTGGTATTCGATAAATTGTTTATGCTGTTTTGGGATACAAACCCCACCCATATGCGCGAAGAACGCGACCGCATGAACATTCAGGGCAGCTTTGAACCTAAGGCCAATGCAACCCTGGTAATGCTGGGCATGGGCAAAACAGATGCCGATGCAGAAGAGGCAAAAAATGTATCGGGTGCCAATGAAACAGAACGTCTCAAACGCACAGACCTGTCCAAAGTGTCTGCCATTGACGCCGAACTGCTTGAGCAAATAGCCGAAAAGCTATTCAGGCAAATGGCCCTGCGTATGCGCAGGCGCATGCGTAACACAAAGCGTAAAGCCCAAATAAACCTGCGCCGCACCATTCGCCAAAGCATAGCATCGGGCGGTGAGCCACTCGACCTTCTTTACAAAGGGCAAATGCCCAAAAAACAGCGCCTGATTGTGTTGCTCGACATCAGCGGCTCCATGGACAAATATAGTTTTTACCTGTTGCGTTTTATTTGCGTGCTGCGCGATTATTTCAGGCAGTTAGAAGCTTTTGTATTCAGTACCTCACTGGTGCGGGTAAGCAAGGCCTTAAAACTAACCCGTATAGATGATGCGCTCGAACTCATAGGCCGCCATACTACGCAATGGAGCAGCGGCACACGCATAGGCGATTGTATACAGCAGTTTGCCGACAAGTACGGTAAGCAACTGCTCAATGGATCGCCCACCGTCATCATTCTCAGCGATGGTCTCGACACCGGCGAACCAGCACTGTTGGATGCCGAACTGATGAAAATAAAGCGCAGGGCGCGTCGCATTATCTGGCTCAATCCGCTGAAAGGGATGCAGGGTTATGCACCTGAAGCAAGGGGCATGAAAGCCGCGCTGCCACACCTGAATGATTTCAGGAGTGCACACAACCTGCAAAGCCTGCTTGAACTTGAAAATATACTGGTTAATGCTTAATGATTTTTTGACATACACACAGGATCTGAAGAAAAAGAATGAGCCATTTGCCATGGCAATTATCGTGCGCCGCGAAGCGCCAAGCAGTGGCAAAGTGGGCGACAAAGCCGTCATTAACCGCCACGGCGAACTGTTGGGTTGGGTAGGTGGCGGATGCGTAAAAGGTATTTTGCTTAAAGAAGCCCGCGATGCCATGCGCAGCGGCAAAGCAAGGCTGGTGCGCATAGGCAAAGGCCTTGAAAATATAAAGCAGGAGGGACTGATGCAGTATAAAATGACCTGCCAGAGCGAAGGCGCCGTGGAGGTGTTTGTAGAACCGGTAATGCCCATGCCACACCTCGTGGTAATAGGCAAATCGGCTATTGCAAAAAGCCTGGTGAAGCTGGCCAAAGTAAGCGGCTACCGCGTAACAGGCGTAGCCCCCGAGGCCAACCTGCAAACATTTGATAAGGTAGATGAATTGATTACCCAGGTAAAGCTGGATAATGTAAAAACTACTGAAGCTTCCTGCATTGTTATTGCCACACAGGGCGAAAACGATGAACAGGCTTTGCTGGAAGCTTTGCGCAAGCCTTTTGGTTACCTGGGCTTTGTGGCCAGTCGCAAAAAGATGCAGTCGGTACGCGAATACTTGGTAGCTGCCGGTGCCGATGCTGCGCTGGTAGATCGTATAAAGGCCCCTGCCGGCTTGGATATTAATGCCAAAAAACACGAAGAAGTAGCGCTGAGCATTTTGGCCGAAATTGTATTGCTGCGCAACCACGGTGAGGCAGGTTCGTCCTTCACCGATTTTGAACAGGCAGAACAAACCACAGGTGCAGTACAATCACCGGTGTATTATATCAATCCTGTGTGCGGTGTGCCTGTAGATATCAATAATCCGAAGCACATTGTAGAATACGAAGGCGAAAAAGTGTATTTCTGCTGCGATGGCTGCAAGGTGAAGTTTGAAAGAGCCCCGGCTAAGTATATTCAGGCAAGGGCCCTTGGACTGGAGCCAGAGGGTATGTAATGGATATCTTGTACAGGTTGAATGCAAAAAGAAAGGACTAAGAGGCAGTGAAAGAATTTCGTGAAATAATAAAAGCATATGATGCGGCTGTGCACGCCGGCAAAAAGTCGGCACTTGCCGCGGTGGTACACCTCGAAGGTTCCAGCTACCGCAGGCCGGGCGCACGTATGCTGGTAAGCGATGAAGGTGAACTGACGGGCGCCATTAGCGGAGGTTGCCTGGAGGGCGATGCCTTGCGCAAAGCTTTACTTGTTTTGCAGCAACAAAAAAGCAAACTGGTTACATACGATACCAGTGACGAAGATGATGCTACCATTGGTATTCAACTGGGTTGCGCAGGTGTCATCCAGGTACTATTTGAACCCATCCATCCGGGCCACGCCAACAATCCTATCCAGTTGCTGCGCAAAGCCGTGGCAGTTAGGCAAAGGGCGGTACTGGTTACCCTTTTTTCGCTAAACGACAAACGCAATGAGCAGCCCGGTACCTGCCTGCTGATGGAAGAAAATGGTAATATATCTGGAGCTATTCCCTATCCGCAACTGGAGCAGGTTATACTTGATGATGTGCATCGGGCGCTTTTGTCCAATACTACTGTTTTTCACAGTTATGTTGCAGATGATTTTACCGTAACAGCTTTTCTGGAAGTGATTCAGCCTGCAGTATCACTGATGGTAATTGGCGCCGGCAACGATGCTATACCTATGATGCAGATGGCCGATGTGCTGGGCTGGGATGTTCGCGTCGTAGATGGACGCAACACACACGCCCGCCCCGAACGCTTTACCGCGGCCTGCCAGGTGTTGGTTAGCAAGCCCGAGCAGGTGCTGGAGCAAATACCCATGGATGATCAAACGGTATTTGTGCTGATGACGCACAACTACAATTATGATAAAGCCATGCTGAAGGCTTTGCTGGAAAGGCAGGTGCGCTACATTGGAGCACTGGGCCCCAAAAAGAAACTGGACCGCATGCTGGGCGAACTGCGCGATGAAGGCATGGTTATAACAGATGAACAACTGGCCTGTGTGTATGGCCCCGTAGGCCTTGAAATAGGAGCGGAAACAGCCGGGGAAATTGCCCTGAGCATTATTTCAGAAATTAAATCGGTGCTTACAGGTACACCCGGCGGTTCGCTGCGCAGCAAGCTGGATGTGATTCATAACCGCGAGCATACGCGCATTACCGAAAGGAGGCTGGCATAATGGTTGAGGCAGTACATATCTATCACCCCGTGGTGGTTGTATTGGCTGCTGGAAGTTCTTCGAGGTTGGGAAGGCCCAAGCAACTGCTGGAGTACAAGGGCAAAACACTGCTGACTCATGCAATAGAAGCTGCAATGGAATGTGCAGCACACAATGTGGTGGTGATTTTGGGTGCAAATGAACCCGAAGTTCGCATGGCTTTACCCGCCGGAAATTTTGATGTGCTTGTAAATGATGGCTGGCACGAGGGTATGGCATCAAGCGTGCGCCTTGCTTTGCAGCACTTAAAGCACAAAATACCTCAGGCCGATGGATTGCTGGTAGTGGTGTGCGATCAGCCATTTGTTTCAGCAGATCTGTTTAACCAAATGCTGCAGGAGCAACATATTTCCGGCCTGCCTGTAGTGGCTTGCAGTTATGCCCAAAGATTAGGTACTCCGGCATTGTTCCACAAGTCGTATTTTGGGCTGCTGGCCCAACTACACGGTGACACCGGAGCGCGAAAAATATTACAGGAGCACAAAGCCCGGGTGGCTGAAGTGCCATTTGAACATGGAATTAATGACATAGACACGCCCGAAGCGTACGAACGATTGCTCACAACTCAAGGTTTAAGCCAATGATTGTAGACGGATTTAACAGGGTACACAATTACCTGCGCATTTCGCTTACCGACAACTGCAACCTGCGCTGCTTTTACTGCATGCCCGAGGAAAACTACGATTTTGCCCCGGCAAGCAGGCTGATGCAGGCTGGAGAGATAGAAGAAATTTCTAAGATATTCGTGGCCCATGGAGTAAATAAAATACGCCTTACCGGTGGCGAACCGCTTGTGCGTAAGGATGCAGCTGATATCATTCGCCGCCTGGGCAAATTGGGTGTGCGCCTTACCATGACCACCAACGGTACACGCTTGCACCATTTTGCCGATGTGCTGGAAGAAGCCGGCATTCAGTCGCTCAACATAAGCCTCGATACGCTGCAGAAAGAAAGGTTTAACCTGATGACACGCCGCGACCAATGGCAAACCGTGTATGACAATATCCACATGATGATGGATCGTGGCTTTCACGTAAAGGTGAACGCCGTGGTGGTACGCGGACTGAACGATGGCGAGATCCTTGATTTTATTGAGTGGACCAGGCGTGAACCTGTACACGTTCGCTTTATTGAGTTTATGCCGTTTACGGGCAACCGCTGGAATGATAAAAAAGTGGTAACCTGGCAGGAAATGCTTGAGATAGCTGCTTCGGAATATGATATTCTGCCGCTGGAAAGAGATAAGCACGACACGGCCAAGAAATATATTGTGCCCGGCCACAAAGGCACTTTTGCTGTTATCAGCACGATGACGGCGCCCTTTTGCGGCGACTGTAACCGCATGCGCCTTACGGCTGATGGCAAAATGAAGAACTGCCTGTTTTCCGAAGCTGAAACAGACTTGCTGAGCGCTCATAGAAATGGAGGGGATATTGTTCCGCTCATTTACCAAAGCATTCGCGACAAGAAGAAAATGTTGGGTGGTCAGTTTACCGCCGACCTGGAGCATGTGGATGCCGGACATATCCACAACCGCAGCATGATAACCATAGGAGGATAATTCCCTTTACTATGCCGCCAATCAAAGCTCGCAAGGATCTTCAGTTCCGGGTAGCACTAAGATTTTTTTTAGGTACCCTGAGTCATTTTTGGAAAGTCCTTTCATCGGGACATTTTATTATTATATCATAACAGAAGGCAAGCAACACAACAAGACGTTAGGAGGCAGGATATGGAGTATATGATTCCGGTAGGCAGGGCCAAAGAATTGATTGCGATACATGTGCAACAACTTCCAGCAATTGTTGCAAATCTGCAAGAGGCATCTGGCCTGGTATTGGCACACGATGTAGTGTCGGCATGTAGTATTCCTGCCTATCCACAATCAAGCATGGATGGATATGCACTGGGTTTTGAAAGTGTTGACAACGGTATACGCCTTGCCGGCGAAATGGCCGCGGGCAGTAAGGAAGCATTAAAGGTTGAGCAAGGGTTTGCGATACGCATTTTCACCGGCGCTGCCGTGCCTTCCGGGGCTGATACGGTGGTGATGCAGGAAAAATGCACCGTACAAGATGGGGTACTTGTATTAAACGATCCTAACCTGAAGCAAGGCGATAATGTACGCCCCGTTGGTTCAGAAATAACAGCAGGCGCTCTGGCCCTTGATGCGGGAACCTTGGTAACCCCGGCTGCAGCAGGCTTTCTGGCCGGAATGGGCGTGCATGAAGTGGCCGTTATTGCAAAACCGCGTGTGAGCATTATCGTTACAGGCAACGAACTACAGCAGCCCGGTGAGCCGCTTGGTTATGGGCAGGTGTACGAGGCTAACTCGTTTGCCTTGCTTGCCGCTCTTCGCCAATTGGGCATTCAGCAAGTACCGGTATACCGTTCGCCCGATAACCTGGACACATTAACCGACTGGCTGCTACAGGCATTGGAAAACAGCGATATGGTGCTGATGACAGGTGGCGTAAGTGTAGGTGATTATGATTTTACCCTAGAAGCCTTTGATGCCTGCGATGTAAAGAAGGTCTTTCATAAAATAAAACAAAAACCGGGCAAGCCCATCTTGTTTGGTATGGCAGGTTCAAAGCCGGTGTTTGGTCTGCCGGGTAATCCGGCCTCGGTGCTCACCTGTTTCTATCAATATGTTTATATGGCCATGGAGGTAATGACGGGGCGTGTAAACCTGCTTGAAAAACGAAAGATGCCGCTACTGTCGCCTTACAGAAAGCCGGCGGGTCTCACTCATTTCCTCAAAGCGAAATTTACCGAATTGGGTGTGGAACTTTTTGGCGGACAAGAGTCGTATAAACTCAATTCCTTTGCCCGAAGCAACTGCCTGGCAGTAATGCCGGAAGATGCCACCGAACTGTCAGCCGGCGAACTTGTTGAAATCCATTTGCTGCCATCTTGACCAATTATGCAAGCCGAACTGGTTTTTTACGTATTGCTGTTTGTGGTAGCCATGCTGTATGCAAGCGTGGGCCATGGTGGCGCAAGTGGTTACCTGGCCCTCATGGCCATTTTTGGTATGGCACCTGAAGTAATGAAGCCTACTGCATTACTGCTAAACCTCTTTGTTTCGCTCACCGCCTTCATTCAATTTTACCGGGGTGGCCATTTTAGGTGGAAGATATTCTGGCCACTTGCGCTGGCTTCGGTTCCTCTGGCTTTTGTGGGTGGTCTTGTGTCTATTGATGCCGCCATTTATAAAAGAATGCTGGGCGTATTGCTCCTTATTCCGGTGCTTAGGTTTTTGCTGTTTCGCAATGTAAAAGATGAAGAGTTGCAGCCATCCAAATTGCCAATTGCTTTGCTGCTGGGTGCCGGCATAGGTTTGCTTTCCGGCTTAATAGGTATTGGCGGCGGTATTATTCTTTCGCCTGTACTGCTTATGCTACACTGGACCAATCAGAAGCAAACGGCAGCCATCAGTGCTATATTTATTTTTGTAAACTCACTCTCGGGCCTTTTCGGACAGCTAAGCAAAGGCGTGCAATTCAGCAGCGAGATGCTGCTCTATGTAGCCCTTGCTTTTGCCGGAGGTATGCTGGGTGCATATCTTGGGGCCATTCGCTTTAACCAGAATATCCTCAAGTTTTCGCTGGTAATGGTATTGGGGGTGGCTGCCTTCAAATTACTGTTTACAGCTGCTTGAACTTATAGTAAATTTGTGAGTATGATGACGCATAAAGTCTTGTTTTTTGGACAACTCACTGACATTACAGCCACGTCAAGCCTTACTATAGAAAATGTGGACAATACGCAGGCGCTTGTGTTGATGCTGGAATCTATGTTTCCCGGGCTTGCAAATGCCCGTTATATTGTTGCAGTAAACAATACCATTGTTCGCGATCATATGATGCTGCTTGAGACTGCAACCATAGCCCTCATGCCACCTTTTTCAGGAGGATAAATATGGCTGGTAAAAGCAACCATATGGAACGTTATGCCCGACAGCACATTTTGAAGGGATTTGGCCCCGTAGGCCAGCAAAGGCTGCAGCGTGGTGGTGTACTGGTGGTTGGGGCAGGAGGTTTAGGCTGTCCTGCGCTTCAGTACCTGGCCGCTGCTGGTGTTGGGCGCATAGGTATAATAGACGACGATGTGGTAAATTTATCGAATCTGCAGCGGCAGGTGCTATACACCGAAGGCGATATTGGAAAGCCCAAGGCTGTGGTTGCCCGCGAAAAATTACTATCGCTTAACAGCAGCCTTGAGGTGAATGCCTACCCCGTTAGGTTAACTACCGCCAACACTATGGATTTGCTCCGCGGGTACGACATCATTATGGACGGCACCGATAATTTTGCCACACGGTATATGATTAATGATGCCTGCATTTTTCTAAACAAGCCGCTGGTATTTGGTGCCGTTAGCCGCTTCGAAGGGCAGGTGGCTGTATTTAATGCACATGTTCCTGGCTTAGGATATTCGGCCAATTATCGAGATCTTTTCAAGCAACCACCAAAAGATGGCGAAGTGCTAAGCTGTGCAGAAGCTGGCGTACTGGGGGTATTACCGGGTATAATAGGCACATTGCAGGCTAATGAGGTAGTGAAACTGCTTGCCGGCATAGGCAAACCACTCATAAACCAGGTGCTTACCTACAATGTATTGTACAACAGTTTTTATACTCTCACACTCACCGGCAGCAAAGACTACCTGGATGAAATGCCGGCCAGTATTGATGCCTTCCGGCAAACCAATTACGGGTGGGAATGCGACATGGACTTTGGAAACGAGGAAATTGATGCAGGTGCATTTGCAGATAAGCTTGGTAAACCTGGCATTGCTATTGTAGATGTGCGCAATCCGGAGGAGGAGCCTCGTCCTGCAGATTTCAGCTTTCTCCAAATACCATTGGCGGTAATAAGAGCAGGTAAGGAAGCTATAGAGGAGGATGAAATAATATTTTTTTGCCAGACCGGCAAGCGTAGCCTGGAAGCAGTACGCATTATGGAAAATAGATATGGAGGTGCTAAAAAGGTTCATAGCCTGCGCGGTGGTATTCTTGCCTATTTAGATTGTCAAGCAACACAAGAATTATGAGTGAACGTAAACTAAAAAACATTTTCCGGGAGGGCCCTATACCCGCGGCATTTATTGGCGATAGTATTCAGAAGCATGCCACCAACCTGGCCATTGGCGGGCACAGTATTTTTTTGGGACAGGTACGTGCCGATGAAATAGATGGTAAAAAAGTGGCTGCTATTGAATACACCACGTACGAAGAAATGGCCCTGCAAAAAATGCACGAAATTCGGGAAGACATTTTTGCCAAATACCCTCTTACCTGCATGCATGTATATCACAGCCTTGGCGCAGTACCTGCCGGCGAAATATGCCTGTTCGTGTTTACTTCAAGTGCTCACCGCAAGCCCGCTATAGACGCTTGCACGGAATGTGTAGAGCGCATCAAAGCCGAACTACCCGTGTGGGGCAAGGAGTTGTTTGAGGGTGAAGGATACCATTGGAAGGTGAATGTTTGATCTCTGATCTCTGATTTACACTCTACCTGAAATATTTCCTTATTCCTTATTTGTTATTACTTATTTCTCATTCCCGTTTATCTGTCTTCCGTCATGTTCATACTGTCATCTCACTTCAGAATCACCGTACCCAATTCCCTGGTAATATCTGTTTCGTACTTTTTAAGCTGCATGTGCAGGTCTATCAGTTGTTCCTGCTCTTCGCGGGTGCTGGCTTTTTCCAGTTCCTGCTGATTTTGGAGGAGCATTTGCTTGAGTTTGCGCAGTTTGAAATGGAACACCGAATTGCGGGCATCGGCAATATTTTGCTTGTCGGCATCAAATGTGCGGCGCCCTGCCATTATTTCCTCCCACCGGGGGCTTAGCTCGTAAGGGAATTCCAGCAGCGAAATCACCATGTTGCCCATACCGGTGTCGCCGTAGTACAAAAAGGATTTTTCGCTGGGTTGTAAGCCAGCTTCAAACCAGCTTTTGTATGTGAAATAGATGCGCTCAAGCAGTTGGTTGTCGAATTGAAACGATTCGAGTTGTTCAAAAATAAAATCGGCCACAGTGCTGTTTTCGTACATTTGGCGAGTGCCAAAGCATAACAGCACTTTTACCACGGCACGTTCCTGCAGTTCAAAGCCAATTACCAGCGACAAGGCGTCGTCCGTTACCAGTTGGTCTTCAGCGGCAGTTAATTGCTGCTGGGGTGTGGTCTGCTGCTTAGCTTGCTGCTTTTCTATTTTTTTCCGCTTCAGCTCATCTACCCGGTAGGTAAGGCCTTGCTCGCTAATGTCGAGCAGGCGGCTCACCCGTTTTACCATGTCTTCGTGGCGGGCAGGAAAAAGCACTTTGTCGATGGAGCCAATGGTTTCCGCTATCTGGTCTACCAGCGCCGATTTTTTGTTAATGTCACCTGCAGCTTCCTTCAGGCCAAGCTCCAGCTGAAACAGGATAAAGTCCTTTTTATTCTGGCTAATGAGCTCCCGAAATGCCTCACTGCCTACTTTGTTTACGTAGCTGTCGGGGTCTTCGTTG
>Ga0114939_10002084_pt1 | contig 15230 bp, 10 predicted proteins | sample AshMeaCrysSpring_FD_87196 | JGI IMG/M metagenome (GOLD analysis project Ga0114939, IMG submission 87196) | Groundwater microbial communities from Big Spring, Nevada to study Microbial Dark Matter (Phase II) - Ash Meadows Crystal Spring | ecosystem: Environmental > Aquatic > Deep subsurface >... | reverse complement strand
TGTCGAATAAGGGGGGCGAGTCGGGCCCCATCGCCGTAAGCCACTAGCGCCAGGTGGGTTGAAGGTCTGCTTCTATCCAACTGCCGACGATTGCCGCGGAATCCGGAATCTGACCGACAGCATCGCAGTCTTGTCCGGTCCTTCGACCACGCGACGAGAATGTCAGCAGATGGCCGGACAGCCGCCCTCACGGCTCCAGTACCATCCGGTGCTTCGCATTCGCCTCGATCTTCTCCCGCGAGAACCACCACGGCCGGCGCTGGTTGTCGCCGAGCAGGCGCGCCTGGTCGTTCAAGTGCGGCTGAAGATGCCGCTCGCTGACGCCGCCCGCGACCACCGCCTCGATCTTCTCCGCATCGCCGAAGTCGACCACGAGGCGCATCGACGGGAAGAAGTTGACGCGGTACGGGTCGTTGAAGGCGTACACGCCGCGGTTCAGCGTGTCGACGCTGCCGGCCCAGGGAAAGGTGAGGCCGCCGACGAGCTCGCGGCCGGCGCCCGAGCGGCGCAGCGGGCTCACGAAGTCGAGCGTGTGCGCGCGGCCCCATTGCCATGTCGCCGGGTCGGCGCCCTGCGCGGCCGCGAGGGCATTGCGCGCCCGCGGCGCCGCAGCGCGGATGACGTCGTGCAGCGTCTCGCGGCGGTCGGCAGTCGTCACGTCGTCGAACCAGGAGGCGTCGGGCGTGGCGGCGAGTGCGTCGAACCGTTCCTGCCAGAAGTACCATGACGCGAGCATGTCCCTGGCGAGCTCGGGACCCAGTTCGTCGGCGAAGGTGCCGAGCGCGACCTCGCGATAGAGCGCCTGGTAGACAAGCGGCGCGGCGGCGTCGGTGCGATCGACGCCATCCCAGCGCTCCAGGATCGCCGCGAGGTCGCCCTGCGCAGGGTCGTCGCGCAGCGCGGCGATGAGTGCCGGGCGTAGCCGGTCGCTTTGCAGGTTGCGCGCGTCGCTCATGAGCGCGAAGTGGTCGGCGACGCCGAGCTTCCCGGGGCCGTCGAGCACATCGGTCATGCGCCGGTAGCGATAGCCGGGCGCGAAATAGTTGGAGTAGTAGTACGGGAAGCCGTCGGGCTGCGTATCGTGGTTGGCCGTGCCGACCCAACCGCGCGCCGGCGCGAGCGTGCCGGGCATGCGGTCCTTGGGGATGAACCCGGTCCAGTCGTCGCTGCCATCCTCGGGTGCGACGCGCGGCACCGCGCCGTCGCGGCCGGCGCGGATCGGGATCGCGCCGCTCGCGCGGAAACCGATGACACCGGCATCGTCGGCGAAGACGAAGTTGAACATCATGAGATCGACCTTCTGCACCTCGCGGTCGAACGCGGCGGCGTCATGCGCCATCAGGAATCCCTCGATGCCGACTTGCGGCGCGAGCACCTCGGCGTCGGTGGAGCGCAGCACGAGGACGCGATCGCCGGCGGGGCCGAGCCCCTGGTGATCGCTGATCACGGGTCCGCGCCGGGTGTAGCGGATGCGCAGCGGCTCCTCCCGGAAGCCCCCCGCGGCACCGGCGTCCTTGACCCGTATCGTCTCGGTCACGATCGCGAACGGCACCGGCTTGCCGCCGTCGAGGTAGCTGTCCGGATCGCCGGGCGCGAGCGTCTCGACGTAGACGTCCTGCACGTCGCCGTAAGCGTTGGTCACACCGAAGGCGACATGGCGTGCGCGTCCCGAGAGGATGCCGGGCAGGCCGGGGAGCGCGCCGCCCAAGGCGGCCACCTCCGGCGAGAACAGGCCGATTGGGTGCCAGTAGCCGGGGAGGATGCGCGCGTCGAGATGCGGGTCGTTGGCGAACACCGCCCGCCCCGAGGCGCTCCGCGTCGCGGCCACCGCCCAGTTGTTCGAGCCGAGGCCCGGCGGCGCGGCCGGATCGGGTGCGACGAGCAGGCGCGCGACGTCGAGCCCGAGTGCGAGCCCTCGCCGGTCCAGCTTCGCGCCCGCCTTCGGCTCGGACGTCGCCGGCCAGTCGGGGTTCACGGTGAGCGGCAGGATCTCGGCCGCGCGGTCGGCTCCGAGCTTGTCGATGAGGCGCTGCGCGACGATCTCCGCGGAGAAGTTGGCGGCGTGCGAGTAGTGGACGAAGTGCACGAGTCCGATGAGATCGGCCACGGACCATGGCTGCGGCTGCACGCCAACGAGCCTGAGCTCGAGCGGATGCTCCGCGGCATGGTCCTCGATGTACGCGTTGATGCCGTCGGCATACGCCTGGAAGTAGGCGCGCGATTCGGGCGAGAGACGTTCCGCGTGCCGCTCGCCGTTGCGGCGGAGCCCGAGCACGCGCACGCGGATGTCGGCGGGCAGCGCCGGCAGCCCGACGATCGCCGCCAGCTCGCCGCGCATCTGCGCACGAGAGAGCTCGAGCTGCAGCAGGCGGTGCTGCGCAGTGACGAAGCCCTGGGCGCGGAGCAGATCCGGAAGGTTGCCGGCAAAGACGTACGGGATGCCGAGCTCGTCGCGGAACACCGCGACCGGTGCGCGCAGCCCAGTAAGCCGCATGGTGCCGTCGACCTGCACCTGCGCGGCGCGCTGTGCGTACCACCATGCGCCGAGCAGGGCTGCAATGGCGAGCGCGAGGAGCACGAGCAGCGAGCGGAAGTGGCGGCGCGTTCGGCGGGCGGGCATGGCGAGGCAGATTGTCGGCGCGCGACCGGCGGCGGGCAAGGCGTGCCCTCGCGGGCCTCGGCCGCCCGCGGGGGAGCGCCGGGAGGGCGCACGCTGCGGCGCGACGCATAGAATGCGCGCATGACCGAGCTTCCCCCGCACCGCTCCGCCACTCCCTCGCGCCGGGTCGTGCGCGTCGAGCACCCGCTGGTGCAACACAAGCTCAGCCTGATGCGCCGGAAGGAGCTCTCCACGGCGAGCTTCCGCCGGCTCGCGCGCGAGATCGGCACGCTGCTCGCCTACGAGGTGACGCGGGATCTGCCGCTCGAGGCGGAGCCGATCGAGACGCCGCTCGCGGCGATGGAGGCGCCGATGCTCGCCGGCAAGAAGCTCTGCCTCGTGCCCGTGCTGCGCGCCGGGCTGGGGCTGCTCGACGGGATGCTGGATCTGGTGCCTTCGGCGCGCGTCGGTCACGTCGGGCTGTTCCGCGATCCGCATTCGCTCGCGGCGGTCGAGTACTACCTGAAGCTGCCGCCCGACATCGCCGCGCGACTGGTGATCGTGCTCGATCCGATGCTCGCCACCGGCAACACGCTCGCCGCAGCGGTGTCACGCGTCAAGGAAGCCGGTGCGCTGTCGATCCGCTGCGCGTGCCTGCTCGCCGCGCCGGAGGGGCTCGCACGCTTCCACGACGAGCACCCCGACGTGGACGTGTTCGTCGCCGCGATCGACTCCCACCTCGACAGCCACGGCTACATCGTGCCCGGCCTCGGCGACGCGGGCGACAGGCTGTTCGGGACGCGCTGACCGATCGCCGGTCGGAGGCGGCCGCCGGTCTCGCGACCGGCGGCCTCTCACGACTCCCCGGCGAGCACCGCTCGGTCGTTGTTCACTGCGCGGTGCCCCATCGACGCCGGCCCGATGCGCCGGCGGTTGCGGTGATCAGCCCGGCGCGACGACGTGCAGGCTGCGCAGCACGAGCCAGCGCGCCACCGGGACATGGAAGGACGCGACGATGTCGCCGCGGTAGAACGCGCCCGGCACCACGTCGCGGTCGTCCTCCGGGACGTTGGCGAACTCGACCACGTGGTAGCGCCCGGGCGCGGGCAGCAGGCGCGGCAGGTCCGCCGTGAGCGCGTCGATGGAGCGGAACAACGGCAAGTCCGCGAGATCGACGTTGATCGCCGTCTCGCCGCGGTCGCGCACCAGCGCGTAGCGCGGCGCCGTCGCCACCGCGATTCCCGCCGACATCCACCCCACCATCGGTGCTCCCTCGTCTTGACGCGTCTAAGAAATCGAAGTCGCAGGTTTGACGTGTCTAGTGCGGCAGGGTTCTAGGTCCCCGGCTCTAAGTAGGGGCGAACCTCTAGAGTTGCGGCCGTGTGCCCGGTTGACCTAGACTTGTCTAGGTCAACAGTCGTCCGGCGCGCTCCGGGAAACGCGCGGAGCGCCGGGCACTCGCGGGGGGGCGACGATGGCGGAGCGTGGGAACGTGAGCGGTACCGCGGCGGTACTCGCCGCGGCGCGGCGCCTGTTCACGGAGAAGGGCTACCGCAGCACGACTGCGGAGGAGATCGCTGCGGCGCTCGGAAAGTCGCGCGGGCTTGCCCACGTGCTCATGCCCGGCGGCAAGCCGCGCATGCTGTTCGAGATCCTCATGCAGGACTACGCGACGGCGATCCGCGAGGCGCCGCAGGTGCGGCTCGGAGCACGCCGCGTCGCGAGTCGGATCGTCGAGCGCACGCGGATGCGCCTTGCCTACGACGTCCCGCGCCTGCGGCTGGTGCTGGCGATCTGGACGGCAGCGCCGAGCGACTGGCCGCGCGAGACGTGGCGCAGGGTGGCCGCAGTCCTCCCGGCGCTCGCGAAGGCGGTTTGGGCGCCTGCACTACTGGTGAAGCGGGCGCCGGGCCGCGAGCCTGCCGCGCCGGATGGCCGAAGCGACGACGATGCGATGATGCTCGAGCTGCTCTACGTGATCGCGCTCACGCGCGCTGCCGGCGTGCACGGCGTGGACGCGCCGGAGGCCGTGACGAAGGACGTGCTTGCCGTGATGCGTCACACCGGCGAGCTGCTCGAGCTCGCACGCGGCCGCAGCTCCGCTCCGCACAAGAACGGGCCGGCCTGAGCCGACCGGCGCCGACCCCGGCGGGGACGCAGCGCACGCGGTCCGATCCCCTGTTCAGGGGACGCCTCCGCGCCGGCCATGGTGGCCCTCGCGAGGGGGTGCTAATCTGCTCGTCGTTCCTGCCCGAGACCGCCGTCCCTCCAGAGAAGAGAGTCGCTTCGATGGACTCCAACGCCCCGGCGCCGGCCGCGTCCAGCCGGCTGCCGAAGATCCTGCTGCGCATCGCGATCGCGATCGCGGTGTTGGTTGCGATCGTTGCCGTCGTCGGCTTCCTGATCGCACCGCGCATCGTCAAGGCGAAGGGCGAGGAGATCCTCACCCGCGAGCTGCGCCGGCCGACGACGATCGAGAAGGTGTCGATCAACCCCTTCGCACCCTCGGCAACGATCCGCAACGTCGTCGTCAAGGAGCCCGACGGCAACGCGACGTTCTTTTCCTTCGAGGAGCTCTACGTCGAGGGTTCCTTCTCGTCGCTCTGGCGCTTCGCGCCGGTGATCGACCGCGTGCGGCTGATCCGCCCCTACACGCACCTCGTGCGCTTCCCCGACCGCAGGTACAACGTGCAGGATCTCGTGGACGAGGCGCTTGCGCGGTCCAAGCAGGAGCCCGAGCCCGGTAAGGAACACAAGCCGCCGCGATTCTCGGTGTTCAACATCGAGGTGCTCGCCGGCCGCATCGAGCTCGACGACCAGGCGCTCAAGCAGAAGCACGAGATCCGCGAGATCGCGATCGGCGTGCCGTTCATCTCCAGCCTGCCCTATGCGCGCGAGATCGACGTAAAACCCGAGCTCGCGGCGATCGTGGACGGCGCGCCGTTCGCCGCCAGAGGCGAGACCACGCCGTTCGCCGACACGAACGAGAGCACGCTCGCAATCGACATCGACCAGCTCGAGCTGCCGCGCTTCCTCGACTACTCGCCGGTGCCGCTGAAGTTCGAGATGGCCTCGGGCAATCTCGAGACGCGCCTCAAGGTGCTGTTCGTCACCGAGCAGAACCGGCCGCGCGACTTCCAGGTCTCGGGGCTCGCGGCCATCAACAAGGCCAAGTTCGTCGACCTGCGCAAGGCGCCGCTGGTCGGCTGGCAGCGGGCATCGGTGGACATCGAGAAGGTCGACTTCTTCAATGTCGTCGCCAACATCCGCAGTGCGCGCCTGGAGCAGCCCGAGATCACAGCGGTGCGCGAGCGCGACGGCAGCCTCAACCTGCTCGCGTTCGTCACGCCGCCACCGCCGCAGAAGGAGAAGCCGCGCACCGAACCCGCAAAGCCGTCCGAGCCCGGCACTGCGCCGCCTTCCGCCAAGCCGTTCACCTATCGTATCGACGAGGTCGTAATCACCGGCGGCAGGGCGCATGTCGAGGACCGCGCGCTCGAACCGCGGCCGTTCGCGACCGATCTCCAGAACATCGAGCTCGCGGTGAAGGGCATCTCGAGCGAGGACGGCCGGAGGGCCGACGTCACCGCGAGCTTCGATACCGACGGCCTCGGCCGCTTCACCAACACCGGCACGCTGCAGGCCAGGCCGAGCTTCGCGATGGAGGGCAAGGGACAGGCGACCGGGTTCCGCGTCGGCCGGATCTATCCGTATCTCGCGCCGGTGCTCAACCTCGACATCGCCGACGGGACCGTCGACGTCGGCGGGGGCTACGTGGTGACCGAGTCGGCGAACAAGATCGACATCCGCATCTCGGGCCTCGACGCGACGCTGAAGTCGCTCGTGCTCAAGTACCCGGGCGAAGCACAGGCGCTCGTCACGATCCCGGTCGCGGAGATCCGGGGCGGCGAGATCGACGTCGGCAAGCGGCATGCCGTCTTCGCCGAGGCGCTCTCGCGCAACACCGTAATCAACGCGCGGCGCGACGCCGACGGGACGATCAACTTCGCGCGCATCATCAAGCAGGTCGATGCCAAGGCGGCGCAGGCGGCGCCCGCCCCCGCGCCGACAGCCGGCGGCGCCGAGGGGACCGTTCAGGCGGAAACGACGCCGGCCGAGCCGTCGCAGGCTGCGGCGGCGGCCGAGACCAAGACTGCGGCGACGACCCCGCCGTGGCGCATCGACTTCAAGCGCTCCGCCGCCGAGAACCTCAGCGCCACCTTCGAGGATCGGGTGCCGAAGCCGCCGGTGACCACCAAGCTCACCGCCGTCGACCTCGTGCTCGAGAACGTGTCGAACTGGCCGGGCACGACCGCGACGCTCAATGCCAAAGCGACGGTGAACGGCAAGGGGACGCTGGCCGCAAGCGGACCGGTCAGCGCCAATCCGCTCGCCGCCGAGCTGAAGGTGGAAACGAAGGCGCTCGGCTTCGCCTCGCTCCAGCCCTATCTCGACGAGAAGCTCAACATCGCGCTCACGTCCGGCGCGCTGTCGACGAAGGGCACCGCCAAGGTGGAGGCGGCGCCGGGCAAGCCCCTCGCGGTCGCCTATCGCGGCGACGTCAACGTCACCAACTTCGCGTCGGTCGACAAGGTCAGCCGGGAGGACTTCCTCAACTGGAAGTCGCTGTACCTGGGTGGCATCGACTTCGCGCTCGAGCCGCTGAAGGTGCGCGTGAACGAGATCGCATTGAGCGACTTCTTCGCGCGCATCATCCTCTCCGCGCAAGGGCGGCTCAACCTGCAGGACATCGTGCGCCAGCCCGGGCAGGCGGCCCGGAGCGTCACCGACGTCGAGATGCGCAAGCGGCCGGCAACGCGCGCGCCGCCCGGCGCAGGACGCAATGCGGCGCCGGCGACGCCGACCGAGGCCGGCGCCTCGCCGCTCGACGGCTCGGGCGGCGAACAGGCGGCGTCGCAGGACGCGGGGGGACCGGCGACGGCGACCGCGGCCGCGCCGTCGCAGGGCACACCGGCGAAGGCCGCGAAGGGCGCGAAGGGCGGCACCGGCGAGTCGATCGACGCGACGCGACGCGAGCTCGCCGCGAAGATCCCCGAGAACATCCGCATCGGCAGAATCACGCTGCAGGGCGGCAACGTCAGATTCTCCGACTTCTTCGTCCGCCCGAACTACACCGCCAACCTCACCGGCATCGGCGGCTCCGTGACCGAGATGACGGTGCAGAAGGCGGGCGACGTCGACCTGCGCGGCAAGGTCGACAACGCTGCACCGGTCGAGATCCTCGGGCGAGTCAACGCGCTGTCGGCGGACCTCTTCATCGACCTCGCGGCAAGCGCGACCGACATCGAACTGCCGCCGCTCTCGCCCTACTCGATCAAGTACGCCGGCTACGGCATCGAGCGCGGCAAGATGACGATGAAGGTAAAGTACCTGATCGAGAACCGCAAGCTCGCCGCCGACAACCATCTGTATCTCGATCAGCTCACCTTCGGACCGAAGGTCGAGAGCCCGACGGCCACCAAGCTGCCGGTGCTGCTCGCGGTCGCACTGCTCAAGGACAGGAACGGTGTCATCGACATCGACCTGCCGATCAGCGGCACGATCGACGACCCGCAGTTCAGCATCTGGGGAATCATCGGCAAGGTGATCCTGAACCTGATCACCAAGGCGGTCACTGCGCCGTTCAGCGTGCTCGCGTCGCTCGCGGGCAGCAAGGAGGAGCTTTCCTACATCGAGTTCCAGCCCGGGCGGGACCGGCTCACGGGGGCCGACGAGGCGAAGCTCAAGAGTCTCGCCAAGGCGCTCGACGACCGGCCGCAGCTGAAGCTCGACGTCAGCGGCCGCGCCGATCCGGAGGCGGACCGGGAGGCGCTGCGCGAGCTTTCGATCGAGCGCAAGGCGCAGCAGCAGAAGTGGCAGGCGCTGCGCCGCGAGGGCCGCGCCCCGGCGACGCCCGAGGAGGTGACCGTGGACAAGGGCGAGTACGAGAAGTACCTGCGGCTCGCCTACCGCGCCGAGAACTTCCCGAAGCCGCGCAACGCGATCGGCCTGGTGAAGGACCTGCCGGTCGACGAGATGGAGAACCTGATGCGCACCAACGCGCAGGTGAGCGACGAGGACCTGCGCGTGCTCGCGAACCAGCGCGCACAGGCCGCGAAGACCTGGATCGTCGAGCAAGGCAGGATTCCCGCCGACCGCGTCTTCCTCGTCGCCCCGAAGCTCGGCAACGAAGGCTTGAAGGACAAGAGCAAGGCGACGCTGGTCGAGTTCTCGATCAAGCAGTAGGCGTCAGGCGCCACGCGTCGGGGATCAGGAATGGGAGGCAATGCCGATCCGAGGCGCCCAATCCGTTCCCGGGGCCGTGATTCCCTGACGACTGATCACCGGCCCCTGTCGATCGCCACCAGTAGCGAACACGGCGCGTAGTCCATGAGCGTCGCCGTGTTCGAGCCGCGCCACCAGCGCGCGGCGAACGAGGTCTCCTGGCGATGGCCGACGACGATCAGGTCGGCCCTCAGCTCGCGCGCGAACCGGCAGATCTCCTCGACCGGCTCGCCCACGGCGACGTGGCCGGTGACGGTGAAGCCGCGCTCGCGCAGCGAGGCCACGCCCTCCTCGAGCACGTCCTCCATGCGTTTCTTCTCCTCGTCGATCAGCTCCTCCGGGAGGAAGCCCTCGGTGAGGAACATCGACGACGGCATCGTGGCGACTGCGAGCAGGTGCATCTCGGACTTGGCGAAGGCCGCGATCTCGGCACATTCCACGAGCGCGCTCTTGCCCTCGCGTGTGCCGTTGTAGGCCATCAGGATCGTGCGATACATGGCGGCTCCTCCGCGATGCGTATTCGGGCGACCGCGCGACTCCCGGCGACGCGGCTCGCCCGGCGTCGAACGGGACAATGTTCCTCGCGCGGCTCGATCCGACCCGGTCGCGTACAGCTTGCCTAACCTCGGTGGCGCGCGTCAACCGACGAACCACCCGCCTCGCAGCTGTAACACTCGCTGCCATGCCCGTGCCGAACCCCCACCCCACCCCCCCTGAGAGAGGAGGGAGAAGCATGGGCGGGCGCCGCCGTGGAAACCCGAGCCTGCACCGACCACGTGCCTTGCCTAGAATCGAGGGTTTCCCGCTCACCATACGCCGATGACCCTCGACGCGCACCGGAAGGACCTCACGCTCGCCATCGTCGGCACCGGCATCATGGGGCGCGGCATCGCGCAGATCGCCGCCCAGGCCGGAATCCGCACCATGCTCTACGACACGCGGGCCGACGCTGCGACAACCGCGCGCAACGGCATCGAGGAGACGCTGCGCAAGCTCGCGGACAAGGGCAAGCTGACCCCCGAAGCGGTGCGTGACGCGGTCGCGCGCATCGAGATCGCCCATGTGCTCACGCATCTTTCGCCGTGTCACGTCGTCGTCGAGGCGATCGCGGAGGACCTGGAGGCGAAGCGCGAGCTGTTCCGCCACCTCGAGGGCCTTGTGACGCCGGGGTGCCTGCTCGCGACCAACACCTCGTCGCTGCAGGTGACGGCGATCGCCGCCGGCTGCAAGCACCCGGAGCGCGTCGGCGGCTTCCACTTCTTCAATCCCGTGCCGCTCATGAAGGTCGTCGAGGTGATCGAGGGCGTGACGACCGCGCCCTGGGTGGGAGACGCGCTGGTCGCGCTGGCCGAGCGAATGGGCCACACGCCGGTGCGCGCGAAGGACACGCCCGGATTCATCGTCAACCACGCCGGCCGCGCCTACACGACGGAGGCGCTGCAGATGCTGCGCGAGGGCGTGGCGGAGCCCCATTGCATCGACGTGATCCTGCGCGACGTTGCCGGATTTCGCATGGGACCGTTCGAGCTGCTGGACCTCACCGGGCTCGACGTCTCACACCCCGTAATGGAGTCGATCTACTACCAGTACTACGAGGAGCCGCGCTACCGGCCGTCGCCGATCACGGCGCAGCGCGTCGTCGCCGGCTGGCTGGGCCGCAAGTCCGCCGGCCGCGGCTTCTATCGCTACGACGCGAGCGGCGAGCGCGAGCGCTTTGCCGAGCCTGCCGTGCCGAAGGCCGAGATACCGCCGGTGTGGGTCAGCCGACGCGATCAGGGGCCGGTGGTCGCGGAGCTCGCCGCGAAGCTCGGCGCCCGCATCGACGGCGGGCAGCGTCCCGAGCCCGGCGCGCTCATCCTGCTCGCACCGCTCGGGAACGACTGCACGAGCGCGGCGGCGCGCGAAGGCCTCGACCCGACGCGCAGCATAGCCATCGACGCGCTGGTGCCGCCGCACAAGCGCCGCACGCTGATGCCCACCCCGATCACGCTGCCGGAGTACCGCGACGCTGCGCACGCGCTCTTCGCCGCCGACGGCGTGCCGGTGACGATGATCCGCGAGAGCGCCGGTTTCGTCGCTCAGCGCGTGCTCGCGCATGTCGTCAACGTCGGCTGCGACATCGTGCAGCAGCGCATCTGCACGCCCGAGGATCTCGATCGCGCGGTGACGCTCGGCCTCGGCTACCCGTTCGGCCCGCTCGCCTGGGGCGACCGGCTCGGCCCGCAGCGGGTGATCGAGGTGCTCGACGCGATGCATGCGTTCACCGGGGACCCGCGCTACCGCGCGAGTCCGTGGCTGCGGCGCCGGGCGCTGCTCGGCGTGTCGCTGCTCACCCCCGAAGCCTGACCGGAGAGAAGGCGCGATGAACGCACCCGAGGCCCCGCGCACGCGCAAAGCCGCGTTCCGATGGGACGACCCGCTACTCCTCGACGCGCAGCTCACCGAGGACGAACGCATGGTGCGCGACGCCGCGCGCGACTATTGCCAGGACAAGCTCGCGCCTCGCGTGCTCGACGCATTCCGGCACGAGCGCACCGACCTCGCGATCTTCCGCGAGATGGGCGCGCTGGGGCTCCTCGGCGCGACGATCGCGGAGGAGTACGGCGGCGCCGGCCTCAACTACGTCTGCTACGGGCTCATCGCGCGCGAGGTCGAGCGCGTGGACTCGGGCTTCCGCTCGATGATGAGCGTCCAGAGCTCGCTCGTGATGTTGCCGATCTTCGCCTTCGGCACCGAGGCGCAACGGCGCAAGTATCTGCCGCGACTCGCCACGGGCGAATCGATCGGCTGCTTCGGACTGACCGAGCCGAACCACGGCTCCGACCCGGCGGGCATGGAGTCGCGGGCGCGCAAGGCCGACGGCGGCTACCGCGTGAGCGGCGCGAAGACCTGGATCACGAACTCGCCCGTGGCCGACGTCTTCGTGGTGTGGGCGAAGGACGATGCCGGCGACATCCGGGGCTTCATTCTCGAGAAGGGGATGAAGGGCCTGTCGGCGCCCGCCATCCACGGCAAGGTCGGGCTGCGCACATCGGTGACCGGGGGCATCGTCATGGACGACGTGTTCGTCCCCGAGGAGAACCTCCTGCCGCACGTGAAGGGCCTGAAGGGGCCGTTCACCTGCCTCGACTCGGCGCGCTACGGCATCTCGTGGGGCGCGCTCGGTGCCGCGGAGTTCTGCTGGCACACCGCGCGCCAGTACGTGCTCGACCGCAGGCAGTTCGGCCGACCGCTTGCCGCGAACCAGCTGGTGCAAAAGAAGCTCGCCGACATGCAGACCGAGATCACGCTCGGCCTGCAGGGGTGCCTGCGTCTCGGCCGCATGCGCGACGAAGGCAGCGCAGCCGTGGAGGCAACTTCGATCATGAAGCGCAACTCCTGCGGCAAGGCGCTCGACATCGCGCGCACCGCCCGCGACATGCTCGGCGGCAACGGCATCTCCGACGAGTACGGCGTCATCCGTCACGTCGTGAACCTGGAGGTGGTGAACACCTACGAGGGCACGCACGACGTGCACGCGCTGATCCTCGGCCGGGCGCAGACGGGGATTCAGGCGTTTTTCTGATCGTTCGCGGCCTCACTCGCGCCGGGCGCGAGCGACGGCACCGGATACGCGGCAACGGCGGGGCGGGTCCAGGGCGTCGGGTCGGGAGCGCGAGCAGCCGGGCGCTCGCATCGGGCCCACTCCTTCGAATCGCATCCGGCCTGCACTGCACTGCGTACCGCGTGTGTGGCGGGTCGCTTGCGCCGGGCTGACGCAGGTCGGGCGTCGAAGCTCGGCGCGGCAACGTCTTGCGACCTCTGCCTCACCGAGGTGCAATGGCCCGCTTGCGAGACGCGACAGGAACGGCCCTTGCACATCGCGGTGCGGATCGACGCGCCGGCGTCGGGCACGGTGGTGCGCTGCGAGAGTGGCGCTCTGAAGAACATCTGTTACGCTGTTCGAGGCGTTCGCGGTTGCACAGTGCGGCGCGTCGGATTTATCGTGAGCCCGAGTGCGCCGGTGCGCGTCGCCGCGCGTCGTCGGAAAGGAGCTTCCCATGAGCCGCCTGTTTCTCACCCTCGTCACTCTGGCCGCCTGTGCGCTCGGGTTGCCGGCGCAGGCGCAGGGCCCGAACGGCGAGCCCGACACGCTCGTGCTCATCGCCAAACCGGACCTCACGGATCCCGAGTACCGGCAGACCGTGCTCCTCGTCACACCGATGGGCGGCGACCGGCACATCGGGGTGATCATCAACCGGCCGACGTCGCGCTCGCTGGCGACTCTCTTCCCCGAGCACGAGCCCTCGAAGAAGGTGATCGACCCGGTGTACTTCGGCGGCCCGTTCGGACGCACCGCGGTGTTCGCCATCGTCAAGGCGAAGCAGAGCCCGGGGGGCGGCGCGATCCCGTTCGCCAAGGATCTCTATTTCTGCGCGCGCGTCGACCAGGTGGACCGCATCATCGAGACGACGCCCAACGACGCGCGGTACTACGTGGGGTACGTGGGCTGGCGACCGGGCGAGCTGCGGCAGGAGCTCGACCGCGGCCTGTGGTACGTGGCGGATGCGGACACCGACCTCGTGTTCCGCAAGAACCCGCAGACGATGTGGGAGGAGCTGGTGCGTAAGTCGCGGCAACTGACGACGGACGCGAGCGGAACGCCGCAGTGGTCTCCGGCGCCACTCGCGTCTGCTGCTGTCGCCGCCCTGCCCGCGCGCTGAGCTGCGGATGGCGTACGACGCCGGACGCGCGGACGACGCGATGACATGAGCGCAGCGGGAGTTGCGGTGCCCCGCGCGCTCGCACTCCTCGTCCTGGTGGTGACGGCGATCGCCGCGCATGCCGGCGGCCCCGGGCTGCTGCTCGTCGCCAAGCCGGGCCTTCCCGATCCCAACTTCGCGCGCACGGTGCTGGTCGTCGCGCAGGACGAGCGCGGCGCGGCGCTCGGCGTTGTCTTGAACCGCCCCGCCGACGTCTCGCTTGCGCAGCTGATGGACAACGACCCGCGCGTCGCGCGGTTCACCGAGCCGATGTATCTCGGCGGCCCGGTCGAGCGCGTGGGTCTGTTCGCCGTCTTCCGTGCGGATCGCCCGCCCGGCCCCGCGCTGCAGATCGCCGACGACCTCTGGCTCGCGCTGGGTCCCGAGACGCTCGAGCAGCTCCTCGCCGATCCGCCGGCGCAACTGCGGCTTTACGCCGGCTACGCGGGTTGGGCGCCGGGTCAGCTCGCTGCAGAGATCGATCGCGGCAGCTGGTGGGTGCTCGATCCCGATCCGGACGTCGTCTTCCGCCGGGATACCCGCGGCCTGTGGGACGAGCTCGCAGCGCGCGCGAACACCGTGCGGACCCGCCACGAGCCGGGGCGCGCCCCGCCCCTGATCCCGGCGTCATTCGCGCTCGGCCGCTGAAGGCGGCCGGGAAGCAGCGACCGCCGCCGTGCGCGCCGGCAGCTGCCGGCGAGAAGCCACGACGAACCGACGGTCAAGGGGACAGGCGCGGACGCGAGAGCCGTCGCGCCGCCCGGGCTTACCGCACGCCGGCGCGCATCTCCGCCCACGCCTCGTACAGCTCCTCCTTCGACTTGAGTCCGGCGCGCGGCAGCGCGTGATTGACGACGTAGGTCGCGCCGGCGTGGCGGTTCTCCCACATCGCCTGGTGCGCTTCCCGCAGCTCCTCCCACGCGCAGAGCGTCGGCTCGGTCACTTCCAACAGTCCGGCGCTGATCTCGTCGTTGAGCCGCACGATCTCGTACGCGTTCGAGAGGTGCGTACCCCAAATGTTCGCCGTCGGCATGAAGATCCGCCGCTGGCGCATCCAGATCTGCGGCGCGAAGAACGAGTAGCGCCGCCCGTCGAGGTTCTCGAAGTAGACGATCCGCCCGACGAACGGCTTCACCAGCATCGCGCTGACGCCGAGACTGTCGTGGCCGGCGCGCTCGAGGATCAGGTCGGGGTAGCCGCGCGGATTGTCGGAGGTGCGCAGGAACTCGCCCACGCCCTGCCCGAGCGGTTTGAAGGTGAGATCGTTGTAGAGCCGCACGGCCTCCTTCAGGCCTGCGAGGTCGCTGCGCCCGTCGGGCAAGCTCGGCATGCACTTCGGCCAGTCGAACTCGTCGCCGAAGCGACGCTTGAGCGACTCGACACTCACCACGCCCTTCAGCTGCGCGCCGAAGCCGAGGCTCAGCACGAACTCGCGCTGCGCATCGGTGCAGGTCACGGCGACGATGCGCCCGCCCTTGGCGCGCGTCGCCTCGATCGCCTCGAGCCCGCCCTCGTCCACCAGCGACTGCCCGTCGACGCCGTAGTAGATGAGCACCGCCTCGCCGGCGCGCAGGTTGGCCCGGCGCAACATCTCCATCGGATCG
>Ga0114939_10002083_pt1 | contig 15242 bp, 9 predicted proteins | sample AshMeaCrysSpring_FD_87196 | JGI IMG/M metagenome (GOLD analysis project Ga0114939, IMG submission 87196) | Groundwater microbial communities from Big Spring, Nevada to study Microbial Dark Matter (Phase II) - Ash Meadows Crystal Spring | ecosystem: Environmental > Aquatic > Deep subsurface >... | reverse complement strand
TCTTAACGTCAGAAGTTGTCCATTCAAAACCTACGAAAATCGCAGCTAGGACAAATACATACCCAAGAAGCAAGTAAACCAGCCTCTTGTTCTCCAAATCTGCTTGTGGTGACTTTTTTATTTCCATATTTACTTAGTATTATATTTCTTGGTTGAATTCAAAGGAGCACCCTTCGTTTGGTGCAAATGTAATATTTTTTTTATTTGAGCTATTTCCTTTTGACTCTTTTTTTGCCAAAAACTATGATTTATTTGCACCCACATACTAATATAATGCTCTTTCTAGTAATAAAACCCCGAAACAAATAGCTTCGAGGTTTTAATCTACAATATATTACTTTCTAAAATTAGAAACTCCTTCTTTTAAGAATTTAAGGAAATTCACTGCATTTGGGTCGAATGCATAATTATTCTCTGTCAAAATTGTTCCATCTGGATGCATAATCACATAATATGGTTGTGCATTCGCTTGAAACATTGTAATCTGAAGATTTGAGTTCTTTTGGCTAAGCAGCTTCGATTCACGACCGTTACGATCTACAAACCACTCATCTTGTGGAAGCTCAACTGTTCTCTCATCAACATATAGCGCAGCAATAACGAAATCCTCTTTTAAAGATTTCAATACTTCTGAGTCAGCCCATACCTGCTGCTCCATCTTTCTACAGTTAACACAAGCCTTGCCTGTAAAATCTAGAAGAATCGGCTTATTGAGCTTTTTGGCACACTCTAGAGCTTGATCGTAATCGAAGTACCCTTTCAAACCATGCGGTAATGATAGTTTATCCGAATATTTTGGAGTCTCACAAATTGAATTATTAGCCGAAGCACCAATAGATACGTGGCCAGTGCCACTCTCTCTAACTAGTTTCTCGATATTAAAGTCTTGGTTTTTGATACTTGGCAACCATCCCGACAGAGCATGAAGTGGAGCCCCCCACAAACCTGGCACCATATACACTACAAATGTAAAGGTAATAACAGACAATAGTAGTCGGAACCAACTTTTGATCACATTTGACTCACTATCATGAGGGAATCGTAGTTTTCCAAGAAGGTAAAGACCTAACATAGTAAAGATAACGATCCAAGCAGAAAGGTAGATCTCACGATCCAACAACCTCCATCCATAAACCTCATCGGCAACATTGATAAATTTCAATGCAAAAGCTAACTCAACAAATGCAAGACAAACTTTAACCGAATTCAACCACCCACCTGATTTAGGTAGTTTACCCATCAATTTAGGGAAGAAAGCAAAGAATGTAAATGGTATAGCAAATGCAAGAGAGAATCCTACCATACCAACTATAGGGCGAATAACCTCACCTCCAACTGCACTAATCGCAACAGTTCCTGCAATTGGCAAAGTACAAGAGAAAGACACCAACACTAGAGTCATCGCCATGAAAATAGGACCAATAAAGTCACCCTTATCCTCATTTTGAACAGACTTATTCACCAACCATGATGGAGCTGTAATCTCGAAATACCCAAATAGGGAGATAGCAAAAACAAAGAATATAAGAGCAAACAACAAGTTTGGCAACCAGTGTGTACTCATCAAGTTTGCAAAGTTCTCTCCGAACAACATCGCCAATAGTGTCCCAAATATTGTATAGATAAGTACTATAGATACACCATAAATTATAGCTTGCAACTTACCTTTTGATCCACTTTTAATAAAGAATGAAACAGTCATTGGTATCATTGGGAATACACAAGGTGTCAAAAGACCAATTAGCCCACCACCAAATGCAATCCAAAAGAAAGACCAAAGTGATTCTTCTCCTTTAGCTGATTCATCCTCTAAATGTGCAGCTTCGGAGACTGTTGTAACGGCCTCATCAACAACACTACTCTGAGCTACCGCTGCAGAAATAGAAGGAACATCAATTGAGAAAACATTATCAAAGAAAGGGACACAACTTCCATTATTGCAAACCATATACTTAAATATCCCCTTTACCTTGAAAGGCTTATTTGTTAAAGCTTTGATCTGCTGAGTAAAAGTTACACTATTTTTGAAGTATGTTACATCTGCACCAAATTCCGCTTGATACTCTGTGATACCTTGAGGCTCTGTTAATGAACCAACGACAGCAAATTCGTCACTCTTATCAACATCAAATGATGTAGCTATTGGGCCATCTTCCACAACTTTAGAAGAGTAAAGGTGATATCCGGACTCAATTGTCGCATGCATCGATAGCTCTACGATATCCGAATCGCCTACTTGTTTGGCTGAAAACTGCCACTTTACAGGTTGGCTCATTTGGGAGAATACAACTCCTACAAATGCAAAAAGCATTAAGATTGTTGACAAGGTTTTTCTCATCATATGTTCGATTAGTTATAATAATTTGCTACTATATCACTACAAAGGTAGCAGTATTTTAATTTTCTCAAAGTTAAAATCACTAAATTGAGTCTCATTTTTTGACATTTTACTTTTTCTCTGTCCCTTAGCCAAATAGCATTATCACATCAATGATAATTGTTTTCTCAAATCACATATCAATCTGAATCTGAAATAGGTTATTTTGTTACTTTTGCAAGCAAATTAAGCGCAATATAATATGCAACATTATTTTAATTATAATAGACGAAATAGCCTAGTTGTTGAGGTAGGCACTACCCCAATTGGGGGTAAAAACCCAATTAGAGTCCAATCTATGACAAATACTTCAACAATGGACACAGATGGATCTGTTGATCAAGCAGTAAGAATAATAGAAAATGGAGGTGAATTAGTAAGACTCACAGCGCAAGGAGTAAGAGAGTCGAACAATCTAGAAAATATTCATAATAAGCTTCGTTCTTTAGGATATAATACTCCACTTGTAGCTGATATACATTTCAATCCAAATGCAGCAGATAGAGCAGCAGAGATTGTTGAAAAGGTAAGAATTAATCCAGGTAATTATGTTGATAGTGTAAAGCGTTTCTCACACATAGAGTATACTGATCAAGAGTATGCCGCTGAGATAGCAAAGATTAGAGACCGATTCATCCCATTCCTAAACATATGTAAAACCAATAATACAGCAATTAGAATCGGGGTAAATCACGGTTCTCTCTCTGATAGAATTATTAGTCGATATGGTGACACTCCCCAAGGAATGGTAGAGTCTGCTCTTGAGTTTCTTCGAATCTGTATCTCCGAGAAGTTTCTTAATGTTGTCATTTCTATGAAGTCGTCTAACACCATAGTTATGGTCAACAGCGTTAGACTACTAATAGAAAGAATGAATCAAGAAAATATGAGCTTTCCAATACATTTAGGTGTAACAGAAGCGGGTGATGGAGAAGATGGGCGAATTAAATCTGCTTTAGGTATTGGTGCTCTACTAGCAGATGGAATAGGAGACACACTGAGAGTCTCACTTAGTGAGGACCCAGAACTAGAGATTCCAGTTGGCAAAGAGTTAGTAAACTACTTTAATCAAAGAATTGACCACCCTCATATTCAAGGCTCTCTATTCCCTGAATTCTGCTGGAGTTCACCTATTAAAAGAGCTACAATTCCTGTAAAAAACATTGGAGGTAATAATGCCCCAATAGTAATCGCTGAAGCTACAAACTATCTCCCAATATCAGATACAACAACTCCAGACTACATTATTGGAAGTTCCTTAAAAAAAGAAATTCCATCAATTATAGATTATACCGAGTGGGATCCAACTAAAGATAATAGCTACCCCCTATTCAGATTAGCTAGTTTCGAAAATATTGAAAGAAACGAAGCTGCAATAAAATTCCTATCTATAGCTACACACGAACTTAATGATGAACTTATTTGTAGAATCAAAGAGTGTAATACAATAGTTTTACTGCTACATAGTAACCATATCAATATAGTTGGTGATCTTCGTAGCGCTTTCCATCGATTGTTAACAAACAACTGCACAACACCAGTCGTAATAAGGGAGAGTTTCAACAACGAGACGAAAGAGTCTCTTCAAATCAAGGCAGCAGCTGACTATGGTGCACTTCTACTAGATGGATTTGGGGATGGTATTTCAATTCAAAATCAAAATGGTGATGATAGAGTTTGTGTTTCTATCATGTTTGGCATCCTTCAAGCTTCTAGATTGAGAGTTAGTAAAACAGAGTATATCTCATGCCCTAGTTGTGGTAGAACTCTCTTCAATCTTCAAAGAGCAATAGCTAAAATTAAAGAACGAACCTCACATCTTAAAGGCTTGAAGATTGGAATTATGGGATGTATAGTAAATGGACCTGGGGAGATGGCAGACGCAGACTACGGTTATGTGGGAGCAGGACCTGGAAAAGTTAGCCTATATAAGAAAAAAGAGTGTATTGAAAAAAACATCCCTGAAGATCAAGCTGTCGAAAAGCTCATAGAGCTGATTAAGAGTCATGGAGATTGGAAAGAACAAAAATAAGAATATGAATAGAACAACAAATGATTTAGAGATAGAGAGCGTTGGAAAACTACTACTCAGATACTCTATACCCGCTATTATTGCAATGCTCGTAAACTCACTGTATAATATAGTTGACAGAGTATTTATTGGTCAGGGTGTCGGAGCTATGGCAATCTCAGGATTGGCACTAACCTTTCCAATATCAACTCTTCAAACAGCTTGTGGTATGCTCATAGGTGCTGGTGCTGGTGCAAGGATCTCTATTGTTCTTGGAAAAAAGGATAAAGATTGGGCAGAGAGGATTCTTGCTAATGCTCTGATGCTATCATTTCTAATCTCTGGAATATTTATCCTAACAGCAACGATATTCCTTGATGAGATACTATTAGCATTTGGTGGTAGTGAGGAGACAATAAAGTATGCAGAGAGCTATCTAAGAATATTAATACCTGGTAGTATTTTCTCTACTCTTACCTTTTCTTTCTGCAATATGCTCAGAGCTTCTGGATACCCATCTAGATCAATGTTCATAATAGTATCTGGTGCAATACTAAATACTATATTAGATCCTATATTCATCTTTGTTCTTGATCTAGGGATTGAAGGTGCTGCATATGCCACTATTTTATCTATGGCAATAACATCAGTAGTTGCTGTTGGAAGTTTCCTTCGTAAAGAGAGTAATATTCAATTTAGATTTAGAAACTTCAAACTAAAACTAACCATAATACGAAATATTCTAGCTATTGGTATATCTCCCTTTCTAATAAATGCTACTAGTGCTGGTATAGTTGCAATGGTAAGTTTCCTACTAATTCGCCATGGTGGTGATTTAGCAGTAGGTGCCTACGGTATTGTTAATAGCTTTATTGTTTTGATGATACTTATGGTGATTGGTATTTGCCAAGGTATGCAGCCAATAGTTGGATATAACTTTGGTGCAGGACATAGAGATAGGATGAAAGACACACTTAAGCTGAGTGTTTATGCAGGGGTAGCTGTAATGAGCATAGGATTCATAATTGCTATGGTTGCACCTAGATATGTAGCACTAGCATTCACCAAGGACCCAGAACTCATTGACCTAGCAGTTGTAGGTCTTAGATATGTATCGCTTGTAGCCCCACTGATTGGATTTCAGATTGTGGTAACTAACTTCTTCCAATCAATAGGCAAGGTTAAGATCTCCATATTCTTAAGCCTATCAAGACAAGTACTATTTCTATTCCCACTTCTATTCATCATACCTAGGTTCTTTGGACTTAATGGTGTATGGCTAGCAATGCCAATCTCCGACACCATTTCAATGATAGTGACCACACTTGTCCTTTATAGATCTAGATATCTTTTCCGTACAAGTCACCTTGGTGGTAAAGACGGTATTGATTAAAATATAAGCATACTAAATAATAAGGGACCTCCTCTATAACTATATTGATAATTGCTGTTAGCCTTCAATTTGTTATAGAGGAGGTCCTTTATTATTACATACATATATAGACCATCTACTTAAGAAGCATAAGATACCCTCAAAAGGTGGTATTAATATTTATCAAATATGAGGTAACCTGATAACCTGTCGATATCCTCATTGTAATCGGTAACTTTGTTTCGTCATTTTTCAGCAAGGTTGTTTAGTCGGAAATCGGCAATTGTTAATCCGCACTTTATTTGGAGGGAAAAGAAAAAGCGTTCAATTTTGAGAACGCAAACCCCCAAAATGAACGCTTAATGAACAAGACGACCTTAGAAAGAATCGTAATGTGGCACAAAGTTAAAGAATTATCTTCAAAGGGCCTAAAGAAAGCCCAAATAGGACGTAAGTTAGGAATAAGTCGCGACACCGTGCGAAGCTATCTGAAAATGACACAAGAAGAGTTTTTAAATAGTGGCATTTGTAATAGGCGGTATAAAAAGAAACTGGATCCTTACAAAGACTTTATAAAAATGCATTTAGAGGCAGAGAATTGTTTCAGTGCACCTCAGATACATGATAGACTAAAAGAGAGTTATCCGGATCTTCCGGTTGTATCAGAACGAACTGTTTATTCATATGTGGAAGAAATCAGGGATGAGTTTGGTATAGCTAAAACAAATGAGGTGCAGCCCCGCCAGACTTGTCAACTTGCGCCAACAGGCTACGGGGAGGATGCACAGGTCGATTTTGGAGAGAAACTAATCCGCAACGAAAAAGGATATTATGTACGTATCTACTTTTTTGCAATGGTATTATGTCGCTCCAGACATAAGTTTATTTATCTCTCTAATCGTCCTTTTACAACAGAAATGACTGTATATGCTCATCACCTGGCTTTTGAGTATTTTAAAGGGATGCCCCGGAGAATTATCTATGACCAGGATAAAGTATTACTCAGATCAGAAAATCTCGGAGATCTATTAATGACAGAGGGTTTTCGCAGCTTCACACAAGAATGTGGTTTTGAGGTAATCTTTTGTAAAAAAGCAGACCCTCAAAGTAAGGGAAAAGTTGAAAATGTGGTGAAGTATGTAAAGTACAACTTCCTAAAAGGACGTACTTACAGAGGCATAGAAACTTTAAACGAAGAAGTGATTGGCTGGTTGGATAGAACCGGAAATGGGAAGAAGCATGCAGCAACGCGACTTGTACCCAAAGAGGAGTTCGAGATCGAAAAACAATACCTATTACCGTATTACGGATCAATAGTGCAACCTGAAGAGAAAATGCAATCATATGTAGTTCGAAAAGATAATACGATTGCCTATAGAGGTTGCTTTTACTCATTACCACTGGGCAGTTACAAGGGAAAAGGTTGTAAGGTTCTGGTAATGATCAAAGATCATGAGTTGATGGTTTTTGATGCAGAAACAGGCAAACAGATAGCAATACACACCATCAGTCCGGTCAAAGGACAGTTGATCCAAAATACAGATCACAGACGAAGCAAGAACGAATCAGGGAAAGAGTTAGAAGATAAGGCTCTGACAGTTTTTGATAATACAACTGACGCTCTCTTGTATTTTGGCTTATTACACAGTGATAAACCCCGATATTATACGGATAATTTACGAGAAATAATAAAGTGTATGACTCAATATCCGATGGAGATCCGATTAGAGTCTTTATGCAAATGCTTGGATGCCCGGGCTTATAATGCGAAGATAATGAATGAGGTTGCAGGTACACTTCTGAAGAAAAAGCAGATACCTGAATTAGATGATATTTTACCTGAAACAAGCAATATGCCTGGGAATTATGATATAGAACCATCAGTAAGTGATATTTCAATATATGAGGAGGCTATAAGATGAATCAGACAGAGAAAATAAAAACACTCTCCAGATCTTTAAAGTTGCCGAATCTAGGACGAAATTGTGATGAGATAATACATCAAGCACAAATCGATCAACCTTCTTATCTGGAGTTCTTAGAATCGCTTTTAGAGAAAGAAATGGTACAACGGCAGCAGAATGATTTTGACAGACGCAAAAAGCAGGCAAGATTACCAATGAAGTTTGATTTAGATGATTTTGACTTCAATTACTCTCAGGGTATGACACGAACGCAATTGCGACAATTACGCGAGCTTCTATGGCTAGAGCAAAACTTTAATGTTGTTCTTTTGGGTGCAAGTGGCCTTGGTAAGTCCTATATAGCGGGAGGATTAGTTTATGAGGCAATTAAACAGGGATATAGAGCCTACTTTTATACGATGGAGGATATTATGAATATTATACGTCTAAAGGATCTCTCTGCAAGTGCCTTGTCTTCATATCAAAAGTTGTTGAAGGCTCATTTGGTTGCAATTGATGACATAATGCTTTTTCCCATGAAAAAGGATGAAGCTGTTGGTTTTTTTAATCTGATTAATCATCTTCACGAAAGAACTTCAGTTGTCATCACAACGAATAAATCTCCGACAGAATGGGCACAAACGCTTGAAGATACAGTCTTAGCTACAGCTCTTCTTGATCGACTTCTTTACAGATGCGAAGTTGTAAAACTTCAGGGCACAAGCTATAGAATGGAAAATAGAAAGAAAATTTTTACTGAGTAATTAATCCGGAAGTCTTGTTCATATAGGCAATAAAGTGCAGAAACAACTTTTCCGAAAAACGACGAACTGAAATTTGCTTATTACAAGGCTGTGACTTTAATGTGTAAACCCTTTGAGTTTGCACCCAAAACTCTGTGACTTTCGACCCCTAACTCAGTGCAAAATTAGGCTTAGTCTAAATGTAGTGATTTAATATAATAGCTAAGTTATTAATTAATTGCCAGATTTAACAAATCACTATTAATGAAACGGCATAATTCCCTCACAGAGTCTTAGTTTTTGATAGTTTCTATCGCCACATCGCCACCTGCTATGAGTCTCAGTTGTTTAGGTGTGGTGATAGGCTGTGGTGATAGGTGGCGATAGAATTCTATCACCACAATCATTTTTAGCTTAATCGCGGGAGTAATATTGTGAAATAGAGTCCAGTTTTCAGTGAACAAATTGCTCGGGGTGGGTTGTTAAGTAAAATAGATTGAGCTCACTTGTTAAAACAATTTTGCTAAGACAGAAAAAACAGATTTTTTTCTCTGTGAGTTTGAAATATGGTGTGTCTAATTAGATTTTACAAAATGCGGATAGCGACTTGAATAAGATTGTACCATAAGGTCGATGAAAGTTGGCAAAAAAAATAGAGGTAGAAGAACATAGTGTTCTTCTACCTCTATACTTTTTATCATCAAGTGATTAGATTCTGTTTGCAGATCCCAATACGTTAACGATTTTGTTTTTGTAAAGCTCTTTCAATGACTCACGAGCTGGACCTAGGTATTTACGTGGGTCAAACTCTGCTGGTGAATTAGCGAATACTTCGCGGATAGCAGCAGTCATAGCCAAACGACCATCTGAGTCGATGTTGATTTTACATACAGCTGAAGCTGCAGCTTTACGTAGTTGCTCCTCTGGAATACCGATAGCATCTTTCATAGCGCCACCATATTTGTTGATCATCGCAACTTGATCCTGTGGTACAGAAGAAGCTCCGTGAAGAACGATAGGGAAACCAGGAATACGTTTTTCGATCTCCTCTAGGATGTCGAAACGCAATGGAGGAGGAACAAGTACGCCCTCAGCGTTTTTAGTACACTGCTCTGGTTTGAATTTGTTAGCTCCGTGAGAAGTACCGATTGAGATAGCCAATGAGTCAACTCCTGTACGCTTAACAAAGTCTTCAACCTCTTCAGGACGAGTGTAAGTGTGGTGTTCTGCAACAACGTCATCTTCAACACCAGCAAGTACACCTAGTTCACCCTCTACAGTTACACCGTGAGCGTGAGCGTACTCAACTACTTTTTTTGTCAAAGCAACGTTCTCTTCGTATGAGTGGTGAGAACCATCGATCATTACTGAAGAGAATCCCATGTCGATACATGACTTACACAATTCAAAAGTATCACCGTGATCCAAGTGAAGAGCGATAGGTACTTCAACACCCAATTCTTTAGCGTACTCAACAGCACCTTGTGCCAAGTAACGAAGAAGAGTTTGGTTTGCATATTTACGAGCACCGCTAGATACCTGAAGGATTACAGGAGATTTAGTTTCAGCAGCAGCAGAAACGATTGCCTGCATTTGCTCTAGGTTATTAAAGTTGAACGCTGGGATTGCGTAACCACCTTCGAACGCTTTCTTGAACAATTCCTTGGTGTTTACCAAGCCTAATTCTTTGTAGCTTACCATAGTTGTATAATTCTGTAAAAGTTAAAAAGTCGAGCAAAGATAATCATAATGTACGATCAGAGGTAATATATATACATATTTTGTCAGTGATATAACAAAAAAAAAGTCCAGATAGTTTGATTGCTATCTGGACTTTGCAAAATGCTTTACCTATTGTATGGTTTGCTTTACAATAATATCTTATTTTACCTCTTTGAGCATATATATAATAGTTGGGAAGTGGTCACTATACCCATTTTGCCATACACCACCAGCGTGAGTACGTAGAGGGTATCCTTTGTAACTACCTTCTTGATTTTTCAAGAAATCACGGTTGAATACCTCAGCTTGCCAATACTTAAGTGTAGAGCGATCTTTGCCCAATAGGTTCTCAGAAATGATAATTTGGTCGAATAGATTCCATTTTCCTTGGTAGGCTAGTGTTCCAATGCCTTTATCAAGAATCTGCCAGAATGGGTTATAAAGTCCATTCTCTTTTACTTGTTCTTGTTTCTTCTTTGCACCTAACACGTCTTTTACAGGAATGTTGAATGGGTCGTCATTGAAGTCACCCATAACAACAATGCGACTTTCTGGAGCAACTTGTTGGATTGAGTCAACGATAGATTTTGTAACCCTAGCACACATTGCACGTTTTGGTCTTGATCTCTCTTCACCACCCCTTCTTGAAGGCCAGTGGAGTACAATAATATGGAAAAGCTCTCCAGAGATTCTACCTCTTACAACAAGTTGATCTCTTGTTTTAAATTTTGGCTCCTCGTGGTCAATAACTGTTCTTGATTCACTTCCCTCATATTGAAATAGTTTAGGGTTGTAGAGTAGAGCACAGTCAACACCCCTTGGGTCTGGACCATCATAGTGTACAACTTGCATATTCTTTTTCGCAAAGTCACCAGTTCTTACAAGGTCCTCAAGTACACTCTTGTTTTCGATCTCAGCTAGACCAATTACCGCAGGGCCTATAGGGCATTTTTCTTTGGCAAGTTGATCAAGAGCATAAGCCATTTTATTTAACTTATTAGTGTACTTAAATGTGTCCCATTTTGTAGGTCCAGAAGGTGTGTATTCCTTGTCATTTGGTCCAGGGATTGTGTCAAAAAGGTTCTCAAGATTGTAAAATGCGATACTGTATGCAGCTAGCTTCTTTTCTTGAGCAATAGCAGTGAAAGCTATCCAAAGTGTCAGAAGACAAACGAATCCTCTTTTCATAACTCTTTTGTTTGTTTAATTATTAAGCTTGATTTATGGGCCCAAAGGTATCTCAAAATGGCGCTTTATAAAAGAAATAGGGCTTACTTTTTTTTTTTATGTAGATAAAACGTTTTTGTAATATGGCTTTGTTCAAAATTTCATATTTTTGCGGACTAAATTAAAATGAGTGTTTAATCTAACCACCAAAACTTCATAAATTATGAGACAAAAGATTTGGGTAGTTCTCCTCACTTTCTTCAGCGTTACAGCTTTTGCACAGAAGGCAACGCTTAGAGGAACAGTGATTGAATCGGCCTCTTCAAAGCCAGTTGCAGGTGTGACTGTCTTGTTGAATGATAGGCGAATTTCTGTAGTAACAAACGATCTTGGCGAATTTAATATTGCCAACCTTACAATAGGTTTAGATATAGTTTCGTTTAGCTCTTCGGAGATACCTGTTGTAAATATCCCAGTGACACTTAATGAGGGTCTTAATGATCTAGGTGCTGTTACTGTAAATCGTGTAGATAGACCAGATGTTGACGAGAGTACCGTATTTGTATTCTCAGAAACTCAGATTGATGAAGACGAGAGTCAAAATCAGGCCGTTTCTACTCTTATGGGGGCTTCTGATGATGTTTACCTTCGTAAGGCGAGCTTCACTTTTAGTCCAACACGTTTTAGTGTTAGGGGGTACTCACAAGAGTATTCAGACACATATATTAATGGTGTATCCTTCAATGATGGAGTTAGAGGTAGATTTAACTACTCTGGTCTTGGAGGTATGAACACTCTTTTCCGTCAGAAAGATGTGGCTAACTACACAGATGCTGCTTCTTACGGTTTTGGTGCTATTGGTGGTGCTACCAATATTATTAGCCGAGCTAGTAAGATGGCTGCTGGTACAAACTTTTCTCTAGGTGCAACAAACAGATCATACACTCTTAGGGGTATGGCTTCTCACTCTACAGGTCTTATGTCTAATGGTTGGGCATTTACAGGTGGTCTTATCTACCGTTGGGCTAATGAAGGAGCATGGGATGGTACGTTCTATAACTCATGGGGTTACTACTTTGGTGCTGAGAAGGTTTTCAATGAGCGTCACAGCTTATCTTTGACTACTTTTGGTTCACCAACAGAGAGAGCTCAACAGGGTGCAACTACTCAAGAGGTTTATGACCTTGCTGGAAGCATATACTATAACCCATATTGGGGTTACCAAGCAGGAGAGAAACGAAACTCAAGAGTTGTCAACTCGTATGATCCAACAGTTATCGTTTCTCACGAATGGAAGATTGACCAACAGAGCCGTCTAGTTTCAGGATTTGGATTCCACTATAATACATATAGTTCAACTGCATTGAACTTCTACAATGCACCAGACCCTCGTCCGGACTACTACCGTAACCTTCCTAGCTTTGCTCAAAATGCAGATATCGCCGATGAGTTAGCACAAATGTGGCAGTCTGGTAATACTAATGTAACTCAGCTAAACTGGGATGAGCTTTACGCAGCGAATGCTAGACAAAATGCATCTGATAATGAAGAGGGTGTTAAGAGCAACGCTAAGTATAGCATCGAGGAGCGTCATAGCAACTTGATGGAGTTCTCTCTTAACTCTACTTATAATAAAACAGTAAACCGCTTTCTTAAGGTAACAGCTGGTGTCAATGCTAAATACTCAAAAGGTATGTATTACAAGACAATGAGCGACCTTATGGGTGGACAATATTGGAAAGATACTGACCAGTTTGCTGAACGTGACTTTCCTGGTGATGCTTCTATCGTTGAGAATGACCTTCGTAACCCTGGTCGTGTGATCAAAGAGGGTGATAAGTTTGGTTATAGCTACGATATCAATGTTATCAAAGCTGATGTTTTTGCTCAAAACCAGTGGGACTGGGGAGCGTGGAACCTTAACTATGCAGCTAAGTTTGCATATACCAGCTTCTGGCGTGAAGGACACTACCAAAATGGTCGTGCTCCAGAGAATTCATACGGAAAAGGTAAGAGCTTCTGGTTTATGGACCCATCGTTTAAAGTAGGTGCTTCTTACAAATTTGATGGTCGTCACTGGGTTTCAGCTAGCGGTATCTTCGAGTCGCGAGCTCCAATGGCAAATAACGCATACGTTTCACCACGTATTAAAGATACTCACATCCCTTACCTAAACAGTGAGAAGATCGTTTCAGCTGATTTGAGCTACAACTTCCTATTCCCTCGTGTGAAGGGTCGTGTATCTGTTTTCAATACAAATATTTGGGATGCATCAGAGGTTAACGGATACTACGATGATCAGGCTATGACTTTCGTAAACTTCGTTATGACTAAGATGGAGAAACAGTATATGGGTGTTGAGGCCGCTATCAATTTCAAGATTAACAACAACTTTGGAATTACAGCTGCTGGTACATATGCAGATTATCGCTATACAAACAATGCAATCGGTGTTAAGAGTTACGAGAATGGTTCTTCTGCTGATGAGTATGATCTAGTGATGACAAAAGATCTTAAAGTAAATACAGGTCCTCAGGCTGTAGGTAGCATCACGCTTGACTACCGCCACGAAAAGATGTGGTTTGCTGATGTTACATTGAGTTTCTTTGGTAACAACTACATCGATTTTGCACCTAGCCACTTCACTAAGTCATCTTTTGATAACCTATATCAAAACGATCAAGCAGTGATAGATGCATTAGCTACACAAGAGAAGTTCAAAAATGGATTCCTTTTGGATGCTTCAGTTGGTAAGCTTATCTACCTTCCAAAACGTAGATCACTTAATATTAACTTGAGTATTAATAACATTTTGAACAATACAGAGCTTAAGACAGGTGGATTCCAACAAGGTCGTCTACCGCTTAGTGGGGTAAACATTGACAAGACAGCCTTGAACAAGTTTCCTAACAAGTACTATTATGCTCAAGGGTTCAACCTGTTCTTGAATATGGGTTACAGATTTTAATAATAAACTCTACAATTAAAGATACAACAATGAGACTTCTAAATAAATTACCAATGTTTCTCATAGCTGTTTTAGCTGCGGCTAACTTCAGTTGTACGAAAGACTATGTGACTCCAAATTTGAATGATCAGGATCCTCCTGCTCCCACTCATACTATTGAGCAGTTGAAGAGTCAGTTTCTTAAGGGAACAGACAACTTTTCAGCAACAGATCTTATTGACTCTGAGACTCCAGTTTATATTACAGGTATAGTTGTCTCTGATGACCGCTCTGGTAATATTTATAAGAGCTTAATGATTCAAGAGGAGAACCCAACGAATGGTGCTATTGCAATATCTATAGACGCAGGTAGCTTAACAGGATTATATCCAGTTGGTCAGAAGGTAACTTTCCGTTGTGATGGCTTGAATATTGGTCGTTATGGCGGTATGCCTCAGATAGGGGTTAGCTTCTTCAATGCTTCAGCTAACCGTACAGACCTAGGACGTCTTCCTATGCCTATCGCTAAAGAGAGAATCAAAGCAACTGGCTTGCCAGTTAAGGATAAAGCTATTATCGCTGATGTTACCATCCCTGAAGTTACAGCTTCTGGGGTTACTATGCTTGGCAAATTGATCAGATTACAAGGTGTAACCTTCGAAAAAGGTGGTGATCAAACTTTTGGTGTAGCAGGGACTAACGTGAAGACTCAATACATAGTTGATGAGGCAGGTAACAAGATATTTATCGGTACTAGCCAATATGCAGACTTCGCTGAAACAACTCTTCCTACAGGTCGTGGTGATATGGTTCTTGTTGTCAGTAAATATAACAACACTTGGCAGCTAATTCTTCGTTCTCTTAGAGATCTAGGTGAAGGATTTATTTTCGAGTAATATATTACGGATTATCTAATATTAATATCAAAAAGTATGAACAGACTAAAGAACATTGCAGGTATGTTGCTAGCTTTTTTGCTAGTGTTCACAGCTTGTAATA
>Ga0114939_10002082_pt1 | contig 15249 bp, 16 predicted proteins | sample AshMeaCrysSpring_FD_87196 | JGI IMG/M metagenome (GOLD analysis project Ga0114939, IMG submission 87196) | Groundwater microbial communities from Big Spring, Nevada to study Microbial Dark Matter (Phase II) - Ash Meadows Crystal Spring | ecosystem: Environmental > Aquatic > Deep subsurface >... | reverse complement strand
GTCACGCGAATGTCACGGCGCGGGCGTGACGGGAACGTGACGCCGGGCGGCCCGTGGCGGGGAGAATGTTCCGCCGATGAAACGCGACTGTAACGGGGCGAGCGTTACGCCAGCGTTACGCCGTGGCGGGGTGCCCACCGTGGCGGCCCCAGTGATCGGGCGGCCTCCGCCGGGTGTCCGGCTTCGATTGCTGGCCGGATCGAGCCGGGCCGGGCTGGCTCGCCGTGGGGCGTGGCGGCCCCAGTGATCGGGCGCGGGGGTGCGTGGAAATCGGTTCATCCTCCCGCCCCCATTTACAAACGGATTCCCGCCCCCATTTTGACGCCCTCAACCTTCTATGACATCGCGGGATTTTGAGGGGTGCGGGGCACACTTTAGGGCACACTTTAACCCCTCAGTTTTGCTAAGTTGTTGATTATCAAAGATGAGCGGGTGAAGGGAATCGAACCCTCGTATGCAGCTTGGGAAGCTGCCGTTCTACCATTGAACTACACCCGCAGTCTTGGGCATCCTCCCCGCGCGGGGGCGGGATTTCAATCGAAAAATGGGGAAAAATGGCGGGGGCCGGTTTGCGGGCGGGGCGGGCGGCGGGCGAAATTTTTCTGGAAACCGGGCGGTGGGGTCGTAAGGTTTTCGGTCCTATGGCAAATGCGAATGTGACCGAACTGAACGACTCGAATTTTGATTCCTTCCTTGCGGCTTCCGGCGGCCCGGTGTTGGTGGACTTCTGGGCACCCTGGTGCGCGCCGTGCCGGATGCTGGGCCCGGTGGTGGACGAGGTGGCCGAAGAAAATGCGGGGCGCTTTCATGTCGCGAAGGTGAATGTGGACGACTCGCCGGGGGTCGCGGCGCGCTTCGGGATCCGCAGCATCCCGGCGCTCATTTTTTTCAAAGGCGGAGAGAAAAAGGACCAGACCATCGGCGTGACCGGCAAGGCCGAGATCGTCCGCCGTCTGGAGGCGCTGGCCTGAGACCGGGAGGTTGCGGAAGGCTGCCAAATCGCGCTTGCCACGGGGAAGCGCGCCGGTAGCCTTGCCCCGAGTCCATGACGCTGTCCAACCTACTGTCACCCGGCCAAGTCGTGCCCGCGCTGCGCGCGGAGGTGCGCTGGGACGCGATCGCCGAGCTGGTGGATACTCTTGTCGCCTGCGGCAAAGTGAAACCGGCCGACCGGGAGTCGGTGTTGGAATCGATCCGCCAGCGCGAGGAGACGATGAGCACGGGTATCGGTCTCGGGATCGCGATCCCGCACGCGTCGTCGGATCTGGTGGGCGAGGTGGTGGCGGCCTTCGGCCGTTCGGAGAACGGCGTGGAATTCGACGCGCTGGACGGCCAGCCGGTTCAGTTCATCGTGTTGTTTGTGGTTCCCAAGGACCAGTTTCAAACCCATCTCCGCACGCTGGCGGCGATCGCGAAGTTCCTCAACGACCGCACCGTGCGCGAGGAGCTCGCCAAAGCCGGATCGGCCGAGGAGATTCTGGGGGTTTTTCGAAACCGCTCGCCCAAAGCCTGATGCCGACTCTGCGCGACGCGGTGGCCGTCCGGATGGCGGCGGCCTTGGAAACCTGCGGGTTGGAGGCGGACCCAGGTGTGTCGGCGGCTTCGGACGCCCGTTTCGGCGACTACCAATCGAATGCCGCGATGGTTCTCGCCAAAGCGCGGCGCGAGAATCCGCGCGCGCTTGCGGCGCGGATCGCGGAGGCTTTCGACGGTGGCGGCGTCTGCCCGGCTCCGGAGATTGCCGGGGCGGGATTTTTGAATTTCCGGATCGGGGATGACGCGCTGGCCGGTCACCTGGGAGCGATGGCGGCGGATGCCCGGCTCGGGCTGCAGCCTGTGGCGGATCCGTTGACGATTGTCCTGGATTTCAGCTCGCCGAATGTGGCGAAGCCGATGCACATCGGACACATCCGAAGCACGATTCTGGGGGATTGTCTGGCCCGGGTGGCCCGCGCGCTGGGCCACCGGGTGATCACCGACAATCACATCGGGGATTGGGGGACCCAGTTCGGCAAGGTGATTTACGGCTGGAAAAACCTGCTCGACCGGGAGGCGCTCGAAGCCGGCGCGATTGCCGAGTTGGTGAGGTTGTATCGCGAGGTGACGGCCCGCGAAGCGGCCGACCCGGCGGTCGCGCGGGCGGCGCGGGACGAACTCGTGAAACTGCAATCCGGCGATCCGGAGAATCTTGCGATCTGGCGGAGCTGCGTCGAGCACTCGTGGGCCGAGTTTGAAAAACTTTACAAATTGCTCGGCGTGGAATTCGACGAGCGCCTTGGCGAGAGCGCCTACAACGAGGCCCTCGCGCCGTTGTGCGAACGGCTGGAGAACGCGGGCATCGCCGAGGTGAGCGAAGGCGCCCTCTGCATTTTCTTCCGCGACATCCCCGACCTCGCGGAAAAACCCGCCATCGTCCGCAAGGCCGACGGCGGGTTTCTCTACGCGACGACCGATCTCGCCACCATCGAATACCGCGCGGAGCGCTGGAACCCGGACGAGATCTGGTATGTCGTCGGCGCGCCTCAGACCCTCCACTTCCGTCAGATCTTCGAAGCCGCCCGCCGGCTGAGCGTGCGCGCGACGCTCCGCCACATTCCATTCGGAAGCATCCTGGGCGAGGACCGCAAAATCATGAAAACCCGCTCGGGGGAAAATGTGGGGCTCTCGGATGTGCTCGACGAGGCGCTGGCGCGCGCCCGCGCGATCATCGCGGAAAAAAATCCGTCCATGGAACCCGCCGAGCGCGAGGAAGCCGCGCGCATCGTGGGGACCGGGGCGGTGAAATACGCCGAGTTGTCGCAGCACCGCATGACCGACTACGTGTTTTCGTGGGACAAGATGCTCGCCTTCCACGGCAACACGGCTCCCTACCTTCAGAATGCCAGCGTGCGCATCCGGTCGATTTTCCGCAAAGCGGGTTGCGGCGCGCCCGCGGTCCCGCCGGCTGTCGGCCATCCGGCCGAGCGGGCCCTCGCCCTGCACATCGCGCGATACCCGGAGACCGTGCCGGCGATTCTGGAAGATTTCCGGCCGAACCTGCTCGCCAATTTCCTTTTCGAACTGGCGGAGAAATTCCATGCGTTTTACGAGGCGTGTCCGGTCCTGAAAGCGCCGGATGGCGAGCGCGAGGCGCGGCTTGCGCTCTGCGGGCTCGCGGGGCGAACGCTGGCGGCGGGCCTTGGCCTCATGGGCATCCGGTGTCCGGAACGCATGTGAGCGGTCGCGTTCGATGATCAGCCCGAAGGAACAGATACAGGACGTGGAGCCCGGGACGACGTGGGTTTCCCGCGCGGCGTTTCCGATTGTCTCGGCGGGATTCTACGGCGCGCAGGCTCTGCTGGTGTGGGTGGTGTGGAAGCAATGGTGGTGGGCGGCGGTGCCGCTGTCGCTGGTGGTGAGCCACTTCATGCACGCGTTTCTGATCGCCTTTCACGAGGCCTCGCACGGTCTGCTTCGCAAGAACCGACTGCTCAACGAGATCGACGGCGTCATCATGGGGATCACGAGCCTCACGAGCTTCACGCTCTACCGGGCTCTGCATCAGAAACACCATGCCAACCTCGCCACCGAGAAGGATGTCGAGCTCTGGCCGTTTGTGAACCCGCGCGCGCCGCTCTGGGGCCGCCGTCTCGCGGCGTTTCTCGAACTCAATTTCGGCATGTTTTACACGCCGTTTTTATTCTGGAGGGTTTTTTTCGCGCGTCCGTCGCCGGTCTCCAGCAAGCGGGTCCGCAGGCGGATCCGGGCCGAGTTGGCGCTGACGGCCGGGTTCTGGTCGCTCGCGATGTGGGCGGTCGTACACTTTTCGCTTTGGCCGTGGTTCTGGTTCAATTATTTCGTGCCCGCCTTCATCGCCGGCAACCTGCAGAGTTGGAGAAAATACATCGAACATGTCGGGCTCAGCGGCCACACCGCGAGGAGCGCGACGCGCAGCATCGTCGCGGACACGGCGGCCGGCCGCCTTGTTTCCCTCACCCTCCTCCACGAGCCCCTGCACGGCATTCACCACATCAAAAGCAATATCCCGCATTCCGGACTGCCCGCCCGCACCGCATGGCTGGAGCCCGCGGAAGCGGGAGACACCGCGCCCTACCCCAACTACCGGGCCGCTTTCGCGGACCTGCTCCGCCAACTCCCCGACCCCCGCGTCGGCAAACAGTGGGGGGCCGCCCGTTGAACCCCGGCGAGCCGCCGGTCTTTGAAGCCGCGGACCTCGTCAAGGAATACGACGACGGCCGCGTGCCGGCTCTGCGCGGCATCTCGTTCACGATCCGCCCCAGCGAGTTTGTTTCCCTCCTCGGTCCGAGCGGATGCGGGAAGACCACCCTGCTGAATATGCTCGGCCTGCTCGACGCGCCTACCGGCGGTTCGCTGCGGTTCCGGGGCACGGAAATGGCGGAGATCCGGGATCCTTCCGACTACCGGGCGCGCGAGATCGGCTTTATTTTCCAGGCCTTCCACCTGCTGCCCACTTTCACGGTCGAGGAAAACGTGCAGATCCCGATGTTCGGTCAGGGTGTCCCGCGGGCGGCGCGCAAAGCGCGTGCCGGCGAGCTCCTCGAGGCGGTGGGTTTGGCGCACCGTCGGAACCACCTGCCCGTGAAGCTCAGCGGCGGAGAACGTCAGCGCGCCGCCATCGCCCGCAGCCTTGTCAACCGCCCCCGTGTGCTGCTTGCCGACGAGCCGACCGGCAACCTCGACAGCCGAAATTCCAACCAGGTGCTCGAGTTGCTGGTCCGCCTCCAAAGCGATCTTCACACGACCCTCATCCTCGTGACGCACGACCCGGATATCGCGCGGCTCGCGCCCCGCGCCATCCGGATCAAAGACGGTCTCATCCTGAGCGACGGTCCATACGGGGAGGCGGCCCCGTGACCTTCGGCACCATCGTTTTCCGCGGGCTCGTCCGCAGGCCGGTCCGGACCGGGCTCACCGTGCTGGGGATCGCGCTGGGGATCGGCGCGGTGGTGGCGCTGGTCGGCCTGGCCGCCGGATACGAAAAAGGCATCGGCGGCCAGATCGACGCCATCGGAGTCGATATCATCGTGAGCAACATGGAAGGCGGCCTCATGCCCAAGGCGTTCGACGACACGGTCCCCGGCGAGATCGCCGCCATGCCGGGTGTCGCCGAGGTGACCTCGGTTTTGATGCAGATCCTGAGCGTCGAGGACGCGCCAATGTTGATGGTTTACGGGCGCGAGTGGGGCGGGTTCACCTGGCACAATCTCTCGCTTGTGGACGGGCGCTTCCCGCTGGACGAATCCGAGCCGGCCGTCGTGCTTGGCACGCTCGCGGCCGGGATCCTGCGCAAGAAGCCCGGCGATCCTATCCAGATCGAGGGCATGGATTTCACCGTCACGGGCATTGTGGATGGAAAATCCGCCATCGAGAACGGGTCGGTCATCATGAGCCTGCCGCGTTTCCAGGAAGCCACCGGCTACGAGGGCAAGGTCAACTTTGTCGATGTGCGCGTGCCCGCCGGGTCGCCGCCGGAGGCGGTCGGAGTGCTGTGCGAGGCCATCGAGGCGCGGTATCCCAAACTGCGGGCCGTGCGCGCGGCCGAAGTGGTCGGCACCAGCCAGGGGTTCCGCCTCGCGAAGGCGATGAGCTGGAGCACCTCGTTGCTCGCGATCGCGGTCGGCATCTTCGGGGTCATGAACACGATGCTCATGGCGGTCTTCGAGCGAACGCACGAAATCGGCATCCTGCTCGCACTCGGCTGGCGCAAGCGGCGCATTGTCGGCCTCATCCTCTGCGAGTCGGCGGTCCTGGGTCTGCTCGGCGGCATCGTCGGCATCGGGCTCGGCGCGGGGGCCCTTGCCATCATCGGTGCGACGCCCTCCGTGCGGGGGCTGCTTGTCCCCGATCTTTCCCTGCCGCTCGCCGCAGGCGCCCTCGCGATGGCTCTCGCTGTCGGGATCCTCAGCGGACTCTACCCGGCCTGGCGCAGTTCGCGCCTCTCCCCCGGAACCGCCCTCCAGGGCGGGTGACGGCTTGAATCCCGGGTTGAATCCCGGTTGACGCCGGGCGGGTTTTGGTTCCATCCTCCGGCCATGATCCACCAGGCCCTGCTGAGCTGCTTGATCGGGACATTTTTCGCCCTCGCGTTTGTGCGTGCGGAGGAGGGGCCCATTGATTCGACCGACCTCGACGCCCTCCGGGCCGCCGCCGGAAAGGATGTCGCGGTGAGGGGAGCCGTGACCCATGTGGGGACGACCGCCGACGGCGGCATCACATTCATCAATATCGGCCTGCCGAAAAAGAAGGGGTTCGTCGCGGTGGTGTTCCAGAAAAACTACGGTGAATTCCCGGATGGCTTCGGCCACTTCGCCAACCGCACGGTCACGGTCACCGGCAACCTGGAACTCTACAAAAACGAACAGCCCCAGATTGTTGTCCGCTCGGCCTCCCAGATCGCCCTGGATCCCGAAAACTGACCCGCGCGAATTTTCATTTCGCCGCCGGGCGGATTTCCGCTACAAGTCGGGGTTTCCCCGGGCGTCCGGCTCCGGGATTTCCAATTGCCGGCAATTTTCCATCAAACTCATGAATGTTCCGAAAGTATTGGTAGCCGACCCGATTTCGCAGCGCGGGATCGATGAACTCGCAAGCGGGGGATTGCTCGAAGTCTCCGTGCAAACCGGTCTCCCCGAGGCCGAACTCGTGCGGGTGATTCCCGAATTCGACGGGCTCGTCGTGCGGAGTCAGACCAAAGTGACCGCGCCTGTGCTGGCGGCGGCCGCGCGGTTGCGTGTGGTCGGACGCGCCGGGGTGGGGGTGGACAACGTGGACCTCGACGCCGCGACGAAACGCGGAGTCATTGTCATGAACACGCCCGGCGGGAATACGATCTCCACCGCCGAGCACGCGTTCTCGCTCCTCGTCTCGATCGCGCGCAATATCCCCCAGGCCCACGCCAGCATCAAAGCCGGCCGCTGGGACCGCAAAAAATTCGAGGGGGTGGAACTCTACGGCAAGACGCTCGGCATTCTCGGCATGGGCCGCATCGGCAGCGAGATCGCGCGCCGGGCGATCGCCTTCGGCATGCGTGTGCTGGCCTACGACCCCTACCTCTCCGCAAGCCGCGCCCGCACCCTGCAGGTGGAGTTGGTCGAGGAACTCGACGCCCTCCTGCCCGGGGCGGATTTTCTCACTCTGCACATGCCGCTCACGCCCGAGACGAAGCACATGCTGGACGCCCGGCGCCTCGCGCTCTGCAAAAAGGGCGCGCGAATTGTGAACTGCGCGCGGGGCGGGTTGGTGGACGAGGCCGCTCTGGCCGAGTCTTTGCGGGCCGGGCATATCGCGGCCGCCGCGCTGGATGTTTACGAGGTCGAGCCGCCGCCGGCCGATTTTCCGCTGCGCGAGCTGGACGGGATGGTTTTCACGCCCCATCTGGGTGCGAGCACGGCCGAGGCCCAGGAAAATGTGGGGATCGAGATCGCGGCCGCGATCCGCGCGGCGCTGCTCGAAGGCGAGATCCGCAACGCGGTCAACATGCCGAGCATCGACGCGAAAACCGCCGCGATTGTGCGCCCGTATCTGGCACTTGCCGACAAGCTCGGCCGGTTCGCCGCCCAGCTGGCGCCCAAGCGCAACGACGCGATTGTCATCACCTACGGGGGACGCGCCACCGAGATGCCCGCCGAGGCCGTCACCCGCGCCGTCCTCACCGGCTTCCTCAAGCATGTCGGCGGCGAGGAGGTCAACAGCGTCAATTGCCGCACCATGGCGGCCTCGCTCGGCATCGACGTCCAGGAAATCCGGTCGAGCGAGCAGACCGACTTCAACGAGTGGGTCCACGTTGCGGTCAATTCCGGCGACTCGCGCATCTCGATCGGCGGCACGTTTTTCGGGGCCAAGAACGATCCGCGCATTGTGCGCATCAACAGCCGCCCTGTCGAGGTCACCCCGTCGGGAGTGGTCCTCCTCCTCGAGAACAACGACGTGCCCGGCATTGTCGGAAAAGTGGGCACGATCCTCGGCGAGCACGGCGTCAATATCGCCAGCATGAGCCTCTCGCGCACCGAGGTCGGCGGCCGGGCCCTCACCCTGCTCAACCTCGACAGCACCCCCGCCCCGCGTGTGCTCGAAGACCTCCTCCAAAACCCCGACATTTCTGCCGCGAAGGTCATCCACCTTTGAGCACCCCCGGCATCGAAGCCGGAATGCCGAACCTCGAAAGCCTGCCGCCAGCGTCCGCGGGCGGGCGGGCCGCGCATTTTCCCGCCGGGCGCTATCCCGGTCCGACCGCGTCGAGCCCTCTGGCGGCGAGGAAATCGCGCACGCGCGCGGCTTGGTCGCCCTGGATCTCGATTTCCCGTCCATGGACGGCCCCGCCGCAGCCCAGCGCCTTGCGCGCCTCGCGAAGGAGTCCCTCGATCTCGGGAGGCGAGAGGTGGGTGGGCAGTTGGGAAATCACAATCACGGTCTTTCCGCCCCGTTGTGCTTTTTCCCGGCGGAGGACGACCCGGTGCCGCTTCAGAGGCGGGCCCGGCGGCGGGGGCGCCAGGCGACCTTCGGGAAGCGGGCCCAGCGCGGAAACATCCAGCGAAGCGAACGGGCTGGCCAGCGGGGCCTGGGGCGCGGAGACGGGGATTTTCTTGCTCATGGGGCGTGCGGTGGAGGTTCGGTTTGCAAAACTTGTGCGGGTTGTTTTCTACCGCAACTGGATCCCGCGCGCGCGCAAAAATTCGCGCGAGGCCAAACAAAGATGTGGCGCAAATCGTGCGGGCACTCTAAAACCGTGCGCTCGAACCGTGGCGAAGAAAGATTCCATAGAAAGCGAAGGGGTGGTGGTCGATGTGTTGCCTGGAACCATGTTCCGGGTCAAACTCCCGAACGATCACGTTGTGCTGGCCCACATCTCGGGCAAGATGCGCAAAAATTTCATCCGCATCGTCCCCGGCGACAAAGTCTCGGTCGAGCTTTCCCCCTACGATCTCAGCAAGGCCCGCATCACCTTCCGTGAGTCCGGGTTCACTCCGGGCCCGCGGCCTCCCCGGCGGTGATTCGCAGGCCGGTCCGGTCTTTACCCGGCCGCATCCCGCCCCGGCCCGACCGGGAATTTGTGGAAAATGCCTGACCGCATTCTGGCTCCGAACCTCGCGCGGCTGTATCAGTCCGCCGCGCGGAAATACGGCGCGTTGCCGGCGTTTGCGACGCGGGTGCCGGGCGGCGGTTTCCAGCCGGTTTCCTTCGAGGGCCTCTATGAAAGGGGGCTCGAGCTTGCGACCGGGCTCATCGGCGCCGGACTCGAGGCCCGCGAGCACGTCGGGCTCATCGCCGACAACCGGTTCGAGTGGATCCTCTGCGATTGCGGCATTTTGCTAGCGGGGGCGGCCGATGTGCCGCGCGGGACCGACTCCACCGAGGCAGAGATCGCTTATATTCTCGATCACTGCGACGCGCGTTTTGTCTTTGTCGAGAACGACGCCGTCCTTGCGCGCGTGCTGCGGCTGCGCCCGCACCTTCCGCGACTTCAGACGGTCGTGGTGATGGCTCCGAAGAACGAGATCCCGCCCGGGGTTCTCACGCTCGACGGGATCCGTCAAAGCGGGCGGGCCCTTCGTGCGGGCGGGGACCGGCGGGCCGAGGAGCGGATCGCCGCCGTGCGGCCGGAGGACCTCTTCACGATCATCTACACGTCGGGAACCACCGGGACTCCCAAGGGGGTGCAGCTCACGCACGCGAACATGGCCTCCCAGATCAAGAACCTTCCGATTTCCCTCTATCCCGGCGAGCGGGCGCTTTCCATCCTGCCCATCTGGCACAGCTACGAGCGCGTCTTCGAAATGGTCGCCATCAGCATGGGCGTCTGCACCCATTACACGTCGATCCGCTCGGTCGCCGAAGACCTCAAAACCGTGCGTCCGCATGTCATGGCATCCGCCCCCCGCCTCTGGGAGAGCCTGTATCAAAAATTGCTCGCCCGGGTGAAGGCGTCCTCGCCGCTCAAGCGCAGTCTCTTCGCCGCCGCCTGCGCCAGCTCGCGGGCGGTCCAACGGTCGCGCAGTTTTTTCAAAGGCCAGGAACTCGACACCGTCGGGCGCGGGCCGGCCGAGAAGGTGCGTCTGTCGATCCGCCGAGCGGGCGCTTTGGCGATCAACCTGGTTCCCAGCCGGGTGCTCGACCGGCTTGTGTTGTCCAAGCTGCGCGAGGCGGTCGGGTTCCAAGATTTCCGGGGGACGATTTCCGGCGGGGGCGCGCTCCAGCCGCATGTGGACGAATTTTTCAATGCGATCGGCATCCCGGTGCTCGAAGGCTACGGACTCACCGAAACCTCGCCGGTGCTCGCCGTGCGGACATGGGACAACCTTGTCATCGGGACGGTCGGCCCGCTTTATCCGGAGACCGAGGTCCGCATCGTGGACCTCAATTCCGGCGCGATCCTGTATCCATCGGGCAAACGGGGCCGCGGACGCGGACTGCGCGGCGAGATTCACGTGCGCGGACCGCAGGTGATGCGCGGGTATTACAAAGACCCCGCGCGGACGGCCGGGGTGCTCCGGGACGGGTGGTTCAACACCGGCGACATCGGCATGGTCACCTTCAACGACTGCCTGAAAATCCTCGGCCGCTCGAAGGAAACCATCGTTCTGCTCAACGGGGAAAATGTCGAGCCCGTGCCCATCGAGAGCCGGCTCACCGCATCGCCGCTCATCGAGGCCTGCATGGTCACCGGCCAGGACCAAAAGGCGCTTGGAGCCCTCATTGTCCCCTCGCTCGACGGCCTCCGCCATGCGGGTGTCCATGCCACCGACCTGCCATCGCTGGCCGCCGACCTGCGGGCCTCCGAGTTGATCGAGGCCGAGATCCGCCGCCTTGTGGGAGCCCATACCGGATTCAAATCGTTCGAGCGAATCTCCGGATTCCGCCTGCTTCCCAAGGGATTCGAGCCGGGAGTGGAACTCACCCACACCCACAAGATCCGCCGTCATGTCGTGACCGAAACCTACGAGGACCTCGTCGCCCAAATCCACGCGGGGTGATCGCAGGGTCTTGTCAGCCCGCCCGCCACCTGCGATAGTCCGCGCTTATGGCACCCGCGCACTCCCAATGGTCGGTCCCGCGCGCACAGAGGAAACTCACGAGGGAACGCGAAGGATCGTTTCTGGGAATGCTCAACCGGATCCTTGTCCTGCTTGTCACGGCGGGCCTTCTCGCGATTATCGGGCTTTGGTTTTATCCCGAGCTCGTCAAACGCAACGAGATGGCCGCGACCCTCGAGGCCAAAAAAGCGGAACTCGCCCGGGAAAAGGAAATCCGCAGGGAACGCGAACGCGAGAAGCGGCTCCTGGAAACCGACCCCGAGTATGTCGAGGTCGTGGCGCGCGACCGGCTCGATCTCATGAAGGAAGGTGAAACCATCTTCCGCCTCGACGGCACGAACGCGGCCCCCGCCGGCCCGCCGCCTCCCGTCGCGACGAAACCGCCACCCTCCGCGCGTCCGGCGGCCGGGACACCGCCGGCCCGGTAACCGCCGCGCGCGCCCATGGCATCGGTCATCATCCCCGCGCGCTGGGCCTCGCAGAGGTTTCCGGGAAAGCCCCTTGCCGACCTCGGCGGGAAGCCGGTTCTCCAGCATGTCTGGGAACGCTGCCGGATGGCCGCCGGAGCCGACCGTGTGATCGTCGCCACCGACGACTCCCGCATCGCTGCGGCCGCGACCGCCTTCGGGGCCGATGTGTGCCTCACCCGTCCCGACCACCCGAGCGGAACCGACCGCATTGCCGAAGTCGCCCGACGTCTGCGGGATGAAAACCTCTTCGTGAATGTCCAGGGTGACGAACCGTTCATCGAAACGGACCTCATCGACAGACTCATCGACGAACTCGCGGGACGCCGTGGCGCCCGCATGGCCACCGCCGCCTCGCCGCTCGCGCGCGGTCCCGATTTCTCCGACCCGAATGTGGTCAAGGTGGTCTGCGCGGCGGACGGGCGCGCGCTGTATTTTTCCCGTGCGCCGATCCCGCACGACCGGGACGGCGGAAGCGGCGCGCCCGTGCTCCGGCATCAGGGCATCTACGCCTACACGCGGGCGGCCCTGCTACGCATTGTGCGGCTCCCGCCGAGCCCGCTCGAGCTTTGCGAGAAACTCGAACAACTCCGCGCCCTGGAGGCGGGCATTCCGATCCAGGTCGTCGCAGCCGGGCCCTCGATGCCCGGCATCGACACGCCCGCCCAGCTCGAGGCCGCCCGCGCGTTTCTCGTATCGGCGGACGAATGCGGGCGATCCGGGATTGCCCGGAACCGTCCGGGCGGGTAAAGGAAGCGGACAATGACCATTCACCCGACCGCCATCGTCTCACCCGAAGCCCGCCTCGCCGCCGACGTCGAAGTCGGCCCGTGGGCAATGATCGGCCCCGAGGTCGAGCTCGGGCCCGGCTGCAAGGTGGCCGCCCGCGCCACCCTCGAAGGCCGGGTCGTCGCGGGCGCCAATAATTCGTTCGGCATCGGCGCGATCATCGGAGGTCCGCCCCAGGATTTCGCCTACGACCCGGCCTCGCGTTCGGGCGTGATCATCGGTTCGGACAATGTCTTCCGCGAATACGTGACCATCCATCGCGGCACGAAGGACGGCACCGACACGGTCGTGGGCAACGGGTGCTTTCTCATGGCGGGAACCCACCTCGGTCACAACGTGCAAATGGCCGACAAGGTCGTCGCCGCCAACAACGTCCTCTTCGCCGGCTATGTGCAAATCGGCAAAGGCGCGGTCCTCGGCGGCGGCGCGGTTTTCCACCAATTCATCCGGATCGGACAATTGGTCATGGTGGGCGGCGGCGGCAGATTCGCGAAGGATGTCCCGCCTTTCTGTCTGGTCGAGGACTACAACACCCTCACCGGCATCAACGCGATCGGACTCCGCCGCGCGGGCCTGCCGCCCGAGACCCGCATGGAGATCCGGCGGGCGTTCCGCCTCCTGTTCCGGTCCGGCCTCAATGTTTCCCAGGCTCTGGAGAAGGCGGCCGAATCCGAATGGACCCCCGAGTCCCTCGCGCTATTTGATTTCGTCAAGACTTCCAAACGGGGTGTCTGCCGGCCCGCCCGCGGCAGGGAGGCCGTGGACTGATGCGGGCGGCCGCCGTTGTTGACGGCCCGGCGAAGGCATCCGCCCGCGCCACATTTCTGCGGAGGCTCGCCAGCACGCTGGTGCTCTGGGCGCTGATCGCGCTCTCGGTGGTCGCGGGCAGCGCGTGGGGGGTCTTTGCCATTATTTTCGGGGTGGCCCTGCTGGCGCTGCGTGAATACTTCGCGCTCGCGAGGGCCGAAGGCGTGCGGGTGTTCACCCTCACGGGAATGATCTGCGCGGCGCTCTATCTCGTCGCCAGTTTCTTCGACCTGCGTTCCGAGTCGGTGCATACCGGACCCGGTCTCGAAATGGGGATCCTTGTCGGGTTTCTTTTTGTGATTTTTGTGCGGCAAATGTGGCGGCGGGCCGCCGAGCGCGAGCCGCTCGAGGCGATCGCGTTCACCGTCTTCGGCCTGCTTTACATTCCGTGGTTGTTCAACTTCCTTACGAAGATCCTGTTTTTGTCGCCGCCGGCGGCCGACGGGTCCCCGACCGGCCAGTATTATATTTTGTATTTGCTGGTGGTGACCAAGTTCAGCGACATGGGGGCCTATGTTGTCGGGAGCCTTTTCGGCAGGCACCCGTTCGCGCCGCACATCAGCCCGAAAAAAACCTGGGAAGGTCTCGCCGGGGCGCTCACGGTTTCGCTTATGGGAAGCTGGTGGGTTTACGGGCTCATGCCCGAGAGGCTTGGCGCCCTGCGGTTCGCGGATGTGACCGTGCTCGGCCTTCTGCTCGGGGCGGCGGCCGTGGTGGGCGACCTCGCCGAGTCGATCATCAAACGCAGCGCCCATGCCAAGGACAGCAGTCGCGTCCTGCCCGGAATCGGAGGCACCCTCGACCTCATCGACAGCATTCTCTTCACCGCCCCAATCTTTTATTTTTACCTTCGCGCCGTCGCGGGCGGCCCGCTCCAGTGAAAAGGATCGTCATCCTCGGAGCCACCGGATCGATCGGAAAAAGCGCGCGCCAGGTCGCCCGTGCGATCCCCGGCCACATGCGGGTGGTCGGCCTTTCCGGCCACTCGAACCGCTCCGAACTGGCCGCCGCCGCCGCCGAATTTCCCGATGCGAGAGTGGTCGATTCCTCCGCGCCTGGCGGAGCCGAGCGCCTTGTCGAATTGGCCACGATGCCGGAGGCCGACATGGTGCTCATCGCGATCGTTGGGACGGCCGGGCTTCGCCCCGCACTGGCGGCGCTCGCCGCCGGAAAGGACCTCGCCGTGGCCAGCAAAGAAATCCTTGTCATGGCCGGCGAGGCCGTGATGGCGGCCGCCCGCGCGCACGGGCGCCGCGTGCTCCCCGTCGATAGCGAACACAACGCGATCTTCCAATGCCTCGAGGGCCGCGACCCCGCCTCAGTGCGCAGACTCATCCTCACCTGCTCGGGCGGCCCGTTCCGCGCGGCGGACCCCGCGCGGGTGGCCTCCGCCACGGTCGAGGAAGCCCTGCGCCATCCCACATGGAACATGGGCCGCAAGATCACGATCGACTCCGCCACCCTCTTCAACAAAGGCCTCGAGATGATCGAGGCGCGCTGGCTCTTCGACGTGCCCATGTCGCGCGTGGATGTGGTCGTCCACCCGCAGAGCATCGTCCACTCGATGGTGGAATTTGTGGACGGCTCGGTCCTCGCCCAGATGAGCCATTCCGATATGCGCTTTCCCATCCAATACGCGGTCACCTGGCCCGGCCGCGTCGAGGGCGCACTTCCGCCGCTGGATTTCGCCAAGCTCTCCCGGCTCGATTTCGAGGAACCCCGGCGCGACGTTTTTCCGGCGCTGGATCTTGCCCGCCGGGCCGGCGAGGCGTGCGGGGTCCTTCCCGCCGTGCTCAACGCCGCCAACGAGGAAGCCGTCGCCGCCTTCCTCGACCGGCGCATTCCGTTTCCCGGAATCTGGGAACTCGTGCGGGGAGCCATGGAAGTGGCCACCAACACCCCCAGACCGTCCCTCGAGGAAATTATTGCCGCCGACGAGCGGGCGCGCGCATGGGTCCGCGAAGCCGTGCGTCCTGCCGAATGTTCGCCCACGGGAAAGAATTCCAGTCCATTCTAGCCCGTCTTTCTCAACTGGAGGCATCGGCAGCGCGCGAAGGCTGATAAAATCAAGATCATGATCAAAAGGTCTTCACTACAGAGTGGTGATTTAGCGCAGGAGTTGGTGGGATGCGGTG
>Ga0114939_10002081_pt1 | contig 15254 bp, 11 predicted proteins | sample AshMeaCrysSpring_FD_87196 | JGI IMG/M metagenome (GOLD analysis project Ga0114939, IMG submission 87196) | Groundwater microbial communities from Big Spring, Nevada to study Microbial Dark Matter (Phase II) - Ash Meadows Crystal Spring | ecosystem: Environmental > Aquatic > Deep subsurface >... | reverse complement strand
CTCTGTTAATCCCGAAGGCACATCATAGGTTGACGATGTGGCGCCGCCAATCGTATTCCATACTGCAAACGGCGATACACTGCTCTCCCAACGGTAACTGATCGTGCCATCACCCATGCCCGCAGTGGCACTCGTGAATGCTGACGCATCGCCACCATTACAGATCGTTTGGTTGCCAGTGATTGTGCCGGCCTGAACCACGGCCTGTACCGTCACCGTCAGCGTGTTGCTGTTCTGCGAACATGCCACACTATTCAGCGTACTGGTCGCAACACGGCGGTAATAAGTCGTTGTCGTTAGTCCCGAAGGAACATCGTATGTGGCTGAGGTAGCGCCGCTAATATCGCTAAAACTGATGTTGTCGGTTGAGGACTGCCACTGATAGGTTATCGTTCCAGAACCGGTTGCTGCAGTTTGAGTAAATAAAGCAGGATCGCCACCATTGCATATCGTTTGGTCACCACTGATTGTGCCGGCCTGAACCACGGCCTGTACCGTCACCGTCAGCGTGTTGCTGTTCTGCGAACATGCCACACTGTTCAGCGTACTCGTCGCAACACGGCGGTAATAGGTCGTTGTCGTTAATCCCGATGGAACATCGTATGTGGCTGATGTAGCGCCGCTGATATCGCTAAAACTGATGTTGTCCGTTGAAGACTGCCACTGATAGCTTATCGTTCCCGAACCGGTTGCTTCAGTTTGAGCAAATAAAGCAGGATCACCACCATTGCATATCGTTTGGTCACCACTGATTGTGCCGGCACCCACAACAGCCTGAACCGTTACCGTCAGCGTGTTGCTGTTCTGCGAACATGCCACACTGTTCAGCGTACAGGTTGCAACACGGCGGTAATAAGTCGTCGTCGTTAATCCCGAAGGAACATCGTATGTGGCTGATGTAGCGCCGCTAATATCGCTAAAACTGATGTTGTCGGTTGAGGACTGCCACTGATAGGTTATCGCTCCAGAACCGCTTGCTGCAGTTTGTGTAAAGGCAGCAGGATTACCACCGTGACATATCGTCTGGTCACCACTGATTGTGCCGGCTGCAACGCTGTTTACAAATACGGTAGATACAGTGCTGTTGGCAGCAGGGCAAACACCACTTTGCACCACGGCCCTGAAATAAGTAGTAGTTGCAAGGGCGCCAATTTCGGTTGTAGTAAGCGTGGTAGTGGTATTGGCAATGTCGGTTACCGAAGAAGAAAAATCAGCAACTGTAGAACGCTGCCATTTGACTACCGTTCCGGTAAAACCGCTTAACGAAATATTTGAAAGTGGAGTACCACCAATACAAACGGTTTGGTTTGAGGAGGTAGTGCCCCCCACCGAGGTGGCATCTACATTGATGTTGGTAGTATTATTCGCTGAAATGGTGCTTACACAACCCGGTGAAGGCGTGGAAACTTCTGAAGCCAGCTGGGAAATAGTTATCGTAGTATTTCCACTATTGGCAAGTGCAATCGTGCCGAAGGATGCGGAACCTGCTGTAGAAACCGTGAAGGAAGCAGTTTGGTTGGTTGCTGTGTTGGCGCCGCTGAGAGAATAGGTGACAACATAGTTGCCAACTGGCAAGCCAGCCGCAGAAGAAGAAAGGGTTATGGTGGCAATTGAACCGGCGCAAATAGAACTTGTTGAAATTGAAGAAAGACTGTAGGTCGGACAGGTGTAATATATTGAAACCCTTCCGTTGGCTCCGTTACCGCCTTCCAAGGCGCCGCCGCCCTCACCACCACCCCCACCGCCTGGAACAATGCCTGGGTTACCATTATTATCATTGCTCCCTCCAATACCTCCACTTCCTGCACCTGAAATACCTGTACCACCGGCCCCACCTGTGCCTCCTGAATTGGCCGAACCATTTTGGCCATTTCCACTTGAACTTCCAGCAGCGCCTCCTCCAGCACCTCCAGAGTTGGATACGCCATTATTGGTTGCTCCAGAACCGCCTGAGGTATTTATGTCACCAGATGTTCCTGCTATTCCACCGGCACCAAATGTGTTTGCATTCGCTCCACTTCCGCCATTCGCTGAATAAAGCCCGCCATATGATGAACTACTACCTGAGGCTCCTGATGTTGCCGGAGATATTGCCCTTAAACCACCGCTTCCAACAGTGATTGTAACCGGATTTGCGGGTGTGGCTGAAAAAAATGATTTTTTGGAAAATGCACCTCCACCTCCCCCGGCTGATCCTCTATTTCCACTAACAAATCCACCTCCGCCGCCGGCACCCCAAACTAAAACACTGTCTATGATAGTTACTCCGGCCGGTGCTCTGAAGATACTTGAAGCGTTGTATATTGCTTGGCTCTGCCCCCAACCCCACACCCCCATCATCGCCCCCAACACCATCCCCAGCACCCGCATACCAATCCACAGGTGCCTGCCCACTGTATGGTTTGGGCAAGCATTCTGTTGCAGTAGTGCAAGAGGTGTAATGGATGTATGGAATATTTGCACCATGAAACGGACAGTTTTGGTGTGTTGATTTAGTTTGGTGGTTTTTCAATACGCTATTAAATAGCCAAAGCAACTCGCCGTTTTGCTTTGCGAATGGGGCTTTTATTTAGCGGTAGCCGGCAGGTGTTTTTGGCCTGCCCTCCGTTTCCTAAGAATATTGCTGTTAAAGATTTTCAAAATGCTAAATTAAATCGTTTTTTCGGGTTTTTTTGTTTTTTTTTTTGAGGGGGGCTCACCCGGGCCTCACCCTCGGTCCCTCTCCCGGGGGGAAAGGGAGGCCGGGCAAGCGGTGCACGCCTTGGCGGTAGTACTGATGTGCAAGCTGATGGAATTCTATTTGGCGGGGGTCTCACCCTTCCCTCTCCCGGGGGTGAGGGAGGCCGGGCATTCGTGCAGGGCCTGGCTGGCATGCTGACATGACAGGCCGTTGGACATCTATTTGGCGGGGTCCTCGCCCTCGGTCCCTCCGCTACAGGCGAGGGAGGCCGGGCATTCGTGCAGGGCCTGGCTGGCTTGCTGACATGACAGGCTGTTGGAAATCTATTTGGCGGGGGGCCTCGCCCTCGGTCCCTCCGCTACAGGCGAGAGAGGCCGGGCGGGCGGTGCGGGGATGGACCGCGGTGCTGACGTGCCCTGCTAAAGGATCTATCTTCGATAGGGGCATCTGATTCGGCTTTTTGGAGAAGAACGGCTTGGCGGAGGCCGGTCTTGGGCCACCTGTACGCATACACACCCATTACCTCAGCAGCCTTTTCAGTATATTCAAATACCAGCTTTTGCGCGGGGCATACCACAGGGGAGTGTCTATCCAGGTGGGGGTGTGCATAATGCTTTTGCGGTGGGTAAACGTGTCAAAGCCATCTTTTCCATGGTAGGCGCCCATGCCGCTGGTGCCCACGCCGCCAAAAGGCAGGTTGGGGTTGCCCAGGTGCACCAGCCCGTTGTTTACACAGCCGCCGCCAAAGCGCACCCGGTTGATGAAGAAGTTGGCCGTTTGGCGCGATGCCGTGTACACATACAAGGCCAGCGGATACGGATTGCGGTCTATAATTGCAAGGGCTTCCTCGTTGGTGCTGTAGGTAATAATGGGCAGTATGGGCCCAAATATTTCGTCCTGCATTACCGCCGCATCTTCGTGCACATCGGTCAGTATCGTGGGCTCTATAAACTTGTCGGCTTCGCTGGTATTGCCACCGTACACAATATTTCCATCGCCCAGGTAACTGCACAGCCTTTTATGCTGCCGCTGGTTGATGATGCGTCCATATGCGGTGCTGCTGCGTGCATCGCCTTCCAGTTGTTTATTCAGCTCGGCTTTCAGCTTTTCCAGCAGCTTGTCCTTTACGCTTTCGTGCACCAGCAGGTAATCGTTGGCCACGCAGGTTTGGCCGGCATTCATCAGTTTGGCAAATACAATTTTGCGGGCCGCAAAGGCCAGGTTGGCATCGGCGGCTACTATACCGGGGCTTTTGCCACCCAGTTCCAGGGTTACAGGGCTCAGGTGGCGGGCCGCGGCCTGCATAATGATTTTGCCCACGGCAGGCGAGCCGGTATAAAAAATGTGGTCGAAATGGAAGGGCTCAATGAGTTGGCTGGTAACCAGGTGGCCCGGGCCGGTGATAACGGCAATGTATTCGGGCTCAAAAGTTTCCTCTATCAAGAGCCTGATGGCCTGGCTGGTGGCAAGGGCCAGCTCGCTTGGTTTAAGGATAGCCGTGTTGCCACCGGCAATGGCAGGTACCAGGCTGCTTAGCAGCAGCTGCAGGGGGTAGTTCCAGGGGCTTATGTGCAGGGTTACCCCCAGGGGGGGCCGCACTACATAGCTTGTGGAAGGAAAAAACATGAGGGGCGTGGGTTTGCGTTCGGGTTGCATCCAGTTGCGCAGGTGCTTCAGGGTATGGTTTATTTCGGCATAAAGCGGGCCTAATTCTGTACCATAGGCTTCAAAAGCATCTTTATGCAGATCGGCATGCAGGGCTTCGACCAGGTTTTTTTCGTGGCGTTCCAGGGCGCGCTTGAGCACGCCCAACTGCCCTTTGCGAAACTCGTAGCTAAGGGTGGCGCCGCTTTTGAAAAAGTGGCGCTGAGCCAATACAAGTTCTTCAAGTTGCTGGCTGTTGAGGCTGAGGGCTTCACTAGCGGCGGGCGTTTGTGGCGCGAAGGTGGAAATCATGGCATGCAAATGTGGTAAATGAGAAAAATGGCCTTAAAGTTAAGGCCGGAGGATGCTATTTAGATGGCGCCATCTTGCCCGGGTGCAGCACCGCCGGCCATGGGCTGCCGGGCCTGGCGGGTAGTGCGCTGCCATAGCCCTGCGCGCAGGCATGGTGCAGGGGGGCACCGTGGGCTAAGCCGCAGCGTACCGCAGCCAGCAGGGCCGAAACTGCTGAAGGGATATGTAGAGAAGCATAGAGCCCCAAAAAATTCTCCACCTTTCTAGTGGCCAATCTTCCGCATAAATGAGGTATAGCCTGATTACAGGCTATCTTAGGTGCAACGAAAACAACTTTATGGATACAAACTACCGCACCCTTAAATGGGTAAAACCCGAAGACCTAAACCCCAACCATACCCTGTTTGGCGGCTGGCTGCTGCAGTGGATAGACGAAGAATCGGCCCTGTATGCGGTAACCCAACTGCACAACCACCGTTTGGTAACCAAATACATGAGCGAAATAAGCTTTATTTCGGCGCCTGCGCAAGGCGATATTGTAGAAATAGGCATGATAGCTACCCAATTTGGCACCACCAGCATTACGCTGCGCTGTGAGGTACGCAATAAGCTTTCCAACCAGCTCATACTTACCATCGACAAAATTGTGTACGTAAACCTGGGAGCCGATGGTAAGCCTGCACCCCATGGCAAAACGCAGATTACCTGGTAAAAAGAGCAGGCTGGCAAACCGCGGCAGTTAACTTGCGCAACAATCGTTATTTTGCTTGTGGAACAATTTAATCACGATTTGCAATTTATGTGGCGTGCCCTGGCCGAGGCACAGGTGGCCCTGGCCGAGGACGAAATACCGATAGGCGCATTGGTGGTGCAGCAAAACCGCGTTATTGGCCGCGGGCACAACCAAACAGAGCGCCTGAAAGATGTAACGGCCCATGCCGAAATGCTGGCCCTGACGGCGGCATTTAACTACCTGGGCGCCAAGTACCTGCCCGATGCCACCCTGTACGTAACCGTGGAGCCCTGCCATATGTGTGCCGGCGCCCTGTACTGGAGCAAAATTGGCCGCATTGTATATGGCGCGCCAGATGTAAAACACGGCTACCGCGCCTTTTACGGCAGCCACAATCCTTTTCACCCAAAAACAGAACTGGTACACGGTATTTTGGAGGAGGAGTGCGCCGCCCTCATGAAAAACTTTTTTAAAGCCAAACGCTGACAGGCAAGCGTACCTTTGCGTAATTGGTAATAACTGCCTGACAGAACGACCTGCTCAACTGCTTCGGCACAATTTTGTTACTGATTATGTACGCAAACGAATCATCTATCATAATTTAAAATCATCATTATGGCATTTACACTCGATCCGCTGCCTTATGCGCACAACGCGCTGGAGCCTTACTTCGACACTATGACTATGGAAATACACCATGGCAAGCACCATCAGGCCTATGTAACCAACCTGAACAATGCCATAGCCGGTACGGCCAACGAAGGCAAAAGCCTGGAAGAGCTGGTGGCTAACGCAGGCGCCATTGGCGGCCCCGTACGCAACAATGGTGGCGGCCATTGGAACCATACCTTTTTTTGGAACCAACTAAAGCTGAACGAAGGCGGCAAGCCCACCGGCGCCCTGGCTACAGCTATTGATGCCGAGCTGGGCGGTTTCGACAAACTGAAAGAAGACTTTAAAAAAGGCGGCATTGCCCGCTTTGGCAGTGGCTGGGCCTGGCTGATTGTAAAAGACGGTAAGCTGGCTATAAGCAGCACCCCCAACCAGGACAACCCCCTGATGGATGTAGCCGAAGTAAAAGGTACGCCCGTACTGGGCCTCGATGTATGGGAACACGCCTACTACCTGAAGTATCAAAACCGCCGTCCCGACTTCATCGACGCTTTTTGGAATGTGGTAAACTGGGATGTGGTAAACGACCGCTATGTAAAGGCCCTGGGCTAATTGCGTTTTTGCACAAGGGCACTTCTAAAAACAAAAACCGGCGAGAGATGATCTTTCGCCGGTTTTTTTATGAATTAAATTCAGCGACATTTTGGCCTATTGAATAAACGATTTTCTGTCCTAAATTCACGCTTTTACCAAGTTCAGTTACTATGTTAGCAAAGGTGAAACCACAAAAAACACATGTTGTGCCAATATCCAAAAGTAGGAAGTTGCCCCGCATTCTATCCGAATGGGGACTCCTGATATTTTTACTGCTGCTAGCGGTAAACGGCTATGCGCAACCACACAACGACAGCCTGTACTACGCAAAGCAAAAGACCAACCTCGACTCGCTGGCCCATTATACCACCGAGCTGAGGCGGCTGGCAGCTACAGCACAGCAAGCGCAGGATAAGGTACGTGCATTGCGTGCACAGTTACAGCTTGTACCCAAGGACAACCAGACAGCAAGGCAAGCCAAAGAAATAGCGCTAAAGAAAGAGGAAGAACTTGCGAATGCGTGGGCTATGCAACGCAAAAACCTGCTCGATTTCTTGCGTAATCATGTATTTGGCTACCCGGTATTGGGGCCTCAGCAAGACACGCTGTACTTGCTGTATGCCAAATCGGGTACTTCGCTGCCCAGCGAACGAGCACTACTGGTTACCGAAAAAATAAAGAAGCTATACCAGTACCAGAAGTTCCAGCCCGAATCGCTAAAGGTGGAAATGACTGATGATGTAAACGAAATCGTGTACGACGATTTTGTAATTGCCCGCATTACAGGCGATGATACACTTTGGGCTACAAGCACTGGCACTGAGCTTGCCCTTGAAGTGCGCAACAGGATGGCAAATGCCATAGAAGTGGCGCGCAGCGAGCATAGCCGCGAAGTGTGGTTGTGGCGTATTGGCAAACTTGTAGGCATACTTGTAGCACTGCTTATGGTGCTCAAGTTGGTAAACCTGGGCTATCGGCGGCTGATGGCTGTATTGCACCAAAAGGGACCCAAGGTGCTGCGCGATATCAGCTACAAGGGGTATGTTGCCTTATCGGGCAACAAGCTGCTTGGCGCTTTAGCAGCAGTACTGCGAGTGGTGCGCTGGGTATTTTTTCTGCTGCTATTGTATGGAGCGCTCACCCTTATATTCAGTGTACTGCCGGATACGCGTGGTTGGGCTGACATATTGGTGCACCTGGTTGCCGACCCCCTGCGTAGCATGGCGCTGGCCATTTGGCACTATATGCCCAAAATGGTGGTAGCCGCACTTATTGCCTTTATCATGTACCATGTCATCCGCTTTACCCGCCTGGTTTTTGCCGAAATAGGCAAAGAGCGGTTGAAAATACCCGGCTTTTATGCCGAGTGGGCTATGCCCACTTACAGCTTGGTAAAGGTTATTCTGGTTGCATTCACATTTGTAGTCATATTTCCTTACCTGCCTGGCTCCGGCTCCGAAGTATTCAAAGGAGTATCCGTGTTTTTTGGGCTACTGCTATCGCTTGGGGCCTCATCGGCGGTGGCCAACGTAATAGCAGGGCTGGTAATAACATATATGCGCCCGTTTAAAGCAGGCGACGTAATAAAGGCCGGCGATGTACTGGGAAGGGTAGTTGAAAAAAGCCTGCTGGTAACCCGGCTCAAGACCTTTAAAAATGAAATGGTTACTATTCCAAATTCCACCATGCTGCTGGGCAATATGACCAACTACAGCACCAATGCAGCCGCTGGTGGCCTTATTGTGCATACCACCGTAACCATTGGGTACGATGTACCCTGGCGAGCCATGCACGAAGCACTGCTGGTGGCTGCGGCACGTTGCGATTTATTGCTGCCAACGCCCGCCCCCTTTGTGCTGCAAACAAGCCTTGATGATTTTTACGTATCGTACCAGGTAAACGCACATACCCAACAAGCCGGCCGTATGCCCGAAGTGTACTCACAATTGCACCAGCATATTCAGGATGCATGCAACGAGCGGGGCATCGAAATTATGAGCCCACACTACCGCGCTGCACGCGATGGTAATGCCTCCACCATACCTGCCGAGTACCTGGGCAAAGACTACCAGGCACCTTCTTTTGGTGTACGGTTGAATAAGGATAACTGACCATCCATTTACACCGTTAAATATACCGGCCCCGGTAAAAAGGTAAACAACAGTGCCAAGGTGGTTTGTCTGTTTATCCGGACACGGATAAAGCGGATAGTAAAGATGAAGACCGATAAATGACTTATACAATCCGTTCCAATTAGCTTCATCCGTTCAATTTGTTTGCTATTCACCTCGGATTGCTTTTTCCGCTGATATTCACAGATTTTCCGAAGATGTAATGCCTGCGGCATTTTGAGAACACGGATAAAGCGAATAGTGCAGATGAAGACAGATTGATTATCTATCCCAAACTCCAATCCGTTTTATCCGTTCAATCTGTGCTCCATCCTGCCCAATCATCCATTCTGCCCCAGCGCAACCCCATCAGCACCCGCCTACGCTAGCGCTTCGTCGGGCAGGCATTAGCTATTTGGCACATTCCCGCATTGCGCCTTTGAGAAATTGAGAAATTGCGCCATTCTTCCTTAACCTCTGCTAACCCTTACCTTCGCCCCCTATGCAGGTTGCCGGCTTTACCTTTATTTGCAATGCGGTAAAATATGATTACCCGGTAGTGGAGGCCATCCGCAGCATACTGCCACTGTGCCAACAGCTGTACGTAGCCGTAGGCCAAAGCGAAGATGGTACCCGAGACCTGGTGGCTGCCATAGACCCCCAGAAAGTGGTGATTATTGATACCGTGTGGGATGACAGCCAGCGCGAAGGTGGACGTGTGCTTGCTGCCGAAACAGATAAGGCTTTTGCCGCCATAGCGCCGCAGTACGACTGGTGTTTTTACATACAAGGCGACGAAGTGCTGCACGAGCAATACCTGTCTGCTGTGCAAGCAGCCATGGAGGGCTATGCAAACAATAAACAGGTAGATGGCCTGTTGTTTAGCTACCGTCACTTTTACGGCAGCTACGATTATGTGGCCAACAGCAGCAGGTGGTACCGCCACGAAATACGCGTGGTGCGCAACAATAAAAACATTTTCAGCTACCGCGATGCACAGGGTTTTCGAAAGGGCAACAACAAAAAGCTACGTGTAAAGGCTGTAGATGCCTGGATACACCACTACGGTTGGGTACGCGAGCCGGGCGCCATGCAGGCCAAGTACAACAATTTTGGCCGGTACTGGAAGGGCGATTCCTGGGCCGAGGACCAGCAGAAAACCTACAGCGGGCCCTTCGATTACAGCCTGGTAGACAGCCTGGAGCGATACACCGGCACCCACCCGCAGGTGATGCAGGCCCGCATAGCCCGCATGAACTGGCAGTTTGACCGCGACCTGAGCTATAATAGGCTTCGCTTGAAAGACCGCCTCAAAAACCTGTGCGAAAGGCTATTTGGCTTCAGACCCTTCGACTACAAAAACTACAAGAAGATCTAGTGGCCGGCGATTAATCCATGCAACGCAAACTCCTCTTTGTTATCAACCCCATATCGGGTACGCGCGGCAAGCAGGGCCTGGAAGCCTGGCTGCATCAGCGCGCAAAGAAGCATAGCCTTGATGCCATCGTTTTGCATACACAGGCAAATACCAGCCCTGCTGCCTTGCAGCACGATGCTTTGCAGGCAGGCGCCACCGATGTGGTAGCCGTGGGCGGCGATGGCACGGTAAACCTTGTAGCCGCAGCCGTGGCTGGTACCTCCATGCGCATGGCCATAGTACCGGTGGGCAGCGGCAACGGGCTGGCACGCAGCGCAGGCATACCCCTAAAGCCTTCGGGTGCATTTGAGGTGTTGTTGACAGGCACCCTTCAGCAGAGTGATGCCTTTGCGGTAAACGGACAATTTGCCTGTATGCTGGTGGGTATTGGTTTTGATGCTGCTGTGGCCCATCGTTTTGCGCAGCAAAAAAAACGAGGCTTCCTCACCTATGCTCGCCTTACTCTGCTGGAATACCTGCGGTTTAAGCCCATACCCTTTCCATTAGGGCCAATGGCTTTATCCTGGATACCGCTGCCTATATGATTACCGTGGCTAACAGCAACCAGTTTGGCAACAACGTAACCATAGCGCCCATGGCCAGCCTTACCGATGGCTTGCTGGATATTGTAGTGGTAAAAAAGCAACCCCGCTGGATGCTGCCCATTTCGCTGTTGCGACAGGTAGGCGGTGGTTTCAAAATGCATCGCAGTGGTGCGGTGGCCCGGGGGCAGCATGTGGTGTATTTTCAGGCTGCAGCGCTCAACGTGGAGTGTACCAAACCGCTACCCGTGCATATAGATGGCGACCCGGCCGGCCATCACAGCAAGCTGAATATTGCAGTATTGCCCGGCGCGTTTACCCTTTGGGTGCCAAAGCCTGCCAAACGATAACAAACCAGGCCCACATGGCCATTTTATTGCCGGGCACTACATGCATAGCAGCTACTTGTCTCCCTTTTTCTGCCCAAGCAGCTCATACACTTTCAGCATTTTGGGGTCTTGCCGCGTTGCCAGGTAATAGCTGCCGGGTGGCACGGGCACATCGGGTTGTATGCCGCGGCCATCGTGCGGCGCCTTGCTGTTGATAACCATTCGGTACAAGGGCAGGCGCATGCGTACCCTGGTGTAGGGCAATACCAGTTCTGGTATGTTGATGGCCGAGTTGCCATAGGCCCCGCCACCGGTTTCCTCGCCCACAATGGTTACGTTGGGCTGACCGGCCAGCGGCGTAATAAACAGGTTGCTGGCCGAAAAAGTGAATCCACCGGTAATGATGTACACCTGCCCATTAAAGTGGTGTTTCTTCAAAGGCTTAAAATATTTGGTTTCGTAGCTCCGGTAATGCAACTGCCCGTCGTCCATGCGGCGGGTTACAAAAAGGGCTTGCAATTTGTACAGCAGGCCTTCGCGCACCCGGCCCGGGTAGGGATATTCCAGGCTTTTGGCCGCCACCGTATCAGCCACCCGAAAGGGCCGCGATACCAGGTACCGGGTAAGTTTGGTGCTGTTGTTTATTTTGCCACCACCATTTTCGCGCAGTTCCAGCACCAGGTGCTGTATGCGCATACGTTGCAGGGTGGCAAACGATTGGCGGAAGAATCGCAGCTGCCCCGATGAGCTAAAAGAGTTAATAACCATAATGGCCAGGCTGCGGGCGGTGTCGATGGTAAAGCGCCCGGTAGCGGTGCGTAGTGGCACTCTGCCGCGCAACGAATCGGGTATAGGTGGCCGGCTACCCTTTTGCCTGCGCTGCGCCGAATCGTTGCCGCGGGGATCGAAATTTTTGACGGTAGCCGTGCCACGCAAACTATTAAGGCTTGTGTAGTTAATAGCATAGCTATCGCTGAGGCCAAACACGCTTTTGTGCCAGGCCGGAAAATTGTTGCTGATAAGCTGCCAGGCAAAGTTGCGGTGGTAGCCATCGGTGCTAATAAATTGGCACAGGCTATCGAGTATTTGTGCCACTGTACGGCCATTGATGGCATGAACCAGTACACCGCGCACCAGCACACTATCGCTACGGTGGGCATTGGCCAGCACCACCATGCTATCGCCACCCCACACCTTTACCTGTAAGGGAAAAACGGGCTCGCGGGGTGGATGCTTGCGGGCATATTTGGAGGCTGCTTTGGAAGGGCGCACGCTGGTGTGCCCACACCTGATGGTAGCCAGGGCTTTGGCCATGCGCAGGCGAAACTGTGTCTCAGTAAGCGAATCGGTAAGGCTTGCCTGCAGAACATTAAATGCTTTTGAAATAGTTTCGGCAGGTTCGTACCAGGTTAATGCCGGGTGGTTGGCCTCCAGGGTTTGCCGCGCCAATTCAGCATCACGCAGCAGCGCTTCGGGCGCATACTTTTTTGCAGGCGTATAAGAAGCCGATGCCGCGCATCCGCCCAACAATATTACCAAGCCTGCCAACCACGCCAATTGCCCGCCTCTCATCGCAGTAAATGTAGGAAGGCTACGCAAAACGGCAGGCGCCTGATTATGCAAATGGCACCAGGGTATTTGCAAAAACCCATGACACAGCATTGCGCCACACCGGTAACCTGCTCCTGTACAAATTAATGTCGTTCGGTTAAGTGAAAACCCGCCTGTAAGCTGGAATTCCGATGGTATCGGAATGGTAAGGGGTAAGTAAGCGGTGTCGGACTATCTTCCTGTAACCTTCCCGTACTTACCGCCTTTCCGGCTAAAACAGATCTTATTTAAACGACATTGCATTTAGCCCGGGGTAATCTGTCAGTTCTGCAAAAATTGAGATACCTGAGATACGTTTAGAAGCGCCTGCCACCGATTAGTTCGCGGCTTCCGGATGGTTAGTCTTTGAGCAATTGTACCCGCATCAACAGTGAATTGTAAAAGCGGTTGCGCTCTTTTTCGCCGGTACCGCTTATGAGGGCCGAGCGGCTGCGCAGCGTATGAAAGCCTTTAAAAACCCGCTCGTTAAACTCCTGGTTGCGGGTGTGCATGTAGTTAAACACATTGTAGGTAAGAAAGGCCAGCTTAACACTATCCAGCTCCACCATAATGGTGTTGGTACCTATCACTATTTCGTTTACATACACGTAAATAGGGGCTTTGTATTGGGTATCGGGGGCGCCCGGTATAAATTTTACCCCTTTCTCGCTTTGCTGCTTCAGGTGGGCAAGGGTGCGCTCAAAACTCTCCACCACGGCCAGCAGGTCGGCACGGCTTGCAAAACCGCCCGAGTCCTTAAAATATTTGATTTGGCTGATGGTGCTGTTAATGCTTTCCTCATTCCAGAGTTCTACCGATGGTATCTGATTATAGGTTTCCAGCATTTGACGGCCAACCGTGTTGCAGTCTTCAAAGGCATGCTCGTTTAGCGAAAAACCCTTGCCTGCCAGTGCGAGGTCGTTGTGTATGGTTTTAGCCCACACAAACGATTTAAAGGCACCCAACTCGGGGTACAGGTAAAACTGCCAAATGGGCATGTCTTTGCACAGGTACAACATTTCTTTTTTGCCAAACGAGTTGAAGTACTGCAGTTGCTTCAGCATACCTTTCAGCACCTCCACAAAGGGCACTTTTTCGCCATCAAAATCGGGCGCGCTAAAAACAAACGAATCGGAGTTGAGGCTTAGCAGTTGGTCAACAGAGAGTTTATAGTGATGGCAAATGGTTTGCAGCTCGCCCAGGGTGAGTGGTTTTTCGCCCCGTATGCGCCGGTACACGCTGTCGGAGCTCAGGTTCAGTAATTCGCCCAGTGCATCGGGCAACGAAATATGCGGGGGAAGGGCAGATTTTATGTGCTTAAAGAGTTGCTGCTGCAGTTGGGCGGTTTCCATAAAAGAGAGTTGAATGGATTTTCCGTAAAGGTAAAAACGATTTTACGGATTTCCCGTTTGAATTTAGTGATTCGTTCCTGCATTTCTCCAATATCTGCCACGTTTTGTATGGCAAATGGCGGCGGTAGCCGGATTATCCCCATGCATGGATGACGCGGCTGTTGCGGATGAAAACTGATGAATTCATTTATTGAAAAATACCCGTACCCATCCGTTTCACCCGTTCAATCTGTGTCCCATCCTCCGCCCCAATCAGTTTTATCGGTGTTATCCGTGTTTCATACCATACCCGGTAGTGCTTGCCAAAAAATAAATAATTCCCTATTTTGGCAATTCCGCTAAACCTTGTGGCAAAATGTCGTCAAACTATTCACTAAAAAAAGGTACAACCATGAAGAAAGTTCTTTTTACCGGCATGTTTGCCCTACTTATTGCCGGCATGTCGTATGCACAGGGCGGCCCGGGTGGTCAGCCCATGCCTATTCCCGAACGTGTTGACCGCACCATCGAGCGCCTGAAGCCCGAACTGAGCCTGACCGAGCAGCAGGCAAAAGACATGAAACCCATTTACACGGAGTTCTACACCAACCTAGACAGTATGCGTGCCACCGGGCAAAGGCCTACACCCGAAGCAAGGCAGGCACTGACCGACACTCGCAACGGCAAACTGAAAAAAGTGCTTAGCGAAGAGCAAATGAAGAAACTTGCTGAAGTTGAAGCTGCCATGCGCCAAAACCGTCCACAAGGTGGCCCCCCTCCCGGTGGTGGACCCAACCGCAGGTAAGTGCTCACTGCAGCAACAACCTGAATAACAGAACGGCCCGGCGTACTAAATATGAGTAGCACCGGGCCGTTTCTTATTTTTGCCTTGTTGATTAGTTGACCGGGTAGCTCATTCAACTTACGAACCCCCAATACTCACGAATACTCAAACACTCAAACTTACAAACTCCTGAACTCTCGAACATTCAAACATTCAAGCCTAACAGCATGCTTCACGTTTACGGAATACCCAATTGCAACACGGTAAAGAAAGTGCTGGACCAACTAAAATCCGAAGGCCAACACATTACCTTTCATGACTTTAAGAAAGAAGGCATAAGCAAGGCCAAACTGGAAGCATGGAGTAAGGCTGTAGGCTGGGAAGCCCTGGTAAACAAAAAAGGAACCACCTGGCGCGGTTTGTTGCCCGAGGTGCAGGCATCCATAACCAATAAAACAAATGCCTTTGCGCTGATGCAGGATAAGCCCAGCATTATTAAGCGGCCGGTAATAGAATGGCCCGAGGGTAGGGTGACGGTGGGGTTTTATTAGGTTGAGGTTGAGGTTGAGGTTGAG
>Ga0114939_10002080_pt1 | contig 15255 bp, 11 predicted proteins | sample AshMeaCrysSpring_FD_87196 | JGI IMG/M metagenome (GOLD analysis project Ga0114939, IMG submission 87196) | Groundwater microbial communities from Big Spring, Nevada to study Microbial Dark Matter (Phase II) - Ash Meadows Crystal Spring | ecosystem: Environmental > Aquatic > Deep subsurface >... | reverse complement strand
GATGAGCCGACATCGAGGTGCCAAACCGCCACGCCGCTGTGGACGCTCGGTGGCGATAAGCCTGTTATCCCCGGAGTACCTTTTATCTGATGAGCGATGACCCTTCCATACGGAATCACCGGATCACTAAGGCCTGCTTTCGCATCTGCTCGACTGATAAGTCTCGCAGTTAAGCACCCTTCTACCTTTACGCTCGGAGCCTGATTGCCGACCAGGCTGAGGGTACCTTTGCACTCCTCCGTTACTCTTTAGGAGGAGACCGCCCCAGTCAAACTGCCCAACTGACACTGTCCCCCGCCCGGATCACGGGATCGGGGTTAGAACTAAAGCATTGCCAGGCTGGTATTTCACCATTGGCTCCATGATGGCTGACGCCACCACTTCACAGCCTCCCAGCTATCCTACACAAGCAAGACCTCAGCCCAATATCAGCCTACAGTCAAGGTTCACGGGGTCTTTCCGTCTGACCGCGGGAACGTGGCATCTTCACCACGACTACAATTTCACCGAGTCGGCCGTTGAGACAGTGCTCCAGTCGTTACGCCTTTCATGCAGGTCGGAACTTACCCGACAAGGAACTTCGCTACCTTAGGACCCTCATAGTTAGGGCCGCCGTTTACCGGGGCTTCGGTCGCGAGCTTCTCCCGATAAATCGGGATAACCCTCTTCCTTAACCTACCGGCACCGGGCAGGCGTCAGTCTCTATACTTCCTCTTGCGAGTTTGCAGAGACCTGTGTTTTTGATAAACAGTCGCTGAAGCCGATTTTCTGTGGCCCCCAATGGCTCAACACCACCGGGGGCGCCCCTTATCGCGAACTTACGGGGCCATTTTGCAGAGTTCCTTAACGGCCGTTCTCTCGAGCGCCTTAGACTACTCGTCTCGCCTACCTGTGTCAGTTTTAGTACGGTCGCGTCGCTTCGAAGCTTAGAAGCTTTTCTTGGACGCCCTTCCGATGACTTCGAGAACTTAGATGCTCTCGGGCGATCGCCTTGGGGATACCCGGCGGATTTACCTACCGAGCGCCTCAGCGACCTCCACGGACATTTCTATTCGTACCGCTCACCATCCGGACGCCGTCCCTCCATCGCTCCACGAACACGGCGCGGGAATATTGACCCGCTTTCCATCGCCTACGCCTTTCGGCCTCGGCTAAGGGACCGGCTAACCCTGGGCGGAATTACCTTCCCCAGGAAACCTTAGGCTTTCGGCGAGCAGGATTCTCACCTGCTTTATCGTTACTCATTCCGGCATAATCGCCTGTACGCCCCGACACCGCTCCTTACGGTACGGCTTGTATCTGACGTACAGCGCTCTCCTACCGCTGCCAGCAAAGCTGGCAACCCGCTGCTTCGGCGCCGTGCTTACTCCCGTTCATTATCGGCGCAGAAATACTCGACCGGTAAGCTGTTACGCACTTTTTAAATGGTGGCTGCTTCTAAGCCAACATCCCGGCTGTCTCAGTATTTCAACTTCCTTTATGACTAAGCACGTCTTCGGGGCCTTAACAGACGATCAGGGTTGTTTCCCTTTTGACCACGGAGCTTATCCCCCGCAGACTGACTCCCGAGATAATCGCAACGGTATTCGGAGTTTGGTTCGATGAGGTACCCTTGGGAGAGCCCCCTTTCGATTCAGTCTCTCTACCCCCGTCGCGTAGTTCCTCGAGGCTATCCCTCAAGATGTTTCGGAGAGAACGAGCTATCTCTGCGTTTGATTAGACTTTCACTCCTCCTCACAAGTCATCCCCTCGGTTTTCAACCCAAGTGAGTTCGGTCCTCCACGCAGTTTAACCCGCGCTTCAACCTGCTCATGAGTAGGTCACGCAGTTTCGCGCCTACGACCCGTGACATATCGCCCTATTCAGACTCGGTTTCCCTTTGGCTCCAGCCCGGAAGGCCTTAACCTAGCCACGAACCGTAACTCGCCGGATCATTATGCAAAAGGCACGCCGTCACTCATCGCCCGAAGGCTATAGAGCTCCGACCGCTTGTAGGCACATGGTTTCAGGTTCACATTCCTCCCCTAACAGGGGTTCTTCTCACCTTTTGGTCGCCCTACTTGTTCACTATCGGTCATCAGGGAGTATTTAGCCTTGCGGGATGGTCCCCGCAGATTCAGCCGGGGTTCCACGTGACCCGGCTTACTCAGGTACCTCTCGGGAGGCGATACGACTTTCGTGTACGGGGCTGTCACCCTCTATGGCCGGACATTCCTGTGCCGTTCCACTAGTCGATCGCTTGGTAACTCCCATGTGAAAGGCCCTACAACCCCAAGGGGAAAATCCCCCTGGTTTGGGCTGTTCCGCTTTCGCTCGCCGCTACTGACGGAATCGATTTTTCTTTCTTCTCCTCCGGTTACTTAGATGTTTCAGTTCACCGGGTTGCCGACATGCACCTATGGATTCAGTGCATGCCATTCGGGTATCCCGGGATCATCGCTTGTTTGTCAGCTCCCCCAGGCTTTTCGCAGACTTCCACGCCCTTCATAGACTCCTGATGCCAAGGCATCCCCCATGCGCCCTTGGTGGTTTGACCATCGAAACCTCGAACTCGCTGTCTTCAGACTTCTCACCATGTCCCCTGCCACCGGCTGTCACCAGCCCGTAACACGCTTCACGATGCGGAGCTCCAAAGGCCTCGGCTCTCGGCCCGATGCCACCATCGAGCAACGCCGCACAACCTTCGCACCGACCGCTTTGCTCACGCAAACCAGTCCGCCGACGGCTGTCGGAGTCGCTGAGAATCCTCGCTTTACTCGTCGTCCTACTGCCTGCCCGTACCACCTGGAAGGAATCCACCAGGGGCCTGTCTACAGACAGCATCAACGCTCTCAAGAAAACCTAGTGATAAGTGCTGATCTGGCAAAGACTTGGTTACCCAGGTCGCCACCAAAGGCACTACCACCGTGGTGTTTCTAGATGCCCACTACCGCACAACCAACTTGTCAAAGAACAGTTCGCCTCAGTTTGCTCGGCGGCTCCCGGGAGTTCTCACTCCCAGTCAGCGGCTTTGCCCTCAGGCGAGTCGCGAAATCTAACGCAACGCACGCAGAGTCGTCAACGGCCGGCAACGCACCTTTTGCAGGATTTTTTACCTGGCTCGGCTGTGTCGCTGTAACTCGTTGAAGAGAAACAGCTTATGCCTTCGGGGCAGCCCCCGGCTGAGGCCTGCGTCACGCCCCTTCCTGCGATCCGCCGGCGGCATTTTTTTGCCGCCAACCCGTTCCCCGCCTCCCCTGGTCGGTTGCCGGCGCGGCCCGCGTTAGATCTGCAGAGCAGTCTGTTTCGGCTGGGTCGCGTCCACAGGAGGAGGAAAAGACGCGGAAAACAGCCGCTTCCCCGCCATCCGGCGACCATGGTTTTCGTTTTCCGCTCCGGCTGGCACCGGGTTTGCCCCTCGGAAACCGCGGATTCGGTCGACCGGAGCCCATGCAGCACCTCCGGTCGCAGACGAAGGAATCTTGCCGGACGGCGCGCTCTACGCTGTCGCCCGCAAATGCAAATGGTGGCACGCCATCCGCTGCGACAGCGGCCATCTCTTGCTCGGCAAAAGACAATAAGAGAAAGCACAACGTGAGTGCTGTGTTGGCCCGTCCGACTCGCCGCCTGTCAGGCTGCCGTACCGATCATCGGCCTTGAGGTGCGACAACTCGTTCATCGCATCTTGCTTTATCTGCGCGATACCGCATGCCGACCTGCCACTTCATGTTCTCTTCTGCATCGCGGCTTGCTCGGCGGCCCAGTATGAACGCGACGGATTCACAGAATATAGAAAATCCGTCTGCGCCAACTGGTGATTTCTCGCAGTCATACACTGCGCAGTCGAATCATTCGCGGCCAGGTATTACGATCACTGCAACCGGGCTGAATTCATCTCAACCGAACCGGCTGACGCGTGGCATTGCTATCGTGCAGCGAACGCTCAGCCGATGTTTTCGAGCTGGCATTCATCCAACCGGACCGAAGCGCCTTGACTGGTGAAATTGACGGCAATTATCAGACGCCGCTGGCCTTCCCGTTGAATCACGGTCCCCTCAAAGTCTTTGAACGGGCCGCTGCGTACTCGCACGCGATCGCCGGGGACCAGTTTTTCTTCGGGTGTAATTGGTGCGCCCGTCGCGATCAGGTCGCGGAGTTGTCGAAGGTCCGTGACGAGCTGTTCGACATCGACCACAGGGACGATCCGGCTGACGCAGTTGGTTTGCAAGGCCAGCAGCCGCGCGTGTTCGTCGCCGGTCAGAAATACATAGTTGGGAAACAGTGGTTGTTGGGTGCTCCGAATTCGGCCGCGTGGCGATTGCGTCCGCTTGATGAACTGCGGCCCGTAGTGCCGTACGGCGCTGGCGCGGAGCTTTCGCATCAACTGCTTTTCGTGGCGGCTGAGCGTATAGATGACCCACCATTGATCCCACGGCGCAATCGTCTCCAGCAGATTTGCCGGATAGATATCAGATTCGCGTTTGAGAACGGTCACGACAGCTACCTTGCCGCATCCATGGGCAAAATCAAGAGCCCTGCGAGCCCTTAGCGTAAGTGCGAATCGTGCGTTTGGGAAGCGGCGGACTATTGCGAGGTTGGGGGGTGGATGATCAGGTTTGCCAGTCGGCTGACTTCGCGATGAATCGCATGACGTTCAGAGACCGCTTGATGGCCGGCCATTCCCATCGCGGTCAGTGTCGGCAAAGAGGTTTGCAGAAGTGCGACGATGGCTTTCGCCAATCCATCGACGTCGCCTGCTGGCACCAGCCAACCGTTGCGTTCTGGTTGGACCAGTTCTGGAATGCCTGCGACATACGTACTGATCACCGGTCGGCCCAGCGCAAAGGCCTCCAAGATCACGACCGGTAGCCCTTCGGCGAAGCTGGGCAGGACAAGGGCTGTCGAGTTCACAATTGCATCGCGGACGGCATCGCTGCTTTGCCAGCCCGCCAGATGAATGGATTGGTGGAGGTTGAATTTCTCAATCGCACGTTCGATATGAGGCCTCGTTGGCCCGTCGCCGATGATTGTCAATTGGGGATTCAACCCCTGCTGAGAAACGTTTGCGATTGCCTCGACCAGTAAAGTCTGACCTTTTTCTTCACAGAGGCGGCCAACGGTTACCAGGCGATTCGCGGCGGTCACGGGCGTGGGTGCTGGCCCCAGAAACCGTTCGTCCAGGCCACACCGTACGATTTGCAGCTTGTACCAGTCTTCTGGAGCACACCACGCCATGCATTGGCTACGGCAAAACGAGGTAATACACGCGACGAACGCAGATCGGGCGATTTTCTCTTTCAGACCGATTTGGCTCACCACGTAAAACTCGTGGGGGCCATGTACCGTCATGCTGAAGGGAATCCCGGAGATCCGAGCAGCCAGCATCGCGACGGTCGCAGAGTTTTCGGCGATGTGGTTGTGAATGTGGCTGATTGCATGGGCCGACAGTTGCTGAGCCAGATAGGCAGCTTCCAGGAGGTAGGCAAAGTGCCAAAGCATCGCCTTCAGGCCTGGAGTGCGTATCTTCCAGGCCAAACGGATCGCGGCCAGCACCGCAAGCGGTCGTTTGCAGAACTGCTGCAGGAGGGCCCAGACCAATCGCGCCGTCGAGTGTTCCAGAAGGTAATCCGTGGTCGCTTGGGCGGCTCGAATCTCCTCGCTGATTGCCTGCTCTCGACTGCGGCGAACACTGAATGTGTGAACGGTGAATCCCAGGCGCCGAAGCTCATCGACTTCCCTGCGAATGAAGGTGTCGCCTGCTCGTGCGTACTCGCTGGTCAGATATGCGATCGACTTCACGTGTCTGGGTAACTCCTCGAAGTGACCTGCAGGCGTTTGGCTTAAACGCTGCGGATGTCATGGGGCGTCGCAGAGGCTGGGCGATCGCTGGGTTGCTTGTGAGCAATGGGGATTGAGAAGGTCTTCAGGAATGCCTCGGCCAATGGTACGGGCGGCTGCCAGCTCAGCACCGAGCGGAGCTTGTCGGTGGAAAACCGCAAGGGCTTGAAGCGTGCTGCGAAGCGCGCGGGCACGATAATGCCCGGGAGTTTGCCGTGCTTGCCAAACAGCAAGCGGCTGATTGTTTTTGCGATCCTGGCTTGAACCATTCCCAAGAAATATGGCCAGGGAATGCTCGGTCCGCGGCGACCGACCCAACGCCGGTACTGTCGATCGTAAGCGGTGGGAGATTCCCCTTCACTGTCCACCAGATTGATCGTCTCTCCATAGGCCGCGTCAGTCTCAGCAGCCTGAATGATCGCGTCCGCTGCATTGTCCACGAACGTCAGGGGCAGCCGCTTGCCGCCCATCACGCGAAAGAAGAGTGGTCCCAGCGAATAGCCGACTCCAGCCAGTTCCTCGTTGCCGGGGCCCCAGATAAATCCAGGGCGAAGAATGCAGAGTTGCCAGCCGTGTTTCTCGGCCATTTCCCGAGTGATCCGTTCTTGCCAAACTTTGGCGATCGCATATCCGTCACGCTCATAGAGATCGCCCTCTGCGGTGAGCACCGGGGATTGCTCATCGAGGCTCCCCTTGAGGTGGCCGTAGTCATAGACTGAAAAGCTGCTGATCAATACGAGTTTGCGAACTTCGGAGTCCGCCATCGCATTGAGCAGGTTCTCGGTGGTGACGACCGTGGCGATGAATCTTTCATGGTCATCCCCTTTCACGCCTGCGGCCAGGTGTAGGACGCAATCCACGCCCTGTAACGCGTCTGCGAGACCTTCACGACGCCTCAAGTCACGACGGCAAAGTTCGACTTGGTCGGGCCAGCCGAGTCGCTTCGAGTCAAACGCTGGGCGAACAACTGCGCGAACGGAATGTCCCCGTCGCAGGGCAGCATCCACTACCCGCTTTCCGAGAAACCCGCTGGCGCCCGTAATCAGAAACTTCACGTGATCGCTTCCGGTGGCGGACCCTGTTGCAACAATTCATGAACCAGTGCATTGACTTCCCGGATGTCAGAGTGGCAGACCGGTAGACTGGCTCCAGGTTGTTTCAGGCTTTCGTATGTCTGGCGAAGAAGTTCCCAAAGGCCGTCATAACTTCCAGGACCGCCACTGAGCTTCCGCCACACGCTCTTGAAGGCTCCGCTCCAGGATTGAAATCCCAGAGAAAGTCCGTTCCGCGCCGCGATCAGTGGTTTGGGGCCGCGGAGCCGTTCCCAGAGGAATCGCGGCTCGAACAACTGAGCCTCTGCATTGCCGCGGGTACCCCAGACTCGCACCGCGAATAGATCGGGTTGCGCATGGCAACTCAGAGACAGTTCGGCAGTACAGTTCCCACCATCGATCAGTGCTCGGAATTCGTCGGCCGGCAGCGGGCTGTCGAGCGAGTTTCGCCGGTAGAGCGTTTGCACGGAACGGTGAGGGCCGGCAAAGGCCCGCGCCAGATAGGCCAGATGGGTGGCGAAGTCCGCCACGATGCTGCCGGGCATTCGTCGCACCCAATGAGGGACGTTCGGATCGATAAAAGGACTGCCCTCGCCCATCAGATCAAGGTGGATCCTTACATCCACGTGAACGACTTGGCCTAGTTCGCCACGCTGGCACAGGCCAAGCAACCGCTGGACCGTTGCGCTGAACAAGTAGTTGTAGTCTTCGATGACATGGCGATGGAGGGATTCCGCCAAGTCGAGTAACTGAAAAGTCTGATCGAGGGTCAGCGTGAAGGGTTTTTCCACAATCGCATGGGCACCCGACTCGATGGCCTGCCGAGCCAACACGAAATGCGAACTCGGAGGGGTCGTCACATGGACGACGTCTGGTTTGGTCGCGCGAAGCATCTCCGCAGAATCAGTAAACCATGCCGGAATTCGGAAGCGTTCCGCAGCGCTGGCCGCCAGCGCCGGTGACAGGTCGCAAACACCCACCACTTCCGCCAGCCGACGCTCGGTCAGAGCGCGAAGATGCTGCTTGGCGATCAGGCCGGCCCCGACAATCACAGCTCGCATTGGGTCTGCCACCAGATTCCTCTTAAGGTCTTGTGCTGTGATTGGCGAGCGTACCGGGTGCCTTGTACTCCGCCGGTCGATAGCTTCGGCCCTGCTGCTGCTCAATCCACCAGCGAAGTTGGCCGTAGAAAGATGCGAATTTGCTCGCCAAGGTGACAAGGCCGTACTTCACGGCGTCCGACGGCTCAAGTCCTCGACGACTGCCTCGAAGGGCGATTCGGGCTGCTTGCGCCAGCCAAAGGAGTGCTCCCATCACAGCCGCCATGCCTGCACCGACCCAGCCACTCCAAAGGCCGCCGAGCAACATGCCAAGCACCGTGATGCCTATCCAGCCGAGGGTCCACAGTCGAGCACTCCGCAGTTCCGAGCAGAAATCGGTGATCCCAAACCGCTTCGTCACGTCGAGTGCGCCGTAACCGCTTCGCATTTGGCGCCGGCACCACTGGTGAAAGTTTGCGATCGCGGCGTCATGGAGCGTCATCTCTACGGCCAGCCGCTCGATCCGCCACCCGGCTTGACGCAAGCGATGGCAGAATTCGGGTTCTTCGCCGGCCAACACACTGTCATTAAAGCCAGCGACCTGCTGCAGGGCCGAGACGCGGACAAGCGAGTCGCCGCCGCAGGCAGCGACTTCTCCGATCGGAGCATCCCACTCGAAATCCATCAAGCGGTTGAACAGCGACGCCTCCGGGAAGCGTTCGCGGCGGCGACCGCAGACGACCGCTATTAAGGGTGCATCAAGGAGCCGTTTCATGGCTGCCGGTAACCAGGTTTCTACCAGCTCACAGTCGCCATCAACGAACTGAATGAACTCGGTGTTTGGCGCCTGAAGCAGCAACGCGCGCCAGCCGGCGTTTCGCGCTCGGGCGGCTGTAAACGGCTGGTCTCGGTCGAGTTCAACGACCAACGCGCCGATATTCTTCGCGTATTCGACGCTGCCATCCGTGGAGCCAGAATCCACGTAGACGATCAGCTGGGCCTGTTTGCGCAGGCTTTCCAGGCAGCGATGCAATCGCTGTCCTTCGTTGCGTCCAATCGCCACGGCACCAATCGCTGCACTCAAGGCGTGGCTCCCGCAGAGGTTCCGGAACGCGCAGTGACGGGCGGAGCGGAATTCGCTTGGCCGGGCAAGATCCTTGCAGGCACGCCAACGGCAATCGAGTTCGGCGGTACGTCCTTCAAGACAACGGCACCCGCGCCGATCACCGAGTTATCTCCGATCCGGATATCGCCCAAGATGCAGGTGTGACAGCCGATATCCACGTTGCGACCGATCCGGGGGAGCGCTGTGTTGTCGTGGGTTCGGGCGACGCCAAAGGTCGTCGTCTGACGAATCTGGCAGTCGTCACCGATTTCTCGTGCATGAAGGATCATCCCCCCGTGGTGCCAAATTCGGACGCGGCGGCCCACTTTCACGGTGTAGGGCAAGCTGATCCCGCAGTGCCATTCAACAATTTTGTTGAGCATCTTGTAGAGCAACGAGCACGGGGCGCGGAGCAGCTTGGAACGGATGCCCATCCGCCAGTTGCCGAACCGATGGACGGCCAGCGCCCAGAACCCTTGCTCCCAGACGCTCCCGTAGTGCACCCGCAGGTCCTCCGCGAGCAATTGGAAGAGGCTCATTCCGGGTGGATTCTGGTTGGTGCGGCCGTCCGGGAGCGGCTCTCGATTGTGCGGCGAAGGGTCGTGCGAAAGGGACATCGTGAGTGACCACGGGGAGGTTGGCCGGTGCCGAAGGATCAGTTTGCTACGGAGGAGGCCGACAAGTTCCAAGTTTGGCGCGAGGTCATGTGACGCAGGAAGTCGACGATCAGCCACGGCGGATCGGATCCACGGCGACGGCGAAGGACGTCGGCAAGCCGACCGATCGTTTGTCCAAAAAGCCAGGCGAGATCGGCTGCCACCAGGCCAGCCGCGCCGTGATGCTTGAGAAAGTAGCGGCTTCGAGCGTCAAACCAGTATTTAGGTCGCCGTTTGCGGGTGGGCGGATTCTGTGTCGTGACGCCGGATGCTTGTCCCACAAGGTGGATCACACGGCTGCTCGGAACGTAACCCACTTGGAACCCCGCCTGCTTGGCGCGCCGGCAGAAATCGACCTCTTCGTAGTACATGAAGTATCCAGCATCCAGGAGCCCGATGGAGTCAAAAACTTCACGACGGATCAGCAGGCTCGCTCCGGGCAGCCAGTCGCAGTTCATTTGTTCATTCGTTTCTTCCGGCGCGATCGACCATGATCGCAATACTCGTGAAACGATTCCTGTACGTGCAGTACTCTCCAATTCGCTCCAAACGCTCGGGAACCGTCGGGCGGCTCGCTGGGACGTTCCATCCGGGTCTTCGAGGCGACTGCCGGCAATCCCCCAATCCGGATGCCGGGTCAAGGCGGAAACGAGTTCCTGCATCGCCTGATCGCGGAGCAGGATATCGGGGTTGAGCAGCCAGAGAGCATCGAACTTCTTTGGGTCAGACAGAAGCCTTTCAATCGCAGCATTGTTGCCTGCCGAGAACCCGCCATTGTTGGGCAGTGGCATCAACTGAACGACATCCTGCCACCCAGCCGACTCGATCGCATCGGCAAGTCTTTCGCATGAGTCATCCGGTGAGGCGTTGTCGACCACGATCACCTGAGTTCCTTCGCAAGCGCGCGCCTGCGGAACCACGGTTGCCAGTGCGTCTGCACAAAGCTGCGCGGTGCGGTAGTTGAGGATGATGATTCCAACCTTCATTGGTCAGTTCCCAGCCTCGAAATGTCCTTGCCACCCAGCGGGGTCCGCTTGCAATGGCAACAGCCGACGAAAATGCTGAATCGCATTGGGTTCGCGTCGGGGGAGACAAGCAGTCATGGAAGGAATGCCTTGGTCAAGCGGGCGCCGGTTGTTACCTGCTCCATGGGTGTCGATCAGACGCATCACGAAACAGGGCTGACCGATTGCGTTTGCGCACTGGGCAACGCGGATTGGACTGTCCCTTCCCAGGGCAACTTTCTGCCCAGCCAATCAAACAGCCGGGAGTTGCAATCTCGATAGTATTCCTCCAGTGCGGAGGCTGTTTCAGTTGACAGTGTGGCTTCACGGGCATTCGGGTTGATATTCTCGAACTGGATATGGGACGCTGGCTGCAGGCCCAAGAAGTTGCAGACCTCTGCAAACGCCCTGGCGGTCTGGAGAAACATCTCTTCGCTGACCAGAACCTGGATGCGGTCTCGTCCGACGGCTTGTTCCCACCGCAAGAGCTGGTCGATGTACCGCCCACGGCTCAGGTAGTCGAAAGTCATCGTGCGACTACTCGACTTCAGGTCCTCTTCTGAGAGCTTTGTGTAGTCAAGTGGTGGCCGCGCGAGTTCATCTTGAAAGGCTTGTTCAAGTGAACGTTGCTCGACAGTTCGTTTGACCTGCATCTTGTAACTGGAGATGGCACGCCGGATCGGATCGCGGAGGACGACCAAGAACCGGGCGTCAGGCAGATCGGCCGCGATCCGCTCGGGCGCTCGAGGATGAACGATGTACTCTGGGGTCGCTTCGCAGGTGATCACAGGCATACCCAGTTGCCTGCTTCGCCGTCGCATAGACCACGTCAGCGGGAAATGCGATCGGTAGAAGTTGATGCCACGACTGTAGAAGTCATCGAAATAGTGCACTTCCTTGATGACATTCAGCGGGAGCAAGACCTGCGGGTGTTGCTGAAGATAGTAGAACAGCGAGGAGCTCCCGCCCTTCTGCACGCCGATGACCACGGCATGAGGTAGTCCGCGGAGGCAGCCCGTGAAACTGGTCAGGCCGCGGACTGACCGTTTGACACGAATCCGCCAACGATTGGGAAACAGCTTTCTTGCCTGGCGCTTCAAAGCTCTTTGCCAGCTCGTTCCAGTAACTTCAGCCAATTGCACGACTGCTGTCTCCGATGATTCGAATCCCTGCCCGACGAGGAACCGGGCGGCCCATGCAGTTGTCTCGCTCTGCAAAACACGGGGTTCCTGACGAAATCCTTCAAGCATGAGCGGTCAACTCAGACCGTGTGCCTTCACCTCTCCCGACTCGACGGCAGGCGCATAATCAGCGCCCTGGACATAGCGAAAATGCCGGTCGAACGGCTCGCAAGCCTCGCGGATCCGGGAGGCTCGCTGTCCGCGGAACGCGACGCAGTTGCAGAGTTCCTCAATCATGTTCCTGAACTCTCCATACCCCTTCTGATTGATTTCCCGTTGATAGCGAACGCGTGCTCGAGGATCGGTCAGGCCTGATTCAAGTTCATCCAGACCAGGCAGTGGTGGCCGGGCCACGCCGGGAGTAATCGCATCTGATAACAGGCTCAGCAGTAGGACTCGGAACAGGTCATCGTTCACGCCCTCGCTTCCGCTTTGTCGCATCTGACGGTACGTGACAATCGTCCCGTTGAAATGGACAAACGACGGAGCCGCCTCCGAGATGGAAATTCGTTTTGTCTTTCGGTCGAGATACTGGGAGTAGAGAGTTGTATCGAACATGTATTCGCCATGCCTCGTCCACCAGGTGGATGGCATCAGGTGCAAGGGCGATCGTTTTCGCGCCCAGCGTTTAGCGAAGATCATCTCCCAAGTGCCGGCAATACAGGCGTTCTGGTCACGGAAGAACGGGTCCCAGCGTGCCGTTACGCCAAGGACGTCCAAGGCCGATTGACTGACGGTCCGGTACTGCTGCTCAATTCCATCGCGGCCGACCAGGAATGCATCCGCATCGTGCAAGAAGATGTATTCATGGTTCGCACGATTGATTCCGGCGACCAGCGTGACCCAGTGCGTGAATGAGCCGCTTGGCGGCGAGCAGGCATGAATGGCCTGTTTTTCAAACTCCTGCAGCTCGACATACTGCATCCGCGGATCGCGTTGTGCCGCGACGACTTCCAGAAGTTGTTCCCCACCAGCACTGGAGAAGCCGTCCGGGATCACAAGCAACTGCCCGCAGTTCGATGTGTCCACTGCAGCGAGGCTCTCCAATGCGGCCTGCAACAGAAACGGCATGTCCATCGGGGTCGGCAGCAGGATTGTGTATCCGGGCAATTGCCGGTCGTCGCCGCGCCACGATCCAAAGTGGCGACGGAGCGGCCAGCGCCTGGCAGCTGCACGAAGGGAACGGAGCACCATCGGACCATCCTGTGAAGTGTGTGGCAAGTCGATCGACTATTTGACGTGCAACAAGTCGATTTCATGCATGGCCATTCGCGCCCGTTCGCGCCATGACGCGATCGGCAACATTCGGACGAGCTGCCATTGGAGATACCGTGCGCCGTAGCGTCGAACTCGGAACTGGAACAGGTGAAACCAGTTGTCGACAAGCTGCCAGGCACGGCCCAGCAGGCCAATGCGACCGGTCGTCTTCACCTGATACCCATACCGGGTCAGCGGTTCATGGATCTTTGATTCGACCGGTCGCAGCCTGCTGACCGGCCATGCCTGCCAACGGCTTACTGCCCGTTTATCGGGAGCCTCATACGTCGATCGGCCGGGGTAGCTCAGCATCTCCGGCGAATATTCCACTCCCAGGAAGCGGCAGATTCTTTCCAGAACATCCTGAGGGGATTGGATCAACTCCTCAAAACGCACCTCGATGAACTGATCGGGCCGAAGTTTTTCCCGGATGCTCTCCCATTCAGAAATCGCCTGGAGCCAAGTGTCGGCGGCATAATACAAATTGCCTTGGACGCCCATCTGGCATACCGAGTTGGCAACGTCGCGACCATCGCGGACGATATGAATGAAGCGAGCATTGGGATACAGCCGCGCGGGAACCCACATGTGATGATGGACCGTTGCGCCAACGATCGGCTTTCGATCTGCCGCTGCCTTTTGGCCAAGCAGATCATCCACCGCCTCTGGGTAGGCAAGCACTGGATTGACCTTCAGCCCGCTCCGTTGATAGATCCAATCCTGCTCCAGTTGCCTGACGAACTCCTCGGTTGACGGAAAGGGGCGGCCTTCCTCGCACGCGTTGAACATGAACTCGGATTCGTGTTGAAACGAGATCCGGGGATGGTGGTCCAGCATCAAGCGCAGCAGCGTTGTCCCGCTGCGGATCGAACCGACAAGAAATACGGGCTCCATAGTCGTCTCACACTCATCGGGTTCGGCAATTGAACCAGCCAACGCCCATTATTCGGCTACGTCCCGACCAGCAGTGGCCGCAGGTGATCTCGGAAAAAGAACTCGATGCGGGACTGAACGTCTGACTTCAGGCCTGTCAACCGCTGACGCGCTTGTTCGCCAGAGGCATACAGCTGCTGAATCTGACTAAGCACTTCGTCGTGGGACCGGTCCCGCAGTTCGACGACAAAGTCTTGCATGCCTGCCAGCGTGAGGACTCCGCGAAACTTCTTGCTGTACGCCATTGCAGCTGTCGGGATGTTCTGCGAAAGAGCTGCGATGCAAGCATGCATCCGCGCGCCAAGAAAGAAGTCACAGTGTCCGATCAGGTACTTGATCGAGCCCGCATCAAAGGATCCCGAGAGGCTGTGGATTCGTTCAGGAAAGCGATCCTGGAACTCGGCCAACACCGCCTGGCACGCTTCCACATCACTCTGCGACCAAGATCCGTTCCCGCGCCGAAAAGGCAGGACGTGCGGGACCAGCAGCAGGTGCGCCATGGGGATGTCGAGTGCCCACTGAACGATTTCACGGATGAGCTTTGGATATTCGACGCCAAGTCCAAAGGTATCCCGGTGAAAATAGAGCAACTCACTGATGTTCAGACCGATCAGAGGGCCTTTCCGCTCGTCTCTTTTCATCCATGGATCGACAGCCGGGACGGGAGATGGACTCAGCCCGAAAGCCATGTCCGGGCACGCATGGATGGTCAACCGCTCCAATCCAGGAATCTGTGACCGCAGCTCTTCCACACCATTGGCATCACGCGTAGCGACGAGTGATGCGCGGTTGATGATGGATGCCACACGACGGAGCCCGGCTTCGGTGCGGAATGGTCCATAGGTCTGGGGCAGAAGGACAAGTGGCTTACCCAGGTCTAACACCAGCTCCTTCAAGTCGCATTGCATCTCAAACTGGGCTGGTGAGTAGATCTCCGAGAACGAATCCCCACCAGAAACATCCAACACCACATCACAGTCGCGCAAGTGAGCCCACGAAGGGTTGATCGAAGCGGCAATGTTTCCCAAAGACCTAGGAAGATACCCCGCAACCTGGTTCGCGAGCCGCAGGTGGCGGGTTCCAGACCGCGACCGCAACTGTTTGGAAGGATGCAGCTTGAGCGTTTGCACCCTGACCCGCCCTCGCGAAAGCTGCAACTCGATCGAGCCTTCCATCCCATTTTGCAAGATGCATTCCGCTTCCGGGACGG
>Ga0114939_10002079_pt1 | contig 15255 bp, 16 predicted proteins | sample AshMeaCrysSpring_FD_87196 | JGI IMG/M metagenome (GOLD analysis project Ga0114939, IMG submission 87196) | Groundwater microbial communities from Big Spring, Nevada to study Microbial Dark Matter (Phase II) - Ash Meadows Crystal Spring | ecosystem: Environmental > Aquatic > Deep subsurface >... | reverse complement strand
CGCGCTTCGCTGCGCCGTTCGGTTTCGCTCCCGGCGAAACCGTCGAACCTTACGGTTCTCATCCCACCGCCTGCACCACCTGCAACCGACCCGCCCTTCCCGGCCTAGAACCGATGCAGGCGAATCTGCTTTCTGGCTGGGGCGGTAGGATTCGAACCTACGAGTGCTGGAGTCAAAGTCCAGTGCCTTGAGCCGCTTGGCGACGCCCCAGTAACCCGCGCTCAGAACCCGGCCAGCGCCAGGACCGGCGAGCGGTCCAGGCCGCGCGCGACGAAGCCCTCGTAACCCGCCGGCAGCGTCGCCATCACCTCCCGGGCGCGCGCCTCGCTGTCGAAGGCCGCGTACACGCAGGAGCCGGTCCCGGTCAGCCTCGCCTCGCCCTGGCGTCCCAACCACGCGATCGCCCGGGCGACCTCGGGGTACCGCCGGCAGACGACGGCGAGGCAGTCGTTCTGCCTGGACCCCGCAAAAAAGGCAGGCATTGTGATGAGGGGGGAGTTGCGTGTCAATTCAGGATCGGCAAACACCGCCGCCGTGGAAACGGCGCACGGCGGCCGCACCACGGCATACCAGGCGGGGGGCAGCGCGAGCGGCGTGAGCACTTCGCCGACCCCCTCTGACCAGGCCGAGCGGCCCCGAACGAAGACGGGGACGTCGGCGCCGAGCCGCAGGCCGATCGCCGCCAGCCGATCCGCGGAAAGGCCAAGGCTCCAGAGACGATCGAGCGCGAGCAGGGTAGTCGCCGCGTCCGAGCTGCCGCCACCGAGTCCGCCGCCCATGGGGATGCGCTTGCGCAGGGTGATGTCGGCGCCGAGCGGGCAGCCCGTCTCCTCCTTGAGCAGGCGGGCGGCCCGCACCGTGAGGTCGTCCTCGGACGGCACGCCCGGGACGTCGCCTACCCGCCGGACGACGCCATCGGCCCGCACCGCGAACTCGAGCTCGTCGCCAAAGTCCAGCAGCTGGAAGACGGTCTGCAGCAGGTGGTAGCCGTCGGGGCGGCGCCCGACGATGCGCAGCATCAGGTTGAGCTTGGCCGGGGCCGGCCACGTGGTGTGCACCTGCAGGATCCTCGTCCTCGGGCCGTGGAGGCGCTATCGAGCGAGCCGCTCGACCGTGCGGCGGAGATAGCCGTTGTCCGGCTCGGCCGCCAGCGCTTTGTCCCAGACCTGCCGCGCCTCCTCGTGCGCGCCGGTGACCCACAGCACCTCGCCAAGGTGCGCCGCGACCTCCGCATCGTCGAGCAACGCCGCGGCGCGCCTCAGGTAATCGAGGGCCGCGGCGTGGTTCCCGAGCCGGTACTGCACCCACCCCATGCTGTCGAGGTAGGCGGCGCTGTCCGGCTTGAGCTTCACGGCCCGCTCGATGTAACCGAGCGCCTCCTGGTGGCGATCGGTCAGGTCGGTCAGCGTGTAGCCCAGCGCGTTGAGCGCGTCGGCATGCTCCGGCTCTTCCGCGAGGATCCGCCGGAAATCGGCCTCGGCTTCGGCCACCCTGCCCTGCTGGGAGGCATGCAGACCCCGGGCATAGGTGATCTGGTGGTCCTTGGGGTGCGCCGAGACCGCCTCGGCGAAGAGCGCGGCAAGCGCGGGCTCGTCGCCGATCTTCTGCAACACTTCCGCTTCGGCCAGATAGAGGTCGGCCGACCGCGACGGCTCCGCGCCGCGCAGCGCACGAAGCATCTCGCGGGCCGCCTGCGCCTCGCCGCGCTTGGCCAGTAGACCGGCCCGCCGCATGGCGGCATCGACAAGATAGGGCCCGGAGTCGATCTGCATGTAGAGGGCGAGAGCGGCCTCCGCCTCACCCGATAGATCTTCCGTTTGCGCGAGAAAATAGCGGACCTCGTCTTCGCGCTCGCCGCCCGCCTGCAGCATGCGCAAGGCCTCCCGGGCCTCCCCCCATTCCTTGGCCTGCATGGCGACGAGCGCGGCCGTGAGTAGCACGTCGCTGTCCTTGGGCGTGAGGCTGCGGAGCCTCCGGTACTCGGCGAGCGCCGCGGAGTAATCCTTGGCCTGCACCAGCAGCGCCGCGTAGGCATTGCGCAGCGAGACGTCGTCGGGATGCTGGTCGACTGCCTCCTTGAGTGCCGCACGGGCCTCCGCCATGCGCCCGTCGGCCGCCAGGACCTGCACCTTGAGAACACGGGGCTTCTGCCAGGCGGGGTCGAGCGCGATCGCCCGCTCGGCCCGCTCGACCGCCTCGGCATGCGACTTGGCGGCAAAGAGCATCAGGGCCAGGGCATAGTGGCCCCGCGCATCGGCAGCATGGGCGTCCACCAACTCTCGCATCAGCGCCGGGCCGAGCGCCCCACCTTGGCCGGTGCCGACCACCGCGCCGACCTGCAGGAAACCGTCCTGCCCGCGGGCGGCGGCGATGGCCAGGATCGCCTCGAACTGCGCAAGGACTGCGGCTCGATCGCCCGCCTGCAACAGAACGTGGGCCAACGCCTGCCGCGCCCCCACCGCGTTCGGTGCCAGATCCACCCAGCGCTGGGCGGACTTCATGGCGCCGGCGTGGTCCTTCAGCGAGATCGCGATCCGCGTTGCCCGCTCGGCGGCATAGGGGTCCCGTGCGATCGCGGCGGCGTGGGAGTAGTGGTTGAAGGCGAGCGGCAACTGGTCACGGTCCGTCGCAATCTCGCCGACCAGGAAACTGAAGACGCCATCCGGCGTCAGCTCGGCGGACGGCGGCGCGGGCTCGGCGAACGGGAGGGCCGCGACAGGCTGCTCGGGGCCGGCCCCTTCCTCGCCGGCCGCCTCCGGGCCCTCTGCGAGCGCCAGGGACCCCGCGACGGCGAGTGCCGCCGCCATCCATCCTGCCCTCATTCTGCGTGCCATGGCATCGACCTCGGCTTCCCACGATAGCGCGCGGCGCGCGGCCCTGCTCGCGGGTGGCGCAGTATAGTCGCAGCCAGTCGGCTTGCTTTCGCTGCAGCCCGTCCGGAAAATCACCTGCTCGCAAGCGTTTAGGGCAGCAGCAGCGTGAGCCTCCTCGCCCTCGGGCTGAACCACAAGACCGCACCGGTGGACATCCGGGAGCGGGTCAGCTTCGGGCCGGACATCGTGGTCGGCGCGCTGCGCAGCGTCGTCGATCAGGCGGGGCTCGCGGAGGCTGCGATCCTCTCGACCTGCAACCGCACCGAAGTCTACTGCGCCGGCGACGCGCTCGATCCCGGCCAGGTCCGGCAATGGGTGTCCCGTTTTCACGGGCTCGACGCCGCGCTCGTGAACCCCTACCTCTACGAGCACCGCGAGCGCGACGCCGTCGGCCACCTGTTCCGCGTGGCGAGCGGGCTGGACTCGATGATCCTCGGCGAGCCGCAGATCCTCGGACAGGTGAAGACGGCGTTTCAGACCGCGCTCGATGCCGGCGCGGTGGGCAAGCAGCTCGGCCGGCTTTTCCAATGCACCTTCGCGGTCGCCAAGCAGGTGCGCACCGACACCGCCATCGGCAGCAGCCCGGTGTCGGTCGCCTTCGCCGCTGTCACCCTGGCGCGGCAGATTTTCGCCGACCTGTCCACGCAGACCGCGCTGCTGATCGGCGCGGGCGAGACCGTCGAGCTCGCCGCGCGGCACCTCCACCAGCACGGCATCGGCCGGATGATCGTCGCGAACCGCACCGTGGAACGCGCGCACGCCCTGGCAGCGGAGTTCGACGGCTATGCGATCGCGCTGACCGAGATCCCCGCCCACCTGCCGGAGGCCGACATCGTGATCTCCTCGACCGCGAGCCCGCTGCCGATCCTCGGCAAGGGCACGGTCGAGAGCGCGCTCAAGAAGCGCAGGCACCGCCCCGTGTTCATGGTCGACATCGCGGTGCCGCGCGACATCGAGCCCGAGGTCGCCGCGCTCGAGGACGTCTATCTGTACACCGTGGACGACCTCGAGGCAGTGATCCAGGAGAACCTGCGCTCGCGCCAGGAGGCCGCCGAGCAGGCCAAGGAGATCGTCGAGGCCCACGTGGTCGAGTTCATGGGCTGGCTGCGCTCGCTCGACGCGCTGTCCGTGATCCAGGACTTCCGCGCGCGCTCGGAGGCGATCCGGGACGAGGTGCTGGACAAGGCAGCCCGGCAGCTCGCCGCCGGCAAGCCGGCGGACGAGGTGCTGCGATTCCTCGCCCACACGCTCACGAACAAGCTGCTACACACCCCGAGCGCGCAGCTGCGCGCCGCCGGCTCCACCGGCCAGACCCAGCTACTCGAAGCCGCCGACACCCTCTTTCAGTTGAGTCGCGGCCGGTCGGGCGCATGATCGCCTCCCTCCGCAGCCGCCTCGAGCGCCTGGCGGAGCGGTTCGAGGAGGTCACCGGCCTGCTCGCGGACCGCGCGGTCCAGGCGGACCCCGCCCGCTTTCGGGACCTCGGCCGCGAGTACGCGCAGCTCGACCCCCTCGTGCAGGCCTATCGCGCGCTGCTGGCGCTCGAGGCAGACGCCGTGAGCGCCGAACAGATGCTTGCCGACCCGGAGATGGCCGAGCTGGCGCGCGAAGCGCTTGCGGATGCCGCAGCGCGCCGGGCTGCCCTCGAGCCCGAGATCGAGCGCCTGCTCGTTCCGCCCGACCCGCACGATAACCGCAACGTCTACCTCGAGGTCCGTGCCGGCACCGGCGGCGCAGAGGCCGCGCTGTTCGCCGGCGACCTGCTGCGCATGTACCTGCGCTACGCCGAGTCGCGCGGCTGGCTGGCGGAGGTGGTGAGCGAGAGCCCGGGCGAGCTCGGCGGCTACAAGGAGGTGGTGGTGCAGATTGCCGGTCGCGGCGTGTATGCGCGGCTCAAGTTCGAGGCAGGCACCCACCGCGTGCAGCGGGTCCCCGAGACGGAGGCGCAGGGCCGCATCCACACCTCCGCCTGCACGGTCGCGGTGCTGCCGGAGGCCGAGGCCATCGATGCGATCGAGATCAACCCCGCCGAGCTGCGCATCGACACCTACCGCGCCTCGGGCGCGGGGGGCCAGCACGTGAACAAGACCGAGTCGGCGATCCGGGTGACCCATCTGCCGAGCGGCCTCGTGGTGGAGTGCCAGGACGAGCGCTCCCAGCACAAGAACCGCGCGCGGGCGATGGCGCTCCTGCAGGCGCGGCTGCTCGCCGCCGCCCAGGAGCGGCAGACCAGCGCGCAGGCAAGCTCGCGGCGCCTGCAGGTTGGGTCCGGTGACCGCTCCGAGCGCATCCGCACCTACAACTTCCCGCAGAACCGGCTCACCGACCATCGCATCAATCTCACGCTCTACCAGCTCGACGAGGTCATGGAGGGCGCGCTGGACCCGGTGATCGACCCTCTCCTTCGGGAGCACCAGGCCGAGCAGCTCGCGGCGCTCGCCGCCACGGCGGCGTGAGCGCCACGGTCGGCGCCCTGCTCGCGGACGCGGCGTCCCTCATCCGCGCGAATCCGGCCGCGGCCCCCCGGACCGACGCCGAAATCCTGCTCGCCCACGTCCTGGACCTCAGCCGCACCCAGCTCTGGACCCGTCCGGAAGCCGTCGTCTGTCCGGCGGCGGCCGACACCGTCCTTGCCCTGGCACGGCGACGCGCCGCAGGCGAGCCGATCGCCTACCTCGTCGGCCGGCGCGCCTTCTGGAGCCTCGAGCTCGAGGTCGGTCCGGCGGTGCTGATCCCACGGCCGGAGTCCGAGCTGCTCGTCGAGCAGGCGCTTGACCTCCTGCCGGCCTCCGCCTCGGCCCAGGTCGCGGACCTCGGGACCGGCAGCGGGGCGATCGCGCTCGCGCTCGCCGCCGAGCGGCCCGCCTGGCGGATCGTGGCGACCGACGCCTCGGGCGAGGCGCTGGCGCTCGCCCGGCGCAACGCGGCCCGGCTCGGGCTGGCCGTGGATTTCCGGCAGGGCGACTGGGCCGGGGCGCTGCGCCCCGGCGAGGCCTTCGATCTTGTCGCGAGCAACCCGCCCTACGTCGCCGAGGGCGACCCGCACCTCGCCGCGGGCGACCTGCCGTGGGAGCCAATGGCCGCGCTCGCCGCCGGCGCCGACGGTCTCGACGCCATCCGGCGGATCGCCCCGGCGGCCATGGCGCACCTCCGTGCCGGCGGCTGGCTGCTGCTCGAGCACGGCGCGGACCAGGGCGCGGCGGTGCGGGCGGTCCTGGAGGCAGCCGGCTTTGGGGCCATCGGCACCCTGCGCGACCTCGCCGGGCTCGAGCGGGTCACGCGCGGCCGCCGGGCGGGCGCCTCAGCTTGAATAAATCCCCGGCGCCGCTAGCATTCGGCCGTATGGAGCCAGCGGCAGACCCCCTCGTCCGGCAGCGCGAGATCGGCTTTCGCGAGCTGCACCCCGACCCGGAGCAGGCCCGCTCGGCGGCGCTGCAACTGGTGGGCGTGCCTGGCGTGCTCGAGGTCCAGGTCGTCGACCCGGTGCTGCTGCGCGTCCGCTACCACGTCATGCAGATCACCCTGGAGCAGATCGAGACCGCCCTCGACGCGGCGGGCTTCCACCTCGACAACCGCCTGCTCTTTCGCCTCAAGCGCGCGCTCTACTACTACTGCGAAGAGGTGGAGCGCGCGAACCGCGGTTGCCCGCGCGGCGCCACCAATTGCACCCAGAAGATCTACATCGCCCGCTATCGCCAGGCCGAGCACGGCTGCCGCGATCCGCGCCCCGACCACTGGCGCGAGTACCGCTGAGCCCGCACGTCCCGCGGAATTTCCTACGCCATGGACGACGGGCAGCTCCTTCGCTATAGCCGGCAGATCCTGCTGCCCCAGTTCGGGATCGAGGGCCAGGAACGCCTGCGGTCCGCCACGGCGCTGGTGGTCGGCGCGGGCGGGCTCGGCTCCCCGGTCGCGCTCTACCTCGCGGCAGCGGGCGTTGGCCGGATCGCGATCGCTGACCACGACCGGGTCGACCTCTCGAACCTCCAGCGGCAGATCCTGCACGCCACCTCCCGCATCGGCGCGCTGAAGGTCGACTCCGCGCGCGCCGCCCTGGCAGACCTCAACCCCGATGTGGAGGTGATATCCGTGCCGCACCGGCTCGAGGGCGCGCGGCTGCGCGCGCAGGTGGAGGCGGCCGACGTGGTGGTGGATGGCAGCGACAACTTCACGACCCGCTTCGCGGTCAATGACGCCTGCGTGGCCGCGGGGCGCCCGCTCGTGTCCGGCGCGGTCATCCGCTGGGAAGGCCAGGTCTCGGTTTTCGGCGCGCGCCCCGGCGACCCCTGCTACCGCTGCCTCTACGGCGCCGGGGGGGAGATCGAGGACACCTGCAGCCGCAACGGCATCCTCGCGCCCGTGGCCGGGGTCGTCGGCACGATCCAGGCGACCGAGACGCTCAAGCTGATCGCGGGCGTCGGCGCGCCGCTCGCCGGCCGGCTGCTCCTCATCGATGCGCTGCAGATGAGCTTCCGGACGATGACCCTGACCCGCGACCCGGCCTGCCCGGTCTGCGGCGCGGGCTGAGGAGTCGTCGTGGCCCGCCCGCCCTGCCGCACCGACCCGCGCTGGCTCGCGAACGCGCGGCAGGACATCGATCTCGAGGCCGAGCTGCGCGGCCGGCCGCTGCGCTTCTCGACAACCTGGGGGCTGTTCAGCCCGCGCGAGATCGACGCGGGCACCCGCCTGCTGCTCGATCACCTGGAGGTGCGTCCGGACGACCGGGCCTTCGACCTCGGCTGCGGTTACGGCCCGCTCGGGCTTGCCATCGCGCGCGACGCGCCGCATGGCCACTGCCTGATGGTCGACAAGGACTTTGTCGCCGTCGAGTACGCCCGGCGCAACGCCGTTCGCAACGGCATCCGCAACGTCGAGGTCGCCCTCTCGGACGGCTTCCGTCACGTCGCCCCGCGCGAGTTCGACCTGGTCGTCTCGAATCTGCCGGCGAAGACCACCAAGGAGCACTACTACCTCTTCTTCCACGAGGCCTGCGAGCGGCTGGTCCCCGGCGGACGGATTTATGTGGTGGTCATCACCGGGCTGCGGCAGTTCGTCGCGCGCGCCTTTAGCGAAGTCTTCGGCAACCACGAGAAGGTCAAGCAGGGCCGCGACTACACCGTCGCGATGGCGCGGCGCGAGGGCTGAGGCAGCACCGCTATTCCCCTCAAGAAAACCCTGCGCAGTCCGAATACCTGACAGCGCAGGCCGGGGCGGGCGCCCGCCCGGCGGCGCCTGGCACCCGAGGCCGTCCCCATGACCAGCTCGATAGAGAACACCGCCGAGTTCGTGCGGCTCGCCCTGCCGCTCATGACCAAGCACGGCATCCCGATGACGCCGCGCAACTACGCGGTCTGGTACGAATATGTCTCGGGCGGCAATGCCGCGCTGACCGAGGAGATCGACCGGCGCGTCGCCTCGCAGCAGCCCTTCACCGACGCGGCGAACGACGAGCTGTTCCAGCAATTCGTCTCGGAGTGCGACGTCGCTGCTTTCCAGCGCATCCGGGTGGAGATGCGCCAGGTGCTGCGGGAGGTGGGCGCTTCGCTCGTGAACGCCGGCCAGGACGCCGAACGCTTCGGCGGCCGCCTGTCCGGCACCATGCAGAAGCTCGACGACTCGCGCAGCATGGACGAGCTGCGCGACGCCGTCCGCTCGCTCGCTACCGAGGCGCGCGAGATGCGCGAGTCGACGCATGCGCTCAAGGCGCACTTCGACGCCAAGACGCGCGAGATCCAGACCCTCCAGCAAGAGCTCGATCAGGCGCGGCGACGTGCGCTCACCGACACCCTCACCGGCCTCGCCAACCGCGAGGCGCTCTACGACGCCCTCGAGCGGGCGATGGGCGACGGCAACGACCTCGGCCAGCCGCTCTGCCTGCTGCTGGTCGACATCGATCATTTCAAGCGGATCAACGACGCCCACGGCCACCTGGTCGGCGACCGGGTGATCCGTTTCGTCGCCCAGACCCTGAAGCGCATGATCAAGGGCAAGGACACCGCGGCCCGCTTCGGCGGGGAGGAGTTCGCGGTGGTGCTGCCGGACACGCCGATGGGCGGCGCGATGGCCCTGGCCGAGAACATCCGCAAGGCCGTGGCGGACTCGCGCCTCGTTCGCTCGGACACCCGCGAGCCGCTCAGCCAGATCACGATCTCGCTCGGCGTGAGTTGCTTCCGGCCCGGCGAGGAGCACGACGGCCTGATCGAGCGCGCGGACCAGGCGCTCTACGCCGCGAAGCAGGGCGGGCGCAACCGCGTGGTCGACGAGAAGTCGGGCGGCGAGCCGGTGGAGCTGACGGCGCGCTAGCCGCCGAGCAGGGCCGGCAGCTCGGCCAGCGAATCGAGCACCGCGTCCGGATTTGCGGTGCGGATGTCGATGCCGTGGTTGTAGCCGTAGCTCATGCAGACGATCTGGAAGCCGGCGGCGCGCGCGGCCTTCACGTCCGACACCGAGTCGCCCACCATCAGCGCCTCCTGCGGCGCGATGCCGAAGTGCCGCGCGGCGTGCAGCAGCGGGGCGGGATCCGGCTTCTTGACCGGCAGCGTGTCCCCCGCCACCACGATTCCGAAGCAGTCGCGCACGCCGAGGTCCCGAAGCAGCGGCAGCGTGAACTGCGCGGCCTTGTTGGTGACGCAGCCGAGCGGGTAACCGTGCGCCATCAGCCAGTCGAGGCCCTCGCGGATGCCGGGATAGAGGCGCGAGCGCCTCGAGGTGTTCGCGGCGTACAGGTCGATGAAGATCGGGTAGGCGCGCGCGTAGTCGTCTTCCGGCGGCTCGCCGTCGAGCTGGCCGGTCAGCGCGCGGCGCACCAGCCGCTCCACGCCGTTGCCCACCCAGTTGCGCACCTTGGCCTCGCCGTGCGGCGGCCGACCGAGCGCCTTCATGAGCTCGTCCACGCAGTACGCGAGGTCGGGGACGCTGTCGACCAGCGTGCCGTCGACGTCGATCAGGATCATCCCGGGGGTGCGGAGGAGGGTCATCGTCGCTGTCTCTTGCGGATCTCTTGGTTCGAGTTCGCTTGTAGGGCGGTGCTTCGTCACCCAGGGGCAAAGAGCTGTTGCCTGGCGGTGCGCGCGCATGACCCGCGCGGACACGCCGTGAATCCCTCCCTGGAGGCTTGAGCGCGGCATCCCTGCCACGCACAGTCCGCGCAGGCCAAGACGCGCCCGCCGCCCTTGGGTCGCGGCGCAGCCTTCCAGAGGGCCGGAGCCGGTGTGCTGCGAGCAGCGTGCAGGGATGCACGCGGAAGCCCGTGGATCCCGGACGGATCCCAGGGCGGCGAGCAGCACCCGGCGCAAGGCCCGCCCACGTTGAAGTCTGCTCCGCCCGACGCTGCGTCGGGCCGCAGACTATCGGCTAGCCAGGCACACCGGGCTCAGCCGACCTTCGCCAGCTCGCGCCGCATCTCGCCGATGATGCTGTCGTAGCGGTGCGGGTCGCCGTCCTTGCCCGCGCTGAAGATCGCCGAGCCGGCGACGAAGGTGTCGGCACCGGCGGCCTTGATCTCGGCGATGTTGCCCGACTTCACGCCGCCGTCGATCTCCAGGCGGATCTCCCGGCCCGAGGCGTCGATCAGTTTGCGCGCGGCGCGCAGCTTGTCCAGTGCGGAGGGGATGAAGCTCTGCCCGCCGAAACCCGGGTTCACCGACATGAGCAGCACCATGTCGATCCTGTCCAGCGTGTATTCGAGGTAGCTGAGCGGCGTGGCCGGGTTGAACACCAGGCCCGCCTTGCAGCCGCTGTCGCGGATGAGCTGCAGGGTGCGGTCGACGTGCTCGGAGGCCTCGGGGTGGAAGGTGATGTAGGTGGCGCCCGCCTTGGCGAAGTCCGGCACGATCCGGTCCACCGGTTTGACCATCAGGTGCACGTCGATCGGCGCGGTGATGCCGTGCTTGCGCAGGGCCTCGCAGACCAGCGGGCCGATGGTCAGGTTCGGGACGTAGTGGTTGTCCATGACGTCGAAGTGGATGATGTCCGCCCCGGCCTCGAGGACGTTGACGCACTCCTCGCCCAGCCGGGCGAAGTCGGCCGAAAGAATGGACGGCGCAATGAAGTCCTGCAGGGCCATGACGGCGCTCCATCTCGATGAAAAATTCACTATATACCGAAGGCCTGCGCGTTTGCAGCGTAACGACTCCCCCGCCTGCGACGGCCGGGGAATCGAGCGCCCAGGAACTTTCCGGGCGGGGCGCCTGTCAGATGGGTTGCCGTTACGAAAACGCGGGCCGTTTCCTCCCTCCCTTGTCGGCCCGCCTCCGGAGCTTCAGCCGGTAGCAAGTAAGGCCCCGGCCCCTCTCCCCCAAGGTGGCCGGGTTTTTTTTGCCCGGCGTTCGTCAGCCCCCGGCGTCCTCGTGCGGCCGGTCCAACCAGCGGTCGAGCACGCCCGCGAGGACCTCGACCCCCTGACTCGCCACCGCGGAGTAGAGTTGGACGGTGGGCGGGGCCGGCCCGTCGGCCACCGCGCGGCGCACCGCCGAGAGCGCGGCGTTCGCTTGGCTGCGCCCGAGCTTGTCTGCCTTCGTGAGAAGGATGTGGACCGGCCGCCCCAGCGCCACCGCCCAGTCGATCAGCTGCCGGTCCATGTCCTTGAGTGGATGGCGGATGTCCATGAGCAGCACGAGACCGCGCAGGCAACGCCGGCCTTCGACGTAGTCGCCTACGACCCCCTGCCACTCCGCCCGCAGCGTCGCCGCCACCTTGGCATAGCCGTAGCCGGGCAGATCGACGAGGCGGCGCGCGTCGTCGAGCGCGAAGTAATTGAGCAGTTGGGTGCGGCCGGGCGTCTTGCTGGTGCGCGCCAGCGACTTCTGCCCGCAGAGCGCGTTGATCGCACTCGACTTGCCGGCGTTGGAGCGGCCGGCGAAGGCGACCTCGAATCCGTCGTCCGGCGGGGACTGATCGAGGCGCGCGGCACTGTGCAGGAAGCGGGCGCGGCGGTAGAAATCGGCCGGGCTCATGGTCGGTCCGCGGATCGGGGGAAAGCCGGCAGTGTACCCGTGGCCGTGGCCGGGCGGCGCGCTATGCTGGGCTGTGATGACGCCCCCTATCCGCACCGCGATGATCCTCGCCGCCGGGCGCGGCGAGCGCATGCGTCCCCTCACCGACGCCACTCCCAAGCCGCTGCTCGTTGCCGGGGGCCGGCGTCTCATCGAGCACCAGCTCGACGCCCTCGCCCGGGCCGGCATCCGTGACGTCGTCATCAACCACGCCCACCTCGGGGCCCAGATCGAGGCGACGCTCGGCGACGGCTCGGCCTACGGGCTGCGCCTGCGCTACTCGCCGGAAGCGGAGGCGCTCGAGACGGGCGGCGGCATCTTCCGCGCCCTGCCGTTGCTCGGCGCGGACCCCTTTCTGGTGGTGAACGGCGACGTGTGGACCGATTGCGACCTCGGTCGTCTGCAACTCGGCGCGGAGGATCTCGCCCACCTCGTCCTGGTCGACAACCCGCCGCACCACCCGCAGGGCGATTTCGCGCTCCGGGACGGCCGAGTCAGCGCCGACGGCCCCTGTCGCCTGACCTTCAGCGGCATTGGCGCCTACCGGCCGGCCCTGTTCGCCGGCTGCCGCCCCGGCCGCTTCCCGCTTGCGCCGCTGCTGCGCGCGGCGATGGCGCGGCATGCCGTGGGCGGCGAGCGTCATGCCGGCCGGTGGATGGACATCGGTACCCCCGAGCGCCTGGCGGAGCTCGACGGGCTGCTCGGCGGCCAGACCGTCCCTCAGCCGGCCTGACCGAGGATCGGTCTTGCCTGGCGCTCGGCGTGATAGGAGGAGCGGACCAGCGGGCCGCTCGCGACGCTGGTGAAGCCGAGCGCCTCGCCCAGGCGGGCGAGCGCCGCGAACTCCTCCGGCGGGACAAAGCGCGCGACGGGCAGGTGGTCCACGCTCGGCTGCAGGTATTGGCCGAGGGTGAGCATCCGGCAGCCGTGCGCGCGCAGGTCGCGCATCACGGCCTCGACCTCGTCCATCGCCTCGCCCAACCCCAGCATCAGGCCCGACTTGGTCGGCACCGCCGGCTGCCGCTCGCTGAAGCGCCGCAGCAGGTCGAGCGAGCCCGCGTAGTCCGCCCCGGGACGGCACTGGCGGTAGAGCCGCGGCACCGTTTCCAGGTTGTGGTTGAAGACGTCGGGTGGCGCGCCGTCGAAGGCGGCAAGCGCCGCGTCCACGCGACCGCGAAAGTCCGGGACCAGCACTTCGACCGTGGTCCGCGGCGTCAGCGCCCGGATCTCGCGGATGCAGGCCGCGAAGTGCGCTGCGCCGCCATCTCGCAGGTCGTCCCGGTCCACGGAGGTCACCACGACATAGGCCAACTGCATCTCGGCGATCGCCTGCGCGAGCTGGCGGGGCTCGTCCGCATCGGGCGGCGCCGGCCGCCCGTGGGCGACGTCGCAGAAGGGGCAGCGCCGCGTGCAGAGGTCGCCCAGGATCATGAAGGTGGCCGTGCCGTGGCTGAAACACTCGCCGAGATTGGGGCAGAGCGCCTCCTCGCAGACCGACGACAGCCCCCGCGCGCGCAGGATCCTCTTGATGCGCGTCACGCCCGGGCCGGTCGGCGCGCGGGCGCGGATCCAGGCCGGCTTGCGCAGCGGCTGCGCCGCCGGCTCGACCTTCACCGGAATGCGGGCGAGCTTGTCCGACCCGCGCTGATGGGTGTCGGGGGTGGCCCGGGAGGGGGACTGAAGCGCGTCGGTCGGCTGGGTCATGGCGGCAGCGAGCGGCGGCCGTCAGCGGCCGGTCGGCAGAGTATAGGCAGCGGCGCCGGCCGGCTCCCGTAGCGCGAGGCCGAGCGCGACGGCGAGCTGTACCGCCAGCGCGTCCCCCGCCTGGTCGACGGTGAGCGGCACGCCGAGCTCGCGTAGCTGGGTGACCTCGAGGCCGGCGTGGCCGCAGGGGTCGATGCCGCGGAACGGCCCGAGGTCCATGTCCACGTTGAGCGCGAGGCCGTGGTAGCTGCAGCCGCGGCGCACCCGCAGCCCCAGCGAGGCGATCTTGCGGCCGTCCACGTAGACGCCCGGCGCATCGGGCCGGGCGGCCGCCGCGACGCCCTGCGCCGCGAGCAGGGCGACGACGGCGAGCTCGAGCAGCGTCACCAGGGGCCGGACCCCGAGCCCAGTAGCCCGCAGATCGAGCAGGAGGTAGGCCACGAGCTGGCCGGGACCGTGGTAGGTCACCTGGCCGCCGCGGTCGGTGCGGACCACGGGGATGCCGCCCGGGGCGCGCAGGTGCGCGACGCGCCCGGCCTGCCCGAGCGTGTAGACCGGCTCGTGCTCGAGCAACCAGAGCTCGGAAGGGCTGTCGGGCCGGCGGGCGTCCGTGAAGGCGCGCATCGCTTCCCACACGACCGCGTAGGGCTGTCGGCCCAGCCGGCGCAGGACGAGGGCGCCGCCGGCGCTCACAGGCTCATCAGGACGTCGGGGCAGGCCGAGAGGTCGCGGTAGATCGCGTCCAGTTGGGCCTGGCTCTCGGCCTGGACGGTCACGGTCACGGCGACGTAATTGCCGCCGCGGCTGCCGCGCACCGACACCGCCCCCTCGCCGAGCGCGGGCACGTGCCGGCGCACGATGTCCGCGACCAGGGAATCGAAGCCGGGCGCGGCGCGCCCCATCGCCTTGATCGGGAAGTCGCAGGGGAAGCGGAGCAGCGACCCCGTGGCGGCGACATCGCCCTCACTCATCCGGATGCCGCCGCAGGCGCGCCTTGTAGGCCTGGTAGAGATCGTTCATGCGCCGCCACAGCGGCCCCGGGCGGCCGTCGCCCAGCGGCCGGCCGTCCAGCCGCGTGACCGGCATCACCTCGCGCGTCGAGCTGGTCAGCCACACCTCGTCGGCCCCGCGAAGACTCGCGACCGTGACATCCTCCTCGACACAGGAAATCGCGTTGGCCTGCGCGAGCTCGATCACGAGGTCGCGCGTGATGCCGGGCAGGAGATGGCGGCTCTTGGGCGGGGTCGCGAGCCGGCCGCCGGAGGCGACGAACAGGTTGCTCGCCGCCCCCTCGAGCGCAAGACCGTCGCGCAGCAGGATCGCCTCCACGGCCTCGCGCTCCTTCGCCTCCTGCCGCGCCAGCACGTTGGCGAGCAGGGTCGTCGCCTTGATGTCGCAGCGCAGCCAGCGGTTGTCCTCCAGCGTGATCGCGGCGATGCCATGCTCCGCGACGGCCGCGTCGATTGGCGCGAGCGGCACCGCCATGGCGAACACGGTCGGCTCGGTCACGTCGGGAATCGCGTGGTCGCGCTTGTCGGCGGGGCCGCGCGTCACCTGCAGGTAGACCGACTGGTCCGCGCCGGGACGCTGCCCGACCAGCTCGCGCAGCATCGCCCGCCAGGCGTCGTGCGACAGGGGGTTCGCCATGCGGATGCCGGCGAGGCTGTTGTCCAGGCGCGCGAGAT
>Ga0114939_10002078_pt1 | contig 15266 bp, 11 predicted proteins | sample AshMeaCrysSpring_FD_87196 | JGI IMG/M metagenome (GOLD analysis project Ga0114939, IMG submission 87196) | Groundwater microbial communities from Big Spring, Nevada to study Microbial Dark Matter (Phase II) - Ash Meadows Crystal Spring | ecosystem: Environmental > Aquatic > Deep subsurface >... | reverse complement strand
TCTATTCTTCTAAGTTTTTTTGCGTGAAGACTGGAAGTCCCTGTCTAATAGCTAAAAGTCCTCTCAAAGAGGACTAAAAGATTAGGATTTTAATGTAATATTTATCACGTATTTCTATTCTTCTAAGTTTTTTTGCGTAAAGGCGGAAGATGTGAGTTAACCGGATTTGATATTACGCAAAAAAGTCTCTCAAACTCTCATTGTTTTTTCTTCTGTAGGTTGCTCTTTTCTACTTACATTTTTATATCTATTTACAACAAATATCTAACTGATATTTACACTGATTATAAAAAATACATTTTAATTATTCTTAAAAACTGAATATTTTGATTAAATATACTTAAGCAATTATTTTTAAGCAAAATATTGACGCAAGTATATACGTAATTAAAGATTGCCTTGACGTTCGCATTTATATCCTTGTTGTTTCCAACTGTTCATATTTACTCGTGCTAAATTGTTAATTTGACTACATTGAGTTTGAATTCCTTGACTTAAACCAGCCCATAGGATGCTGCGGGAAACATCAAATCCAGTTTTTAACCAATTTTCATGATTTCCAGGTCTACCAGTTTCAGTAACAATCTCTGGTTCCACCCAAATACCATGAGAACCTAAAATTATCCTTCCCATCCACAGCGATCGCGGTAAATGGGAAGGTGAAGTAATCAGCTTGACCTTATGCACTCCCCAACTACGAAGGGTGGGAATACTATAGTAAAAATTATCAAATGTAGAATTGGCACAATTCTCTAACCATATATTTTCCATTGGGGCAGCTTCTCTTGCAAAAATCCGCCAAACACAAGCATCTTTGGAACCTTTGGAAATTAAGGTTGGGATATGGGGATATTCTTTAACTAATTTAGCCACATGGATTTCTCGACGGATACTACCCCCCAAAACAACAAAACCATCAACTGGCTTGGAAGATACGTAAACTAGAGTTATAGTCGTTACCAATAACCAGATACCTAAGACGAAAAAAAGTCCAAAGGTAAATTTTTTTAACAAATTGAGAATTTTTCGGCTGTGAAAAAACTCTGGGAAAAATTTGCAATATTGTTTTTTTAACTTCATGTGTCACTTACTAATAGTATTCAGTCAATGTTTGTAAAGAGAGTTGGAACCCTGCGGTACAAATATTTAAGTGCTATCTTATTAAAAGGAATCAGTGGTGGTAAGATGTCAGTATTAAAACTGTCACAGTATCATTTCAGACTTCCCATCTAAATTAGCTAGACTAAAAAAATGTGGTAACTAAAGAAATAGACTTTTCTCAAAAATATGAGTTAAAACCATATGAGTTATAACCATATGAGTTATAACCATATGAGTTAAAACTAAGAGGTTAAGCTATTTAAAATAAGTATAAAAACTTATAAATATCTGGAAAGCCGGATTGCTAGACTGTCAACACACTCAACACACTATATATTGCAGCTAATATACATGAACCAACCTGCAAAACGTCAATCATCAGTCCAAGTTGCAGCCCTAGGGGGAGCAATTATTACGACTGCTATGTTATCTTTGTTTGGTCCTGCTTGGTGTCGCTCGGTTCGTGCTGCACTACAAGATAGTCCAAAAGCCGTAGTAGACCAAGTATGGCAATTGGTAAATCGAGAATATGTGGACGGCAGCTTCAATAAAAAAAATTGGCAAGCTATTCGCCAAAGTCTATTAAGTAAAAATTATAGTTCCCGTGAAGAAGCTTATGTAGCTATTCGAGAAGCTTTACAAGTATTGGAAGACCCATATACTCGCTTTATGGACCCCAAACAGTATGAAGCATTAACAAGTCAAACCTCTGGGGAAGTCTCTGGTATTGGGATTCGTTTAGAAGTTAATTCTAAAACAAAAATATTAACAGTCACCGAAGCTTTGCCTAACTCCCCCGCAATTAGGGCTGGCATTCAATCTGGTGACCAAATTATAGAAATTGACGGCAAATCCACTAAAGGGATGAAAGTGGATGATGCTTCCAAGTTAATTCGCGGAAAATCAGGCACAAAAATCAGTTTACGAATTATCCGGTCAGGGAAAAATATTGAAGAACTGAAATTAACTAGGGCTACCATTGAAGTACCAACAGTTAGTTATACAGTAAAAGAAGAGCCAGGTAAGCGTATTGGTTATATCCATTTACGAGAGTTTAGTGCCCACGCTGGCGAGCAAATGCATCGCGCCATAAAAGATTTAAATAGCAAACAAGTTAATGCTTACGTATTAGATTTACGTGGAAATCCAGGTGGTTTACTACAGGCAAGTATAGAGATAGCTCGCATGTGGTATGACAATGGTGCCATAGTTAAAACTATAGACCGTAGAGGTCGCAGTGATGAAACTAAAGCAAATCGCACAGCATTAACAAAACTTCCCTTGGCTGTTTTGATAGATGGAAATTCTGCTAGCGCCAGTGAAATTCTGGCTGGGGCAATACAAGATAATAAGAGAGGAACTGTTGTTGGTAGCCAAAGCTTTGGTAAAGCCCTAGTCCAGTCTGTTCATGAACTTGCAGATGGTTCTGGAGTTGCTATCACAATTGCTCACTACTACACTCCCAAAGGCACTGATATTAACCATAAGGGTATAACTCCAGATATTAAGGTAGACCTAACGGATGCCCAGGAAAGGCAGTTAGCTACTAATCCAAAGTTAGTAGGTACTCAAAATGACCCTCAGTATGCAAAAGCTATTAGTGCTTTATCCAATAGTCTAGCTCAACCACCAACTTCGCCATCTCAATCAGCTGTTTATCCCGTTCCAAAAATAAACGGTTTGTAATTGCCTTGTAATTAATTGGGAATACTAAGAAGGATAAAGGATGAATCATCAAGTATAAAGGATAAAATTTTCAATTTTTACCTCTATATTTCATTATTCATCCTTTGTTATTTCTCCTTCACCCATATTGCACCTATGAGTTATTTTTTACCAAATATTTCTGTAATAATACCTATATATAATTACGAGAAAGATTTACCAGAGTTAGTTAATTGCTTGGAATCTCAGACTTATCCTAGGGACAAAGTTGAATACTTTTTAGTGGATAATAATAGCAATGATGCAACTTTTGCAACAATAAATAACCTCAGTAAAACTTCTTCAATAGTCATCCATAGCTTAAGGGAAAACCAGATTCAAAGTTCCTATGCCGCTCGTAATATGGGCGTTCGTCATACTACAACATCCATACTGATTTTCACTGATGCCGATTGTCGCCCCCAACCTCAGTGGTTGGAAAAAATAACAATACCTTTTGAGAAGGAAAATGTAGTCATCGTCGCTGGGGAAGTAACAGCTAACCCTGGAAAAACACTGTTAGAGAGATATGCATAGCGTCAATAAACTCTTTCCCAGAAGCATACATTAGCCCATAAGTTTTATCCCTATGGACAAACAGCTAATTTAGCCATTCGCCGTCAAGCTTTAGAAAAAGTAGGTTTATTTCGTCCTCACCTTACAACTGGCGGTGATGCTGATATGTGTTGGAGAATTTTAAAAGAGAATATTGGTAGTTTAGAATTTGCCCCTGATGCCATAGTGCAGCATCGGCACCGCGTAACTCTTAAAGAATTAGAAAGTCAGTGGAAACGTTATGGGCGTTCTAATCGATACTTACATGAGTTACATGGTATTGAGTTAATGAGAGAGATTACAAATCACGAATGTTGGTATCGTTTGGGGCGTTGGATAGTAAAGGAAGTGCCAAGGGATGCTATTGGAGTTGTCAAGGGTAAAACAAGTTGGATTGATTTGTTAAATACTCCCCTGGGAATTTTTACTTCCAAAGCTCGTTATCAAGGACAGACTCAAGCTCAATTAGCCGACAAAGCTAAAATCATTGACTACTTGTAAATCTCAAACTCAACAACCCCAGGTTTTAACCTGGGGCATTTTGGGTATCTGGGTTTGGGATATCCAGGGGTCAGATTTGAGGTTTTAGATTTTCGCACCTCACAACCACTTTTCGCTAAAGTTAAGAAAAGTAGTGGGATAAGGAAATTTTCAATGACAGCACAATTGTTACTGGTAGATGATGAACCTGGATTACGGGAAGCTGTAAAAGATTACCTGCAAGAAAGCGGTTTCAGTGTTCGAGTAGCCAGTAACGGAAATGAAGGATGGGAATTATTACAGCAAAACACGCCAGATTTAGTTATTTCAGACATTATGATGCCCCAGGTAGACGGGTATCAATTTCTTAAAAAAGTACGCAATGACCCTAGGTTTAAAACTCTACCCGTAGTCTTCTTAACAGCAAAAGGTATGACAGGCGATCGCATCCAAGGTTATCAAGCGGGGGTGGACGCTTATCTACCAAAACCTTTTGACCCAGATGAGTTAATCGCCATAGTCGAAAATCTTCTTGCAAAACGTGCAGCAGCGACTCAAGTCATGGGAGAAGATGGTGAAACACCAAATATTGCGGAGCTGGCAAATCAAATCGCCCAAATCAAAGCTTTATTAACCCAGAAAAACGCCATCGCCCAATCCCCTAGCCCTTTTAAAATTGATTTAACTCCCAGAGAACAAAGTGTTTTAAATCTCGTCGCGGAAGGCTTGATGAATAAGGAAATAGCCCGCCGTCTTGAAACAAGCGTTCGGAATGTAGAAAAATATGTAAGTCGTTTATTTAGCAAAACTGGTACTAATAGCCGTACTGAATTAGTTCGCTTCGCCTTAGAACATGGATTAGCTAAATAACTAAATAACTAATTGTTATCACTGGATATTCAGCCCTCTAACTTATATATTAGCCAGGACTCAACCTTTCGGGAGGCAAAATCCTGGCTCAACCAATGCCTTAAGAACGCAAAATAATCTTGTTAGATGCACTTTTAAATCTGAAAATATTTTTCTTGATATCATTCACTTCATTTGCTCGCAAACTAGAACTAAAAATAAGCCCCCTAGAACTCCTATTTATGATTTATTTTGATGGCAGTATTTATTTTATTAATGCAACCAACTATTGAGCATAATCTACAGAATTACGCAGACGCATTAATTGACGACGCATCTCAGGAGATGCTTTTAACTCTGACAATTCCTGGATTTTGATAGATTGGTCTAGGGTCTGAACAAAATCATCTTGACCGGCGCTTAAGACTTCAAGCAGCACATCTAAAAGTTGTTCTCTATCAGCCAAAAGACTTTTTTCCTCAACCATGCGGAATTTTATACGAATTTCACATTCATAAACACCTACTTCAACATTATTAACTTGGCGTGGTGCTGCTTTAGAGTTCATAGTTGTTAGAGTTCCTTTTGTTGTCGGTGTTAGGGGGTACAGGAGCTATATCTCAAGCTTTTTTTCTTTCGTTTTTTTTTAATAATCCGGATTATTCCTGTTACGAGTTCCAGCTAATCTACACCATCTCTGTTTCATTTGTCTCCTTACAGTACTTTCTTTAGTAGTACTTAGGAGTTTATCTATCAAGAGCTAGATGCGCTTCAAGCGAACCATAACTATTATTCAGTTTTTAGGATTATATACAATAAAGTTTTTGTAAGAAGTTGCCCAAGCTTTTTAAAGGTTTTTACATCAACTTTATCTCCTGGTAAATAAGAGTTATAGTTGTTACAAAAAAAAAAGTAATTGTACGTAATAATTAGTCCGTACTTTTGTCTAGATGATTATAGCCATAAGGCGGTAGAGTACAATTCCGTAAAATTACTAGATGTAAGTTTTATCATGTCACATTGCCCAAAACCCAAAAACAGAGAAATTTTTTCTACTCAAAGATAAATACAAAAGGGCTTAAGTTGTCTTTTGAGTGGATTATCTGACCATCAGGCTAAATTAATGGTTCCCAATATATAAAGAAATAGGTAAATTAATATTCACCCATAATAAAAAAAATATGCACGAAAAAATGACTGGTTTTAGAAACCAGGGAGATAAATCCTGATGTATTGAGTTAGCGGTAGAAATATAAAGTTCTCGACTAGGAGACAAAATAATTTTCACCCCGATACTATGCTCACAGCAAGCTTAGTAGAGTACAAACTGATTTGTTTGTGTTTTCAGCCATCTGCATAGCTACCTTATAAATACTCTACAATTATCTCAGTTTAATTTCATAAAATTTACGGAACAGCTATGGACAGCCCAATGCTGCTCAAATCCACTACCCGTCATATTCGTATTTTTGCGGGTAAGATTGACAAGGATGGAGAGTTAGTTGCTAGCAACGATACCTTAACCTTGGATGTTGACCCGGATAATGAGTTCAACTGGAACGAGGATGCCTTACAAAAAGTTTATCGCCTCTTCGATGAACTTGTTGAGGCGTCCAGTGGTGCGGATTTAACCGATTACAATCTACGTCGCATTGGGTCTGATTTAGAACATTTCGTTCGTTCTTTATTACTGAAAGGCGAAATAGCTTACAACCTTGATGCACGAGTCACTAACTACAGCATGGGATTACCCCACGTTGGTAGTGTCGGCTAATCATCAGTTTATGACTATGTAAATATCAAGAAACCTTTTCCATGAAATTTGGTTTCTTGATACTTTTTCCAGTATTTACAAGTATTTTTATACACAAATATGAAACGTCAATGAATTTAATTTTAGAAGGAGTAAAATAGGGCAAGACCATGACATAAAAAACTTTGCGTAAGTCCTGATTTTAATTATTCAAATAACTTTCAAATAAATATACCTGATACATTAGTTTATTTTAAGCAAAAGCTATAATGATTAATGTATGTATGATAATTTACATCTTTTTTGTTACCATTTATCACATTTTCTCAGATTCAAATATGTTAAATTGGCTGTTATCTATGGCGTATCTTTCGTCTACATCATATTTGTGTTAACAGATGTTGGCGATAACGAACAACAGAGGACTACCAACAATAAACTTAATAAATGTTTATTAATTGTGCTGGTGGTAAAAAACTACATATAAACTCAGAAGTAGAAGTTTTTTGTTACTCTTCCTAATTATATAACTAGGGTGTGGCAAAAAATTATAACTATGATGGGGTTGGGAGGCACTGTTATTAATTGACAAGCTAGAATCGTAATCCTTTTATTGGATAAGTATATTAAATAGATAGGCGGACTTCAGTGCCGCTAATGCCGTTGTTAATAAAACTGCCAACTGCCGACCGGTGCAAAAAAATTATGGAAAATGACGAGGCTATCATTTACTGTCCAAACGAATTATGTGGGGCTGCAAACTCCAACAGACACGATTCTTGCCAACTGTGTAACACTCCACTGCCAAAACGTTATTTGTGGGCTGTGGGCGGTGGTAGGACTGTGGGTAGTGTTGGAGAAATGCTACAAGAGCGCTATTTGATTATTAGTAGCTCTGTTGTGTTGGATACTAAACCGGGTTTACTACCACAGATTCCAGATATAGAAAATGCACCGGAAATTAGACCTTATTTACGCTTGATACCCTATCGCTTATACATCCCTCAAGCCTATGGGGTTGTAAATGTGGGCAGTGACGAAATTTTACTTTTAGAAAAACCTCCTCTTTATCCTAAGGGTACACCTGAGTTTGGAAAACTTTTACCAGAGTTAATTACTGCTTGGCATGAAGCTTCTTCAATACGTCAACTTAATTGGTTATGGCAAATTGCTAATCTTTGGCAGCCTTTCAAAAGTGAGGGAGTGGCATCAAGTTTGTTGGATGCTCAGTTATTAAGGGTAGAGGGTAGTTTTATCAGGTTATTAGAATTAAGATTCGATACAGAGCATAACCCCCCAACTATCTCTAGTTTAGGAAAATTTTGGCAACAATTACTTCCCAATACCCGCCCTGCCATCGCTCATTTTCTCCAAGAAGTTTGTAATTTACTCCTCTCAGGTGAAATATATTCCAGCGACCTATTAGTCGCAGTATTAGACAAAGGTTTAATTGAAGTTGCTCGAAATCAAACACCAACAATCCAAATAGCCACTAAAACAGATACCGGCCCAATTCGACAAAGAAACGAGGATGCTTGTTATCCGGCCAGTGGAAGTTTAATTAGTAAACCTCCTACAAATCAAGCTTTAGCAATAGTATGTGATGGCATTGGCGGCCACGAGGGTGGTAATGTTGCTTCAAATTTAGCTATTTATTCTTTACAGCAACAAGTCGAACAGTTAACTCAAGTTCCCTACGAAAATATTGAGCCTGCTATTGTACTGGAAGATTTAGAAAAAGCCGCTGCCATTGCTAATGACAAAATAAGTCAACAAAATGATACAGAAAATCGCCAAGGGCGACAGCGCATGGGGACAACGGTAGTTATGGCTTTGCCTATTGCCCATGAGATTTATTTTACTCATGTGGGTGATAGTCGCGCTTATTGGATTACCCGTTATGGCTGCTACCAAATTACTTTAGATGACGATGTTGCTTCTCGTGAAGTCCGTTTAGGTTATGCCATGTATCGAGAAGCTGTGATGCAACCAGCTTCTGGTTCTTTAGTCCAGGCTTTGGGTATGGGACCAAGTAGTTCCTTACATCCAACTACACAACGTTTTGTCATTGATCAAGATAGTATTTTTGTTCTGTGTTCTGATGGTTTAAGCGATTTTGATAGAGTAGAGCAGTATTGGGATAGTGAGATTTTACCAATTCTTGACCAAGGAAGTGACATATCACAGATTCTTGACCAATTAATAAATATTGCTAATAGTAAAAATGGACATGATAATGTCACCATCGCTTTATTACATTATAAAGTTAAGTTTTCTGAACCCACTTCACCAATAGAGGTTCCCCTAACAGATATTCCCGAACCTAAACAAGAAGTTAGTTTTTCCTCTCCTGTGGGCATCGAATCAACATCAATGTTGCCCACCCGTTATCAAAAAACAAAAGTTCTTTCTGCTGGTAACAAAAACAAACCTTTTAATTTTCGTTTTTGGTTGATTGTTGCAGGCTTTTTTAGCTTTAGTATTGCCTGTGGTTTACTTTTAACAAGAATTTTGGGTGAACAAGCATCTTCCCCAATTGCGATCGCCCCTCAACCGACACCTCAAACAACAACAGAAACACCCAATGTTAATCCAACACCAACAAATTCTATTATCTATAAAAATAATCAAGTAGAAGTAAAAAATAAAATCTCTTTGTATAAAACAACAACACCAATTGAGAGTGAAGAATTAATAGTTACCGCTGGCAGTAAATTAATAATCATTGACGAGGCGGCTATAAAAAATATACCCGGTGATAAATGGTTGCGATTACAAACCTGTATTGTAAGTACAGATTCGGAATCAGTAACAACAAACACCACACCACAAGTAAAGACAGATAAAGAAAAACCAAAAGAAGAAAAAGGAAAGGCTAAAAATATAATCCAAAAAGGGCAACAAGGATGGATTCGGTTATCTTCTCTGAAGCCTAATGCATCAATAACTAAACCATCTAACCCTGAAACACCATCACAGTGTGAAAGTGATGGACAAAAAACACCATCAGCGGAAAAATCACCCTCTTCGGGTAATGAGGTAGATTCTGATAGGAAGACATCACCCCAAAAAAACCGATAAACTGAAATTAGTTAATATTTGTCAGCTAGTAGTTGTTAAATATGAATTAGTAGCTAAATTATGAATGGCTATATTAACTTTTATTTAAATTATTTTGATTTTACTTTTTACGTTAACAAATCCATGCCATCCCTAAATCTGGCGATTAATCGTCTAGTCAACACAGCCAGTGACCACTTTGCTATCTGGGCAGTTAAATCTCCTTATCCTAGCGGTCATGTCATGTATGACTGCGACTGGCCTGAAAATCTTAATCAAGTCTGGAAAGATTGGCAACAGATGTTCACAGGTCATAGCGGTATTGATATTCTCTCCTCCAATAGACATCAACCGAATTTAAACTTTGACTCTGACAGGAAAGGGCTTCCATATTCTTTTCCTGACATGCCTAAAACATCACAACAACAAAATAATTTCCCCCCCATCGACAACAATACCGGTCGTTTAATGCAATCGATGGGCAATCATCTCTGGGATTGGGTTTTCGCAACTCCGATTCTTAACACTTTGGAACATTGTCGGGGAATGGCCAATGGTCAAGGTAAACCTCTACGTTTTCGTTTAGATATACGAGAACCAGATTTAATAGCCTTACCTTGGGAAATAATGCGGCGTCCGGGGCAACCCGCTATTTCCCTAATGCCAAATTTACTTTTTAGTAGAACAACTAGCGATGTTGAATCCATCAAAAATTTTAACCTTGACTCATCCTTAAATATATTGTTAGTTTTGGGAGCAGGACCAAATTTACAAAAACAAGAAGAAGCACATATCTTAGAGCAAAATTTATCCCTTGGGAACTCACTCCCCAGTAATGGAAGCAGTAATGGAAAGGGACATGCTTCTTGTTTTGTAAAAACACTAATCGAACCAACCCCAGAACAATTAATCTCCGAGTTAGAAAATAATTCCTATAATGTATTTTTCTACGCAGGTCATGGAATGAGAGGACCTGATGGCGGTTTGTTGTTTGTAAGAGACGATAGGCATCTAAATGGAATTGAATTAGCTCAAATTTTAACTAGCACCGGTGTAAAATTAGCGGTGTTTAATTCTTGCTGGGGCGCCCAGCCAGCAGTTGACACTCATAGAGCTATACCCTATAGCAGTCTAGCAGAAGTTCTCATTTGTCACGGAGTACCAGCCGTTTTGGGAATGCGGGATGAAATAGCTGACGAAGAAAGTCTTTGCTTTATTCAATCATTTTCCACAGCCTTGCGTGAGGGTAAATCTATTGATAAAGCTGTTGCTGATGCTAGGCAGCAATTATTGGTAATCTATAAGTTTAACTTTCCTACTTGGACTTTGCCGGTTCTCTACATGCATCCAGATTATGATGGAGAACTGCTCCGTAGTCATGAGGATGGAATTACAACAACAGATACTTATATTCCGGATATTCCAAAAAGCTTTCCTCTTGCTTATCTCCGCTCCCAAGAAGGAGAAATTCGCAATCTACGTGTTGGCATCAATCATATAGGTAGAATTGCAACCAATGACATCGTTATTCCTGAAGCCTGGGTCACTAGAGAACGCCATGCTGAAATTTTTTGCCGAAATAATCAAGGTAAACCCAATCCACGTATTTTTTTCCTGCGGGATTCATCTGCTAATGGTACCTGGATTAAGCTTTCACAAGGTTGGCAGCAAATTTTCCATGAAGAAATACCCTTAGAACCAGGAATGGAACTTAAGTTTGGTAGCAACAAAGGTCAGGTCTGGGTATTTATTGTTGAATCATAAACAATAAATAATTTTTAAAGTACTACATAACAATTGCTTATTAACTATGATTCACAACTTACAATCCACAACTCCTTGCATCAAATACCTTAATCCGTCAAGATAATTTATTTATTGCCACACATAAGATAACAACCGGGATAAACTAGATATTTGTAGCCACTACACAAAAAAGTTTCTTTCCTGCAGGTAAAATTTATCTATTTATTGCGGAAAAGAGGCCAATGCCACTGTAGCTGTGAATACCGCTAAAAAATACCGGGAGACAAACAAATGACACACAAAATGACTGGCGACAACGACTTAAATTCCCAAATTTTGAATATTGAAGACGAATTACTTTTGGCAATCTTAGATTCCGAAGAAACTATAGAGTATCCTTGGAATCCTGGAGAATCTGAAGAGTATTTAACTATTTTAGAGGATAATTATTTTCGCAATGATGATGATTTTCTATCCCAGGAAATAAACAGCCGTTCTCAACATTTTTATAACCATTTAGATAGCTTGTGGGAAAAACTACCAGCATCTCTCCCTCCCCAATCAATCAAGAATAAGCTAGTCACCAAAGTCCAAAATACTTTAAATGTAAATTTTGGAGCCTCAATACCCCAAGGATGGTTAAACACCATTGCCAAAAAAGCCGCAGATATTTTTCAAGAACAGCAAGCAACCAGTCAGCAACTCGTAGAATGTGTACAAGCTGTTCTCCCTAATTGGTCTTCCGATGATTTGTTAGTTATGGCTCGTCCCTTCGCTTACAATATGCGTAATAAGCAACCACAAAATTTTGACTCTCTATTAGGTAAAGTTGAAAATCTAGACTGGAAAAATTTATCTACTATTGAACAAGCAAGAGTCAGTCTCGCTGTTGCCCACTTTGCCCTCAAGGAATTAAATAGCGATATCGAATAATAGGTTAAAGGTACTACATAATAAAGTTAATAGATATTTGAGTAGATTTTATCAAAATCATCCCTTCTACTTATTTTTTATTCTTTTATATCAATAATCCCACCAAAAGACTTGGCTGATATTTCCCGTGCAACCAATCAATCTCTCTATCAAGTTAATTCAAAAATATGGCTATTATTTCTCTAAAAACAAAGCCCTTGAATAAATCTCATGTTTTAACCTGTTCAATCATTATTTATATTAGTGAGTATAGGATTGGCATTATCTTCTAAATTTAGCGCTAACACAAGCGTTATACCATCTACCTTTGGATATATTGAATTTAATTTTTCAAGGTAAATTATGAAGCGCGACATAGAGAGAGTTAAAAAGATACAAGATATAAAATATATTCAGTAATCTAGTTAAATCTCCCTTTAATGCTTTTCTACTTAGGTTCAACAAAGCGAGTTGCAAAATTCTGTGACCTTGTAGGTGATAAAGCTCTAGCTTTCAAAATAGCTGCCATTAAAAAAGCGTAAGATAATACCCCAACAACAACTAGTAAAAAAGTGTTTATATTACCGATAGAGTTCCACAAAGCATGGAGCGAAGCGGATGTGAGATAACCGACACCAAGAATCTGCCAGCCTTTAGTGGGTTTGAGAACAGCTAAGCCAATAAAGTAGCCAAAATAACCGCTATAGGCCATATGTCCGGATACAGAGCCTAGAATACGAGGGATTAGTAACTGTAAGCCGACTAAATTTCCCTGTCCTTCTGCGACTTGTCTTGATATTTCTGGTACGTATTGTGTGAGAGTTTCAATTAATGTAAAACCGATAGCAGAGGCTGTACCTAAAAGAATTCCATCCAAAGGTTCCCAGACACCAATGCGTTCGCGTTTAGGGGAAGGAAGCCCTTGAGCGATAAGATAGGCTCCTAATACTGGTAAAGCTTTGAGTAGTTCCTCCATTAAACCAGCACCAAAGAACATTGCGATTAATAATTGTAGAAACGGTATTGACTGTCCTGGTTCAGGTATATCTCCGGGAAGAATTTTACGAAATACAAATATAAAAATATTCAGTATAGGACTTTCTAGAATTAAAGCTGTGGTGGCAGTAGAGGCAAAAAGTATCCACCAAGGTTTATGTTTGCCACATAATCTGTAGATAAAGAAATAAGCTGCAAGGGCAATGTATAGGGCAATAATTAATTGATTTGTTTGCGGGCGCCCGACTGTGGCGAACATGAGAACAACAAAAAGTACTGTTATTACACCGGGCATGAGGTAGGCTTTTGTTGTTAAATCTTTGCCCGTGGAAATAATTGGAAATAGTTGGGTAAAACTGACTCCGCTATCAGGCGATCGCCCCATACCAGTTAATGGTTTTGCTCCCGTATTACCAGAGTACAATTGTCCAGAGGCTTGAGGGAGAGAGGCATTAGAATTACTGATAACAGTTTGTTGGGGAACAGCTTCATACTCAAAACGAAATTCTGGTCCATCTTGCCCTAAGGTAATAACATCCCCAAGCTGTAATTCTTGACACTCTTTTAGAAGTTGTCCGTTTAAGTAAGTGCCATTAGCACTATTTAAATCACAAACAACCCAACGATTTTCACCAAGAGTCAATGTAGCTAACAGACGTAAAACGGCATGACGGCGGGATACCATTCGATAAGTAAAGGCATCTAAAATAATCTGACAGTTAGGGTCACGCCCAATTACTACTTCTTTACCATCAATCAGAGAGTAACGCTCTACCGTGCTATCACCAGAAATAAGTTGTAGGAAGGTATTTAGTCTAGTATTTTTTCCCGTCATTGAGTTATGGGTAATATAGGTAAGAATAAATTGAATATTTTATATGCCAGCAATTTTACTAAATACACTATAGCTTTACTCTGTATAGTTGTAGGGGAAAATTAATCTGTTACTTCACTTCAATTGTAACTATTTGCCAAACCACACATCCAAATCATCTTAGTGAGACAATCTCAAATTATTTGCCCCCATTTGTCAATCTTAAACAAAATATATTAGTTAATTTTGAGCTTCTATATTTCAGCACTCAGGGAGCGATCGCCTTTACAAATAAATACCCCCTCCACAAATTTACCTTAACTCAATAGCTAGCAGTCAAAAAACTCTCCCGACTCGATAAACTATCCTAAAACCTTGGGTTTATCCAACTCTTGTTTTTTTAAAGATTTTCACTGACTTGATTTTGAAGGAGATTTTCCAAACAGCTTAGTCATCAAAAAACTCTCCCGATTCGACAAACTATCCTAAAAGCCTGGGTTTATCTAACTCTTGTTTTTTTAACCCACCCCACCAAGTTGATTTTGAAGGAGATTTTCCAAACAGCTTAGTCATCAAAAAACTCTACCGATTCGACAAACTATCCTAAAACTTGGGTTTATCCAACTCTTGTTTTTTTAAACCCATCCCACCAATTTGATTTTGAAAGAGATTTTTCAAACAGCTTAGTCATCAAAAAACTCTCCCGATTCGACAAACATCCTAAAACCTTGGGTTTATCGAACTCTTGTTTTTTTAAAGATTTTCACTGACTTGATTTTGAAGGAGATTTTCCAAACAGCTTAGTCATCAAAAAACTCTCCCGATTCGACAAACTATCCTAAAACTTGGGTTTATCTAACTCTTGTTTTTTTAACCCACTCCACCAAGTTGATTTTGAAGGAGATTTTCCAAACAGCTTAGTCATCAAAAAACTCTCCCGACTCGACAAACTATCCTAAAACCCTGGGTTTATCCAACTCTTGTTTTTTTAACCCACTCCACCAAGTTGATTTTGAAGGAGATTTTCTAAACAGCTTAGTCATCAAAAAACTCTCCCGATTCGACAAACTATGCTAAAACCTTGGGTTTATCCAACTCTTGTTTTTTTAAAGATTTTCACTCACTTGATTTTGAAGGAGATTTTTCTTATTTATCAATACTTGTCGCGAAAACAAAACAGGACTTACGATATTGTCACAATTCTTTATTGATGAATGAGGCTGAAAAGCCTATTAATTCGTTTTATTTTGTTCAAAGTGTCACACAAAGAAAGAATTTTAAATGTGCCAGTTACGT
>Ga0114939_10002077_pt1 | contig 15267 bp, 12 predicted proteins | sample AshMeaCrysSpring_FD_87196 | JGI IMG/M metagenome (GOLD analysis project Ga0114939, IMG submission 87196) | Groundwater microbial communities from Big Spring, Nevada to study Microbial Dark Matter (Phase II) - Ash Meadows Crystal Spring | ecosystem: Environmental > Aquatic > Deep subsurface >... | reverse complement strand
GGATGCGCCGCCTTACGGCCGCAATCGGGCGTCCAGTCCTTGCCCTGCCAATCGATCAGGTGCGCCGGCGCCGGGCCCATGCCCTCCCACCAGACGTCGCCGTCGTCGGTCAGCGCGACGTTGGTGAAAATGACGTTGGAGTGCAGCATCGCCATCGCGTTGTAGTTGCTCTTCTCGCTCGTGCCAGGGGCGACGCCGAAGCAGCCGTACTCCGGGTTGATCGCGTACAACCGGCCGTCCTCGTGCGGCTTGATCCAGGCGATGTCCTCGCCGACCGTGCTCACTTTCCAGCCGGCGAAGGCCGGCGGCGGAATCAGCATCGCGAAGTTCGTCTTGCCGCAGGCCGACGGGAAGGCGGCGGCGACGTGATACTTCCTGCCCTGCGGCGAGGTGACACCGAGGATCAGCATGTGCTCGGCAAGCCAACCCTGGTCACGGCCCATGTAAGAGGCGATGCGCAGCGCCAGACACTTCTTGCCCAGCAGCGCGTTGCCGCCGTAGCCGGAGCCGAAGCTCCAGATCTCGCGCGTCTTCGGGAAGTGCACGATGTACTTGGTGTCGTTGCACGGCCAGGCCACGTCCTTCTCGCCCGCCGCCAGCGGCTTGCCGACCGAGTGCACGCAGGGCACGAACTCGCCGTTCTCGCCGAGCACGTCGAACACGGCGCGGCCCATCCGGGTCATCAGGCGCATGTTCACGACGACGTACGGGCTGTCCGAGACCTCGACGCCGAGCTGCGAGATGTGCGACCCGAGCGGACCCATCGAGAACGGGATCACGTACATCGTGCGGCCGCGCATGCAGCCGGCGAACAGGCCGTTCAGCGCCGAGCGCATCTGGCCTGGCGCCATCCAGTTGTTGGTCGGGCCGGCCTCCTGCGCCGTGTCGGTGCAGATGAACGTGCGATCCTCGACGCGGGCAACGTCCGAAGGATCCGACCAGGCGAGGTAGGAGTTCGGACGCCTGGCCGGGTTCAGCCGGCGCAGCGTGCCCGCCTTGACCATCTCCTCGCACAACCGCTCGGACTCCTGTACCGAGCCGTCGCACCAGAGCACGCGGTCGGGCTGCGTCAGGCGGGCGATCTCTCCGACCCAGGCGATGAGCTTCCGGTGCTTGACGTATGCGGGAACGTTCAAACCTGAACCCGTGGGGACTGCACTCATGGAATCTCTCCTCGCGAGCGTCGACCAATGTGCCGGTGCGCGACGAGAACGGCTTTCGCGGCGCCTGCCGCTCAACGCATCTGCCCGCCACCAGCCGTTTGCAGTTTACCGCCGGCCCCCTCGCTCTCTATCCCCGGGACTATCAGCGCGCCTTTGACGCGGATCAGCGATTGGTTCGATTTCCGCCGCTCCGGAAAAGCAAAGGGCCGGCTCGTCGAGCCGGCCCGTTCGAATGCGCCAATCGCGTCGCCGATCAGCCGAGCGGCACGATCTCCACCGCCTGCGGACCCTTCTGTCCCTGTTGCACCTGATACTCGACCCGCTGGTTCTCCTTCAGGGTGCGGAAGCCCTTGGACTTGATGCCGCTGTAGTGGGCGAACAGATCCGCCCCGCCGTCATCGGGCTTGATGAAGCCGAAGCCCTTGGTTTCGTTGAACCATTTCACAGTGCCTGTCGGCATAGACTGACTCACTCTCTCGATGGATACGCGGGATGCGCCCGCGGCGCGCAGGGCGATAGGTGCGGTTTCGCTGGGAAGGACTGCGACAGGAACTGCGGGACAAATTGCAGGTGGGGCAGCGGGATACGGCTGAGCGACGCAAGAATCGACTGCAGTCCGGAAGCTACCGGAACCGGTTCGAGAAAGCTACCCCCGAAACTCGCAGCGGCCGCAGGGCTCCGCCAGCCGTCGGCGCTGCCTGCGGCGCCGCAAGTGCTGCGCTTGCGCCCGCTCGGCTCGGGCTCGACGCGAGCGCCGCATCGCTTGGCCTCCCGGCGGAATCCGCCGCGGTGTCGGTGAGCGCAGCAACGCCCGAGAAGCGAGCGCTCGCCCGAGTTCCGGCCCGACGTGGGGCGGGGCCGCGCCTGCCGTGCAGCAGCTTCGATCGCTGCACGCGAGGAGCGGTCACTGTCGCCCCTGTCGGCCGCTTCACTGAGACTGCCGGCGCTGCTGTAGCGCTCGACCGAGCCGAAACCCCGGGCCGATCAGCAGCACGACGGTGGCCATGCGGATCGCGTGAAACGCCGAGACGATCGGGGCGCCCAGTTGCAGCACCTTGGCCGTGATCGCCATCTCGCCGATGCCGCCTGGCGTGGTCGCCAGCACCGCGGTGGCCACCGCCAGTCCCGCCGCGCCCGCGAGCCACCAGCCGAACAGCGCCGACAGCGCCAGGTACACCAAGGTGACGAACGCCACCGCCGCCAGGTAGCGGGGCGCGGCGCGGAAGAACTCCGGCGCGAAGCGGGTCCCGAGCGCCACCCCGATCAGAAGCTGGCCGGCGTTGCTCACCTCCGCCGGCAGCGCCGACAGCGTGATCCCCTGCGCGGTGATCGCGGCGGTGACCAGCCATGGGCCGAGCATCCACTGGTTCGGAATGCCGAGCCGGGCCAGCACTACCGCGCCAGCGGCCGCCAGCGCGCCGACCAGCGCCAGCCCGACGCGGTTCACCTCGCCGGCGGCCGGCGCGTACGGATCGGCGCCTCGCACGCCCAGCCATTGCAGCGCGAACGGCACGACCAGCGCCACCATCATGATGCGCAGGCTGTGCGCTGCCGCCACGCGATCGACGCGGCCGCCGTTGCGCTCCGCCTGCGCCGCCATCTCGCTGGCGCCGCCGATCGGCGCGGCGAAGAAGCAGGTGGTCGCGCTCTCGCCGCTCAGCCGCCGCAGCAGCGCCGCGCCGAGCAGGCCCAGCGCGCCCGCAAAGACGATGTTCAGCGCGATCCACGGCGCGAGACGGAAGATCTCGCGCGTGACCGTCGGCGTGAAGTAAAGGCCGAGCGCGATGCCGATGATCCACTGCCCGCCGTCGCGCGCATGAGGCAGGCTGGGCAGGCGCGCGCCCGACATATTCGCCGCCGCCAGCGACAGCAACGGCCCGGTGAACCACGGCAACGGCAGATGCAGCCACTTCGCCGACGCCGCACCCAGCAGCGCCACGATCAGCGTGATGGCAGCGCGCAGCGCCGCGCCTGATCGCGGCGAATTCAGCCCAGGCATCGCCGCGCCCATTTGCGCCTGGCGCGGCCGGTTGCGGTTGCGCGCCCGGAAACGGAGCGGCCCGGCACTTCGCCGGCCTATTCGACGCGCGCCAGCGGTGCGGCGGTCGCGGCCAGCCCGATGAACTCGCGCATCGCGCCATCGAATGCCGCCCGGTCGGCGAACGGCGCGCCGCGATGATTGGCGCCTTCGACCTTGACCAGCCGCTTGTGGCCGGCCGGCACCGCGGTCGCGGCGGCGAGCAGATCGTCGCTCATCGTGTGCGGGATCACGCCGTCGGCGGTGCCATGCACGAGCAGCAGCGGCTCGCTGACGCGGCCGATGCGCGTGCGCGAATCGAACTCCTGCGTAACGGCGGCGCCGACGAAGGGCAGCCAGCCCCACTTCGAGTTGCGCACGACGTCGGCGATGCTGGTGAACGACGACTCGACCACCACGCCGGCGATGCCGTCGCGCTCGGCGGCCAGCGCGATCGCCAGCGCGCCACCGAGGCTGTAGCCGTAGACGAAGCGCCGCTTCGGATCGGGCTGCCGGCGCCGCAGTTCGTCGAAGGCCGCCCGTGCGTCCTGCAGCGCCGTCTCTTCGGAGGGCAGCAGCGGCGTCGAGCGGCCGAAGCCGCGGTAGTCGATGGCCAGCACGTTCAGGCCCAGGCCGGCCAGGCGCTCGATCCGATGCTGGCTGCCGTACAGGTTCCTGCGCGCACCATGCAGGAACAGCACGGTCGGCGCGCCGGCGGCCGCCTCGTGGTACCAGGCGTGCACGGTGTCGCCGCTGTCGAGCGCCAGGTCGAAAGACTCGATGCCGGCCGGAGCCTCGGCGGCGGCCGCGCGTGTCTCGACCACCGTGTGTTCGTGCTGGAAGATCGCCCTGCGCTGCCAGGCATCGAGCGACGCGCAGCCGCCCAGCACGGCGGCCAGGGCCAGGGCAACGAGGATCGATCGGGCGCGCGTGCTCATGGCGGTTTGGTGTGGGAGCGCGGGAGTCTATTCGGCGCCGACGCCATCGCAACCCGCCGGCCCCGGGGCTTAACGCCGGCGCGGACGGGCGGATGACGCGACGGTTCGGCGCCCGCCGTGCCTGCCGCCCCGGCCGGCGTTCAGCCTTTCGCGCCTCGCCGCCGCAGCAGCCACGGCACGACCAGCATGCCGGCGGCCAGCGCCAGCATCGCCGCCGCGATCGGCTGGGTGAAGAACACCGAGAAGTCGCCCTGGCTGATCGCCAGCGCCCGGCGCATCTGCGATTCGGCAAGCGGGCCGAGGATCAGCCCGATCACCGCCGGCGCCACCGGAAAGCCCCAGCGCCGCATCAGGAAGCCCAGCAGGCCGAACACGTACAGCGTGAAAAGATCGACCACCGACTGGTGCAGGCTGTAGGCGCCCAGCGTGGCGAAGACCAGGATGCCCGCGTAAAGCAGCGGCTTCGGGATCTCCAGCACCTTCACCCAGATGCCGATCAGCGGCAGATTGAGCACCAGCAGCAGCACGTTGCCGACGTACATGCTCGCGATCAGTCCCCACACCAGCGCGCCCTGCGTCTGGAACAGCAGCGGCCCGGGCTGCAGGCCGTAGTTCTGGAACGCCGCCAGCAGGATCGCCGCCGTGGCCGAGGTCGGGATGCCGAGCGTCAGCAGCGGCACCAGCACGCCGGTGGACGACGCATTGTTGGCGGCCTCGGGGCCGGCCACGCCTTCGATCGCTCCCTGGCCGAATTCCTGCGGATGCTTGCTGAGCTTCTTCTCCAGCGCATACGAAAGAAAGGTCGGGATCTCGGCGCCGCCGGCGGGGATCGTGCCGAACGGAAAGCCGATCGCGGTGGCCCGCAGCCAGGCCGGCCACGAGCGCCGCCAGTCCTCGCGCGACATCCAAAGCGAGCCGGACACCCTTTCCAGGCTCTCGGGCAGTCGGCTCTGGTAGGCGGCAACATACAGCGCCTCGCCGACCGCGAACAGGCCGACGGCGAGCACGACCACGTCGATGCCGTCCATCAGTTCCGGCACGCCGAAGGCGAAGCGCATCTGCCCGGTCTGCTCGTCGATGCCGACCAGCCCCAGCAGCAGGCCGACGAACAGCATCGTCAGGCCGCGCACCACCGAAGCGCCGAGCACCGCGGCCACGGTGACGAAGGCAAACACCATCAGCGCGAAGTACTCGGCCGGGCCGAACTTCAGCGCGATCGCCACCACCGCCGGCGCCAGCAGCGTCAGCATCACTGTGGCGATCGTGCCGGCGACGAACGAGCCGATCGCGCTGGTGGCCAGCGCCGGGCCGGCGCGGCCGCGCTTGGCCATTCGGTTGCCTTCGAGCGCCGTGGCGATCGAGGCCGATTCGCCCGGCGTGTTCAGCAGGATGGTGGTGGTCGATCCGCCGTACATGGCGCCGTAGTAAATGCCGGCGAACATGATCAGCGCGCCGGTCGGATCGAGCTTGGCCGTGATCGGCAGCAGCATCGCCACCGTCAGCGCCGGACCGACGCCGGGCAGCACGCCGATCGCCGTGCCGAGCGTGACGCCGACGAATCCCCACAGCAGGTTCGCCGGCGCCAGCGCGACGGCGAAGCCCTGGCTGAGCGCCGCCAGCGTCTCGGTCATATCCCGGCCGCGCCGAGGATCGGCTGCAGCCACCCCGCCGGCAGGTTCACGTTCAGGAACTTCACGAAGAACAGGAACACGCCGAGCCCGAGCGCACCGCCGATGGCCGCGTCGCGCAGCGGCCGCCCGCTGCCGAAGCCGCGGGCGACGAACGCGTACAGCGCCATGGCGGCGATCACGAAGCCCGCGTGGTGCACCAGCGCCATCTGCGCGAACAGTCCCGCGCTGACCCAGGCGAAGGCACCGAAGTGCAAGGCGTGGTCGCCGCGCTCGGCCGGGTCGTCCGGCGTGCGCTGCCGCCAGCCGCCCGTGAGGCACTCCGCAAGCAGCCACAGGCCCAGCACCACGAGGCCAGCAGCCACGACCTTCGGCGCGAAGTTCGGGCCGATGCGCGCATAGCCGCCCGCCTCGGGCAGCCGGAACGCGACCACTGCCGAGAACAGGCCGAGCGCGAGGACGCCGAGCGACAGCGCGAGTTCGACCCGGCCTCCGCGCCCGGCCGGCAGCATCGGTGCGCTTACTTGGCCAGCCCGAGCGAGTCGAGGATCGCCCTGACGCGCTTGACCTCGTCATCGACGAAGGCCTTGTACGCGTCGCCGCCGAGGAACACGCTCTCCCAGCCCATCCTGGTCAGCGTTTCCTTCCAGGCCGCCGACTCGGTGGCCGTCTTCACCGCGCTGACCAGCGCGTCGCGCTGCGCCGTCGTGAGCGCCGGCGCGCCGAACACGCCGCGCCAGTTGCCGAGCACGACGTCGATGCCCTGCTCCTTCAGCGTCGGGATGCCGTCGACCTTCGCCGGCGCCGATACCGCCAGCGCGCGCATCCGCCCGCCCTTGATGTGCTCGGCGAACTCGCCGAGCCCGGCGATGCCCGCCGTCACATGGCCACCGACGATGTTGGCCACCTGGTCGCCACCGCCCTTGGCGGCGACGTAGTTGATTTTGTTCGGCTCCACGCCGACGGCGCGCGCGATCATGCCGGCGAGGATGTGGTCGGTGCCTCCCGCCGAGCCACCGTGCCAGGACACCTTGCCCGGCTCCGCCTTGAACGCCTTGACGAGGTCGGCCATCGTTTTATGCGGCGACGACGCCGGCACGACGACCACTTCGTACTCGCTGGTCAGCCGCGCGATCGGCGTGACCATCGACAGGTCCACGGGCGACTTGTTCAGCACGATGCCGCCCACCATCACCAGGCCGCCGACCATCAACGCGCCCGGATCACCCTTGGCGCTGTTGACGAACTGCGCCAGGCCGATCGTCCCGGCGGCGCCGCCCTTGTTGTCGAACTGCACGGCACCGGCCACCTTGGCCGACTGCATTGCCGCGCCAAGCGCGCGGCCCGTCTGGTCCCAGCCGCCGCCGGGATTGGCCGGGATCATCATCTTCAGCGTGCCGATGGCCTGCGCCCGCGCCGGCGCCAGGCCGAACCCCTGCGCCACCGACAGCGAAGCCAGGGCGAGCGCGAATTGGCGACGATTCATCTCGTTCTCCTCGGGAAACCCGGCGGACTTCGATCCGGCCCGCCTGCTCACACCAAGCATACAGGTGCGCCGTCGGGGCGGGCCAGCGGCGGGTCGTTCAGAAGGCGAGCTGCCCGAGGCAGACCATCACGCTGCGCTCGACCTGCTTGAGGAAGTCGCGCTCATGGTCCTTCAGCGCCGACACGACGATGCCGCCGTGGCGGCACAGTTCGAGGAACGCCTGACCGTCGCGGGTGCGGAACTTCTCGCTGGCCGCCAACGCGACGCGCCGGCGCACGGTGACGATCACGTCGCTGGCGCAGTCGGACGGCCGCTTGATGGTCGCGATCGCCACCAGCATCTCGTAGTCGGACTCGGCCGCCGCTCGCGCCTTCATCACGGCAATCGACTGCTTGACCGTGTCCTCGATCGGGAAGATGCGCAGGCCGCAGGCCAGGTCGTCGGAGTCCAGCTCGATGACGGTCAGCTTCAGGTCGCGCCCCTGCGCCGCGCCGGCCAACAGCAGCGCGGCCAAGACGAGCCAGCGGAACACGCTCATGGGTCTCATCCCCGATCGAAAGGGCCGCCAAGCGTAGCGCGGCCGCGCGCCGCGGCCGGCCGGTTCACCGCCGCTCAGTCGGCGCGCAGCGCATCGACGATCCTCAGCCGCGACGCCTTCACCGCCGGCAGGAAGCCGCCGACCAGGCCCATCGCCAGCGCGAAGGCCAGGCTCGCGGCGGCGATCGACGGCGTCAGCGCAAAGGAGAACGCGAGTTCCGAGAACGACTGGAAGTTGGTGGTCGAGATCGTGATCGCCTGCAGGAGGCTCGCCGCCGCCAGGCCGGCCGCACCGCCTGCGGCGGCCAGCAGCAACGACTCGATCAGGAACGCGGCCAGGATCGCGCGCCGCCGGAAGCCGAGCGCGCGCAGGGTGCCGATCTCTCCGGTGCGCGTGGCCACGGCGGCATACATGGTGATCGCCGCGCCGATGACCGCCCCCAGCGAGAACACCACCGACAGTGTCAGGCCGAGGAAGCGCAGGAAGTTCGACAGCGCGCGGCTCTGGTCCTCGTAGAACTGCCGCTCGCGCTTGACCTCGACCGTCAGCCGCGGGTCGGCCTCGATCGCCGCCACCAGCGCATCGAACGCCTCCGGCGCGGCGAGCTGCGCGATCACCGACGAATAGCCGAAGCGGCGGAACGCCTGCGACATCTGCTCCGCGTCGCCCCAGATCTCGGAGTCGAATGCCGTGCGGCCGGCGTCGAAGATGCCGACCACGCGCCACTGCCGCTGCGCGAAAGACAGCGACTGGCCGAGCTCGACGCCGGCGAACTGCCGCGCCACGCTGGCGCCGACCACGATCTCGCTCGCCCCCGGGCGGAACATCCGCCCCTGCACGAGGGTCACCTGCGGCCGCAGCGCCAGCCCCATCGGCGGCACGCCGCGAATGGGCACGTTGCTGCGCGTGCGCGACGCCGAACCGTCGTCCTCGCGCTTGGGCAGCGAGTTCAGCACCACCACTTCCCTCGACACGCGCGCCGCGCCGTCGGCGCCGCGGGCGATCTGCGGCAGGCTCTCGAACAGCGCCGCCTGCTCGCGCGAGACGCCGCTCTGCACTTCGGTGACCGCACCCTTGCGAATCACCAGCACGTTGTCGGCCGAGCCGGTCGCCACCAGTGTCTGCTTCAGTCCGGCATCGAGCATCAGCGCCGCGGCGAAGACGAACACCACCAGCGCCATGCCGCCCGCAGTCAGCGCCGTCGTCAGCCGCCGCACCCACAGGTTGCGGGCGATGTAGGCGAGCGGCAGCTTCATGCCGGCGGCACCTCGCGACGGCGGCAGTCTCCAGCGGCGGTGGTTTCGCTGCCCCTTCCGTCGCCGCAGCCGTACGAGCGACGCCGCCGCCGCTCCGTACCGGTTGCCGATGCGTCGGGCGCCCGGCCGCCCGAAGCCCGACGCACTGACTCTTCCCGCGCGAGGTGCACGTGCGACGCGAAGCGTCGCGTACACCGAGTGCGATTACCCCACATGCCGCAACCCCTCGACGATCCTCACCCGCGCGCTGCGCAGCATCGGCACCAGCGCCGCCAGCACGCCGACGGCCAGCGCCGCCGCCGCCTGCAGCGCGTAGGTCGACGGCACGACCTCGAAGCGCGCGAATAGGGTGCGGCCGACCGAGTCGAAGAAGCCGGCCGCCGCCACCGGCGTCAGCGCCATCGCCAGCATGCCGCCGGCGGCGGCGATGACGAGGCTCTCGGCGAGGACCAGCCGCGCCACGAACGCCGGCCCGAAGCCGAGCGCCTTCAGCGTCGCGTACTCGGACAGGCGCTCGCGCGCCGTCATCGCCATCGTGTTGGCGGCCACCGCCAGGATGATCGCGATGACGATGTACGACACACCCGAGATCACCTGCACGATGGTCTCGACCATCGCCACGAACGACAGCTGGAACGCCTTCTCGGTCTCGGTCAGCGTCTCGGCCAGCGAGCTGGCGAACTCGGCGTCGATCGCCCGCGCGATGTCAGCCACCCGCGCCGGGTCGTCGACGTCGACCACGAACACGCCGACATTGTTGGCGCCGCGCGGGAAGCGCGCCTTCAGGAACTCGTTCAGGTAGTCGTAGTGGAAGTACATCTGCCGCGTGATCGTGCCCTGGTCGCGGCCGTCGAAGATCGCCCGCACCGTGAACTCGTGGTTGCCCGGATAGATCGTCCCGCGCAGCGGCAGCCGGTCGCCCACCTTGAAGCCGTACAGATCCGCCAGCTGCCGCCCGACGGCGGCGCCGCGGCGGTCGCGCAGGTAGTCGGCCCACTGCCCCGGCTCGAAGACGAACTCCGGGTACATCGCGAAGTACTGCGGCGAGTCGACCGCGAACTGGGCGAAGAAGTTGCGCTCGTCGCGCCAGACGCCGCCGAACCAGTTCGACACCGCGACGCTACGCACGCCGTCGATCGTGCGGATCTTGTCGCGGTAATAGATCGGCAGCGGGAACACCAGCGAGATGCTGTTGCGCGTGACCAGCCGCGTCGGCGAGGCGGCGTCCGCGCCCGCGTACCACGCCTGCACCACCGTCTGCAGCAGCCCGAAGGCGGCCAGCGCGATCACCAGCCCGAGCACCGTCAGCGCCGTGCGCAGGCGCGCGCGCAGGGCATTTCGGGCGACCAGCTTCAGGAAGAACACGGGTCAGTGGGCGAACGGGCTGGTGTCCGTCAGCTTGCCCTTGTCGAGGTAGATCAAATGGTGCGCGGCCTCGGCCGCGCGCGGGTCGTGCGTGACCATCACGATGGTCTTGCCCAGCCCGAGGTTCAGCCGGTCGAGCAGCTTCAGGATCTCGGCGGCCGAGGCGCGGTCCAGGTCGCCGGTCGGCTCGTCGGCGATCAGCAGCAGCGGGTCGGTGACCACCGCGCGGGCGATCGCCACCCGCTGCTGCTGGCCGCCGGACAGTTCGTTCGGCCGGTGGTCCATCCGGTCGGACAGCCCGACCAGCGCCAGCACCGCCTCGACGCGCTCGGCGCGCTCGCGGCGCGACAGCGACGTGAGCAGCAGCGGCAGCTCGACGTTCTCCCACGCGGTGAGCACCGGCATCAGGTTGTAGAACTGGAAGACGAAACCGACCGACGCCGCGCGCCACGCGGCCAGTTCGGTCTCGTCGAGCCGGGTGATGTCCGCGCCGGCGATGATGATCGCGCCGGCGTCCGGCTTGTCGATGCCGGCGACCAGGTTCAGCAGCGTGCTCTTGCCCGACCCCGACGGGCCCATCAGCGCGACGAAGTCGCCGCGGCCGATGTCGAGGTTGATGTCGGTCAGCACCGGCACCTGCTGCTCGCCGCGGGTGTAGCTCTTGGCCACGCCACGGATCTCGATCAGTGCCGCCGTCGCCGCCTGCGGCGAGCGCTGCACGCGCACCTCGCTGGCCACGCCTCGGCCTATCGGCTGGCCGCCACGAGCGCGCCGTCGGCCAGGTCGCGCGGCGGATTGACCACCACACGCGTGCCGGGCGGCAGCGGTTGCACGCGGACCAGATCGCCGAGGCGCGCGCCGACCGTCACCGGCGTGCGCGCCACGCGGCCGCCGGTCTTCGGCGCTTCTTTCGCCGCCTCCTTCGCCGCCTCCTGCGCGGCGTCCTTCGCCGCCGCCCCGGCCCCCTGCACGACGAAGACCACGTCGCGCCCGTCGGCCTTGACGATCGCCTCCGGCCGCAGCGCCGGCACCGGGTTGCGCTCCGCGGCCTCGAGCCGGCGCGACAGGAAGGCAACTTTCGCGCTCATGTCGGGCAGCACGCGAGGATCGGTCTCGTCGAACTTCACCTTCACCAGCAGCGTCGCCTTCGCGCGGTCGACGGTCGGCACCACGCGCGAGACCGAGCCGGCCAGCCGCAGGTCGGCGAACGCGTCGAGCTGGATCTCCGCCGGCTGGCCGACCAGGATCCTGGCGATCGACGCCTCGGACACGTCGGCCTCGACCTCGAGCGTGAGCATGTCGGCCATCGTCACCACCGCGCCGGTGGTGCCGGAGGCGCTGGAAAACGGCGTCAGGATGTCGCCGACGTTGGCGTTCTTGGTCAGCACGATTCCGGCGAACGGCGCGCGGATCAGCGTCTGGTCGAAATTCACGACCGCCGCGCGGTAGTTGGCCTGCGCCACGCCGATCTGCGCCTGCAGCGTCCGGATCGCCGCCGCCGCCTTGTTGAAGCGCGCCTCGGCCGTGTCGACCGAGGCGCCGGAGACGAATTCCTTCTGCGCCAGGTCGCGCGCGCGCTTGAGCGCCACTTCGGCGTCGGCGAGTTCCGCCTGGCCCTGCGCCAGGTTGGCCTCGGCCGCCTTCACGCCGGCGGCGGCCTGGTCGCGCGCGGCGGCGACGTCGCGGTTCTCCAGCCGCGCGATCACCTCGCCCTCGGTGACGCGCTGCCCTTCCTGCACGCCGAGCCACTCGAGGCGCCCCGTCGCCTTGCTCGACACCGACGCACGCCGCGCCGCGACCACGCGCCCGGTGGCGTTGAGCACCGCCAGCGACTGCGACGGATAGGCGGCGACGACCGCGCCGATCTCCACTGGCACCGGCCGGCCGCTCAGGCTGGCCACGACTGCCGCCGCCGCACCGAGCGCCCCCAGCAGCAGCCAGAACCAGGCACGCTTCCACAGCGGCCTGCCTCGGCGCGCCGGCGCCGCGCTGCGGTCGATGGCCAGCTTCGCCAGCGTGTCGCCGGCCTTCCCTTCGCTCATGAACTCTGCCCGCTTCGGAGTCCGGCGCATGCTACCGAACGCAGATGCCCCGGCCCGTTGCGCGGTCATCGCCCATGAAAAAGCCGGCGCAGGTCGCCCCGCGCCGGCCTCCGCCAGGAAGGCGAGACGGCTTCAGTCGGGAATCACCAGCGTGTCGCCGTCGAAGGTGATGCGGTCGCTGGCGGCCGGGTTGGCCGCGATCGGCGGCACGTTGCCGGCCGTGATCGGTGGCGCGCCGGCGCCCCGCGGCGTCGTGCGAACCACCTGCGACGGCGGCAGCCCCGCCCCCGAAGTCAGGTGCGCCCACATCGCGTCCATCGCGCGGTTGAAGTACACGTGCAGCGGCACGTACGAACTGCTGTAGCCGGCCAGGCCGAGGAAGGCGTCGAAGTGCTGCGCGTTGGTCACCTCGATGTAGCGCAGCCCGCTGCCTGTGCCGTCGCGCCAGCGGTTGTGCGCAACGTAGGCGCGCGAGGAGAAGTTCACCGGCACCAGCGTGTCGGCCCGGCCGTGCACGATGATGGCCGGCTTGCCGCGCAGCTTGCCCGACTGCTGCACCTCGGCGATGCCGTCCTGCACGCGCTGCGCGTTGGCATCCGAGCCGGTCCACAGGGCGCGCTGGCACAGCGCGCCATCGACGTTGAAGTCCTCGCGGTTGGTCGACGGCGACTTCGACAGTCCGTCGGCCTTCGCGCCGCCGGGGTTCAGGTTGTTGACGATGTTGATGCCGATCGTCGGCGGCACGCCGTTGCCGTCGCCGAACACCGTCGGCAGCAGCGGCGGCAGCGTTGCGAGCACGTTGCCGGTGGCCGCGTCGGTCGCGGCGAAGCTGAAGCCGCACAGGTTGTCGAGCACCGAGAAGCGGCCGTGCGCGTTGCTGTAGGTCATCGCGATCGCCGGCGTGGCCAGCGCCCAGTGCGACGCGTGCAGCGGCGCCGACTCCGGCAGCCAGCCGTAGGCGGCGAGCTTGTCCATCGCCTCCTGCGCCTGGGCCGCCGTCGTCGTAGCGGCCAGCAGCCCCTTGTCCGCCAGCGACTGGCAGCGGTTGGCGGCGCGCGTCGCGTTGACGATGTTGAAGTGCGCGCCCGGCACCAGCGCCGCGCACGCCTGGTACAGGTTGGCGAAGGTGAAGTAGTCGTACAGCGGCTTCGAGCCGCCGGTGTAAGTGACGCTGCCCTGGCGGATCGCCGGGTTGCGCGGGTGCATGACCTGGATGTTCGGCTCGGTCACCGCCACGCCGTCGATCAGCCCGGCGTGGTCCTGCTCGGCCGCGGCGAGCGCCGCGCCGCCGCCGTTGGAGATGCTCGAGGCGATGACGACGGTGTTCTCCGGCGTGATCGTGCGCCGCTTGCCGCTGTTGCCGGGACCGGGCGTGCCGTACTTCTCGTTGAGCACGTAGAACGCGTACTCGACCGCCTTCAGCGTGAGCTGGCCCCACTCGCGCTCCGGATTGAGCTGCGAGTGCGCGTGCTTGACCGCGTAGCGGTTGGGCGTGGCGGCGTTGAACTGCTGGCGCTGCAGATCGGTGACCGGCGCGGTGAACACCGTGTCGTCGCCGGCCGCGGCCGCGTCGGCGCGCACGCCGTTGATGCGGTTGACCGTGTTGTTCTGCAGGTCGTGCACGCCGTTGCCGGTGCCCTTGTCGGCGTAGGCCACGGCGCAGCCGCGCTTCAGGCCCCACTCGCCGGAAGAGCCGATCGCGCCGTAGACGCCGCGCGATCCGCTCGACGTGCCGGTCACGATGCAGGCGCGGCTGGGATCGAACGACGCCGGTACCTGCACCATGATCGTCACGTTGCGGCCGCTGTCGCCGCGGTCGAACACCGCGATGTGCTCGGTGCCGGCGATCCTGCCTTCGCCGAGCGTGTCGTTGCCGTTCACGTCGATGTTCGGCCCGTACAGAGTGCCATAGCCGCCGGCGGCGTTGATGTCGAGCACCGCGCGGTAATTGACGTAGACGGCCAGCTTGCGCAGGTCGGCGGCCTTGGTCGGATCGATCGGCGCCGGACGGCCTCCGCCCAGCCCGGTCTTGCCGAGGCCCGCGGTCAGCAGGTCGTCGGAGATGCCGTCATAGGTGATGCTGCTCACCGGCACCACCCCGGGCGGCAGCCTGTTCGGCGCATTGCTGAACTGGCCGCCGCTGGCAACGGCAGCGGCGGCGAATGAACACAGCGCTGCCGGCAGCAGCAGGCGTACCCGACTCATCGATTTCTCCTTGGCGTTGTCGTTGCCGCGACGGCGTTCGCGGCCCGGGCTGCGAGCTTGCACCGACTCGCGCGCGCTTTCAACGTTTGCGTTCGCTCACCCGGCCTTGGCGCGACGGGCTCAACCGCCCGTATCGGCGTAGACGTGCTCCGGTCCGGGGAAACGGCCGGCCTGCACGTCGGCAACGTAAGTGCGCACTGCGGCGTCGATCGAGCCGGCACCGTCGAGGAAATTCTTGACGAAGCGCGGCCGCTTGCCGACGCCGGCGCCGAGCAGGTCGTGCAGCACCAGCACCTGGCCGGTGCAGGCGGCGCTGGCCCCGATGCCGATGGTGATCAGGGGCATCGCCTCGGCAATGCGTCGCGCCAGCGGCTCCGGCGTGGCCTCGATCACCATCATCGCCGCGCCGGCGCGCTCCAGCGCCTGTGCCGAGGCGAGCAGGCGCTGGCCGGCCTCGGCGCCGCGGCCCTGCACCCGGTAGCCGCCGAAGACGTTGACGCTTTGCGGCGTCAGCCCGACATGCGCACACACCGGGATGCCGCGGCTGACCATGAACTCGACGGTCGGCGCCATTTCGGCACCGCCCTCGATCTTGACCATCTGGCAGCCAGCCTGCATCAGCGTCACCG
>Ga0114939_10002076_pt1 | contig 15268 bp, 14 predicted proteins | sample AshMeaCrysSpring_FD_87196 | JGI IMG/M metagenome (GOLD analysis project Ga0114939, IMG submission 87196) | Groundwater microbial communities from Big Spring, Nevada to study Microbial Dark Matter (Phase II) - Ash Meadows Crystal Spring | ecosystem: Environmental > Aquatic > Deep subsurface >... | reverse complement strand
GCCGCACAAAAAACCAGAACCCCCAGCCATTGGCCTTGCGCATCAAAGACTCCATACCAGATTTGCTCCCCGACGGCTTTGATGTCCTTGAGATAGTGGTGGAAGGCAAGGAACTCCCTGGCCGCTCTCTTTTCCGCTTCCCCTTCCACGGGACGAACGACGATGGATTTTAAGTCGATTGCGGGATTGCCGGGATATTTCATCCCAAAACCGATAAAAAACTTTTCGCCGGTCGTTCAGACTTTCCATTTAACTGTTTCCCTTCCAGGAAATTACTTCATTCTGCGTATTGGCCGTTGGGCACTTTCCCGGGAAATCCGAGCGATACCGAATTGGATAGAACCGGAGATTTATAAGGAGAGCCCCGGAGATTCCACGGGGCTACGTGGTCACCTTGCGCAAGTGGTTGAGGCATTCAATGATCGCGGGGCGCAGGGGACGCATGCACTCGAGGATCGCCCGGGGGTTGCCGGGAAGATTCAGGATCAGGCACGCGCCGCGGATGCCGGCCGTGGCACGCGACAAAATGGCTGTCGGGACATCGGCGAAGCTGGCCGCCCGCATGGCTTCTCCGAAGCCGGGAAGTTCTTTTTCGAGCACCGCGCGGGTGGCCTCCGGAGTGACATCGCGGGGTGAGGGGCCGGTTCCGCCCGTGGTGATGATCAACTCGCAGTGTTCGCGGTCGGCCAGCTCGATGAGGGTTTTCTCAATGAGCGGGCGGTCATCCGGCAGCAACCGCGCGACAAATTCCGCCGATTGGTCGATGACTTCGCGGGTGATTCGCTCGATCTCGGGACCGCTGAGGTCCTCGTAGATTCCGGCACTGGCCCGGTCGCTGAGCGTGATCCGGCCGACTTTCATGATTTGGTTTTTTCCGCCACCCGGATCTCGCCGATGCCCATCGATTTGTCGGCGGCTTTCATCATGTCGTAGAGTGTGAGGGCGGCCGCGCAGACGGCGGTGAGCGCTTCCATTTCCACACCGGTTTTTGCGCTGGTGCGGGCGGTGGCCGTGATTTGAATCGCTCCGGGCAAGATCTCAAAGTCCACGGTGACCTGATCGAGCGGAAGGCTGTGGCAGAGCGGAATCCACTCATGGGTGCGTTTCGCGGCCTGGATGGCGGCAATGCGGGCGACCGCAAGGACGTCCCCCTTCGGGAGGGCTTGTTGGCGAAGCAGTTCGATGGTGGCGGGCTGGCAAACGATGCGGCCGGTGGCTGTTGCGCTGCGCGCCTGAACCGGCTTGCCACCGACATCCACCATGCGGGCCTGCCCGGTTTGATCGAGATGGGTGAAGGCATTCATAAGATCAACGTTTTAATAAGATGCGAGGAGGGATCCGGGGCGTCGAGCAAAAGCGCATCGGCATGGGCGATGGGCGAAAGATCGCCGGAGTGCAGCCATGGCAGAGGAACGGATTCCGCCCGGCCGTGGGAAATGACGAGGCGGGCGGGCGTCCATGGGCGGCGGCCATCGCCGGGGATGGGTTCCCATTTTGAGCAGAGGGTTTCGACGGGGCTGTGGGGAGGGCGGCCTTCCATGCGATCAAGAGCGCGCCTCACAAATGCCTGAAAGCAGACCCAGTGGGAGAGCGGGTTGCCGGGCAGTCCGAAGGCAGCCCGGGGACCACGCGTGGCAAAGAGAAGCGGCTTGCCGGGGCGGCTGTTGACCCGGTCGCTCCAGATCGTGAACCCGGCATTCTCCAGCGCGCGCCGTGTGTGGTCGTGATCGCCGGGACCGGAGCCGCCTGAAATCAAAAGCAAATCGCCGGCGAAGGACTCAACGGATGCGGTGAGCATGGCAGGGTCGTCGTTCATCCGGATGCGGGTGGTGGGAATCCCCGATGCGTCAAGCAGGGCCTCGACCATCGGGCCGTTGCTGTCGGGGATTTTGCCGAGGGTGGCGGCTTCTCCCGGAAGGAGCAGTTCGGAGCCTGTTGCGATATGTGTGGCCACCGGTCGCCGCGAGACCCGGAGGGCATCCACACCGCACGCGGAAAGCAGGGCCACGGCGCCGGGCAAAAGAACATGGCCCGGATCAAGGATTGTCTGACCGGCGGAGACAATGGCCGCACGCCTGCGGATATTGGATCCGGGGCCAAGGGGCTCCTCCGGGTTGGGAGTCACTTGCGCGCCATCGAACACGCAGTCTTCCTGCATGGCGATGGCAAAGGCATTTTGTGGAACGGGAGCGCCTGTGAACACGCGGGCCGCCAGCCCCGGAGCCAGAGCAATGCGCGGATATTGCCCGGCTGGAATTTCTTCCACGATCCGGCATTTGCCCGGGACGGCTTCCGCAAAGGCGTATCCATCCATCGCGCTGTGATCGAAGGTGGGAAAGTCGATGGAGGCTCGGGGACGCTCCAGCAGGCATCGTCCGCCGGCTTTAATCGTCGGAACCGTTTCGCCTCCGAGTGGAGAGACTTTTTCGTCGATACGACTCCAGAGGTCTTCGATTTCAATCATTGTGGGAAAAAATTGCGCGCACCTTCCAGATCGGGACATCCACTTTGAGCCGATCCATGAATTTGGCAACCACCGCAAAAGCCTCCCCCCGGTGCCGCGAATGGACATCCAGAATGATGGCGGCTTCCCCGACCGGAACGACCCCGAGACGATGATGGATTCTTGCGAGTTCGAAGGGGTGGCTTCGGCTGAGCCCCGCCAGGATTTGGTGGATCAGATTTTCCGCCATCGGCCGGTAGGCCTCATATTCGAGCGCCGTGATGGGACGGTCGTCTTCGGTTTCCCGCACGATCCCGTCAAAACGCGCGATGGCTCCGCACCCGGGGACCACCACCGCCGCCATTTCCAAGGGCTCCTCCGTGATCCTGACCTCGATCTTCATCCGCCGGAAACCGGCGGGATGACCGCGGCTTCAAGGTTGGGATCCAAATGGCTGTTGGGCGGCACATACTCGCCTCCCGAGGCCAGCCGGCACTGGTTCCGGATGCCGGAAAGTGGCGGGTGGCGCCGGAGCGCTTCGGCCCAAAACTCCGCTGTGGAAATGGGCGAGGCGATTTCCCAGTGTTCTTCGCGGCATCCCGCAAGAACGGCCGCGGTGGAAAAATAGAGCACCTTCATCGTGGTTATCCGCCGATGGCGGTCATGGGCCGTCCGGGTTCATAAGACGCCAAAAACTCGTGGCTTTCGGGTTTGTTTGCAATGGCCTCGCGGAAACTCCCGAGCACGTCTCCCCCGGAGCGCAGGGGCAGGCGCAGGTCGATTTCTCCATGTCTCCCGAGGCATGGCCGCAACTTTCCATCAGCCGTCAGCCGGAGTTTGTTGCACCCCTCGCAGAAATGCCGGGTTGTGAGGGCTCCGATAAACCCAAGTTTTGCGGGGAGGGGAAGGCGGGATGATCGGAATTCGTAGTAGCGGGCGGGGCCATTTCCGGGCCGGAAGTCCTCGCAGGCGGTGAGGGATCCCTCTGCCGACAACCGCCGGAGAAGTTCTTCCGCCGAAAGGAAATTGGGATCGGAGAGAACATCCGGTCTGCTGAGTGGCATGAGTTCAATAAACCGCAGGGGCATTTCCCGTGCCGCCGCAAAAGCGATGAGCGGAAGGAATTCGGATTCGTTCAGGCCCCGGAGAAGCACGCAGTTGAGTTTGATCATCTCAAAGTTTTGTTGAGCGGCCGCATGAAGACCCCCAAGCACGTTGGCAATGTTCCCCCCCGTTATCCGGTGGTAGCAGTCCGGGTCGAGGGCATCGAGGCTCACATTCAGGGACCGCACTCCCGCCCGCTTGATGGCCGGGGCAAGGGCCGCAAGGCGGGTTGCATTTGTAGAGAGACCCAGGGTTTGGGTGCCGGGCAGCCTCCAGATGCGTTCGAGAATCTCGATGATGTCGCCACGGATGAGCGGCTCGCCGCCGGTGATGCGGAACTTTCGGAAGCCCAGCCGCGTGGCGGCCTCGACGCTGCGGACGATTTCATCGGCCGTGAGGTGGTCCTCTTTCTGCGCCCATCCCTTGTAGCCCTCGGGCATGCAATACAGGCAGCGTTCGTTGCAACGGTCGGTGACGGATATGCGCAGGTAATCCACCGTCCGGCCAAACGCGTCGGTGCCGGCCGGCCGGATCGCATCGGGAATCATCGCATGCATAGAAATGCCAGCCCCCCGAATTTGGCCGCAGCCATTCCCATGATCACGGCGGAGATCCCGTCGGCGGTCATTCCGCGTCCTCCACCTGCTTCCAGTCCGAGGGTGTGTTCACGTTAAGAAATTCCTCATGCTCGAAAAACGAAAGTTTTCGCACGGTCATCGACCCCTGATCCACCAGACGAGCCACCAGGTTCCGCACCCGTTTTTCTCCCTGTCGCAGGCACTCCGCCGCGAACCCGCCAGATCCCGCCGGATACACCGCGCAGAGCGGCTCGTATCCATGGTCGCCCAACGGCACAACCCCGACTCCCGGCCGCGCCGCGCCGAGCAGACTTCGGAGAAATCCCGGGGAGATCCTCGGCATGTCCACCGCAAGCACCAACACGTGGCCCGCGCCCTCTCCGGCGGCCCACCCCATCGCACCCGCCAGTCCCGATGCCGGCCCGCCGCCAGGCGCAAGGTCCGCGATCCAAGAATATGCGTCCGGCAGCCAGTCCGGTCGTGCGGGAGCCACGACGGCCACCCGCGCAGTCAGTGCCTCAAGCGACTCCCATTGCCGCAGCCACAGCGCTTTCCCGCCGGTTTCCAGCAATGCCTTGTCCCGCCCCATCCTTGTCGAACGCCCACCCGCCATCAACGCCCCGCAGACACCGCCGGGGTGTCGGGATTCGCATGGAGCCGGGTGGTTCATCATTGATTTGCTACACAAAAAATCGCCCACCGGCCAGAAATAAAGAAAAACCATTCGTGATATCAGCGCGTTGAACCGTCGGAGTGCCAGAGTTCCTCGCTGCGGATGAGGATGTCGGCGACCTCCGGGATTTTCAGCGACCGGCTCATGGCCTGGGATCGCAGAGTCCTGTAGGCCTCCTCTTCGCTGAATCCGCGGTGTTTGATGAGGAGGCGTTTGGCGCGCTCGACGAGGTTGCGCTCATCGAGGGTGGTCCTTAGGGACTGGCATTCGCTTTGCAGATCCCGGATCTGCCGGGAGTAGTCGGCGAGCAGAGTGGTTAAAGGCCGTGCGAGGGCCTCCTGGCGGGCGGGAAGGCTCGTTTCCGGCAGAGATCCATCGGGGAAGGACACGATCAATAGCCGCACACCGGCCTCCCCGATGGGGAGGGAAGCTGCCGGGTTGCCGGCCTTTGAGTCATCCAGAGCCTTGTGGAGGGTTTCGAGAATGCGTCCGGCAAAAGCGATTTCGAGACCGTGCAGATAGTCGATGCGTTCGCTGGCGAGATCAAACCAGATCTCGGCGGCAGCCCGGTCCGGCGCGGCTGGTTGGCGCATGGCGAGAGCGCGGCGGCGGAATTTTTCCAGAGGAGCCGTGAGGGCCTCCAATCCGCCCGGGAAGAGAGCCTCCCCCGGGGGCCCGACCAGATGGGCGATGGAATCGAAGAGCGACTCCTGTTTCGCAATCCATGAAGAAAGCGAAACGCGCTCGTCATCCCGGAGAATTCCCGTGCCCAGTGCGCGGAGGATAGTGGCCCGCTCCCGTCCCGCAGCCTCCTTGCCCTCCGCCAGAAACCCAAGCGCCGATAAAAACGGCCCGCTCGATGCGACCGGGACGGCATCTGCGGACATGATGATTTCCAACAGTCTGTCGATTTTTGTGCAGAACCATGTAAAAATTTCGCCGGAAGAAACCTCCCGCCGGTCGGCCCTGGCGCGCATGGGGGCGAGTTCTTTCAGGTTGTCCAGAGCCAGAGCCAGCGAGCATCCGGCGCGCGGTGCGGGCAGGCGGCCGTCGGCCAGGCAGTCGCCGACACTTTTCAGCAGGTTGTCCAGCGCGGAGTCGGTCAGCGCTCGCAGCCCGGCGAGGCGGCTGCTCTCATGGCCCTCCCCCAGCGCGGCGTCGAAGGTCGAGGCTCCTCGCTCGGCTTGAAGCCGGTGGCAGACTTCCAAAGCATCAAGCAGAAGACCGGCGGTGTTCGCGGCCACTTCAATCGCCCGGATGGTTTCCCCGCGCAGGGCGTGCAGCAATTGCCCGCCTGCATCGGCAAGGTGGCCCGGAGTTGTCGTCTCGGTGTTCGGCATGAATAGCCCGCATTCCAGCAAGACGGATGCCAGATTCGTATCGGGGACAATGCCAGGCGGATCTCCGAAAAGCGCGCGGCGGACAGCCCCCTCTCGCACGCACGCACGCGCGCACGCGCTGGCGGGCTTTGGGACGTCCTCGCGGCGCTTTTGGACTTCCCAAGCGATGTGCGCGCGCCCGCGGCGCACCCTGCCGCCAAAGCGGGACGGGGACGCCCCGCACTCGATCAAAGATCCTGCGGCTCGAAAAATTTGGCACGCCACCTGCTCAGGATTCCGTCGAACCAGCATCCAACGGAGGGTGCTTGCAACATTAACCCGGCAACGAAGCCATCCCGCACGGCCTGAGAAACCTCAGGCACGCGAGGGATTGGCTTTTTTTTATTTATGAAAATCACCGACATCAAAAAATCGGGCCACTGGCCGACACTGCTAACAGCATTCCTCTACTTCGATGTGAGCTTTATGGTCTGGACGGTCATGGGGCCGCTAGGGGCGCACGTGGGGGGCGCGCTTGCACTGAGCGCGGAACAAAAAGGACTCCTCGTGGCGTTTCCGATTCTGGCGGGCGCGATCTTGCGCATCGCACTCGGACTCGCGGCCGACCACTTCGGTGCCAAGCGCACCGGGATCGCCGCCCAGGCCCTTGTGGCTGCGGGTCTCGCGGCTGCGTGGGTCTTCGGGTTTCCGAATTTTTTCAGCGCGCTTCTGATGGGGGTCGTGCTGGGGTTTGCAGGCGCGAGCTTCGCGGTGGCGCTGCCCCAGGCCGGGCGCTGGTATCCGCCCCACATGCAGGGTCTCGTGATGGGTCTTGCGGGGGCCGGCAACGTGGGGGTCGTGCTCGACAGCCTCATCGCGCCGCGGCTGGCGGAGGCGTTCGGATGGCAGAATGTTTTCGGATTCGCACTCATCCCGGTGCTGCTTGTGCTGGCGGCCTACACGATGTTTTCGAAGGACGCTCCCGGACCCGTGGCCCGCAAATCGCCGGCCGATTATTTCAAGGTTCTGCGCGAGCGGGATGCCCACCGGTTCTGCTTTTTTTACACGGTGAGCTTTGGCGGGTTTGTCGGTCTGGCGAGTTCATTTGTGCTCTACTTCACGAGCCAATACGGGCTCGCGCCGGTCCGCGCGGGCGATCTGGCCGCGCTTTGCACGCTGGTGGGTGCCCTGGCCAGGCCGGTGGGAGGAGCCCTTGCCGACCGCATCGGAGGCACCCGGGCGCTGACCGGGCTCTACCTCGGCGCGGCGGCTTGTCTGGTTGCGGCGGCGGTTTTTCCGGTGCTCTGGCTCAATGTGGTGGTGCTGCTTGCGGCATCGGGTTGTTTCGGCATGGCCAACGGGAGTGTCTTCCAGCTTCTGCCCCAGCGCTTCCCGAAAGAAATGGGGCTCATGACCGGGCTGGTGGGTTGTTTCGGCGGCATCGGCGGATTCGTGCTCGCCACCCTGCTCGGCCTGTCGAAGGGCTGGTGGGGGTCGTATTCGCCCGGATTTCTCATCTTTGCCGCCATCACGCTCGGTGCGCTCACCGGCCTCTGCGTGATTAAAACCCGCTGGCGCGCCACATGGGGAGCGATGACCGAAGCCCGCATCTGACGCATCCAAATTGCCACAACCATGACCACGCCACAGCTTCCTGAATCCGCTCCTTTTTCCGCCCAACAAAGGAAATGGGTGAACGGGTTCCTTGCGGGCCTCTTCAGCGGCCACGAGTCCCCCCCGGCGGATTCCGTGCCGCCTCCCTCCCGCGGTCCGCTGCTTTTTCTCTGGGGATCTCAAACCGGCGGAGCGGAGAAACTCGCCAAACGCTTTGCCAGGGAAAGCGGAGCGGCGGGCTTCGATGCGAAAGCCGTCGGGCTGGAGGCCTTCGACCCCGCCGATCTGACGGCCTCCCGTCGCGTGGCCATTGTCACGAGCACTTACGGAGACGGGGAAATGCCCGACAACGCGCAGCCATTCTGGAACAAGATCCGCAACGGCGCCGCGCCCCGCCTCGATGGGCTCGAATTCTCCGTGCTCGCACTCGGCGATTCCAACTACGTGCAATTCTGCGAGGCCGGCAAACTTTTCGACCGCCGCCTGGAGGAACTCGGAGCCAGACGCATCCACCCGCGCACCGACTGCGATGTCGATTACAAGACGCCTGCCGGGGATTGGTTCGGCGGGCTCATGAAGGCGCTCGGCGCGGACGCCCCGCCGTCTCCGGTCGCCGACGGGCCGGTGGAGAAGGGCCACGGCAAAGACAGACCGTTTTCCGCACCACTGCTGGCCAACCGCCTGCTCACGCTGCCGGGAAGTGCCAAAGAAGTCCGGCACATCGAAATCGGGCTGGCGGGAAGCGGGCTTGCCTACGAGGCCGGAGACGCCCTGGGCGTGATGCCGACGAATTGCCCGGACTTCGTCACCGAGATCCTCTCGGCCGCCGGACTCCGCGGATCCGAGCCCGTGCAGAGCGCCGGCGGACTGCCCGTCCGCCTCCTTCTGCAAACCCGACTCGACCTGCAGCCCTTTGTCAAAGAATTGCCGGCGGCCAAAACCGCGCCGGACGATCTTGTGAAGGGCCTCCGCAGCCTGCAACCGCGGCTCTATTCGATTTCGTCGAGTCCGAAAGCCCACCCGGACGAGGTCCACCTCACGGTCGGGATCGTCCGTTACGAACTCGACGGCCGCGCGCGCAAAGGAACCTGCTCGACATTTCTCGCTGATCGGACCAACGGCATCGTGCCCGTTTTTGTCCATTCCTCGCCCGGCTTCCGCCTTCCCTCCGACCCCGCCGCACCGGTCATCATGGTCGGCCCCGGCACCGGGATCGCCCCGTTCCGGGCCTTCCTGGAAGAGCGCCGCGCCATCGGAGCCCCCGGCAGGAATTGGTTATTCTTCGGCGACCAACACGCCGCCACCGACTTCCTCTACCGCGAGGAAATCGAAGCCTTCCGGGCCGACGGCACCCTCACGAGACTCGACCTCGCTTTCTCGCGCGACCAGTCACAAAAAATCTATGTCCAGCACCGCATGTTGGAAAACGCAAAGGAAATCTGGACCTGGCTCCAGGAAGGAGCCGTCTTCTACGTCTGCGGCGAAGCCAAGCGCATGGCCAAGGATGTCGATGCCGCCCTCCACACCATCGCCGCCGAAACCGGAGCCCTCGGCCCCGACGGAGCCACCGAGTTCCTCCAGTCCCTCAAATCCCGAAACCGTTACCTCCGCGACGTTTATTAAACACTTATGAAAATTGAAGAAATGGTCAAGGGAGCTGGGCTGGGAGCCGAACAGGTTTCTTATTTGGAAGGGTTCTTTGCCGGCGTGCGCGAGCGCGCGGTTGTCTTTGCCGATTTTTTTCCCGCAGGGATTCCCGGCGGGGCGGGCAAGGCGGCCGAGGCGGAGGATCTCACGGCCGAGGAGCGGATCAAGCGGGAGGAACATCCTCTGGATTCCTATTATCGCATTGCCGAAAACGCGCGCGCGCAGTCGGCTCCCGAGAAGGAGGAGATTTTCCGCTTCAAGTGGCACGGGTTGTTTTACCTCCCGCCGGTCAAAGACGCCTTTATGGCGCGGTTGCGGATTCCGGGTGGCCGCCTGAGTGGAGCGCAGTTGCGCGAACTCGGGCTCATCGCCAGGGATCTCACCTCGGGGTATGTGCAGATTACCACGCGGGCGAATTTTCAAATGCGCCTGATCAAGCCGAGGGATACCGTGGAGTTCCTCCGCCGGGTTCAGTCGGCCGGTTTGCACACCTGGGGATCCGGAGCCGACAATGTGCGGAACATCACCGCCAACCCCACGGCAGGGGTGGATCCTCAGGAAATTTTGGACGTGACCCCCTACGTGCGGGATCTCGCCGACAACATCCTGCACCACAGGGAGTTCTACAACCTTCCTCGCAAATTCAACATCGCGTTCGACGGCGGCGGGCTCATCGGCTCGGTCGAAGACACCAACGACCTTGGCGTCAAAGCCGTCCGCAGCGGCAAAGAAATCTATTTCCGGATTTGCGCCGGCGGGGCCACCGGCCACAAGGCCTTCGCCAACGACCTCGGCATCCGGGTGTCTCCCGATGAGGTCGTCGCGGTCGTCCTCGCGCTTCTGAGAGTCTATCTTGAGCGCGGCGACCGCACCGACCGCAAACGCGCGAGGCTCAAGCACCTCTTCGAGTCACTCACGCTGGAGGAATTTGTCGCGGCGGCCGAGGCCAAGCTGGGACGCGCGCTCACACGGGCTCCACTGCAGGCCGGCGAGTTGGTGTATCCCTCCGAGTCGGTTCCCCATTCCCATGTCGGGGCGTATCCGCAAAAACAACCCGGCCTCAACTACCTCGGAATCACCCTTCCGGCGGGCCAGATCACACCAAAACAGATGGCCCGCCTCGCCGACCTGGCCGACAACTACGGCGATGGCTCGGTCCGCCTCACCGTCTGGCAGAACCTTGTCCTCACCGGCATCCCCGACGCCTACCTTGCGACTGTGAAAAAGGCGGTTGTGAAAGCCGGCCTGGACCACCGCCAGTCCCATCTCACATCCGGCATCGTGGCCTGCACCGGCAACCGCTACTGCAAATATGCCGCGACCGATACCAAGGGACATGCCGTGGCCCTGTCCAAATATCTTGAAAAAAGGGTCCCCCTCGACCGGCCGGTCAATATCCACCTCACCGGGTGCCCGCATTCCTGCGCCCAGCATTACATGGGCGACATCGGCCTGCTCGGCGCGAAAACCCGGGACGGCCAGGAAGGTTATTCGGTTTTCGTCGGAGGCGGCTTTGGGTCGAACCGCGCCTGCGGCCGCCAGATTTTCCAGGCCCTGCCATTCCCGGAAGTGCAAACCGCCGTCGAAAAGCTGCTCAAATCCTACCTCGCCAACCGCTCGGCCTCGGAATCCTTCCAACAATTCACCGCCCGGCTGGACACCGGCACCCTGCAAGAAATGGCCTCCTGATTCCCGCATCACCCCGGCTTTTCCCACACTTGATCTTAATCCTGCTTCATAAACATCCCACCAGAGAAAGACTAAAGTTAAGACCAAGGCCGGGTGACTTGGATTTCCGTTATCTTCACCGTGAGCAAGACACTCATTGACGACCTGATTTCCGACCAGCGCAGCCTGCGGCCGGTGGAGCGATTTTCGCGGGCGTTCGACGAGGGGCGCGCGCGGACGGTGTTCCGGGAACTGATCCCGCTTTCGAAGCCGGCCGAGGGCGAACAATACGCTTTCGCGGTCGATTTGGACCGTTGCACGGGTTGCAAAGCCTGCGTGGCGGCCTGTCACAGCCTGAACGGGCTCGACGAGGAGGAAACATGGCGCGAGGTGGGAACGCTCATCGGCGGAACCAGCCTTCACCCGCGCATGCAGACGGTCACGTCGGCCTGCCATCATTGCGTCGAACCGGGCTGCCTCGAGGGTTGTCCGGTGCTGGCATACGAAAAGGACGCCGCCACGGGCATCGTCCGCCACCTCGACGACCAGTGCATCGGGTGTTCCTACTGCGTGTTGAAGTGCCCCTACGAAGTTCCCAAATACTCGAAGTCGCTTGGGATTGTGCGCAAATGCGACATGTGCCACAGCCGCCTTGCGGTCGGGGAGTCGCCCGCCTGCGTGCAGGCCTGCCCGACCTCGGCGATTTCGATCACGATTGTGAAGAGCGGGGAGGCCCGCAGGAATGCGGAGAACGGGATTTTCCTCCCCGACTCACCCGACCCCTCGATCACGATTCCCACCACCGTGTATTCCAGCCGCCGTCCGCTTTCCGACCGCGCGCTCTCGGCCGATCACTTCCGCCCGGCGGTCCAGCATACCCACTGGCCGTTGGTTTTCATGCTGGTGCTGACACAGTCCGGGGTCGGGACGATGGCGGGCGCGGTTGCGGGCGACCGGTGGTCGGGACTTGCGGGCTGCATCTTATTCCTTTGCGGACTCTTCTGCAGCGCGCTTCACCTGGGCCGTCCGCTGAAAGCCTGGCGTGCGTTTCTGGGATGGAAGACGTCGTGGCTGAGCCGGGAAATTCTCGCCTTCGGCGGGGTGGCTCCGCTGATGGTTTTCGCGGCGGGTCTTCCATGGGTGGTCGCGGCGACTTGGGCGGTTGATGTTGCGATAGCGGCGGTGCTTGCGGGTTTCGGAGCGGTGGTTTGCTCGGCGTGGATCTATCATGATACCGGGCGGGCCGTCTGGCGCGGCTGGCTTTCCTTCGGGCGGTTTCTGGGAACGACGGCGATCTTTGCCTGCATGGCTTCCGGCCAGCCGGTTCCCGCAGCCGCTTTGCTTGTCGCGAAGATCATGCTTGAAGGGCTTCTTTCGGTGCGTGGAATGCTCAGTTCGGTGCGACTGGACGAACTCGACCGGTCGGCCATTTTGCTTCGCGGGCCGCTGCGTGGCTGGCTGGCGGCCCGGATTGTGGCGGGTTTTCTCGGTGTGTTGATGGTGATCGACCAAAGCCCGGTGGCGGCGGCCATTGTGTTTTGCGGGGAAATCCTCGAGCGCGCCCTGTTCTTCAAAGCGGGGGTCCCCAAGCGGATGCCCGGCCACTGAAATCGGATTATGAAGGAAATCGTGGAGCATATTTTGCGGCAACGAGGCGGGAAACTCACCGACCTGCTGGCACAGGAACCCTCCGGCCTCGGCCTCGGAATGCTGCCCCGGTCGCGCCAGCCAGAGATCGTCGAACAAATGATCTGCGGGTTTTGTTCGACCGGATGCGCGCTGGATGTGCACATGCGCGAGGGTCGCGCGGTGAATCTCACGGCATCCGCCACCTATCCGGTCAACGCCGGCATGGCGTGCCCGAAGGGCTGGGAAGCACTCACCCCGTTGGCCGCGCCTGATCGCGCCACCGTGCCGCTCCTTCGCAATGAAAATGGCCGCCTCGAACCGTGCGACTGGGAACGCGCCATGATCGTCTTCACCGGAAAATTCCAGGAAATCATCGCACGTCATGGAGGAGGCGCCGCCGCATGGCTTGGCACCGGCCAGATCCCCTGTGAGGAACTCGCCTATCTCGGCGCGCTGGCCCGCTTCGGGCTCGGGATCCGCCACGGCGACGGCAATACCCGCCAGTGCATGGCAACCGCCGTGAGCGCCTACAAGGAATGCTTCGGCTTTGACGCACCCCCCTACACCTACGGCGACTTCGAGGTGTCCGACGTGTTGGTTTTCTTCGGCTCGAATCCGTGCATCGCCCACCCGATCATGTGGCAGAGGGTGATGCGCAATCCAAACCGTCCGGACATCCTTGTGATCGACCCCCGGCACACCGAGACGGCCGCAGCCGCCACCCGGCATTATGCGCTCCGCCCGAAGAGCGATCTCATCCTGCTCTACACAATCGCCAACCTTCTCATCCGCATGGGGGCTGCGGACAACGATTTCCTCGCCGCCCACACCGCCGGTTTCGAGGAATTCCGGAACTTTGTCGCGCACTATGACCCGGTGGCCTGCGCGGACGCCACCGGTCTGTCCTGCGATGCCATTGAAGATCTCGCCATGCGGATTGCCCGCGGCAGGCGGGTGTCGTTCTGGTGGACGATGGGTGTCAACCAAGGGCACCAATCCACACGCACCGCCCAGGCGGTCATCGCGCTGGCGCTGCTCACGGGCAATATCGGACGCCCCGGCACGGGCGCCAATTCGATCACCGGGCAATGCAACGCCATGGGCTCGCGGCTTTTTAGCAATACGTCGTCCCTCTTCGGCGGACGCAACTTCGCAGACCCCGCCGACCGCGCCGACGTCGCCCGCATCCTGCGCATCGATCCCGGCCTCATCCCCGACTCGCCGGGCCATGCCTACGATCAAATTCTGGAAGCCATCGAGGCTGGCGAAATCAAGGCGCTCTGGGTCATTGCCACCAACCCCGCCCATTCGTGGATCGACTCCGGGCGGCTCGCCCGCCTGCGCGACAAACTCGAATTTCTCGTCGTGCAGGACATGTATGCGACAACCGAAACCGCGCGCCTTGCCGACCTTGTGCTGCCCGCCGCCGCATGGGGGGAAAAAGAGGGCACCTTCATCAACAGCGAACGCCGCATCGGATTGATCAAACAAATCTCACGCGCGCCCGGAGAGGCTCTCAGCGACTTCCGGATTTTCCAACTCATCGCCGCCTACTCGGGCTGCGATGCGATGTTCGCCGGGTGGACTTCGCCCGAGGCCGTTTTCCAGATCCTTCAGAAGCTCACAGCGGGCCGCCCTTGCGACATCACCGGAATTCGCGGGTATTCCCAGATCGAATCCCGCGGCGGCATCCAGTGGCCGTTCCCGGAGGGTTCCCCGGATGGTCCCGGCCCGGAAGAACGCCGCTTGTTTTCCGATGGCAGGTTTTTCACAGCCGATGGACGCGCGAGATTCGTGTGGGAATCCCCCCGCAAAATGCCCGAACCCACCGACGCGGAATTTCCGTTTATCCTGCTCACCGGCCGGGGCACCTCGGCCCAGTGGCATACGAACACGCGCACCGGCAAATCCGATGTGCTCCGCAAACTTCACCCGTCGCGCCTGTATTGCGAGATTCACCCCGACGACGCCCGGAGGCTCCGCATCGGGCCCGGCGGCCGGGTGCGTGTGACATCCCGCCGGGATTCCGCCGTCGCCGACGTGCTTCTCACGGCTTCCGTCCAGCCCGGCACGGTCTTCCTTCCCATGCACTTCGAGGAAACCAACCGCCTCACCCTCTGGCATGTCGATCCCGTGTCCCGCCAGCCCGCCTACAAAGCCTGCGCGGTCGCACTCCAACCGGCTTGACGTTTCGGAAATTAAAACGTGACCGCGGCGCGGGCTCCGATGACCAGAGCATTCTCGAAGTCGGTCGTTCCGCCGGGATTGATGATGTATTGGAGGTCGGGCTGGACGATGAGCCAGTTGGTGAGCCGGACCTGATAGGTGAATTCCAAAACCATCTCGGCGCCGATCGGGCTGGAGCCCTCCTCCCGCAGCGACCCGCGGGCTCCGTCGCTCAACTGCGCGCAGGCAAAGGCGATGCCGATCGTGTCGTCATCCCGGCCGGGGATGAGTCCGCGATAGCTCAGGCCCGTCTTCTACACTTTCGAAGCATTGAAAAACAGCTGATCAAGTATTGATGCGGCTTCGCGGGCGGATGGCGGCGTAAAATACTGAAATGTAGTGCAACTTTTTCAGTTGGAACTGCTTT
>Ga0114939_10002075_pt1 | contig 15274 bp, 13 predicted proteins | sample AshMeaCrysSpring_FD_87196 | JGI IMG/M metagenome (GOLD analysis project Ga0114939, IMG submission 87196) | Groundwater microbial communities from Big Spring, Nevada to study Microbial Dark Matter (Phase II) - Ash Meadows Crystal Spring | ecosystem: Environmental > Aquatic > Deep subsurface >... | reverse complement strand
AGCTTCATCGCCACCGGGAACAGCACCGGCACGGTGATCAGCAGGATCGACGACGGCTCCATGAAGTTGCCGGCGATCAGCAGCAGGACGTTGACGATCAGCAGGAACATCCAGGGCGTGAGCCCCATGTCGGTGATCCACTGCGCCAGGTTCTGCGGGATCTGCTCCGAGGTCAAGAGGTAGGAGAACAGCACCGCGTTGGTGATGATGTACAGGATCATCGCCGACAGGTTGGCCGCGTCGATCAGCACCTTCTTGACCTGCCTGATCGTCAGGTCCCTGTACACGTAGACGGAAATGAAGAACGCGTACACGGCGCTCATCGCCGCCGCCTCGGTCGGCGTGAAGATGCCGGTGTAGATGCCGCCGATCACGACGACGATCAGCAGCAGGCCCCAGACGCTCTCGCGGAAACTGGCCCAGCGCTCGCCCCACGTCGCCTTCTTCATCCGCGGGTAGCCGCGCTTCCAGGCGACGAACCAGGCGACGCCGAGCAGCAGCGCCGCCAGCAGGATCCCGGGAACGATGCCGGCGATGAACAGCCGGCCGATCGACGCGTTGGCGGAGACCGCGTAGATCACCATCACGATCGACGGCGGAATGAGGATGCCGAGCGCGCCGGCGGTGCCGATCACGCCGACGCCGAACCTCATCGGGAAGCCCTGCTTGACCATCGCCGGCAGCAGGATCGAGCCGATCGCCACCACCGTGGCCGGGCTCGAGCCCGAAACCGCGGCGAACAGCGCGCAGGCCAGCACGCCGCCCAACGCCAGCCCGCCGTGCCAGTGGCCGACCAGCGCGGTGGCGAAGCGGATCATCCGCTTGGCTACGCCGCCGTGGGTCAGGAAGTTGCCGGCGAGGATGAAGAACGGGATCGCCATGATCTCGAACTTCTCGATGCCGGTGAACAGCTTCAGCGCCACCGATTCCAGCGGCACCTGCGTCATCGTGAAGAGGAAGGTGAGGACGGTCAGGCCGAGCGCGATCGAGATCGGCATGCCGGTGAGCATGAGCGCGCACAGCAGCGCGAAGATGACGACGCCGGTCATGGCTGCTGCCCCGGTTTGACATCGCGCGGATGCATGTCGGAGGGCATCGCCGCCCACTCGACCTCGGCCTCCTTGTCCAGGCCCTCGACGTGGCCATGGTCGGCGTGCGGCAGGTGGCCGGTCTTGTGGAAGGCCCAGGCCACCTGCAGGAAGCGGAAGCACATCAGGAACGAACCCAGGGGGATGGCCAGGTAGATGATCCACATCGGCCACTCCAGGTCCGGCGAGGTCTGGTCGGTGCCGGCCAGGCCCCAGACGAATCTGGCGCCCATCGTGCCGATGGAGCCGGTGAACAGCGCCCCGCCCAGCAGGCCGAACAGGATGAACCAGCCGCGCTTGCGGTCGCTCAACGCGTTGATCAGCACGTCGACGCCGACGTGGATGCCGGTGCGCACGCCGTAGGCGGCGCCGAACTTGGCCATCCAGACGAACATGAAGATGCACAGTTCCTGCGCCCAGCCGAAGTGCAGCTTCAGCAGCGCGTCCTGCACTCCGGGGATCGGCATGCCCGCCGCATAGCGGTGCAGCACCGCGACGAAGATGACGACGGTGGCCGCGCCCATCAGGACCGCGATCAGCCACTCCTCGAGGTGATCGAGGACCTTCAGCATGTGCTCCCCTCCCCCGCCGGCCCGCGCGGCCGGCGGCCGTCACGACCGCATCAGTCGCGGACCCGCGGTCCGCGCGTTCCCGCCTACGCGTTCGGGTCGAACCCGGTCAGCTTGTAGATCGACGCCAGCAGGTCCTTGCCGACGCGATCCTCGTTCTCCTTGTGCACCTTGGCCATGGCCTTTTTCCAGGCCTTCTTCTCGTCGGCGCTCAGCGTGATGACCTCGCTCTTGCCGGACTTGCGCACCGCTTCGAGCGCGTCGTCGTTGTCCTTCTTCGCGACGTCGTTGGCGTACTTGGTCGCGTCCTTCATCGCTTCGTCGAGCTGGGCGCGGACGTCGGCCGGCAGGCCGTCCCAGAACTTCTTGTTGGTGATGACCGCGTAGCCGATGTAGCCGTGATCGGACAGGGTCACGAACTTCTGCACCTCGTGCATCTTCTGCGTGTACAAATTGGACGGCGGATTCTCGGTGCCGTCGACCACGCCGGTCTGCAGCGCCTGGTAGACCTCGGAAAACGCCATCACCTGCGGGATCGCGCCCAGCGCGCGCATCTGCGCTTCCAGCACCTTGGACGACTGGATGCGCATCTTCAGGCCCTTGAAATCCTCGACCTTGCGCAGCGGCTTGTTGGCGCTCATCACCTTGAAGCCGTTGTCCCAGTAGGCAAGCCCCGTGATGCCCTTGCTGTCGAGCTTCTTCAACAGGCCCTGGCCGATCGGCCCTTCGGTGATCGCGCGCAGCTCCTTGTAGTTGTCGAAGATGAAGGGCAGGTCGAAGGCCTCGAACTCGCGCACGCCGAGCGGGCCGAACTTCGACACCGAAGGCGCCAGCAGCTGCACGGATCCGAGCTGCAGTGCTTCGACCTCCTCGCGGTCCTTGTACAGCGTCGAGTTCGGATAGACCTCGACCTTCACCCGGCCCTTGGTGCGCTCCTCGGCCACTTTCTTGAAGTATTCCGCACCCCTGCCTTTCGGCGTTTCGGTGGCCACGACGTGGCTGAACTTGATCACGATCGGCGCCTGGCTGCGGGCGATCATCGGGAAGGCGACGGTTGCCGACGCTGCTCCGGCAGCGGCAAGGACGCGGCGCCGGGTGTGATTCGCTGCTTGCATTGCTTGTCTCCTGAGTGGGCTCCGGCGGGGGCACCGGCGCGGATTGACGAGTCTTGTAACCCGTATCCTCAGGCCAACCCTTGATCCGGCGCAAGTGCCCGGGGCCGCGCCGGCTCGCGCAATCGATGTTGCGCTGCAATCTCCGGGCGTGCGGCTGTGGCCTGCAGCCCGGGCGCTCGGCAAGCTCAGTAACGGCCGTGCTGCTTGTAGATGTAGTTGGTCAGCTCGCCCTGCTGCATGAAGAGCTGGCGCTGGATCTGGTGCACGGCGCGGACGATCGCGCGCATCACGCGGTAGACGAGGTGAGGATCCGCGTCCAGAAGCGCCTCGAGCTTCTCGCGCTCCAGGCCCAGCACGCGCGTCGAATCCATGGCCACCAGCGACGCATAGCGACGGCTGCCGTCAAGCCATGACAGTTCGCCGGCGAAGTCGCCCGCCGCCAACATGTTCACCGTCACCTGCTCGGGCGTGCCGACGCCCTTGACCACGCCGAGCTTGCCGCTGACGATCAGGTAGAAGTGATGATCGTCGTCGCCTTCGCGGACCAGCACTTCGCCGGCCTTCAGGTCGCGCAGCTGCATCGCCGCGGCGAGCCGGTGGCACTGCTCGTCGGTCAGTTCGGCAGCGAGCTTGGAGGGGCGGAGGGCGTCGAACATCGGCTGGTCGTTCATGGCGGTTTCCGGCAACGGGACGGGCGGAGGGGCAATGGTAAGGGCAGCCGCGGGCAGGATGCGCTCGGCGCGCGCCACGTAGGCATCGACCATCGTGTCGGCCATTTTCGCGAACACCGGGCCGGCGACGCGCTCGATCACGCCGTCGGCGAACTCGTAGGTCAGAGTGAACTCGATGCGGCAGGCCGACGCGTTGAGCGGCGTCAAGCGCCACTCGCCTTCGAACCGGCGCAGCGGCCCCTGCACCATGCGCAGCGCCAGCCATTCGGGCCGCCGCTTCGGGTTGCGCGTCTGCAGCGACAGGGTCAGGCCGGCCACGCGCATCGCGATCCGCGCCGCCACGATCTCGTCCGTGCGCTCGAGGATCACCGCGTCCGTGCACCACGGGATGAACTGCGGGTAGTGCTCGGCCTGCTCGATCAGGTCGAACATCGACTCGGCCGGGTAGGGCATCAGCAGCGTGCGGTGGACGCGCATGCGGCGGGCAGAAAAGTGCAGGCGCGAGGGTAGCGCGAGGCGCGACGGCAGGGTGTCATTCCCGCGCAGGCGGGAATCCAGCGGCGTTTCGTCGGAGCGTGGATCCCCTTTGCGGAGGGAGCGTTCAAAGACACTGGATCCCCGCCTGCGCGGGGATGACGCGTCCGTCTCCGATCGCCGCGAGGCTGCGCCTCTTGCTCTCGGACGGACGCGTCACTTCGCTGTCGGCATGACGAACTCGGCGCCCTTGCCGATCGAGCCCGGCCAGCGCTGCATCACCGCCTTGTAGCGGGTGTAGAAGCGCACGCCCTCGGCACCGTAGGCGTGGGTGTCGCCGAACAGGCTCCGCTTCCAGCCGCCGAACGAGTAGAACGCCATCGGCACCGGGATCGGCACGTTCACGCCCACCATGCCGACCTTGATCCGCCGCACGAACTCGCGCGCCGTGTTGCCGTCGGCGGTGAACACGGCCACGCCGTTGCCGTATTCGTGCGCGTTGGCGAGGTCGACTGCGGCGGCGAAGTCCGGCACCCGCACCACCGACAGCACCGGGCCGAAGATCTCTTCGTTGTAGATGCGCATGGTCGGCTGCACGTCGTCAAACAGGCAGCCGCCGAGGAAGAAGCCGCTCTCGCGCCCCGACACCTTCAGGCCGCGGCCGTCGACCACCAGCCGCGCGCCTTCGGCTTCACCGAGGTCGACGTAGCCCCTGACCTTGGCTCGGTGTGCGGCGGTGACCAGCGGCCCCATCTCCGAGGCCGGGTCCATGCCGTCGCCGACCTTGAGCAGCCGCACGCGCGGCGCCAGCCGCTCGACGAGTTCGTCGGCGACGCGGCCGACCGCCGCCGCGACCGAGATCGCCATGCAGCGCTCGCCCGCCGAGCCGTAGGCGGAGCCGATCAGCGCGTCGACCGCCTGGTCCAGATCCGCGTCGGGCATGACCACCATGTGGTTCTTGGCGCCGCCGAGCGCCTGCACCCGCTTGCCGCGGCGGCCGCCTTCGTTGTGGATGTACTCGGCGATCGGGGTGGAGCCGACGAAGCTCACCGCGGCGATGTCGGGGTGGGCGAGGATGGCGTCGACTGCCGCCTTGTCGCCCTGCACGACGTTGAAGACGCCGTCGGGCAGCCCCGCTTCCCTGAGCAGTTCGGCCAGCAGCAGCGACGGCGACGGGTCGCGCTCGGAGGGCTTGAGGACGAAGCTGTTGCCGGCGGCGATGGCGATGGGAAACATCCACATCGGCACCATGCACGGAAAGTTGAACGGCGTGATGCCGGCGCACACGCCGAGCGGCTGCCGCAGCGAGTACTGGTCGATGCCGGTGGAGACCTGCTCCGAGTACTCGCCCTTCAACAGGTGCGGGATGCCGGTGGCGAATTCGACCACCTCGATGCCTCGCACCACTTCGCCCCTGGCGTCCTCGAAGACCTTGCCGTGCTCGCGCGTGATCAGCCGCGCCAGCTCGTCGTGGTGCTTCTCCAGCAGTTCCTTGAAACGGAACATCACCCGTGCCCGGCGCAGCGCGGGCGTGTCGGCCCAGGCCGGAAACGCCGCTTTCGCCGCCTGCACGGCCGCGTCCACCGTGGCCGCGTCGCCGAGGCGGACCAGGCCGGTCACCTCCCCGGTGGCGGGATTGAAGACTTCGCTGGTGCGACCGGGCTCGCCGCCAACGCGGCGGCCGCCGATCCAGTGCGTGATGTCGGCGAGGTTTGTCTCGCTTCTGCCCATGGCAAGGCCTCGGAGGAGAGGATCGGGGAAGCGCCCGGCCGCCGGACGCGCCCCTAGTCGATCGTCTGCAGCGCGCCGCGGATGGTCTCGACGAGCTGGTCGATCTGCGGCTTCTCGATCGCCAGCGGCGGCGACAGCGCCAGGATGTCGGCCGTGAAGCGCACCAGCGCGCCCGCCTCGAAGCACTTGACGTGCGTCTCGAAGGCGCGCCGCATCGGCGCGCCGGGACGCGGCTCCAACTCGATGCCGCCGACCAGCCCCAGGTTGCGCACGTCGATCACGTGCCGCGTCCCTTTCAGCGAGTGCAGCGCCTGCTCCCAGTACGGCGCCAGTTCGCGGGCGCGGTCGAAGAGCTTCTCCTCCGCGTACAGCTTCTGCGTGGCCACCACCGCGGCGCAGGCGAGCGGATGCCCGGAGTAGGTGTAGCCGTGCAGGAACTCGATCGCGCCTTCGGGCGCCGCGTTCACGATCGCGTCGTGCACGGTGTCGCTGGCCAGCACCGCGCCGAGCGGCACGGCGGCGTTGTTGATCGCCTTGGCGCAGGTCAGGATGTCCGGCGTGATGTTGAAGTAGTGCGCCGCGAACGGCGCCCCCAGGCGGCCGAAACCGCTGATCACTTCGTCGAAGATCAGCAGGATGCCGTGCTTGCGGCAGGCGGCGGCGAGCTTTTCCAGGTAACCCTTCGGCGGGACCAGCACGCCGGCGGATCCCGCCATCGGCTCGACGATCAGCGCCGCGATGTTGCCGGGATCGTGGAAGGCGATCAGCCGCTCGAACTCGTCCGCGAACTCCGCCCCGTGCGCGGGCTGGCCGCGCGAGAAGGCGTTGCGGGCCAGATCGTGGGTAGCGCGGATGTGATCGACGCCGGCCATCATCGCCGGCCAGACCTTGCGGTTGCCGGGGATGCCGCCGGCCATCGTTCCGCCGACGTTCACGCCGTGGTAGCCGCGCTCGCGGCCGATGATGATGCGGCGGGCGGGCTCGCCGCGGGCGCGGTGGTAGGCGAGCGCCATCTTGATCGCGGTGTCCGCTGCCTCGGAGCCGGAGTTGACGAAGAACACGTGCCGCATGCCGGCCGGCGCCACATTGGCCACCGCGGTGGCGGCCTCGAAGGCGACCGGATGGCCGACCTGGAACGGCGGCGCGTAGTCCATCGTCGCCGCCTGCTTCTGCACCGCCTCGACGATCGGCCTGCGGTTGTGCCCGGCGTTGACGCACCACAGGCCGGCGGTGCCATCGAGGACCTGCCGGCCGTCGGGCGTCCAGTAGTACATGCCATCGGCCCTGGCCAGCAGCCGCGGCGCCGCCTTGAACTGGCGGTTGGCGGTGAACGGCATCCACCACTCGTCCAGCGAGATCATGCTGCCGGTCAGCGGGTTTTCGAGTTTCATTCGGGCCTCCGTGGCGGTGTCGGGTCGGGCCGCGCCATGCCGGTTCGGCGGCGATGCGCCCGATGCCCCCGGGAAAGTCAGGGCGTCAGTCGGAACGAGTCGAAGAACGTATCCAGCGCCGCCGGCGGAATCTCGCCCTCGGCACCGAGCGCGACCAGTTGGAAAAGCCGATCATCGACCACGTACAGGCGCACCGCAAGCGTCGCCGGGCGGCCATCGTTCGCCTTGCCGGGAACGGCAAACGCCCTCGCGGCGCGGACGGTGCGCGTGCTGGCGCCGGGCACCGGCGGGGCCTCGGCCAGCGTCGCCGAGACCGCCTGCACGTTGCGCAGCAGGCCGTCGGCGAACCAGGCCAGCGTCGCGCCCAGCGCCGCCGGCGTGTCGATCGCGTGCGCCGGCAGCCGCACGCTGCCCACTGCGAACAGCGACGCGCCCAGGCCGGTCGACAGCATCGTCATCTCCGCCTGCACCGCGCCGCCGGGGTGCTCGAACGCGATCTGGCGCGACACCTGTTGAGGCTTGCCTGGCAGCGCGACGACGTAGCCCTGCGCCGGCGGCTTCAGTTCGCGCCAGTCGAAGCGTGGCGCGCAGGCCACCGCCGCCAGCAGCGCGGCGACGGCGACGGCGCGCGCCGCCCACCAGAAGAAAAAAGCCGGGGCAACCCCGGCTCGTTGCATCACCTGCCCGCTTACTTGCGCGCGCGGGCGGCGGTCTTGGCCGCCGACGGTTCCTTCTTCTTGCCCTTGTGCGGACGCGTCTTGCCGTAGCTGCCGTTGTAGATCTTGCCGCGCCGCGAGCGCAGGTCGCCCTTGCCCATGATGTCTCCGTCGATCACGCCAGAATTCGAGGGCCACAAGTATATCGGCCGCTGCCGGCCTACACTTGGCGCTGGTGCTACCGCTTCCTGCAAGCCATGGCCCTGGTCGTCTTCCGCTCCAAAGCCGCCGGCGAGATCTTCATGTTCGCCGAGACGGCGCGCCGCATCCTCGACATCGTCGGCAAGGCCGACGCGCCGCGCGGCGTGATCAGCGCCGAACAGGTGCCGGAGGCGCTGGCGCGCCTGACGGCCGCAGTCGAGGAAGAAAGGGAGCAGATCCGCCAGGCGCGCGCCGCCGCCGAGCAGGGCCAGAGGCGCGGCGAGCCGGCCGCCGAGGATGGCGCGCGCGCCATCACGCTGGGCCAGCGCGCCCATCCGCTGCTGGAAATGCTGCGCGCGGCGCAGAAGAAACGGGTCGACATCACCTGGGGCGTGTGAGCCGCACGCTCGCTAACATCGCGCAACGGGCGCGGCCGCCGGCGACACGCCGGCGTGGCGGGCGACCGCCCGGCGCGGGGGCGTGAATGGGGGCGACGCCGATGGCGTGGACGCGGGGCAAGCTGGCGCGGATCGGCCTGCTGGCCGTTGCCGCGCTGCTGCTGGTGGCCGCGGGCCTGTTCGCCGTCGGCGCCGCGCGCGAGGACGTCGCGCTCGACCAGCGCTATTTCGACGCGCTCGACGTGGCGGCGCGCACGCTCGACGCGCGGCGGGCGGCGACGCGCATCGCGCTGCACCTGCCGGCGCTCGCTACCAACGGCGCGGACGCCGCGCGGCGCCGCGTCGAGATTGGCGAGGAACTGCGGCGCTTCGGCGAGGCCGTCGGCGCGCTCGGCGCCGAACTGGGGGCGCTGCGCCGGCTCGATGACGCCGATCCGTCGGCCGAAGGCCTGGCGCGGGCCGAGCGCGCCACCGCGCGGCTCGCGGCGCTGGCGCAGGAGCTGCCGGGCGTGGCGTCGGTGAAGAACCCGGCCGGCGCGCGCGAGCGGCTGCTCGCCGAGGCGGAAGCGGAGTTCAAGGCGATCGACGACGCGCTGGCCACGTTCTGGAGCGCGCGCCGCGCGCGCATCGACGAGGCCGCACGGATCGAACGCCGGGTCGATCAGCTGGCGCGGATCGCGGTGTTCGTGGCCGGCCTGATGGCGCTGGCGCTGGGGCTCATGCTGACGCTGGTGGCGTGGCGGTCGCTGGCGGCCAACGCGCTGCTGATGACGCAGCTGTCGCAGCTGGCGCGCGAGGATGGACTGACCGGCGTGGCCAACCGGCGCACCCTCGACGAACGGCTGCCGCAGGAAATGGCGCGCGCCACGCGGCAGAAGTACAGCCTGTCGGTGGTGATGATCGACCTCGACCACTTCAAGCGCTTCAACGACCGGCGCGGTCACGCCGCGGGAGACGCGCTGCTGCGCAACGCCGCGCAGGCCTGGCTGCGCCAGTTGCGGCCGACCGACCTGCTGGCGCGCTACGGCGGCGAGGAGTTCACGCTGGTGCTGCCCGCCTGCGACGAGACGCAGGCCGAGCACATGGTCGAGCGGCTGCAGCCGCTGATGCCCGAGCGGCAGACGTTCTCCGCCGGCATCGCCACCTGGAACGGGCTCGACAGCCCGCAGGAACTGCTGGCCGCCGCCGACCGCGCGCTGCTGCAGGCCAAGCGCGGCGGCCGCAACCGCATCGTGATCTCCGGGCGCGAGCCGCAGATCTCGCTGCCGCTGAGGCTCGCCTCCTGAAGCGCCGGCGATGACGGCGGGCACCGTTCTGGTCGTCGAGGACGAGCCGGCGATCGCCGACACCGTCGTCTATGCGCTGACCACCGACGGTTTCGCCGCGCAGTGGGTGGCCACCGGCGAGGCGGCCCTTGCCGCGGCCGCGGCCACGGCGTTCGCGCTGGCCATCGTCGACATCGGCCTGCCGGACGTCAACGGCTTCGACCTGTGCCGGCGGCTGCAGGCCGCGCGCCCGTCGCTGCCGGTGATCTTCCTCACCGCCCGCTCGGGCGAGATCGACCGCGTGGTCGGCCTCGAGCTCGGCGCCGATGACTACGTGGCCAAGCCGTTTTCGCCGCGCGAGCTCGTCGCCCGCGTGCGCACCGTGCTGCGCCGGGTGCAGCGGCCGGCGGCGGTCGCGCCGGAGCCGGCAGCGCCGTTCGAGGTCGACGACGAACGCAAGCTGATCCGCTATCGCGGCGCGCCGCTCGACCTGTCGCGCATCGAGTACCGGCTGCTGAAGGTGCTCATCGAGCGGCCGGGCCGCGTGTATTCGCGCGACGAGCTGATGACCCGGGCCTGGGACGATCCCGCCGCGGCCTTCGACCGCACGGTGGACGCGCACGTCAAGACGCTGCGCGCCAAGCTGCGCGCGGTCGCCCCCGACGACGACCCGATCGTCACCCATCGCGGCCTCGGCTATTCGCTGCGGGAAGCGCGGTGAGCCGCCGCACGCGCGTCTTTCTCGGCATCTTCGTCGTCTACTTCGCGGTCGTCGGCCTGCTGCTGTACCGCGTCGCCAGCGACCTCGACCCGCGCTACCGCGAGTCGGCCGAGGAGGCGCTGGTCGATACCGCGCAGCTGCTGGCGACGGTGCTGGAGCGGCGCGCCTTCAGCGGCGTGATCCCGACCGACGAGCTGGAGCGCACGCTGGCCGACCTTGCCGAGCGGCCGGTGTACGCGCGCATCTTCGACATCGAGAAGACACGCGTGAACCTGCACGTGTACGTGACCGACCGCAACGGCATCGTGCTGTTCGACTCGCGCGGCCGCGCCGTCGGCAGGAGCTTCCTCGAGTGGCGCGACGTGCGGCTGACGCTGGCCGGCGCCTACGGCGCGCGCACCACGCTCGCCGCCGACGACGACACCGGCTCGGCGGTGATGTACGTCGGCGCGCCGATCCGCGAGCGCGCCGCCGGCGCGAGCGTCGATGCCGGCGCCGACATCGTCGGCATGGTCGCCGTCGGCAAGCCGATCGAGTCGATCGCGCCGTTCATCGCCAACGCCCGCGCCAAGCTGGTGCAGTTCGCGTTGATCTCGGTCGGCGGCCTGCTGGCGGCGCTGGTGATCTCGGCGGTCTGGCTGGTGCGGCCGCTGGGGCTGCTCGGGGATCTCTGGCAGGCGCTGCGCCGGCCTGGCGCCGGCACGCTCACCGAGCGGCTGCGGCTGCTGGCGCACGCGCTGCGCGTGTCGCTGGCCGAGGCGCGCGACGCGCTGGCCGGCCGCAGCTATGCCGAGCAGTACGTGCAGACGCTGGCGCACGAGATCAAGAGCCCGCTGGCGGCGATCCGCGGCGCGGCCGAGCTGCTGCGCGAGCCGATGGCGGAGACGGCGCGGGCGCGCTTCCTCGGCAACATCGAGGAGCAGGTCGCCCGCGCGCAGGACCTGGTCGAGCGGATGCTCGAGCTGGCGCACCTGGAGCGGCGCGGTTCGCTCGAGCGCGCCGAGCGCGTCTCGCTGGCGCAGGTGGTGCGGCTGGTGGTGGCCGAGGCCACGCCGCTGGCCGCGCGCAAGCACATGCGCTTCGAGGTCGAGGTGGCCGAGCCGCTGCTGGCGCGCGGCGACGCGTTCCTTCTGCAGCGGGCGATCTCGAACCTGGTGCGCAACGCGATCGACTTCGCGCCGGTGCATTCCACGGTCGAGATCGGCGCCTACGAAAGGGGCCGGCAGATCGAACTGACGGTGCACGACTACGGGCCGGGGCTGGCGCCGTTCGCGCAGCGGCGCGTGTTCGAGAAGTTCTTCTCCACGGCGCGGCCGGACAGCGGCAAGAAGGGCACCGGGCTGGGCCTGGCCTTCGTGCGCGAGGTGATGGCGCTGCACGGCGGCGTCGCCAGGCTCGCCAACCATCCGCAAGGCGGTGCGGTGGCCACGCTCGAGCTGCCGCGCGCCGAGGCGCTGTAGGCCGGCTTCACACAGGGTTCATCGAGGCTTCGACCGCGCTTCGCGCTGCGCTCAAGCGCGCCGCGCACAGTCCGGCTCGAGGTCCCGCCGCGGGGCGGGCCGCAACCCGAGGAGAAGCCCGATGTCGTTTGCCGCCGCAGCGCTCGAAGGCGTGCGCCGTGCCGCCGTGTACGCGGCCATGCTGTTTTCGTTCGACGTCGCGCCGGCGGCCGCGCGGCCGCCGGAGGCCGCGCTGGTGATCGCCGACAGTTCCGTGCTGACCTCGGGACTGACGCTGGCGGCGCACCACGTCGACGTTCGCATCGCCGGCGACAGCGCCGTCGTGCGTTCGGCGCTGCTGCTCGGCAACGACAGCGGCACCGCGGTCGCCGTGCAGTACCTGCTGCCGACACCGGCCCGCGTCACGCGCGGCGATGCGCTGCACGCCCCCGGCGGCGCCGAGGCGGCGGCGGCGTTCGACGAGGACGACCTGTCGCGGCGCGCCGCCGAAGCGGCCGAGGCGGGCGCCGGCGCGCTGGCCCGGCCACGCGACGTGATCTTGGTCGCGCCCGCGGAGCGGATCACGGTGCAGGTGCAGCAGCGGCTGCCGCTGGCGGTGCTCGGCAGCGTGCGCCGGCTGCAGCTGCCCCTGCCGGTCGACCGCGAGGCGCCGTGGCTGCCGCGCTTCACCGCCGACGTGCGCGTCGATGCCGAGCGGCCGGTCCGCCGGCTCGCCTCGTTCACCCACCCGGCGTTCGTCGACGGCCTCGGCGGCCGCACGGCGACGTTGTCGGTCGAGGAGGGCGAGGTGCACCGCGAGGCGCAGCTCGGCATCGAGTTCGAGCTGGCGCCGCCAGCGCCGGTGCTGGCGCTGGACGCCCGCGGCCCGGCGACGAGGTGACGACGATGACGATCGTTCGCCGCCTGCTCGCCGCGCTGGCCATCGCCTCCGTGCTGCCGGCCGCGGCGGCCGGACTGCCGCCGCCTTCGACACGCAGCCTCGCGCCGTACTTCGTGGTCGAAGGCGGCACGCCGGGCGTCGAAGCCTTGCCGCTGAAGCGCGCCGAGGTCGAGGCCAATGTGGCCGGCGTGATCGCCGACGTGCGCGTGACGCAGGTCTACCGCAACGAAGGCCAGGTGCCGATCGACGCGCGCTACGTGTTCCCGGCGTCGACCCGCGCCGCCGTGTACGCGCTGCGGCTGCGCGTCGGCGAGCGCGCGGTCGATGCGCAGATCCGCGAGAAGACGCAGGCGCGGCGCGAGTTCGACCAGGCGAAGCGCCAGGGCAGGAGCGCCTCGCTGCTGGAGCAGCAGCGTCCCAACGTGATGAGCATGTCGATCGCCAATGTCATGCCGGGCGACGAGATCGCGGTGGACCTGCGCTACACGGAGACGATCGTGCCCACCGACGGCCGCTACCAGTTCGTCTTCCCGACCGTGGTCGGGCCCCGCTACAACGGCGGCGCCGGCGCCGACGGCGCGGCGGGCGAAAGCCACCGGCCGGAGCGCTGGGTCCAGCAGCCGACGCTGCGCCAGGGCGTGCGGTCGAACGCGACCTTCGCGCTGCAGGCGACGCTCAGGTCGCCGCTGCCGATCGCCTCGATCCGCTCGCCGTCGCATCCGATCGAGGTCGCCGGCGAAGGCGGCCGCGAGGCGCGCATCTCGCTGCCGGCCGACGCCGGCCACGCCGACCGCGACGTGGTGATCGACTACGCGCTGGCCGGCGCCGCGATCGACGCCGGGCTGCTGGTGCACGAAGGCGCCGACGCCAGCTACTTCCTGCTGCTGGCGCAGCCGCCGGCCCGCGTGCAGGCGGCCGAGATCGTGCCGCGCGAGTACGTGTTCATCGTCGACGTGTCCGGTTCGATGCACGGCTTCCCGCTGGCCACGGCGAAGACGCTGCTGCGCGAGCTGATCGGCCGGCTGCGGCCGACCGACACCTTCAACGTGATCCCGTTCGCCGGCGGCCACTCGCTGCTGCACGCCGCCTCGGTGCCGGCGAGCCCGGAGAACATCGCCCGCGCGGTCCGCTTCCTGGACGGCCAGAACGGCAGCGGCGGCACCGAGCTGCTGCCGGCGCTGCGCACGGCGCTGGCGATGGGCGCCGCACGGCCGTCCGAAGGCGCCCAGCTCCCCCGCGGCGGGACAGCCCGCCAGGGCGAAGGGGGCACGATCTCGGCGGACGAAGGCCGCGCGCGCAGCTTCGTCGTCGTCACCGACGGCTACGTGACGATCGAGAAGGAGGCGTTCGAGCTCATCCGCGCCAATCTCGGCAAGGCGAACCTCTTTGCCTTCGGCATCGGTTCGTCGGTCAACCGCCACCTGATCGAAGGGCTGGCCCGCGCCGGCCGCGGCGAGCCGTTCTTCGTGCTCGATGCCCGGCAGGCCGAAGCCGAGGCAGCGCGGCTGCGGGCGATGATCGAGCAGCCGGTGCTCACGCGCATCCGCGTCAGGTTCGACGGCTTCGACGCCTACGACCTCGACGCGCCGCAGCTGCCCGACCTGTTCGCGCAGCGGCCGGTCGTGCTGGCCGGCAAGTTTCGCGGCAAGGCCGCCGGCCGCATCGTGATCGAAGGCCTGGCCGCCGGCGGCGCGGTGACGCTGCCGATCGACGTGGCCCGCGCCGCCGTGCGCGACGACACGCCGGCGCTGCGCCACCTGTGGGCGCGCAGCCGTATCGCCCAGCTGGGTGATTTCAACAAGCTCGGCGCCGACAGCGAGGCGGTGCGCGAGATCACCCGGCTCGGGCTCGCGCACAGCCTGCTGACCGACACCACGTCGTTCATCGCGATCGACCACGTGGCGCGCAACCCGGGCGGCGCGGCGGCTATGGTCGACCAGCCGCTGCCCCCGCCGCAGGGCGTCAGCCCGCTGGCGATGGGGCAGGTCCCGAGCACGCCCGAGCCCGAATTCGCGCTGCTGGCGGCGCTGGCCGGCGGGCTGCTGTGGTGGCAGCGCCGCCGCCGGGGATTGCGCCGTGGCTGACGCGACTGCCCTCAATGCGCGCGTCGGCCGCGTGCTGCCCAATCCGCTGTTCGGCACGCTTGTCCCGCTGAGGGAAGCCGCACCGCGCGCGCAGCCCGGTGCGCGACCGACGTGGTGCGAGCGGCTGCGGTCCGTGCCGCGCGTTGGGTGGCTGCTCGGCCTGCTGCTCGCTGCGCTGTGGCCGCACGGGCTCTGGCTGGCGCGACGACTCACCGACGGCTCCGACGAGCCGTGGGGGTGGCTGGCGCTCGCCACGGTGCTGACGCTGGTCGTTCGCGCCAGAGGCGAAATCGTGACGCCGACGCGTGCCGCGCTGGTCGCCAGCGGGGCGCTCGCCGTGCTGGCGGCGCTGGCGACCTTCTTCGTGCCGCCGATCTTCGCCGCCGGCGCGGCGATGCTGTCGCTGGCGGCGTTCCTCGGCTCCGCCCTGCCGCGGCGGCCGGCGGCGCCCTTGGCCACGCTGCTGCTGTTGTCGTTGCCGGTCATCGCCTCGCTGCAGTTCTACCTGGGCTATCCGCTGCGGCTGGCCACCGCGCACGCGGCGGTGCCGCTGCTGGCGCTCGCCGGCGT
>Ga0114939_10002074_pt1 | contig 15277 bp, 9 predicted proteins | sample AshMeaCrysSpring_FD_87196 | JGI IMG/M metagenome (GOLD analysis project Ga0114939, IMG submission 87196) | Groundwater microbial communities from Big Spring, Nevada to study Microbial Dark Matter (Phase II) - Ash Meadows Crystal Spring | ecosystem: Environmental > Aquatic > Deep subsurface >... | reverse complement strand
CGCGTAAAACCCACACCACCATTTGCCCAATCCCAATTCATCCAAATAAAAAACGCTTTACCGACTAAATTTTGTTCGGGAAGCATTCCCCAGTAACGGCTATCTTTACTATTATCCCGATTATCACCCATGACAAAATAATTGTTTAGGGGAACAATATAATCTCCTTCGAGGGAAGGATGTCCCGGGGCAACCAAAATATCATGTTCAATTGTATCGAGTTGTTCCTGGAAATGACTACTACCAGACATCATTATCCCGGCGCCTTTGCCCTGATAAATGCCGAGCGGGATCTGATTAATTTGTTTTTCGTTAATGGTGAGAATCTTCTTTCCCTCCACGGTGTGATAACCGATCTTATCACCCGGAAGTCCCACTACCCGTTTAATATAATCAATACTTGGGTCTTCGGGATAGCGGAAGACAACTACATCCCCGCGTTGCGGTTCGCTAATATTCAGGACTTTGAGGTCTATAACTGGCAAGCGGATTCCATAGATAAATTTATTTACGAGGATGAAATCGCCAATCAGTAAAGTCGGCATCATCGAACCGGACGGAATCCGAAATGGCTCGACTAAAAATGAACGCAATAATAATACAATTAAGATCACCGGAAAAAAAGAGCGCGACGTCTCTACGACCACGGGCTCGCGGTCCGGGCGTTTTCCGGCAGCAATTTCTTGTTTGCGTTGTTTGACGAAAAAAAGCGTATCGCTAGCCCAAATTATTCCCGTTACAAAAGTTGCGCTTACTAAAATTGTCGGAAAGTCAAAGTTCATAATTGTCATTTCGTACGGCGTAACCTCCCGAACTCAATCGGGAGAGGAGCCGTGTCCTCCAAGTATCAAAAGTCAGGAAACAGCAATCGAATTGCTTAGCCTGTTGTGTCAGATGCCTGCCGATTTTCACTCGCCGCCTATCTTTGGTTGAAACCAGTGCAATTGTCGACGATGAAACCTCATCCGTAAGCTAAATATAAAAAAATCCACAACTGATTCTTACAGAATTCACACGCGAATGTCAAATCAGCAGTCGTATAACATGCGTCCACACTTACCAAATCCCGGAATTAGATACCGGCCTCTCGGGACTCGGCAATAAAACTCGTAACCCAGGTTATTTTTAGAATTACGCACCCGCTTTAGTCGCTGGGGTCAACGCAGTATTTGAGACAAAATTCTTTTATAGAAAACTCTTTATTTGCGATATATTTGTGGGTAATTTTTAGCAGGTATTAAACTCGCCGCTGTTTGCGTTTCACTTAAATGATACATCCTAACGCCCGGATAATAATTGCGCTAAAATTTGACGGGCACCATCAACTAGCATTTCTTGGCGCAATAGATTTTCTTCGTTGGTTTTTCCCAAAATTTGGTTGGTATCGGCGAAAGAATAATCGCGGGTAAATGTTAGCGATTGAGGTTGAGAGATTATTTTACCACTAGTATCACTCACCTGAAAGTTTATTGTATAGATTAACTCATATTCCTGGACTAAGAGTTGGCGCGAAATGGATAATGGTGGACGCTGATAAGCCTCTTGATTAATCTGCAAAATTATTTCGGCTTGATCACGTGTTGGCGCGGGGGATTTCCCTAAATTACGGAGCATGTGCTCTATTTCCTGGCGAATTCCAAGTTGCGGATTGCCGCCTTCAATATAAATCGAAGGCAATCGGCCTGTGTCACCGCCGCGCAAATGAAAACCGCAACTTATAATTAATCCGCTAAGTAATATTCCCAGCAGTTTTATAATTAACTTCATCCGCAACTCGATATTTGACAGAAAGTTTTGTCTTTTGCTTCTAATCGGGAGACCGCCCCATCTTGTAAATAGCTATCGACAATTCGCGCACATTCCCGGCCTTCGGAAATTGCCCATACGACGAGCGATTGTCCACGGCGGCAATCACCAGCGCTAAATACGCCCGGGCGAGAGGTCTGATATTCCACGGTTTTGATATTTCCCCGGCTGTCTTTTTCGATCTTTAGTTGCTCCAATAATCCTTTGGGATCAGCATAGAGAAATCCCAGCGCCAAAAATACTAAATCAGCTTTGAGGATAAATTCGCTTTCGGGAATCTCCCGATATTTGAATTTTGCCGGGTCTTCCCAATCTAAGCGCACGCATTTAATTCCCGTTAGTTTTCCCGTGGCGTCTTGAAAAAATTGCTTAGAATTAATCGACCAATCACGTTCACAGCCTTCTTCTTGTGAAGAAGAAACGCTAAACATTTTTGGACCAGGATGAGATGGCCAAGCAGTCTCGGGGGTACGTCCAATTGGCGGTTTGGGTAATAATTCAATTTGCGTGACGCTTGCGGCACCCTGGCGAATTGCCGTTCCGACACAATCTGAGCCAGTGTCACCACCGCCAATTACCACCACGTGTTTGCCATTCGCATCAATTAAATTCAACGCGGCAATTTGGTCACCGAGTACCCGTTGGGTATTTTGTTGGAGAAAATCGAGCGCAAAATAAATTCCGGTCGCATCACGTCCAGGTATGGAAAGATCGCGGGGAATTGTCGCGCCGGTAGCGATAATTAACGCATCATTTTCTTGTAAAAGGATTTGTGCATCGAAATCAATACCGACATTTACTTTCGGACGGAAAATCACGCCTTCCGCAGACATTAAATTAATTCGCCGCTGGATGATCTGTTTATCGAGTTTGAAATTAGGGATGCCGTACATCAATAGCCCGCCGATTCGATCCGCTCGCTCATAAACCGTTACCTGATGACCAGCTTTATTTAATTGATCCGCGGCAGCGAGCCCCGCAGGCCCGGAGCCGATAATTGCGACTTTTTTTCCGGTACGAATCGCCGGAGGACGTGGAATTATCCAGCCTTCGGTAAAGGCGTGCTCGATAATTGCGAGTTCAATGGTTTTAATTGCAACCATCGGCTTAATTACACCTAAAACGCATCCTGATTCACAAGGTGCCGGACAAATTCTCCCGGTGAATTCCGGGAAGTTATTGGTTGAGGATAAAACCCGCAATGCTGTTTGCCAGCGTTGGTGATAGACCTCGTCATTGAAATCGGGAATGATATTGCCCAGCGGGCAACTAAAATGACAAAAGGGAATCCCGCAATCCATACAGCGTGCGCCCTGAGTTTCTACTTCATTGGTGCTTAACGGGACTAAAAACTCTTGATAATTTTTAATCCGCTCTATTACTGGAAGATAGTGATGCGTATTGCGACTAAATTCTCTAAATCCGGTTATTTTTCCCATTTTTTACCTTCTTCTAAGGCTAGTTATTTAATCTAAATTACAGAGCAATTAATTTTTAGTTATCGTCCAATTGCGGCGATAATTCGGATTTGACGGTCTTCGGGTATTTCATGATACGACAAGACCGATAATCCGGGAATACCATGGCGGACAAAACGCGCTAACCAAGGGCGTAATGCGGCGGAGACTAAAAGAATAGCGGGTTGTCCGAGGACTTCTTGGCGATTAGTGGTTTCGGTAAGTGATTTATGCACTCGCTCGGTCAGTCCCGGTTCTAACATTGGGCCGGCCTCGCCCCCGCTTTGCAATCCTTGGTGAAAGAGTTGTTCCAAAGCCGGGTCAAGGGTAATTACCGGTATTTCTTTAATTCCGCCGGAGATGTTTTGGAGAATTGCGCGCCCTAATGCAATTCGCACTGCCGCAGTTAAAATCCCCGGGTCACGGGCGCTATTAGATGCTAAGGTTTCGGCAATTGTACGCATATCGCGTAGCGTAACATGTTCTTCTAGTAAATTTTGGAGCACTCTTTGGATAATTCCAAGCGGTAGAGCGGCAATTAAATCCTCGACCAATTTCGGAAAAGTCGTCTTGAGTTTATCGAGGATTTGTTGCACCTCTTCACGTCCCAACAATTCATGCGAATGCTCCTGCAGAATCTGCGATAGATGTGTCGCTATTACCGTTGAGGCATCGACAATAGTATAACCCAAAACTTGAGCTTGCTCGCGTAATCCGGCCTCAATCCATATTGCGTCCATCCCAAAAGCCGGGTCTTTAGTTTCAATTCCCGGGAGGCTCCCGTGGACACTGCCGGGATTAATTGCTAAATCCCGTTCAGGATGAATATCAGCTTCACCCTCGGTGACTCCGTGAAGGGTAATGCGATAGCTACTGGGAGGTAAATCCAAATTGTCGCGGATATGCACCGCTGGAATTAAAAATCCTAATTCCTGCGAGAGCTTTTTGCGAATCCCTTTAATGCGTTTCATTAATTGCCCGCCTTGATTTTTATCTACTAAGGGAATTAGGCGATAACCTACCTCGAGGCCAATTAAATCTACTTGCACGACATCGTCCCAAGAGATTTCCCGTTCGGGGGTAGAGCCATTACCATTTACCGGCGTGAGCGCACCGGGGATTGCGCCACCGCTTACCGGTAATTGGGATACTGCGCCTTGAGAGGATATCTTTTTCTTGCGCATCATTTGCCATGTACCCAAACCAGCGAGCGCCGCTAAAGTTAAAAATGCCATATTGGGCATCCCGGGCATCATCCCCAATAAACCGATAATTGCGCCGCTTACCCCCAGGGCGCGGGGGTCACGGAATAATTGCGAGGCCACGGCCTGTCCCATATCTTGGGCGGCGGAGACTCGCGTAACCATAATTGCGGCGGCGGTCGAGAGCATCAGCGATGGAATTTGCGCCACGAGGCCATCGCCAATAGTGAGCAGGGTATAGATGCGTGCGGCTTCGCCTAAACTTAGGCCATGTTGCAAAACTCCAACGCTCAATCCGCCTAAAACGTTGATAAACATAATTAAAATACCGGCGATGGCGTCGCCGCGGACGAATTTACTCGCGCCATCCATCGAGCCATAAAAATCAGATTCCTGCATAACCTCGGAGCGTCGGGTACGGGCCTCGTCTTGATTGATAATTCCAGCGTTGAGGTCAGCGTCAATTGCCATTTGCTTCCCGGGCATTGCGTCTAAAGTAAAACGGGCACTTACTTCGGAAATGCGTCCGGCGCCTTTGGTCACGACCACAAAATTGATGATCATCAAAATAGTAAATACGACTAATCCCACAGCGAAATTACCGCCGACGACAAAATCGCCAAAGGCCTGAATTACTTTTCCGGCAGCACCCGGACCGGAGTGGCCTTCGAGCAATACTACGCGAGTTGAGGCCAAATTCAGGGAGAGTCGCAACAAAGTCGTAATTAATAGCACCGTAGGAAATGCCGCGAATTCCATTGGTCGTTGAATATAAATCGTTGCCATTAAAATAATTAGCGACAAGGAAAGGTTGAAGGTGAAGATCATATCGAGGAGAAATGGCGGGATTGGCAACACCATCATCGAAAGCATCCCGATCAATAATAGTGGTGCGCCCAAGCCACTAGTGCTGAAATTTCGGAGCGTTGCTTGAATGAAGCCAATAGTTTGCATTGGATCGGGCATATCTCGCTAAAATAACCGATTAGAAAAAGTTGATTGATCGAATTATTCTCAATTTTTTGGAGTCCGCAATCCCTAACAATATGATAAAGTCTCAATTATAGGCTTTGTAAAGGGATTACCCTTATGCTAATCAAGTCTTTCCATTATCTACTATTCCTGCCAATTATTGCATTTATCGGCCTCCCAGGCGTACGTGCTGATTCTCGGGAGTCAGCGCTAGGCGATAATCCCTATCATTGGGAGGGATGGAACCTCTTCACCGATAGTGTCCGACAGCCGATCCGCGCCGCAATCGAAGAGCACCATCCCCCGTTCACGGTTCGAGACCCTCACGGTCAGGCCGATGGATTTGCGGTGGAGCTGTTACGGGCGGCACTCGCGGCAATGGGACGCGATGTCCGGTTCGTGATCGACGAGCGCACCGCGATTGAGCAGGGCCTCACCGAGGGATATTTTCAGGTATTGCCGTTTTTTTCCCGCACCCACGCCTACGAAAATCAATTCGATTTTAGTGTTCCATACCTGCGCCTGCCGGGGGTGATTATTACCCGCCCGAATGAGGAGTGGATTCAAGGGCCTGCCGACCTTCGGGGCAAAAAAATTCTGGTTGCGGACGGGGATGTTGCCGTTGATTACCTGACTCGCCACGGCCTCGCTGAGAACTTGGTGCCAGTCGCAAGTGCCGCCGAGGCGTTGACCCAGCTCGCTGGTGGCATTGGCGACGCAGCGGTGATCCAAAAATTGACCGCGCATAAATTCCTCGAGAAGACCGGGATAAAACTCAGGATTGTCGGCACACCGCTGACGGATTTTCAAGAGCTATGTTTTGCGGTACACAACGGCGATAAAAAACTCCTTGCCCTGCTAAACGATGGCCTGGCGCGCGTCACCGCCGACGGGACATTTGACCGCCTCCAGCACAGGTGGCTGAACACACTCCCGGCGTATCACTACCCGCTCCAGTCGTTTTTTGCCATGGCGCTGGCGATGTTTATCCTCTGGATTATGGTGAAGGGCTGGCAGGGGACGATCCAACGTCGGATAAAAACTCACACGGCGGGCTTGACCGCGGCCAATCGTCACTTGGCGCAGGAGATGGTCGAGCGCCGCTACACCGAGGACGCGCTTCGACGTTATGCCGCCGATATGACCGATCTCTACGACCACGCACCGGTCGGGTATCACTCGCTAGATGCCAACGGGATATTCATCCGAATCAACGATACCGAGCTAGAGTGGCTTGGCTATACCCGCGACGACCTGCTATGGCGCAAGCATTTTCAAGATGTTTTAACCCCAGATAGCGTACTGATATTTCAGCGGATCCTCAGCGAAATTACCAAACATAGACGGGTAGTCGGCCTCGAGTTTGATATGGTCCGCAAAGACGGTAGCCTACTCCCGGTGTTATTCAGCGCGACGATTGTCCAGGGCGATAACGGCAGTTATCTCTTAAACCGTTGCACGGTGTATGACATAACCGAGCGGCGGCGGACCGAGATCGCCCTCCGGCAACGTGAGGCCGAGTTGCGTGAGGCCCAGCGCCTCGCCAAGGTCGGTAGCTGGGAATGGAACCCTCAAACCGATGCGATCTATTGGTCAGACGAGCGTTACCGCATCGCCGGCCTCTCTCCAGAAAAGTCGCTCCAACGACAGAATCTCGAACAGTTTTATTCCCGTGATAGCCTAGAAAAGCTCTTTACGCTGATGCACGAGTGCATCGAGACCGGCAATCCCTATGAACTAGAGGTCGAGACCCTGCAACCGAGTGGTGTGAACGGTTGGGTACATATCCGCGGTGAGGCGCGGCGCGATTCTCACGGGATAATTGTCGGCCTGCGCGGTACCGTCCAGGACATTACCGACCGGAAACGCGCCGAGATGGAGATCGTCCGCCACCGCGAACACCTCGAGTCGCTAATCGCCGAGCGCACGGCGGAACTGCGGGAAAGCGAGCTGCGCTATCGGACCGTGGCGGAATTTACCGCCGATTGGGAGACCTGGCGCGGTACAGACGGTCATTACCTCTACGTGTCACCGGCGACCGAACAGATTACCGGTTATCCCGCCGGTGCCTTTTTGGAAAATCCCGACCTATTGGAGCAGATCATCCACCCCGATGACCGCGACCAAGTGATCAATCACTTTCGCAACCAAAAGGCCCACCCAGAGCCCATCGTCATGGAGTTTCGGATCCTGCGCGCCGATTGCCAACTGGCTTGGATTGAGCATATTTGCCGCACGGTGTATGACGACGCCGGTAATTATGCCGGTAGTCGCGCCAGTAACCGTGACATCACCAAGCGCAAGCGTGCCGAGGAGGCGCTACGCGATGCCGACCGGCGTAAAGACCAATTCCTCGCCATTTTGGGGCATGAACTACGCAATCCGCTCGCACCCATCCGCAACGCGGCGGAATTGCTCCATCAGGGCGCCAGCCTGACGCCGGACCAAGTGCGTTGGGCCGCAGACCTCTTGGGTCGCCAGGTCTCGCACATCAGCCGGTTGGTCGATGACCTATTAGATGTATCGCGGATTACCCGGGGCAAAGTCCAACTGCAGCGGCTCCCGGTCGATCTGACCGAGATTGCTACCCGCGCCCTCGAACAGACTCGCCCGCTGATGGAGGATGCGCGTCATCGCCTGCACACCCACTTTCCGACCCAGCCGCTGACGGTCGAGGCCGACCCGGTGCGGATGTTACAGGTCATCGGTAATCTGTTGACCAACAGCGCGAAGTACACCGACCCCGGTGGCACCATTTGGTTGACGGTCACCGAGGAGGCCGGACAGGCCGTCATTCGCGTGCGCGATAACGGTATCGGTATCCCCGTTGATCTGTTGCCGCGGGTCTTCGAGATGTTCGTCCAGGCCGAGCAAGGGCTTGACCGGGCGCGGGGCGGATTGGGACTCGGGCTTACCTTGGTAAAGAGCCTGGTCGAGATGCACAACGGACAGGTCGAGGCCCAGAGTCCCGGGCGCGGCCAGGGGAGCACCTTTACCGTACGCCTGCCGCTGTGGCGGGCTACTGGTTCGTTGCCGGCGCCGGCGCCAACCACAACCGCGGTTATGCCGGCGCGGACTGTCCTGGTGGTTGATGACAACCCTGACGTCGCCGAGTCGTTTGCCCTTCTCCTGGAGCTGTGGGGGCACAAGGTCCATGTGGTGTATAACGGCGAGGCCGCACTTGAGGATTGCGCCCGGCTATGCCCGGACATCGTCTTTTTGGATATCGGTCTGCCTGGGATCGATGGTTATGAGACCGCCCGACGCCTGCGTAGTACCGAGGCCGGAAAGAAGATTTACCTCGTCGCGGTCACTGGTTACGGCCAAGAGGAGGACATCCTCCAGGCCAAGGCGGCGGGGTTTGATGCGCACCTGCTCAAGCCCGTGGTCCCGGAGTCACTCGAGGCCTGTCTTACGCGGGACCCGTAATTGATTATTGGACCGTCGTGGGGGGGGGAAATTCGACTTGTCGGGATTGAGGATAATCAAATTCGCGGGGTTGCAATAATTTTTTGCACTGTTCGGAATACGATTGTGCGACACCCCGGGCCAAAGAACGTACTCGAAGGATATAGCGTTGGCGCTCGGTCACAGAAATTGCCCGGCGGGCGTCGAGTAAATTAAACGTATGTGAGGTCTTGAGCATCTGTTCATAAGCAGGTAATGGTAATCCCGCCGCCAATAATTGCTGTGCGGTGTTTTCGCAAGTATCAAACCACTTAAATAGACTCGTAGTATCCGCATATTCGAAATTATAGGCTGACATTTCGACCTCATTTTGGTGAAAGACATCGCCATAAGTAATTTTACCAAACGGGCCATCAGTCCAAATTAAATCATAAACACTCGCGACATTTTGCAGATACATCGCGATACGCTCCAGGCCATAAGTAATCTCGCCGGTAACCGGAAAACAATCCAATCCACCCACTTGTTGAAAATAGGTAAATTGGGTTACCTCCATACCGTTCAGCCATATTTCCCAGCCTAATCCCCACGCGCCGAGAGTAGGTGATTCCCAATTATCCTCGACAAAGCGGATATCATGAATCAGCGGGTCAATCCCGAGTATTTTTAGACTATCGAGATATAAATCTTGGATATTTAGTGGCGACGGCTTGAGCACAACTTGGAATTGATAATAGTGCTGCAGGCGATTAGGATTCGCGCCGTAGCGGCCATCGGTAGGGCGCCGAGACGGCTGTACATAAGCGGCAGCCCACGGTTTTGAACCGATTGCGCGCAAAAAAGTCGCGGGGTGAAAAGTCCCCGCACCGACTTCCATATCATAGGGTTGCAATAATACGCACCCGTGATCGCCCCAGTAATTTTGTAATGTCAGGATCAATTTCTGAAAAGTGTCAATTTTATTGTCGCTCATAATAGCATCTCCCTCAAGATGCGAAATAAATTGCATTCTACATATTTGCGTAACGAATATCAACAATTAATTTTTCTACTTAAAAATCGGTACTTGGACGATTTTCGGCTTACAACAGTGAATTTACGATTTATTTGCTGTGCGTTATTCTCAATTTTTCTGCATCTCCACATCGGCTCTTGGTTGCCTCCCGTTGCCAATCAAAATTGGCCGGAGCGCTCTCCACGCATAACTCAGGTTGTTTTGATTAATCCACCGCCAACACAATTGCTCCCGTCCCCCGATTTAGATACTGCGAGGCGTGATGATAACCCAATTTCCGTCAAGAAAAAAGATATCGCCGCACCACTCAGAAAGTCGAGAGCTATTATACCAAAGATCACATTTCCGAAAAAAAATACCACTCGACAACAATTACCCATGCGCAATTTATCGACAAAAAAATCTCGGGTAAAAACGCAATTGCCACTATTAACTGCAATTCCGCCAGCTACACAAACAATTTCGGCGTCAAATCATAACAACACGATCTCGGCAACGCTAAACAATCAGACAAATAATAGTGCGGAGGATAACCTTCCAGTAATTCCGCCGGTCTTTAATGCGGCATATTTACATAACTCGCCGCCGGAATATCCGCTGATTGCGCGTCAAAATGGTTGGGAAGGAGTCGTCAAACTCAAGGTATGGGTTTCGGAAAAGGGTAGTGCCGAACGGATTGATATTCAGCGCAGCAGTGGATATGAATTACTCGATCACGCTGCCCGTACGGCGGTGCAGAATTGGCGTTTTATTCCAGCGCGCCGGGGTAATTCCCTAATTGCGAGCGTAATTATTACCCCATTGGAATTTCGTTTAGATCACTAATAATTTCCGTTAATTAATGGACCGAATCACATGCGTCTTGCTTTAGGTATTGAATACGACGGGAGCGCGTTTCACGGTTGGCAACGTCAAAATGGATTGCGCACGGTACAGGAGTGTATCGAAAAAGCGCTGGCGCGGGTCGCTAATCAGGCAATAACTGTGGTAGTGGCTGGACGTACCGATGCCGGGGTACATGCCGGCGGCATCGGCGACGGCATAGGGATAGGGGGTCAGGTAGCCCATTTTGACCCACCAGTGTACCGCCCCCAACATGCCTGGCTAATGGGTGCCAATTGCTATTTACCCGCAGATATTGCGATCCAGTGGATTTGCGCTGTGCCTGAAGATTTTCATGCGCGTTTTTCGGCGACTGCTCGGCATTATCGTTATTTTATTTATAATGCGCGCACCCGTCCCGCGCTAAATCGAACCCGAATTACTTGGGAACGACGCCAATTAAATATCACACCGATGCGCCTTGCGGCGCAATATCTAATCGGTACTCATGACTTTTCGGCATATCGTGCCCAGGGATGTCAGGCCAAAACACCGATCCGCACGCTCTATCAATTAGCAATTAATCAAGAAGGCCGGATTTTTACTATTGATGCAATTGCGAACGCCTTTTTACATCATATGGTACGCAATTTGGTCGGGGTATTGGTGACCATTGGCGCTGGGGAACACCCCCCCGGGTGGGCGGGGGATATTTTGGCCAGTCTGGACCGGGGTCAGGGGGGCGTAACCGCCCCGGCGGAGGGGCTCCACCTCGTGGGTGTTGAATACCCGGCGCGGTTTAAGATTCCTCCACAACAGCCCTGGGATGTGACAGGCCTGACAAAGCACCCAAGTTCAATGTAACTAATGGCGCTATTATCTTTAGTCGAATCACCGCAGAGATTGTTCCTTTTTATCATCAAATTGTCATATCAAGGTACTAGCATGCCCTCGATGAGGGTCCCATTTCCCTTTTCCTCCGACAATTTACACGGCTAAAGCGCAAAAAACAGTGGTCGCCATTTGGTTGCCCTTATTCCTTCTAGCGTGCATATGATTACCTTGCAGAAAGAAGTCACGATTACCTCGCGGAAAAAAAGTAGCGACACCCGCCCGGTGGAGTTTACGCCTCCTTATGCGCAGGAATTGATGATCATCGTTAAAGAGGTTTCATTATCGACTCGGGTCTTAGATGTCTTGGAGTTATTTCAGAGCGACATTAATTATCCCGCCTTTCCCGTGGTGGACGAGCAAGGAAGATATTTTGGAATTATCACGCGCCGTAATTTTCTAAATTTTATGAGTAGGGCCTATTCGCGAGAATTATTCGCACGTAAAGGTCTAACCGAATTATTAAGAATTAACCCTCTTATTTTTAATGCGCCGCTTGTTATCCAGGCAAATGACCGTATTGACCAAATAATGTTGGATTTTTTGGAACTTGATCCAGATATGAGTTTTGAGGCATTGCCCGTTGTAGATAATGACGGGGACCTGGCAATTATCAAGATTGCCGACATTATGTTGAAGCTCTCCGAATCGCAGAATTCTTTAATTGATACGATGGCGCAACTCAGTCTACGCTTAAAACAAGAGGTAGCGAGTGCGGCAACTCTACAGCGTAATTTATTACGTCCCGAACGAATTCAACTACCCGGAATTCGTGGTCTATCAACTTTAATTACCTCGAGCGAGGTCGGCGGCGATTTTTATGATTACTACGTTGTTGATGAGCGTTGGGTCGTAATGCTAATTGGTGATGTCAGTGGTCATGGTGTCGCTGCCGGAACTTTAGTCGGAGTCGCAAAAGCTGGGGTACATCTATTAGAAAATGATGAAATAAAGTACCCGAGCGAGATCCTCAAAAGTCTTAACGTAACAATTCTGCATACCGTAAAACAATCCTTATTGATGACAATGTTTGCGGTGTGTTTAGATACCCAAACCGGCGAATTGCTGTATGCTAATGCAGGTCATCAATTTGCTTATGTTTATCGAGCTGCAACCGGTCTATTGAATATATTAGAAATCGGTGGCTTACCTTTGGGAAAACAAGAGCAAGTTGAATATGAACAATACGTAACTGAATTGGATGTGGGAGACCGTCTGTTTCTTTACACTGACGGTATTGTTGAGGCAGAGAATATCGCGGGTGAGTATTTTGGCTATGAGCGTTTAGAAGGATTATTGCTGGCTCACGCGGAAAGTGAACCCGAAGAGTTGCGCGATAATTTATTAGCCAGTTTAGTCTCTCACGTTGGAAATAGTAATTTTAATGATGATGTGACGATATTTTTCGTAGAACATTTTGAGCGTCAACATAAAAAAACTAAAGTGTTGGACGCGGAACAGCAGGGTGAATTTGAATTAGTTCGGATTGTAGATAGTTTTTATCGCGCTAATCCTACGGCTATTGCGCCTTATATTCGGCGGCAAAATCTAGTATTTCTGGCGGAGTCTAATTTTTCCGATTTAATTCCTAATCTGGCCATACAGGGCGTACGACGTATTCTACTGCGTAACCATCCCATTAATAATCAATTAGGCTGGAATAATTTACTCAGACAACACTTATCCGTTCAAGATGATGATCTAGTTACTTATATGCATCGTCCGCAACATTACCGTGAATTTAATTTTAAGCATAGTGATGATAAATCATTTGTGCTCGACGAGGTCGAGGCATGGTTACAAGATGTCTCCTCAATTGATTTTGATCGCTTAGATGCGGTGATCCTGCTATTAGACGAGCTGATCGAAAATGGTTTATACGCCGCGCCGCGTGACGGAAAGGGCCGGCAACTTTATCAAAAAGGAACATCGCGGGTCTTAGAAAATGGCGAGTTTTTGCGGCTAAATTTATCTTTACAGAATAACTTTTTAGGTCTGTCAGTAGTTGATAGTTGGGGCACACTCACTCCTAGGGTATTTTTATATCGACTGGTACGACATATTCAAGGCGTGGGATTAGATGCTGGTATTGGCGGAACCGGACTTTATCTAATCTGGCGGATGTCCGATTATTTGCAGGTACGGGTACAGCCTCACAAACAGACCCAATTGTGTGCATTTCTAGATCTGCATCGTTCCTTTAATGAAAATTCCGACAGCGGATTTCAATTTTTCTACCACAATGAGATTTATGAAACCTTAAATGAATGAAGGAGAAATTATGTTGCAAATTCAACCCAAACCATCTGCACAATTACCCATACAAAGATTTAGTCTAACCGGCAACATAGATATTGATGCAATCCCAATCTTAGAGACTTTATATGTTTTACCCTCTGAGTGCGTAGTAGAATTGGATTTTGCATTGGTGCAAAGAGTAAACTCAATGGGCCTTGCGCAATTGTTGAAGTTATTCGAGCATTGGCAAAAACTTAGCATTAATATTCGCGTCGTTAATCTCAATCGGATGATTGATGTGTTATTTAAGATGACTGGTCTACATCAATTTACCAATGGTTCTGCAAAATCTGTCAGCCATAGTCCGCCAATCAGTCAAACTCCGCCGTCTGTGGAGTCTCAAACGCCCCAGCAACCCACGCTGAAATCAGTAAAAAATACACCCGTCAGCACTCCCAGCTCTAAACATAACAAGGCCAAAGTGAATTTGTGGGTAAATGCACAGAGTAACCAACAATTAAACGGTTGGTACTTTTTTAATACTTATTTGCAACGCCATTTAGGGTGTGAAGTTCATTTAGAATTGGTAAATGGTGCGATTAATGACCAAAAGCGTAAGATTGAAGAAATGGATATTGCCTTCACTACGCCATTTCAGGCAACGCGCCTAATCATTGAATATGATTATCAGCCTCTTTTGCACCCGACTAATCAAACTGATGAAGTTACTTTGTTAGTTCGCGCTGAGGATACCCGCCAAAAGATTACAGATTTCGGCGCGGGGAAAGTAATTACTGCGTCGGCTGATAATTTCGTTTATTTGTTAGGGAGATTTTTATTAGAGGAAAGCACCACAGCCGATTTTCAGTATATCTTTTCCGGAAATGAAATTAAGGCATTGCAGATATTACTTAAATCGCAGGCCGATATTTTATTGATGGCGAGTAAAAGCTATCAAGGATTGTCGAGTTTAACGCGCAATATGCTACGCAAAATAGACCAAAGTGATACCGGTTTTGCGTTTTATTTATTTTGTGTTGCGCCGCATAACGAGGAGTTAGGTTGCGCTATTACTGAAGTTCTATTAAATATGGGGCAAGATAGCCAGGGCCGTAAAGTATTAGCCGATTTAGATTTAGAGGGTTGGAGTAGACCGAAGCGTGATGAGATCAATATGCTCGTCAATTTATTTAATCGTTATGCGGTTGAGGCCAAGCCTCGGGCAACCGCTGCTAATCTTGGAGTCCACTGCTAATGCTTAGTCACCCGCCGTCCGTGCGGGTTTCATTGCGTGGTTTCACTGGACGCCCGACCTATCACCACCAGCTCTTGGTTGGTCCGCGAGGTTTTTTAGATACGACAGTCACATTTGACTATCACGCGCCTTACTTCCGAGCCTCCCGCCCGTACATTTCCGTTTTCATCCTGGCGTCCACGCAACCGTTCTCTCAGACCTCCCTAAATCT